>ERZ1673699.46-NODE-46-length-165345-cov-24.774566_pt1 | contig 165345 bp, 139 predicted proteins | sample MGYA00580229_ERZ1673699 | MGnify/ENA primary metagenome ERZ1673699 (study PRJEB41218, sample SAMN15661785) | gut metagenome | host: Homo sapiens | place: Canada: London | collected 2015-08-20/2019-03-30 | study: EMG produced TPA metagenomics assembly of... | reverse complement strand
AATCGAAGTCCAGTCCCAGTCCAGAGCAGGCCGTTTCAAGATCGCCGTAGCACAGCGCACCGGCATCCCGCAGTTCCCGCAGGTTACGAAGTTCCGCGGCCAGATATTCCTCGGCACGCCGTTCGCCGCAGTGGCATGCGGTGCAGATATTTTCAATAATAATGTTTCGTTCCATGGATCGTCTTCATTTCAGGTTATACAATCGAAAAAGTTTGCGCCAGCCTCTTCCGGCCATAATCCGTTCGACCTCCGGGGACAGAGAGTCGATGAAATCCTCCACCCTCCAGCCTTCCCGGATATGTTTTTGCAAGTCGATCGCTTTCGTCGTACTCATAGCTGTAGTCGATCAGGGTTTAAGTATGAGTTTGTTATCGGAGAGTGCCAGAAAATCATCGAGCGTGCGGCACCGATAATCCAAAGAGATCTTTTCACTGTAATCCGTCTGCCGGATCTCGAAAGTATAGGTCAGGCCGTGCCGAGTGATATGACCGCGGCTTTTGTCTTTGTTCCATGCGACATCGGGTATTGCCTCCAACCGATTGCGATACCCCGTCATTTTTCGTTCGTTCTCAGCATCGATACGTTCGAGGTTTCGGAAACCCTGCGTGAGGTATTCCACCCAATCGTCGATCTTCTTTTTTGTGAAGACCCCGATACGATTCGGTTCGGATTGCTTGTCGAAAGCCTTGCTGTAGGAGTAGTTGTCCGCGTATCGGAACGATGACCAATCGAATCGGAGGTCGTAATAGGGTTTTGGATAGAAATATTGGCGGACGAGAAACAGGATACCGTTTCTGCGGAAACCGGTGCACACTTCTTCGAAATAGTTTTTCAGGCTGTCTGCGGCGTGTGTAACATGGTAGAATAAGGTTGCTTCCGGAACGAACTCCTGCACCGCTTCCAATACGGCCGATGCGCTTTGAATGGCCCGCTCTACGTTATCTTCGGCATTGGCGAGCAACAACTCGTCAAAGGTCGCCTGATCGATCCACCTTCTCATCGCTGAGCAACCTGCCTGCGGCAGGATTCCGTTTCCCGCAGGTAATCGTTCAACGCAGGCACAAGGATCGTACACTCGGCATCGGGCTTTCCGAGAAAACATTTCACCTTTACCGATGCCTCCACGCCGTCCCGGGCGTAGGTCTTGAAGCGGTAGTCGTAACCCGCCACCGCAATCTCGAATTTTTGATGTTTCATCTTCGAAATGGATTTTGATTTGACATACGGCCGGCAGATCCCCGCTATGAAAGTGAGAAGCCGGCTTCGGGGCGGGATTATCAGCGACGGCACGGACAAGGCAAATTTTTGAGGGGCGATACGACCCGAAGGGTGGAGATCGTGCGAAAAAGCCGAAAAGGGCGTAAGCACCTGACGCTATCTTGCCCCGGAGACGGCGATCACAAAGGAATTCTAATTATTACTCGTGCTGCCTCAAAACAAAAAGGGACTGCTGCGAATACAGTCAATCCCTTTCGGTCAGCGCACTGTGAACTGTGGTATCCGGGAGAGGGTCTTCCGCAACTTCCGGCGGTAGAAGTGTTCCGTAAGCGCGATCAGCTCGTAGGCAGCGTAGAGCATCTGTCCGTTGACGGCACGGGCGCGGATCATCCGCTTTTTACGGCATTGTTCGAGCTGGTGGCGATCCATACCCAGCACCTCGCAGACCTTGCGGGCCGAGAGGAACATCGGGCGGTCACTGTGGCTCAACAGGTGTTCGAAGAGCAGCGTGGATTGTGTCAGCATGAAATGCGTGCGGAGCAGTTTCTCAAAATACATGGGCTCCACCAGATAATAAGATCTTTCTGTTGTTTCAGACATAGTATTATGTGTTAAAGATTATGAATAGCTTTTCTCAAAGACTTTTTCTGCTTATGTTCCAGTTCAACACGCTCTATGAAGCGGTTGATTTCAGCCGTCGAAAACATTAGACGACGACCGAAATGGAAACCGACGAGCTGACCCGAAGTGCGATAACGGCGCAGTTGACGATCGCTCATCTTCAACAGGTCGCATACTTCGTCGACTTCCAGAATAGGCATCCCGCAAAGCATATTACGGTGGTGTTTCATAAAGGAGACATCCTCGCGGATTTCTCGCACGATTTCCAGAATTTCTTCCATGCGGTCCATAGCAGTAACTATCACGAATGATTCTGACGCAAAGATGCCACAAAGGCACGGGTAATTAACACACGTAAATAATTACATATCAACATTTTAACACCATGGCTTGATTTTCAGAAAGGTCTTATCGGGCTTGATAAAGATGATATTTGGAAATATGAAAAATTAATCGTATCTTTGTCTATGTAGTATAGGTGTGCATTGAGGCGTTAAACATTCACTACTAAATAGTGACCTCAAAAGCGAACTTGCATTATAAGAGATTGATATACAACAAATAAGGAATAAGGGTTCGAGCCCCATCTTCCACCCTTAGAAGCAGTTGAAAATCACTGCTACAAAGAGAAAAAAACCTTGCATATCAACGATATATGAGGTTTTTTCGTTTTACCGCACCCCTCCTACTCTTCTCACATTTCTCCCAAGCCATCGAAACCCGGCAGCCAATGACTGCCGATGTCTATTCCCTCCGCCCCGGCATCCGCTCTCAGCACCACCAGCCGCTGCAGCCGCCGCACCGGACGGACGGCAAAAAAATGGGGAGGGACCTTTATCAGGCCCCTCCCTCCGCAGTAAGTTGCGTCACTGCTCTCGCATCAGCGAGGATTCTTTTCACTGCATGCAGGTAGACACAGGCAGCCGATCGGGTGAAACTGCCGGATGGTTTCACCCCGGATATTCCGATTGCTTCATGACGGCGCGTCTTTTGAAATCGCTCCTCAAAAAAAGATGCGCGGAACCTGATTCTGGCAATAGTAGAATAATCCCCATTATTCAAATATGTAACTGGTCAGGAACCGCGCATATCGCGTCCTGACTGTTCATCAGTCACATTCGAATGGGGATTATTTTGCCAGAATAAACAGCCGAGCTGTATTTCCTATCCCAAATATAGAAAAATTAATCGTTTTCATCAAAAAATTTATACAATATTTAGTATTTTTTATTTTAATCGGACTCTGCGCGCACTAATCCCCGACATACATGTCGAAGATTTCATGCCGGTCGAAATCGAGCCAGTACCGCAGCGCCAGCGCTCTCACGTACTGCCAGTAAGGTTCTGTCAAGTCGCCGTATAGTTCGATCCCCCGCTTCACATCCCTGCGGATACGGTCGGCATACCGGGGTTTCAGGACCAACCGTATCGTCTTGTCCTTGAAGGTGAAACGCGCTTCGGGCCGCGGCGTGTCGATTTCCGCAACGGTAATCAGCCCATGTCCGACGGAGGCCCCCGTTCCGACCTGCAGGCCGTCGTTCATACAGCTCACGGGCGGTTTATGGCCTGCATAAGTCGTGACGAGAATGTCGTCCACGCCGATATTGAAATACTCGCGGGCACGGATTCCCATTTTGACGCCGATCGTGGCGTAAATCCCCAGATGGCCGTGCAGTTCGTTGGTCAGCACGCCCGCCCGCCATTCGCTCAATCCGTGACGGGCAACCGCCGAGTCGATGATCGGAACGACATCCGCCGCATAGAGTGCGCCGCCGACCGGAAAGCCGTAAAACACCCGGCTTTCGCTGTCGGGCTTGCCCCGGAGAATCGCCGTCAGTCGTGTCTGCGCCTCCGCCGCCGCGCTCTTGTCCGACAGTTCGCACGCCCGAACCGTCCCATTCAGTTCCCGGATGGAAAACAGCTCCGGAGCGAACAGATAAACCGCGACCAGATCGTCCCAAGCTTCCAGATGACGCTCCCCGACCAGTTTTGCCAGCGGAGGCGTACGGTGTGTTGCGGCGATCTTCCGGGCGTAGACGTTCGGCACGGCCGCCACCGAATCGATCAGGGCGGGCGTAACGACGACCGGACATGCCGGGTTTGCCGACACGACAGTTACGGGCACGCCGCTCGCCAGCACATAACGGGCGGCGACGCTGTCCGTTTCGAAATTGGCTCCGGAGAGCGGTTCGGCCCGGCTGTTGTACCAGACGATCCGGTCGATCCGGTCGCCGGAGGCGGGATTTTCCCGCAGAACGTCGTATAGATTCGTCAAAGCACCGAGGGCGATGAAAACGACCTTCTCCTCCTCTTCTCCGAGGGTTTCGGCGATCAATGCCGACGCCGCGGGGAAGCCGGCTCCGGAGGTTGCGGTTGCGGCATCGCCCCAGTCTACGGTTCCGGAATGGGCGCGCCACGCAGGCGCGGGGGCATTCACCGCACGTCCCGCACCGACCGGAACGCCTTCGTGGTAGAAGGAATCGAGAAGCGCACGCACACGTACGGCGGCGCTGTCGGGAAGCAGCGCCCCTTCCGAAGTCGTGACGGCGAGCACCTCCACTTCGCGGTTGCCCAGCAGCATGCAGAGGGTGCGCAGATCGTCGGCGGCGCCGTCGGTGTCGACGACGGCATGGAAACGGGCTTTGCCCGAATGCGCATGGCAGGGAGCAAGGAACGCTGACAGTATGACCGCCAACAGGCCCCGGCAGAAAAAGCACTGACGAATTGTCATGGTCTCGGATCGTATTAGAAATTAACATTCATACCGCCCAGCGCCGTTGCTTTCGGCATGGGAAACCCGTCGTTGATCTCATAACGCTGCGCCAGCAGGTTCTCGCCCCGCACGAACAGATCGAGCCACCGGGTCGCGCGGAAAGTGACGCTGGCGTTCCACAGCACGAAATTATCCTTCGCTACGGGTTTGACCGAAGTGTAAAGTCCGTGAACATACTGCACGCCCGTCGATGCCTTCCAACGTCTGCGCGAAAAATCGACCCCGGCGTAGAGCTTGTGTTCGGGAGCCGCAACCACCGGGTAGGCCATATGGAGGTAGCTGTAGTTGGCCGAGACAGCCCACACGGGGTTTATGCGGCAGGCCGCGTCGCCCTCGACGCCCCAGTTCTCGATCCGGCCCGTATTGATGTTTTTCGGGCGTCCGTCCACCGGGACGGTCTGGATCATGTTGTCGCCGTCGATATAGTAGACGCTGACTCCGTACGAAAGCGTCCCGCCCGAAACGCGCTGCGTGAACGAAAGTTCGCAGTTCATCAGTTTTTCGGGTTTCAGATCAGGATTCTGCGGCGGAAACATATACATTTCGCGGATCGTCGGGAAACGGAATCCTTTGCTGACCATCGCCTTGATCTGGGCGTTGTGCGGCAGCAGGAACGACAGTCCGCCCTGCGGCACCCACTCCGTACCCGCATGCGAATGGTGATCGAGGCGCAGTCCGGCATCGAGCGTCAGCCAGTGCGTCAGGCTCTGGCGGAAATCGACATAGCCGGCCGCTTCGTCCATCGTCTTGTCGGCCGTGGTTTTATCCGGAGCCCCGTCGGTAAAGACGTTCCACGCCTTGCCGCCGAAATGCTGCCAATCGACGCCCACGGTCAGGCGGTTGCCCCTGAAAAGCGCGACGCTCTGATACCACGATACGCCCAGCATCCTGTCGCGGGAGTTGAAACGGTAGTTCAGCGGCTCTTCGCCGGGCGAGTGGCCGTCGTTGATCCTATGTCGTCCCCAGTTGTAGAAGAAGCTCAGGGTTCCGGAAGTCCAGCCGTAATCGTTGCGCAGTGCGAACGACGTCATGCCGCGGGTAATACGCTGCCTGTTGTCCAGAATGGGCTCCGAAACGGAGCCCGGATTCCGGGCGTTGAAATGCGTGAGGTTCACGTCGGCGTAGAGATCCCACGCTTGGGCAATCCGGTAACCCAGCTTGGCGTAACCGCCGTACTGCTCGAAGCCCATGTTCCTGCGATGCCCGTCGGTGCGGTTGTAAGAGCCGGTCACCGTACTCGTAAAACGTCCTGCCCGAACCTGATTCGCAACCTCGGTTTCGAGCGTATTGTAGGACCCGTAACCGGCATGGAGATCGGTTTTCACCCCGTCCTCGTGCATCCTGCGCGTCACGATATTGATGACGCCACCCATGGCGTTCGAGCCGTACAGCACCGAAGCGGGGCCGCGCACGACTTCGACCCGGTCGGCCAGCATCGACTGGTAGGCATCGGCAATGGGATGCCCCATCAACCCCATGTACTGGGGATGGCCGTCGATCAGCACCAGCAGACCCGTTGTGGGACCTCCGCCGACACCGCGCAGCGTCATCTGCCCGGCAGCCCCGCCCGAAACGCCGTACCCCATGATGCCGCGTCCCGTAACGAACAGTCCCGGAATCTGCTCGGTCAGCGTCGGCAGCAGCGACGGCTGGAATCCCTCGACGATCTTCTGCCGTCCGACGACGGAAATGGTCATCGGCAGATGCCGGACGTCGGTTTCATGCCGGGTTCCCGTGACCACGACCTCCCCGATCGGGTAGGTTTTCCCGTTACGCAGGCTGTCGGCGGTCTCGGACCGCAGGGCGCACACGGGGACGATACCGCCCAACAGCAGCAGGACAAACAATTTAGACTTCATTTTCTCGCATTATGTTTTATTTGGACATTTGTTTTCTCTTCTTGCAGCGCACCCTCCTCCTTTACCAATTCTTGTTCCAAAATCCCCCCGCGGAGCGAAGAAAGTGCAAATCCCAGAAACGCTCCGAATCGGACGAACGGCGTCCCTTTCGGCGCGTTTCTTGTTCTAAGCCGGATAAACGCTCATTATGGAAAACACCCGGCAACCGATCCCGTTACGGATCCGGCAGCACCTGCGCGATGCCGTCGGACGCATGCACCCTTCCGTCTCGTTCGTCTCCTGCATCGGTGTGCTGCTGGCCTATCTGACGGGCGTCTACATAACGGGATCGCTCCACGAGGCGTCGCGCTGGATGGGGGCCATGCTGGCCTGCACGTCGCTGGTGGTCGTCCTGCAATCGCACAACTACAAGGATTCGCTGCGCGCCGGATGGACCCGGGTGCTGGGAACCTTCCTCGGAGCGCTCGTCGCCTACATATACCTCAAGATATGGCCCTTTTCGATCGTCGGGATGCTCGCCTCGGTCTTCGTGCTGGAGATGCTCTGCATGCTGGTCGGAATCTACCAGAACAACCGCATCGCCACCATCACGCTGCTCATCATCCTGCTCGTCTCGCAGATGACGCCCCACGTCTCGCCGGCCGTAAACTGCCTGCTGCGCTTTACCGAATCGGTCGTCGGCGTGGGAGTGGGCGTTGCGCTGCTGTGGGTGCTCGAACGGTGGAAACGATGGCTCGAACCGCAGGAGGGTGCAGACACATCTACCGATAAAAATATGAACATGGACACGATGCCCCTGCGTTGGGGCCACTTCAGAGTGCTTATCGTCGCTTCGCTCGGACAGATCACCGGAGCAGGGCTGGCGACGCTGGTCGGCGTCATACTGCCGATGATCCAGATTTTCCGGCATCCCGGACTTACCTCCCTGCAACAGGGACTCGTGGCGGCGACCAGCCTCGTCGGCATCATGGTCGGCTCGGTGCTGTTCGGAGCGTGGAGCGATAAAAAGGGATACCTGTTTTTCTTCCGGTTCTGCCCCGCACTCATCCTCGCGGCCTCGCTGTTCACCTTTTTCACGGCCGACCTCTTCGGGCTGGTCACGGGGCTGTTTTTCATGGGACTGGGCATCGGCGGCGGTTACAGCCTCGATTCGGACTACATCTCCGAGATCATGCCCCGGCGGTGGAAACTGCTGATGGTCGGTGTAGCGAAAGCCGCTTCGTCGTTGGGCAGCATCGCAGCGGCGGCCATCTGTTTTTCCCTGCTGCGGGAGTGGCACGATCCGCACCTGTGGAACCGGCTGCTGCTGCTCGTCGCAGTCATGGCGGTCGTCATGCTGCTCTGCCGCATACGTTTCGAACAAAGTCCCGGATGGCTCATCGCCCACGGGCGCATATCCGAAGCCGAAAAGGCCGTGCGCTATTTTCTGGGCCCCGACGTGGAGATCGGCGAAATCCGCAACCGCCCCAATAAAACGCAGATGCCGAAGGTGGCTTGGAGCGACCTTTTCAAACCCGGTCAGGTGAAAAAAGTGATTTTCAGCGGCATTCCGTGGGCCTGCGAGGGATTGGGCGTCTACGGCATCGGGGTATTCCTGCCCGTGCTGGTCATGGCGCTGGGGCTGGAAACGGGGTCCGAGTCGGCCTTTTCACGAATCACCGATTCGGTGTTGCTGACCACATGGATCAACCTCTGCATCCTGCCGGGATTCGTACTTGGTCTGCTGCTCGTGAACCGCTGGTACCACGTGCGGACCCAGACGTGGGGATTTATCCTCTGCGCCGCGGGCATGGGCATCCTGCTGGCGGCCTACGAATTCCACTGGCCGGTCTGGATCGCCGTATCCGGGTTCATGCTCTTCGAACTGTTCCTCAATGCGGGCCCCCACCTGATGACGTTCATCATTCCGCCCCAAATCTATTCCGTCGCCGAGCGCGGCGCGGGTGCGGGACTTGCCGCGGCCTTTGGCAAACTGGGCGCCGTCGCCGGCGTCGTCGTCATTCCGATACTGCTCAAATGGGGCGGCGCTTCGCTGGTGCTTTGGGTGACGATCGGCGTGCTGCTCGCCGGGGCGCTGGTTACGGCCGTCGTCGGCCGGGAGGTGCTTCCCGACAAGGGGCGGTCCGTTCGTCCCGAAATCCGGCGCGACTGACCGTCAAAGGGCGTACTCCCTTTTCAACGCACGTTTCATCCGCAGTTCGCAAGGCTGCTCCAGCCCGCACTCTTCGAGCAGGGCCAGATCGCCGAACACGTGCCGCGTACTGCCGTCGGCCACGATCCGTCCCTGCTTCATCACGATCGTACGGTCGCAAAGGTCGAGCACCATCTCCATATCGTGCGTAGCGATCAGCGTCGTATGGCCGAAACGGCGTATCAGATCTATGATCTGCCGCCGGGCGCGGGGGTCGAGATTCGAGGTCGGCTCGTCCATGACGAGCACCGACGGCTCCATCGAAAGGACCGTCGCTATCGCAACGCGCTTCTTCTGTCCGCCCGAAAGCCGGAAAGGCGACGCCCCGCGCAGATGCAGCGCGCCGACGGCATCGAGGGCTTCCGTGACGCGGCGGCGTATCTCTTCGGGTTCGAGACGCATGTTCGAAGGTCCGAAGGCCACGTCTTCTTCGACCGTGGGCATGAAGAGCTGGTTGTCCGAATCCTGAAACACAAGCCCCACCGACTGCCGCACCAGCGGCAGCGTCCTGCGCGTGAGCTTGATCCCGCCCATGACCACTTCGCCCTGCGAAGGTATCAGCAGTCCGTTGGTGTGCAGCAGCAGCGTCGATTTCCCGGCTCCGTTGGCCCCGACTAGGGCGACCTTCTCCCCGTGCGTGATGCAGAACGAGACGCCGCAGAGCGCTTCATAGCCGTTGGGATAACGGTAATGCACATCGTCGAACCGGAGGTAGTGGTGACTCATCTCAAAGGTTGTTTATCAGCATCGAAAGGTTTTCGGCCGGACGGCACAAGCGCAGCAGGACGAACGCCGAGCACCACACGGCGAGAAACAGGGTGTCGCGCATTTTCCATGCCGGGCGTTCGAACACCCCCTCCGGGATGCGCCCCGAAAATCCCCGTGCCAGCATCGCCCGGCTGATCTGCTCGGCCCGGTCGAAAGTGCGGATCAGCAGTTGCCCGACGAGCGTTCCCCAAATCTTCAGCGGATAGGATCTGCGCCCGAAACTCCTCGCGTCGCGGGCCTGCTGCATGGCCGCGGCCTCTTCGATCAAGACATAAAGGTAACGGTAGACGAAAAGCAGCTGCGTGGTGAAAACAGCCGGCACCCCCAGCCGCTGCATGCTCCGGCAGAGACCGTAGTAGCCGGTGCTTCCGATCAGCACGAGCAGCGCCTGCACCGACAGCAGTCCGCGCAGTACGATCGAAAGGAACGAGACCCACCCTGCGGTGACCGCCAGCGTCCCGATACGGAAAACCGGCTCGCGGTCGTAGAACAGGTTGAAAACGCCGATGAAGACGACGAAGGGCAGCACGACGAGCGACCGCCGGAAAATCGTTCCGTAACTCAGGCCGCCCATCGCGCAGGCAACGATCGGAAAGACGAAAAACAGCAGCAGTTCCGGAAGCCTGCAGAGCGGCACGGAGAGCATCGTCACGAGAAAAACCACCGTTACGAGCAGTTTGGACCGGGCGTCCGTGCGATGGAGCGGACTCTGCATCCGCGCCGTCCGCTCCATCGCATCCAATGCGCAAAGTACGTGCTGCAATCTGTTTTTCATCCCTGCTTTTGTCCGGCGCGGAACAGACAGGAGGCGCCGAATACGGCCAGCAGAATGGCTCCGCTCCCTACGATTCCCGCAAATGTCGTGTTGTAATCGGGTATCACGGCCGTCTTTTCCTGAATGGCGGCGGCTCTGCGGTGCAGGCCGTCGGACGCAGGTTCCAATTCGGACCGTCCCGCCGTCTTTTCGATCGACCACTCCAGTCCGTCGGGATCGGACGAAGCGATCCACGAGAACGACCCGGCGATCAACAGCGCCAAGAGTGCGATCGCCGCAAGGGCCTTTCCGAGTCTCCGTCTTCCGGAGGCGCGTTCCCGGCGGATACCGTACAGCAGTTCGGGCTTATAACGCTGCACGACGCAGATCACCGCCGCCGTAGCCAGCCCCTCGCCGATACCTATAAACAGATGGATCGGGAGCATGAACAGCAGAAACCGCCCCATCGGCAGCGCGGTGATGCCCGACGCTTCGGTTTCGATCGTCACGGCCAATGCGCCCAGTTCGAGTCCGACCACCGAGGCAAGCAGCGACGCGGCGATGATCCGTCCCGGCGATGCGCCGCGTTTGATCAGCGGCCGGAACAACAGCGGATAGGCCACCAGACACGACAATACCGCCATATTGAGGATATTGGCGCCCAAAGCCATGAAACCGCCGTCGGCGAAAACTAGGCACTGGATCACCAGCACCGAAGCCAGCGTAAGCAACGCCGCCCATGGGCCCAGTATCGCCGAAAGCAGGATACCGCCAACCAGATGGCCGCTCGAACCCGTTCCCGGAATAGAGAAATTTATCATCTGGGCGGCAAAGACGAAGGCGCCCATCACGCCCATCAGCGGAACGATGTGCTCGTCCCGCGCATCGGGTTCGCGGCGGTCGTTTCGCGGATGCTTGACTTTCCAGATCGCCGTTCCGAGCAGGACCAGCGATACGGCTCCCGTAACGGCGAATACCGGCGGGGAGACCAGTGCGTCGGACATGTGCATAGTCTGTTGTTTTTCAGGTTTTCAGATCGCCCCGTCCGGCCCCTGCCGGACCGGACGGACGGTTATTCCGTTTTCGCGCCCGGCTGCTGCGCCGCCAGATGCTTCTTGTTCTCCGGATACCAGTTCGAATGGTCGGGCTTCTCCTCGTCGTCGAACCTGACGAGCGGCAGCAGGAAGAGCCATGTCGTGATGCAGAACGGCCCGGTCAGGGTGGCGATTCCGACGGGCGCCATCAGCATATACATGCCGGCCTGAATGAACACCGTCACCAGAATTCCCAGAACGGCCCAGAGCGCCGAACGGAAATTCGGCTTGTAGAACACCGTCGCCAGCGCAATGGCCGTCAGCACGGGGCTGTATCCGTAAAGTCCGTCTGAGATGTCGGAGCCCGACGCTTTCAGCGCGACGACCGTCAGCAGCGCCAGCGCCGAGCCGATCGCGGCCCAGAGCGCCGCCCAGCGGCTGCAAAGGAACAGTCCCGCGAGGAAACAGATTCCCGTCACCCACGAATTGATCAGAAAGACCTGCCCGATACCTTTCAGCCAGTAAACCGCCAGATCGCCAAAACGGATGCTCTCCAGCGACGAGAAAGCCGCCGGAAGCGCCGGATCGGCCATATGCGTCGTCGGAAGCCCGTGCATGGCGCGCGCCGCGAGCAGAAACATCCACGTACAAAAGACGAACGGGAAAGTGAACGAATTGACCTTCCAAGGCGCCATCACGTTGTTGAATCCCGCACGCACCCATGTCGTCAGCGCCGAACAGAGCGCCAGCGCCAGCCACATCCAGACGGTATTGCCCATGAACGTAGGAAACGCGCACCCCACCAGCACGCCGTTGAAGCCCCAGAGTCCCTGCTCGCCGTCCTTGGCCGGAAAGCCGAGCAGATACCCCGTCACCGTGGAGACGGTCACGCCCAGCAGGGCGCCCCAGCCCACAAGTCCCTGTCCCTCGGCATAGGCGCCCCAGAAAATGCCGATCATAAACAGAAGTCCCGTCCACGCGCTGTTCTGAAACATCACCTGCCCGGTACCGCGCAGCAGAATTTTGATAAAATCGAAAGAGCCTCCGCCGGCCCCTCCGGATCGAGCGATCGTATTTGCCATACTTACAATTATTTAACCGTTAACAAAGTTTCTATCGCCACGGAAACTCTTCGGGCAGCGGCTTGCCCTTGACTTCCTGCCGAACCGAGGAACAGAATTCGCGGACAAGGCGTTTCACGGGAGCCGTCTCCTCACCCAAGACCTTGTAGAGCAGCCCCGCATCGTTCGGCAGGCGCGTAATGCCGGCCGCCAGCCTGCGTTCGCGGTCGATGAAGGCCTGCGTCCGCTCGTAGATGTTGTCGGCATTCTCCGGCGGCGTCAGCACGATCACGTTGGCGAAAACGTCGTATCCGTTCATCGCACCGAGCGTCGAAGGCGGATACATTTCGGGCCGTATGATGAATTTTTCGCGAAACAGTTGCTCCCCGTCGGGACGTTCGGCATGGGAGCAGACCGACAGAATGTCGTACTGGAAAGTTTCGCCCCGGTCGAAATACTTGCGGCCGCTCATGTAGATTTCCGAATAGAACAGCGTGGCCGAGGGTGCGATGCGGATTGCCGTGTCGGCGATGAACCGCGTGTGACGGCACGGAATCGTCGGTTCGGGCAGATATTCCAGATAAGAGTCCTCTTCGAGTTCGAACGCCTGCGTCAGCCCCGAATAGTTGTAGCGCATCTCGGCCAGCTTGGTCGCCGCACCGGTCGAAATATGGGCGTAGGCGCCTTCGCGGACGACAAAACGCTGTTCATAGCGATCGCCGTCCACGTTGGGACCTCCGGACGAGAGGATGTAGACGCACGGCATCTCAGGCATGCCTTCGTCGAAATAGAGTTCCTGCTGGACGATCAGCGGGGCATGGCGTTCCAGATCGCGCATGATCGACCTGCCGTCGTCGTCGAGTTCGAATCCCAGAAAAAGATACCCCATCTTGCCCGGAGTGCCGACGGGCATCGCCTTCGGCTCTTCGAGGTAGGGACTCATCTCTTTGGCTGCTGCGAAATTCATCGTACGGCGCCGGTTAGGGATTCCGAAACTTTCTCCTTGTTGTTGCCGAGGTCGAAAAGCGCCATCCGGCGGATCAGGGCGACCAGTTCGTCGATCCCTTCGCCCGTCATGCAGTTGGTGAATACGAACGGCTTGCCCGGACGCATCAGCTCGGAATCGCGCCGCATCACTTCGAGATCAGCACGGACATAGGGGGCCAAATCGGTCTTGTTGATGACCAGAATATCGGACTGGGATATCCCCGGTCCGTCCTTGCGTGGAATCTTGTCGCCTGCGGCCACGTCGATCACGTAGATGAAAAAGTCCACCAGCGCGGGGCTGAAGGTGAGGGTGAGGTTGTCGCCGCCCGATTCGATCAGCACCACGTCGCCGTCGGGGAACCGGGCCTCCATCTCCTCGACCGCCGCAATATTCATCGAAGGGTCTTCCCGCACGGCCGTATGCGGGCACGCGCCGGTTTCAACGCCGATGATCCGCTCCTCGACAAGGATGCCCTTCAGCATTTTACGTACGTGTTTGGCGTCTTCCGTGGTTACCACGTCGTTGGTTATCACCAGCACTTTGTAGCCCATGTCCAGAAGCCGCGGGGTGATCGCTTCGATGAGCGCCGTTTTGCCGGAGCCTACGGGGCCGCCGATTCCGATTCTGCAAGTTGTATTTTCGTTCATAATCTATTCGTTTGTTCGGTTATTCCGCTTTTGGGGCGGATCAATTCATAAACATGCGTTTGGTTCCCTTTTCGTGCAGCGAGGCGAGAATGTCGATCTGCGGCACGAAGGTATACATGTCGTCGAAATCCATGTCGCCCGCCGTGTCATAGAGCTCGCCGAGCTTTTCGGCGGCCCGGAACAGGATGCGCTGCGTGTCGTAGTGCGACACGCGCACGCAGCGGAGGGCCGCGCTGACGACCATATTGACCACACCGTACTGGTGGGAGCAGAAAAGCCCCTTTTCGGAGATTCCGCAGACCGCGAATACGATGCCCTGCGCCACGGGATAAGTGCCGGGGGTACGGCCGCCGGCGATGTCGCCGAGCCACTTCGCTGCGGTTTCATCGGGAAAGACATGTTTCGACAGCTCGGCCAGTTTCTTGCCCATGCGCCGGGTCATCAGCCGCGCCTCGGCGTTCATCTTGCAGAGAACGGCCTGACGGTCGGCATTGAGGATACCCTCGTAATAACCGAGGTTATAGCTGCGGAAAGCGTGCAGCGCCGCGACTCCGTCGGTGAAGGCGGCCTGCCGGACAATGTCCTGCGTATATTGTTCGAGCGTCGCGGCGTCGTGCACCAGTCCCTCCTCGGCGGCCGTTTCCAATCCGTTGGAGAAGGAGAAGGTCCCGACCGGAAAGGCCGAGTCGGTGAATTCGAGCAGCCGCATGACGGTTGTTGCGTCGTCGGTCATAAGGGCGGGTTTAATGCGCATGCACATGTTCGTGATGGTGGTGTACGTCGCTGTCGGGACCCGTGCCGCCGAACAGACGCCGGATTTCGTGGGGCGCCAAGTAGGGAATCACCTCCGAACCGGGCTGGAACGAGTAGGCGACACCTTCTATATGGTGCGTACGCATCACGCTGTCCATCACTTTTTTATCCACCGTCAGCGGAATGTAGACCTTTGTCCCCTTGACCACTGCGGGCCAATGCTGGTTGCCGATGGCATGACCGAGTTCCACCGAGATATGGATGATCGTTTCCGGCGTTTGACGCGCCAGATCCGAAAGGTCCGCGACCAGCACGTCGTTGAGCCGGATGCGGATGGCCGCGATGCGGCGCTGTTCGGGCAGATACTCGATAATATCGCCGTCGAGCATCTGCGAGTGGCGTTTCAATGCCACGGCGTATTCGTTTTCCCGGTCGCCTTTGACCACGAAGCGGCTTTTCTGGGCCGTCCACTGGTCGAGATCGATATATTCGATTTCGGCTTCCCGCGCTTTCTTCACCCATTCGGGGTCCTGCAGATTGCCTATGATTTCCGTATATATTTTCATCGGATTCGTTTTTAATATTCGTTTTTAATTTCCGGGAGCATCCCCTGCGGCATGCCCCCGGAAACAGGAAACCGATCCGGGGCCGGATCGGATCCGAAGGCGGAACAACAAACCGCCCCGGATCGGAGAGGCCCTCCCGGCTAACTGAACCAGAGCAGCTGGCTCAGGGGGAATTTGTCGGCAGGCTTGACGTAAGCGCGGATGTCGTTGACCAGCACGTCGAACGTTTCGGGATTCACGTCGATCTTCGGCATTCCTCCGTTGCGCACCATGTTGTATTTGGTAAGCTGGCGGGTGCGCCGCACGGGCTGCACCATACGATGCAGGTGGAGACGCTCCTTGATACCGCTCTGGAACGCGGCGTCCGATACGAACGAAAGGCAGGTTTCGGGCAGCGTACGGCCGAAAGCGCCGTACATCGGACGGTAATAGCACGGCTGCGGCGTCGGGAGCGATGCGTTGGGATCGCCCATGTTCGACCAGTTGATCAGGCCGCCCTTGATGACCATCTTGGGTTTGGCGCCGAAGAACTGCGGCTCCCAGAGTACGAGGTCGGCGACCTTGCCCTTCTCGACCGATCCGAGGTAGTCGGAAACGCCGTAGGTGATGGCCGGGTTGATCGTGATCTTGGCGATATAGCGCAGCACGCGGAAGTTGTCGTTCCCGTCGGCATCCTCGGCGAGCTTGCCGCAGGCGTTCTTCATGAACGACGCCATCTGGAACGTGCGCATGAACGATTCGCCGATACGGCCCATGGCCTGCGAGTCGGACGAAACCATCGACAGTATGCCCAGATCGTGCAGCACGTTCTCCGCGGCCTGCGTTTCGGGCCGCACGCGGCTCTCGGCAAAGGCCACGTCCGACGGGATCTTCGGATTGAGGTTGTGGCAGACCATGATCATGTCGAACAGCTCGGCTTGGGAATTGACCCCGAACGGCAGGGTCGGATTGGTCGACGAAGGCAGCACGTAGGGCATCGACGCCACTTTCAGCAGGTCGGGGGCGTGTCCGCCGCCGGCGCCTTCGGTGTGGTAGGTATGGATCGTGCGGCCGTCCATGGCGGCGATCGTATCCTCGACGTATCCGCTCTCGTTGAGCGTATCGGAGTGGATGGCCACCTGCACGTCGAAACGATCGGCGACGCCCAGCGCGGCGCGGATCGCAGCGGGAGTCGAGCCCCAGTCCTCGTGAATCTTCAGGCCGCAGGCTCCGGCCTCGATCTGTTCTTCGAGCGGCTGGTTCATCGAGCAGTTGCCCTTGCCCAGCAGGCCGACGTTCACCGGAAGCCCCTCGATCGACTCCAGCATGCGTTCGATGTTCCAGCGGCCTGAAGTGATGGTGGTTCCGTTACTGCCGTCCGTAGGGCCGATTCCGCCGCCGAACAGGGTCGTAATACCGTTGCTCAGACAGGCGTAAGCCTGCTGCGGGGAGATCATGTGCACGTGGCCGTCGATGCCGGCTGCCGTCAGGATCAGGTGCTCGCCCGATATCGCGTCGGTTGCGGTGCTGGTCACCAGATCGGGATGCACGCCGTGCATGATATTGGGATTTCCCGCCTTGCCGATACCGGCGATTTTTCCGTCCTTGACACCCACGTCGGCCTTCACGACGCCCAGATTGGCGTCGATGATCGTCACGTTGGTAATCACGAGGTCGAGCGCCCCCTCCTCCGAAGTCATCGTATTGGCCAGCCCCATGCCGTCGCGGATGGTCTTGCCGCCGCCGTAGACGACCTCGTCGCCGTATTCGCGCAGGTCTTTTTCGATCTCGACGTAAAGATCGGTGTCACCCAGCCGGATCTTGTCGCCGACGGTAGGACCGAAAAGGTTGTTGTATTCTTGACGTGAAATTGTTGCCATATCCTCTATTTTTTAGTGTTGTTGCTTTTTTTCATAGCGGCCTCGGCATCGCTTTCCGAAATGTTCTTGAACCCTGCATGCCGGGCTTTGCGCACGGCATGCATACGTGCCGGGAAATAGGTGGGCGCATCCTCGTCGCCCGTATATCCCATCACCAGACCGTTGAAGCCGATCACGCGGCGTTTGCCCGAATAGGCCACGACCTCGACCTCTTTCTGGTCGCCCGGTTCGAAACGGATGGCGGTCGTTGCGGGAATGTTCAGGTGACAGCCGAAAGCGGCGTCACGGTCGAACTCCAGATAACGGTTGACCTCGAAGAAATGGAAATGCGAACCGACCTGAATCGGGCGGTCGCCGGTATTGCGCACGACAAGCTTCACGGTCTTGCGGCCGGTATTGTACTCGATCGGGGCGTTCATCAGGATTTCTCCACCGACGACGACGGGCTTTGCGGGTTTGAAGCCGGGTTTATTCGGATAGAGACTCGCCGCCTGCGCCTGATTTTTCGCAGGGGCGGGATTTTTCGTATTCATACTCAGGATGTTTAAAATTACTTAATAGGATGGTGGATGCTCACCAGACGGGAACCGTCCGTAAACACGGCTTCGACCTGCAGCAGGTCGATCATGTCGGCGACGCCCTCCATGACGTCGCTTTTCTTCAGCACGCTGGCCGCTCCTTTCATAACCTCTTCCACGGTCTTGCCTTCACGCGCTCCCTCCAGTGCCGTGGACGTAATATAGGCTACGGCCTCCGGATAATTCAGTTTCAGCCCTTTTTTCATACGCCGTTCGGCGACCATACCGAGCGAAAGCAGCATCAACTTGTCAATCTCTTTCGGTGTCAAGTGCATAGTAAACGATTTTTATAGTTAATCCGGCTCCGCATCCCCGAAGGCCATACATATCCCGCCGGGGCAGCGGTCCGCCGGTACTGATCAGCGGAGGTTCCAAATAGGATGCCAAAAGCCGCCCCCCCCCGTGGCGATCCGCGGCAAAATACGGAAGCCCGGTGGCATCAAATTTGTTCGGGGAAGAACCCGAATGGTAGAATCAACTAAAAATGTGTGAATTATGTTTAAAGCGATGATTATTGCGGGGCTAGGCGGTTTTATCGGCACATGCCTGCGCTTTCTGACGGGAAAACTGGCCCATGTCATTACGGTTTCGGCGTTCCCGTGGGGTACGTTCGCCGTCAATATTATCGGCAGTTTCGTGATCGGCATCTTCTTCGGTCTGGCCGAAAAGACCCACGTCATCTCGCCGTCGATGAACGTCTTTCTGATCACCGGCTTCTGCGGCGGATTCACCACCTTTTCGTCGTTTGCCGACGACATGTACCTGCTCCTCCAACAGAAACACTGGCTCTATTTCGGCCTTTACGTCGGCCTGAGCTTCATTCTGGGACTGGTACTCGTATGGCTGGGACGTTCGCTGATAAAGGCGGTCTGACCGCGGTCGGCGCCTGAGCGACCGCACGCCGCCGCACAAAAAAAGGGCCGGACAATATGTCCGGCCCTTTCATTTATGATCCGGTTCGGGCTTCGCCCGGAACCTGATGCAACAGGGCTGTCAAGCCCTTCGAAATCGGAATTACTTGCGGTAGATCTTCGTGTAGCCGTAGATAGCCTCATCGCCGAGTTCCTCCTCGATGCGGAGCAGCTGGTTGTACTTGGCCATACGGTCCGAACGCGACGCCGAACCGGTCTTGATCTGACCGGAGTTGGTAGCCACGGCGATGTCGGCGATCGTCGAATCCTCGGTCTCGCCCGAACGGTGCGACGTAACCGAAGTGTAGCCCGCACGGTGAGCCATCTCGATGGCGTCGAGCGTCTCGGTCAGCGTACCGATCTGGTTCACCTTGATCAGGATCGAGTTGGCGCAGCCCATTTCGATACCCTTCTTCAGGAAGTCCACATTGGTCACGAACAGGTCGTCGCCCACGAGCTGGCACTTGCCGCCGATCTCCTCGGTGAGCATCTGCCAACCGTCCCAGTCGTTCTCCGACATACCGTCCTCGATCGAGTCGATGGGGTATTTGGCAACCAGTCCCTTCAGGTACTCTACCTGCTCCTTCGACGAACGCTTCGCGCCCTTCTCGCCTTCGAACTTGGTGTAGTCGTAAACGCCGTCCTTGTAGAACTCCGACGAAGCGCAGTCCATGCCGATCGACACGTCGCCGCCCTCTTCCTTGCGGCCGGGCTTGTAACCTGCCATCTTGATGGCCTCGATGATCGACTCGATAGCGTCCTCGGTGCCGTTCAGCGCGGGAGCGAAGCCGCCCTCATCACCGACAGCCGTCGAGAGGTTGCGGTTGTGAAGCACTTTCTTCAGGTTGTGGAACACCTCGGCGCCCATGCGGATAGCCTCCTTGAAGGTGGGAGCGCCCACGGGACGGATCATGAACTCTTGGAACGCGATCGGAGCGTCCGAGTGCGAACCGCCGTTGATGATGTTCATCATCGGAACGGGCAGCGTCTTGGCGTTTGCACCGCCGATATAGCGATAGAGCGGCATGCCGAAGTAGTCGGCGGCAGCGCGGGCCACGGCCAGCGACACGCCGAGGATGGCGTTAGCACCCAGCTTCGACTTGGTCTTCGTGCCGTCGAGGGCTATCATGGCCTTGTCGATGCCCACCTGATCGGCCACGTTCATGCCGATAACGGCGGGAGCGATCACCTCGTTTACGTTCTTGACGGCGTTCAGAACGCCCTTGCCCAGATAACGGCTCTTGTCGCCGTCACGAAGTTCGAGGGCCTCGTTCTCGCCCGTCGATGCGCCGCTCGGAACGGCTGCGCGGCCGAATGCGCCGGATACGGTACGTACTTCGACCTCGATGGTCGGATTGCCTCGCGAGTCGAGGATCTCTCTTGCGTGAATCTCTACAATCTGCATAGTTGTAAATGTTTAATTTATGGTTTTAAATACTGATATGCCGTTTTCGACCGCAAAGGTATAAAATAATTGTGAATTGCGGTTTCATTATTGTTATTTTTTTCACGAAAGGCGGGTGCGGTATCGGGAATAAACCAGAATATATTATCTTTGCCGGCGAATGCACTCCTCTCACTTGTAAACAACTATCAGTTAATGCGAAAAGTTCTCTCGTTCTCCCTTTTCCTGATGCTGGGACTCATCGTCTCGCAATTGCTTCCGGGTACGCTCGGCGCAGGATACGCGGCGTTCAAGAAGTGTTCCGACACGCTGCTTTACATCTGCCTCGGATTCATCATGATCAACGTCGGCCGCGAATTCGAAATCGACAAAACCCGCTGGCGCTCCTACACTGCGGACTACTTCATCGCCATGGCCACGGCCGCGCTGCCGTGGATACTCATCGTCCTCTACTACGTCTTCGTACTGCTTCCGCCCGAACTCTGGACCAGCGGCGAGGCGTGGAAAGAGAACCTGCTGCTGAGCCGTTTCGCCGCGCCGACCTCGGCCGGCATCCTCTTCACGATGCTCGCAGCCCTCAGTCTCAAGAAAAGCTGGATTTACAAAAAGATACAGGTGCTGGCCATCTTCGACGATCTGGACACCATCCTGCTGATGATCCCCCTGCAAATCCTGATGATCGGCCTGCGGTGGCAAATGTTCGCCATCATCGCCGTCGTCACCCTCCTGCTGGCCGTCGGCTGGCGCTGGCAGGCGACGTGGAACGTACGTCAGAACTGGAAAACCATCTTGGGTCTGGCCGTCGTGGTCTGCGCCCTGACCCAGCTCGTCCACATCGTCACGGCCCGGCTTTACGGACCGGAGAACAGCATCCATATCGAAGTCCTGCTCCCGGCGTTCGTCGTCGGCATGCTGATGAAACACAAGGAGATCGACACCGCCGCCGAACGGCGCATCACCACCGGCATCTCGTTCCTCTTCATGCTGCTCGTGGGGCTGAGCATGCCGCTCGTAACGGGCGCTCCGGGCGACACGGCCGCCGCGACGTCGGTCACCGGCTCGCAGCCCATGATGCCGTGGGGCACGCTGGCGCTGCATGTGCTGGCCGTATCGTTGCTCTCGAATATCGGCAAACTGGTGCCGCTCTTCTTCTACCGCGACCGCAAGATCAGCGAACGCCTCGCCCTCTCCATCGGCATGTTCACCCGCGGCGAGGTGGGCGCGGGCGTAATCTTCATCGCACTGGGCTACAGTCTGGGCGGCCCGGCGCTCATCATCTCGGTGCTGACACTGGTGCTGAACCTGATCCTCACGGGCGGCTTCGTGGTGTGGGTCAAGAAACTGGCCCTGCGCACCTACGCGCCCGAAGCGCAGCAGTAACCCGGCTAAACAACCCCATATTCACAATCAAACGACGGAAACCGTGATCGAAATTACAGACAAGGCCCTGCAAACGGCAGCCGCCAAAGGGATGGACGAATTCCTCCGGGTCTTTACGGACAAATACAAGGAGACGGTCGGCGGAGACCCGACGGCCGAAACGATGCCGCTGCTCAGCGGCGAACAGCACTCGCTGCTCGCCTACCGGATTTTCCGGGACGAGGTGACCGAAGGCGGTTTCTGCCAGCTTATCCAGAACGGCTACGGGGCCTATATCTTCGGCAATCCGTTTGCCAGAGTCATGCGCCTGTGGGGTGCGGAGAGTTTCTCGAAGCTGGTCTACCGCGCCAAGAAGATCTACGACGCCAACCGGGAGGATTTGGAACGGGAGCGCACCGACGAGGAGTTCATGGCGATGTACGAGCAGTACGAAGCCTTCGACGAGCTGGAGGAGGAGTACGGCGAAATGGAAGCCGAGGTCACGGAGACGCTCGCCCGCTACGTGGACGGGCATCTGGATCTGTTCGCCGCGGTCGTCGGATAACCGGCCCGGAATCCTGCGGAAACAGCCTCTCCGCATCGCCGTTCCCGGCATATACGAAGCGTCCGCGGAGGAATATCCGGAGACATTCCGCTAAAAAAATCGGAAAAAAGGCGGTCGGCCGTAAGGGTCGGCCGCCTTTTTCGTGTCTTCGGGTAAAAACCGAATACCGTCATGGACAAACATTACCGGGACCTCCTGATCCGTGCGCTGAAGGGCACGCTGGACACCGCATCGCGCCGCGAATTCGACCTATGGGTCGCGGATGCGGACAACCGCCGCATCTACGAAAACGCCCTCCGCATATGGGACGACGTACAGCGCCGCACCTCGGCCTACAATCCCGACCGCGACCGGCTCTGGGAGCAGTTGCAGTCCCGCATCGAAGTCTGCGGAACGCCGCAGCGGGCGGAACGGCCCGCGCCGAAACGCCGCTGGATGCCGATACTGCGCACGGCGGCAGCCGTCGCCGCGGGCGTCGTCGTCACGCTCTTCGCGGTCCGTCCCGACCTCTCCCGCACACCGGTTCCGGCCAGACAGGAGTTCTGCGCCTTCGGCGGCAAGTCGCTGGCGCATCTGACCGACGGTTCGACCGTATGGCTCCAAAGCGGCTCGACGCTCGCCTACGACAGCTCCTTCGGCGCCGAAAGCCGCAACGTAAAACTCCGCGGAGAGGGATTTTTCGACATCGCCAAAGATCCCGAACGCCCTTTCACGGTCGAAGTGGAAGGGCTGCGCATACGGGTTCACGGCACGAAATTCAACGTGAACACCTCGCACGAAGACCGGACCGTCGCCGTATCGCTCGTTGAGGGTTCGGTGGCCCTCGATTCCGGCAACGGGGAGACGCGCCGGCTGCACCCCGGAGAAATAGCCTGCTACGACCCCGCCACCCAAGAGCTGAATATCCGCAGGGGCAACGTCGAGCTGGAATCCTGCTGGGCCGCGGGCAAACTGGTCTTCGAGCGGCAGTCGTTGGGCGAAATCTGCCGCTACCTCTCACGCTGGTACGACATCCGGATCGACATCTCCCCGGCACTCGCCCACAATTACGCCTACACGTTCACCCTCACCGACGAACCGCTCGAAGCGATTCTGCGCATCATGAGCCGCATCAATCCGATCGTCTACACCTTCTCGGACAACCGCTCGGTATCCATCTCCGAGATAATAGAATAAAACCGTAAACCTACCAAACACCAACCAAACTCCGAATGCCTATGACCGAACAGACCTGAACCGCACGCTATCCTTCCCGCGGCAGCCGCCGCAAACACACGCTAACTTAAAACTTCAACCATGAAACATTTTAGACTATTCGCAATTCTTTTGCTGCTCGTCTGCGGATGGACAACGGTTGCACACGGCCAGACGCAGGAGCCGGCGATCAACCTTGAGTTCACCGACATACCGCTCTCGGAAGCCATTTCGCGCATCGAGAAGAGCAGCAAATACACATTCTTCTACGACGCCAAGCAGACCGACCTGACCCGGCGCGTCAGCCTCCGCGCCAAACAGCTGCCGATCTCCGCCGCCCTGCGCCAGATGCTCGCCCCGACGGGTCTCAATTTCACGATCTCCGAACGCCAGATCGCCCTGATCCCCGCGACGCGCAAGGCCCCGGCCGGATCGCGCACGATCACCGGCACGGTCAACGACTCCCACGAGCTTCCCTTGGCCGGCGTCGCCGTCACGCTGGAGGGCGACAATACGCGCGGCACCGTGTCCGAGAACAACGGCAGTTTCACCATCACCGTTCCCAATGCCGATGCGGTGCTCAGCTTCACCTACTTGGGCTACATCTCCAAGAAAGTCTCCGTCCCCGCCTCGCAGAACAACCTCAAGGTATTCCTCGCCGAGGACGCCGTGAAGATGGAGGACGTCGTAGTCGTAGGTTACGGCACCCAGAAGAAGGTCAACCTGACGGGAGCCATCGCCACGGTGGACGACACGCAGCTCGCAAGCCGCTCGGCGCCCTCCGTAGCCCACATGCTTCAGGGTGCGGTTCCAGGTCTGACGATCTCGACCACATCGGGCCGTCCGGGCAACTCGGCCGACCTGAACATCCGCGGCATCACCTCGATCAACGGCGGTTCGCCGCTCGTGCTGATCGACGGCGCCGAGGGCGACCTGATGAAGCTCAACCCCAACGACGTGGCCTCGATCTCGGTGATCAAGGATGCCTCGGCAGCCGCCATCTACGGCGCACGCGCGGCCTACGGCGTCGTGCTGGTGACCACCAAGGAGGGCGACGATTCGGGAAAAACCCGCGTGTCGTACAGCGGCCGCTGGGGCTGGAACGCCCCCACCACCTCGACCGATTACGAGACCCGCGGCTACTACTCGGCCTACATCAACGACCTGTTCTGGCACGCCGACGCAGGCACCAACTACACCAACTACACCGAGCAGGACATGATGGAATTGTGGGCCCGCCGCAACGACAAGGTCGAAAACCCCGAACGTCCGTGGGTGAAGATCGACCAGCGCGACGGCCGCGACACATATGTCTATTACGCCAACTTCGACTGGTACCACTACCTGTTCAAGGACGAACATCCCAACACGAGCCACAGCGTCTCGCTGTCGGGCGGCAACTCGAAGGTCAAGTACATGCTTTCGGGCAACTACTACAGCGAAGAGGGACTCTTCCGTCAGGACCCCGACCGTCTGCAGCGGATCAACTTCCGTTCGAAAATCTCGTTCGACATCAACAAGTGGCTCAAGATCAGCAACAACACCAGCTACTACAACTACCAGTACTACTACCCCGGCCCCACCGGAGTCAATACCGCCTTCTCGCTGGGCACGGTACACGGACTGGCCTCGATGATGCCCTACAACCCCGACGGCACGAGCGTCTACTACACCTCACTGTCGAAATACTCGATCATGGACGGCCTGCCCACGATCATGAACAAGGGCGGCCACTACAACAAGAACAAGACCGACAACATGTCGACCACCACGGAGCTGACGTGGACCCCGGTCAAAGGGCTGGAGATCAAGGGTAACTTCACCTACATGTTCAACACCCAGCACAACCTCAACCGTCAGGTCAATACCGAATACTCGCAGTATCCGGGCGAAGTGCAAACCCTCTCGACGGGCAGCCGCTTCCAAGACAAGCTCTACGAAAAGACCATGATGCACAACTACTATCAGGCCAACGTCTACGCCACCTACGCACACACGTGGAACGAGAAGCACAACTTCAAGGCGATGGTCGGATTCAACTGGGAGACCAAGTATCTCAAGGACGTATCGGCCACGGGCTACAACCTGCTCTCCGAAACGCTGATGGACCTCAATCTGGTGGGACAGGGCGCCGACGGCAACGAGCGCATGGAGGTCGGCGGCGGCCAGAACGAATACGCCCTGATGGGTTTCTTCGGCCGTCTGAACTACGACTACAAAGGCAAATACCTCGTGGAGGTGAGCGGCCGCTACGACGGCACGTCGCGCTTCAAGCGCGGTCACCGCTGGGGTTTCTTCCCCTCGTTCTCGCTCGGATGGCGCATCTCGGAAGAGCCTTTCTTCGAGGGCATCCGCGAAAACTTCAACAACCTCAAAATCAGGTATTCGTACGGACAGCTGGGTAACCAGAACGTAGGCTACTACGACTATATCCGCAAAATCTCGATCGGCAACCAGAACTATCTGTTCGGCGGCGACAAACCCACGACGGCCACCATTTCGGCCCCCGTGGCCTCGAACCTCTCGTGGGAAACCTCGATCCACAACAATCTGGGCGTAGACATGAGCTTCCTGAACAACCGGCTGGCTTTCAGCGCCGACTTCTACATCCGCGATACGAAGGACATGCTGACCGCCGGCGTCGCACTGCCGAGCGTCTACGGCGCCGATTCGCCCAAGATGAACAGCGCCGACCTGCGCACCAAGGGTTACGAGCTCTCGCTCAGCTGGCGCGACGAGTTCCAGCTCCTGCGCCGGCCGTTCACCTACAGCGTGACGGTCACCTTCAACGACTACGTGACCAACATCACCAAATACGCCAACCCCGACCGCACGTTCGCCAAGTCCTACTACGAAGGCATGCGCTGGGGTGAGATCTGGGGCTACCGCATCGGCGGACTCTTCGCCACGGACGCCGAGGCTGCCGGCTACGCCGTCGATCAGACGGCCGTCAACAACCGGATCAACGCCGCGGCCGGCTCGGAACGCGGCCTGCACGCCGGCGACCTGAAGTTCCTCGATCTGGACGGTGACAACATCATCTCCATCGGCAAGAACACCGTAGACGATCCGGGCGACCGGGAGATCATCGGCAACAGCCAGCCGCGGTTCCACTACGGCACTACGCTGAGCATGTCGTGGGCGGGCATCGACTTTTCGATCTTCTTTCAGGGCATCGGACGCCGCCACTGGTATCCCAAAGCCAATACGATCGCCTTCTGGGGTCCCTACGCCCGTCCGTATGCGAGCTGGATTCCCAAAGACTTCCACAAGATGTACTGGAGCGAAGAGAATCCCGACGCCTACTTCCCCCGTCCGCGCGGCTACGTCGCCCTGTCGGGTACCAACCGCGAGCTGACGGCCGTCAACGACCGCTATATGCAGAACATCCGCTACTGCCGTCTGAAGAACCTCACGATAGGCTACACGCTGCCCAAGAAATGGACCCGCAAAGTGCTGATCGACAACCTTCGCGTCTACTTCACGGGAGAGAACCTCGCCACATGGTCGCCCATCCGCTCGGACTATATCGACCCCGAAATGGCCGCCATGAACGACGAGATGCGCACCTACCCGTGGCAGAAGACCTACATGTTCGGCGTAGATGTCACATTCTAATCAAACAAGCAGAACCATGAAAAAAATATTATTGATACTGGCCGCAGGCTGCACCATGGCGCTCGTCTCCTGCGAAGAGTGGCTCGACAAATACCCGCTGGCCCAAATGTCGCCCGAAACCTTCTTCTCGAACGAAAACGAGCTGCAGGCTTTCAGCAACAAATTCTACACGGCCTTCCCGTCCGACGGGCTCTACAACGAGTACTGGGACAACATCATTCACAACGACCTGCCTCAGGAGATGCGCGGCGGCCGCACGATCCCCGCGTCGGGCGGCGGCTGGACATGGACCAGCCTGCGCGACATCAACACGCTGCTCGAATACTCGGTCAACTGCAAGGACCTCGACGTCCGTAACCGCTACGACGCGCTGGCCCGTTTCTTCCGCGCCTATTTCTACTTCGAAAAGATCAAGCGGTTCGGCGACGTGCCATGGTACTCGAAACCGATCGGCTCGGCCGATCCTGAGCTCAAGCGTCCGCGCGATTCGCGTGAATACGTCATGCAGCGCATGATCGAGGACATCGATTTCGCCATCCGCTACCTGCCTACCAAACACGACCTCTACCGTATCACGAAATGGACGGCACTGGCCCTGAAATCGCGTTTCTGTCTCTTCGAAGGCACGTTCCGCAAATACCACGGCATCGACCTTCCGGAGAACGACTGGAAATACTACCTCGACCTGTCGGCGAAGGCATCCGAAGAGTTCATCACCAACAGCGGCTACGGACTCTACACATCGGGCGGCACGCAGACCGCCTACCGCGACCTGTTCGTGTCGGAAGACGCCCAGCAGATCGAGGTCGTCCTCGCCCGCGATTACAACAAGGGGCTAAGCGTATTCCACAACAGCACCTTCTACTCGCTGAACACCTCCTACGGGCGTCCGGGCCTGACGCGCAAGATCGTCGCCAGCTATCTGATGGCCGACGGCACGCGCTTCACGGACAAGGCGGGCTGGGAAACGATGGAGTTCCGGGACGAGTGCCAGAACCGCGATCCGCGTCTGGCGCAGTCGATCCGCACGCCGGGTTACACGCGCATCAACTCCACCAAGGTCGAAGTGCCGAGCCTTTCGACCTGCATGACGGGCTACCAGCCCATCAAGTTCGTCGCGCCCGCCGATTTCGGTTCCGACGGTTACAACCTCTCGTACACCGACCTGCCGATCATCCGCACGGCCGAGATCTATCTCAACTACGCCGAAGCCAAAGCCGAGCTGGGCACGCTGACGCAGGACGACATCGACCTGACGATCAAGAAGCTGCGCGACCGAGCTGGCATGCCCAATCTGGACATGGCCCAAGCCAACGCCAACCCCGACCCGTACCTTTCGGCCCCTGAGACAGGCTACCCCAACGTGACGGGTTCGAACAAAGGCGTACTGCTCGAAATCCGCCGCGAACGCACCATCGAACTGCTTCAGGAGGGCCACCGTTACTACGACCTCATCCGCTGGAAAGAGGGCAAGACCTTCACGCAGCCGCTGCTGGGCCTCTACATCCCCTCCAAGGGCGAATACGACCTCGACGGCGACGGCACGCCCGACATCTATCTCAAGACCAAGGGAGAGACGCCCTCGACCAAAGCCCCGCTCATCATGGAGATCGATCAGGACATCTTCCTCTCGGAAGGCGACCACGGCTACATCTCGCCCCACAAGAAGAATCCGGGCGAGTGGAACGAGGCCCGCGACTACTACTACCCGATTCCGACCGACGACCGCTCGCTGACCGGCGGCGCCCTGACGCAAAACCCCGGCTGGAACGACGGGCTCGACTTTTAATTCCCAATACTAACTTCAAAAACGAACGAAACGATGAACAGACTGAAAAAATATCTTACCATCATGCTGCTGCTCGGCCTGACCTGCCCGGCAACGGCCTGCAACAGCAGCTCCTCCTCCGAAGACGAAGTTCCGCCCCATCTGAAACCCGCCCCCCCGGAGGAACCGGGTCGGGACTACTACCCCAAGGCCGACGGCGCGACGCGTCTGGTGACCTACAACGTCGGCGTCTTCACCAAGTACATCAGCGACGGCAGCTACCAGATGATCGCCGACATGATGACCGAGGGCAAGGCCGATCTGGTGGGCATCAGCGAACTGGACAGCTGCACGGTCCGCACCGGCCGGGTCTTCCAGCTCAAGAAATTCGCCGGACTGATGGGCAAGGAGTGGAGTTACGAATATTCGCGGGCGATGGCCTATCAGGGCGGAGCCTACGGCGACGGAATCGCCAGCCGTGAGAAACCCGTCCGGACCTTTGCCGCTCCGCTGCCGAAGGGCGACGGCGCCGAACCCCGCGTGATGGTCGTCATGGAGTTCGAGAAATACGTCTTCGCCACCACCCACCTCGACCATGTATCCACGCTGGCTCAGGCGGGACAGGTAGACGAGATCAACAAGGTCATCGAACGCGAATTCGGCGGCTCGAAGAAACCCGTCTTCCTCGGCGGCGACTTCAACGCCCGTCCCGATTCGCCCACCATCTCCAAACTGAAGACGGGCTGGACGGTCCTCACGCCCCACGGCGCAAGCGACTTCACCCACTCCTCGCAGGCGCCGAACAAATGTATCGACTACATCCTGCTTTGGAACGGCAACGGCGCGAAGTGCGACGTGGTCGGCACCAAGATCATGCTCGACTTCAACAAAGGCGACATCAAGCGGGCCTCGGACCATATTCCCGTGCTGGTCGATGTCAAATTCTAATGCTGAGACGAACCCTTAAACGCAAACGATTATGAAACGATATGCAAACATACGTCTTCTGGCCGCCGTCGCCCTGCTCGTCGCAACGGCGGGCTGCAAGGACGACGAAGGTCCGGCGCTCAAGCAGCCTGCCCTGCTGAGCATTCAGGACGCCGCGGCCGACGCCGAAGTGATTACGGTGGAAAGCCCCAAGAAGCAGACCCTCAACATCCGCGTGGAGGCCGAGCAGATCAGCGGCAACTACATAACCGTCGTATTCAAGACCGACCCCGAACTGGTCGAGACCTATAACGCGGCGCACGGCACCTCGTACAAGCTCTGCCCCTCGGAGGCCTACGCATTCTCGACCACCGAAGTCATGCTGCCCCGCTACAACACGGTCTCCTCGACAATGAAAGTCGAGCTGTTCAGCGAGCGCATGCCCGACGAGGAGCCGTACCTGCTCCCGATCGCCATCGATTCGATCAAGGGCGACCCGCGGGCGACGGTCTCGCCGACGGGCGGCGTCCGCTACATCCTCTTCAACAAGTTCGTCAAGCCGGGACCGCCCGCACCCGTGCTGCTCGACCGCAGCGGCTGGAAGATGCTCGCTGCCCCCAAGGCCAAACCCAACTACGAAGTGGAGAAGATGTTCGACGAAGACATCAACACCTTCGGCTACTGCAACGCCGACGAGGAGAAGGCCGATCCGCCTTACGACTTCGTCATCGATCTGGGCAAAGAGGTGACCGTACGCGGCCTCCAGTTCAATCAGCGCTACATGACTACCGGCAAACCGGAAGCCGGCGCGCGCTACGGCATCGCCCACTTGGAGGTCTGGACCGCGAAGGAGATCACCGGCGACGGCCTCGGCGCTGCGAACGACGCCAACTGGACCTACACCCAGACATACCGCGACTACCGGACCGATCCCGACTCGCCGCTGGACCCGATGGGTGTGGTCATCAGTCCGATGCTCGACGACTACCAGCATGCGCGTTACGTCCGCCTGCGCATTCACGCCAGCTATACGAACAAAACCTATAACCCGACTTTCCGGGGATGGTGCATCGCAGAGCTGAATGTCTGGGGCAACAACGAACTGCTCGAATAATACGTATGAACCAGCAAAGGGACCTGCTGAAGTGTTTCAGCAGGCCCCTTTTTTTAACGCAGTCCCGATTTCGGGCGTCCCGCATTCCGCAGGATAACAGGAACTAAAGGATTTCGAAACGAAAAATTCATACGTTCCGCATCCGTTTTATCCCCGAAAATGCCTATCTTTATTAGTCTGAATTTCCTTTAGCGATACGATGAGGCCGGAAAACGAACACGACATGGTTTTGTGGAAACACATCAGCCGAGGGGGGGGGAAACCGCCGCCTTCAGGGAGTTGTTCGACCGTTATTACGCGCCGCTTTGCAGGTTCGCGGCCTACTGGCTCCGCGACCGCACCTCTGCCGAAGAGATCGTATTGGACACCTTTACGCATATCTGGCAGCATGCCGGGGAACTCCGCATCTCGACTTCCGTCCGGGCCTATCTGTTCCGCGCCGTGCGCAACCGCGCGCTCAACCGGCTTCGCGACCAACGCACCGACGGCATCCCCATCGAGGGACCTGAGCCGCTCTTCACGAACCCGGAAGCATTGCAGCTCGAAGCCGACGAAATGATGATGCTGGTCGCCGAAGCCGTCTCGCAACTGCCCGACCGCTGCCGCGAAGTATTCCGCAAAAGCCGCGAAGAGGGGCTTTCCAACGCCGCGATCGCCGACCAGATGCGGATTTCGGTCAAGACCGTCGAAGCGCAGATCACCAAAGCCCTGCGACGCATCCGCGAAACGCTGCTGCGCACGTGATCTTCAACCCAGACTTTCCGGACACCCCGCCCAATGACCGTCTGATGACCGCCGAAGACCGGCCGGCAGCCGCATCCGGCAGCCGCGCTTTCTCCCTCAGCCTCGCTCCCAGCGTCAGCGCATCAGCACCGACGAGTCGCCGTAACTCAGGAAACGGAAGCCGTGTCCGAGGGCGTATTCGTAAATCCGCTTCCAGTCCCCGCCGACGAAAGCCGACACCAGTAGCAGCAACGTCGATTTGGGCTGGTGGAAGTTGGTGACGATATTGCGCACGATGCGGAACTCGTACCCCAGCGGCGTAATCATGATCTGCGTCGCCGCCTTGATGCGTTCCAGCCCCTTTTCATCCATGTAGTTCAGCAGGGTCTCCAGCGCCTCGCGCCCGGAAAACTCCGCCGACACGTCGTACAGCTCCCACTGACCGACGACCCGCTCCGCATCGGGCGTTCCGGCCGTACGTATGCGCCACGCCAGCGCCGTGAGCGATTCGAGCGTCCGCACCGAGGTCGTGCCGACGGCCGTGATCCGCCCCCACTTCTCCAGCAGGCGGGCTACCGCCGCACGCCGCACCTCGAAATGCTCGGTGTGCATCGGATGCCGCGCGGCATCGTCGTCCTTGACGGGCAGAAAGGTCCCGGCCCCGACATGCAGCGTCACCTCCTCGAACCCGAAGCCGCGCGCCTTCATCCCTTCGATCAGTTCGGGCGTGAAGTGCAGCCCCGCCGTCGGCGCGGCCACCGATCCTTCGAATTTGGAATAGACGGTCTGGTAGCGCGTATAGTCGATCTCCTCGCTTTCGCGGTTCAGGTAGGGCGGAATCGGAATCCGGCCGAGGTATTCGAGCAGCTGCCCGAACGTCATCGCCGCCGACCACTCGAAACGCACGGTATGCTCGCGGCCGCGGTTCTCGACGAGCCACGCCCGCAGATGCTCCGGGCGGCCTTCGTGCTCGAAGTTGATCTCCACATACCCCTCTTTCCATTTCTTGAGGTTGCCCACGATGCACGACCATTCACACCGCCCGACGACGGCGAACGCCCGTTCGTAATCGGCCGGATCGTGCGGTTCGAGACAGAACACCTCGATGCGGGCACCCGAAGGCTTGTGCATGATGATCCGTGCGCGAATCACCTTCGTATTGTTGAACACCAGCAGCTGGCCTTCGGGCAGCACGTCGCCGATGTCGGCGAAATGCGCTTCGCCGATCTCCCCGCCGCGGTAAACCAGCAGTTTCGAGGCGCTGCGCTCGGCCAGCGGGAACTTGGCGATCCGCCCGTCGGGCAGGTCGTAATCGAATTCGTTTATGTCTATATGCCGTTCATTCATGGACACAAATGTACGTTTTTTTCGCTTCCGTTGCACACGCTCCGGCCGATAATCGCCCATATACCATATCCCACAGGCCTTCTCGGTCAAAAAAGCCGCCCGGTCTCGGACCGGACGGCTTCCCCTCAAAAACTATTCAAAGCCCACCTCTATTTGGAATAAACATAAATCTCGGAGCTGAGAGGCGCCGACCCATACATATGCCAAATTATATAACGAGCGGTTATCGGCGCGATAAACGAAACATACTGCGTTCCGGCAGGCGTCATCGACAAGCCCTCTTCAGGCGTTACGAGTTTCCACCCGGCCCCGTCATCGCTGGTATAAACAGCACAAGAACTCATCGCATAAGCCGCACCGTAAGCACTGAACGTCTCCAATCCGGTAACAGTCTTTGTAGCACCCATGTCGATCTTTACACCGAGATGGGGAGTATTGAACCATATATAATCTCCGGTATTCCCATTGATCAATTTAGGTTGATGGGCTCCCCAGTCTGCATTATTATCATCCACATTGGTAGCATAAACCGCCCAACCGCTGTAATCCGCAATCCGGCTGCCCGAAGGTTTCACGCCGGCCTGTATATCCATGGATTTGGCTTTGTTTATCTGAACGGACAGCTCCTTCTGTTTCGAAGAAATACGCAATTGTCCGGAAACAGGCTGCACCGATCCGATCCCGACCGTCACTTTGTAGGTAGCAGCCTCCTGCGGAACAAAACTCCAATCCGTCCTGAGATCCATCGTATCTCTGGCTGCCAACTCCCCGGCAGGAATCACGACGGCACCGCCTTCGCGGAAAGTAACGATCTCCTCCGGCATATCGCCTTCGATCGTATAAGCGAACTTCACGGCGACATCCGACTTCCATGGTTTGGCAAGACAAACCGCAAACGGCATCGAGACCTCCGTATCGCCTGCAATTCCTAGAGACGAATGCGTCTGATTGAACTCCAAAGAGCCGATTCCGAGCTTCAGACGTTCCAAATAAACATAGTCGGCCGTCCATTCGTCTGTTGCAGACTCATCGTCGTCGCATGCGACAAAACAACCCGCAACAGCAGAAACGAGAACTCCGGCCAAAAGATATTTCAATTTTTTCATCATAATGTAATCGTATTTAACAAACAATTTCAATGAACCGCATGGCGGCAGGCACGCACCGGGCGCGCCTGCGCCATAATTACGGGATTAAGGCCACGGCGTTTCCGTATCGGTGGACTTGATGCCGGCAACCCACATCGGGGTCTTGGACGTCTTCAGCGTATGCCCGTTGCCCGTGCAATCCTCGAACGTATTGCCCTCGCCTTCGTTGAAGCGCCAGTAAGCCTCCAAGCCCTGCGATTTGGCGCTGGTCGTGGTCATGTTATTCTGCACCTGCGCTTCCGTACGGCATACCGACCAGATACGCGCCTCGGACATCAGTATCTTACATCCGCTCCACCACGAATCGCCGGTTCCGTGTCCGCCGCCGGCATCGCCGCCGAACCAGTTGGCCGATCCGAAGTTGGGATCGCACACGCCCTCCTTGCTTCCGGCAAAAGTGCCGTTGACATAGAGGATCACCTTGGTTCCGTCATAGGTCAGCGCCAGATGCTGCCATTTGTTGGGCGTGAACGACAACGACGGATTGAGATACCAGCCGTCGCCTTGGAACTGCACCAGCGAATGGGCCTTATGGTCCGAAGTGTCGTTCTGCGGGTCCTCGAAGCGCAGCAGCACCGAACCGCCGTTGGTAAATACGGCACGGTTGCGGTTGGCCGTATTGCTCACTTGGAAACGCACCTCGACCGTAAACTGCGGAAGCGTCAAGGGGAAACCGTCGGCGGCAAGTCCCGCGCCGCCGACGAACATCGGGAGCGACGAGACGACGATCGCTTCGGTCGTAATCACATAGGTCGAGGTCACCGAGGTCACCGGAACCGACCCGTCGGCGCTGACAAGACGCAGCGGCAGGGCATAGCTCTCGCCGACATACTCCTTGGGCAGCGGCTTGATATGGATCTTGGTTGCAGGAGCGCTGAATTCTCCGGCCTTGATCGTCACTTCGGAGTCCATCTCGTAGACCTCTTCGGGCAGTACGAGAAAACTCGAAGCCTGCTTCTGGTTGTAACGGTCCAGCACCTCGGAATCGACCACGAATTTCAGCTTTACGTCTTTCGTTGCGGCCTCGCTCAGGCAGGCCGTGATTTCGGCGTCGGCGCCCAGTTCCGTAATGGTCACTTTCGTGCTTTTATTCGACGCGCTCTCGCTGACGAAGGCGTGCACTCCGAGCGTATCGTAATCGGCATCGTTGCAGGCCGAGAATCCCGAAACGAGCGCCGCGAGACCGAGAACTGCTGTTTTAATGCTGTTTTTCATCTTTTTCTTGCTTTTGGTTGTTCGGACTAATTGACTGCGGGGTTCTGCGCCTGAATTCCGGTTCGCATCCATTTGTAGGAGGGTTTGTTCACCGCCTCGTTGCTGAACCGGTAACCGCCGAAACCGCCTTTGCGGAAGCCGTTGACGGGCTGCCATCTGGCCATTCCCAGCAACGACGGGCACTCGGCCTTGTCGAGTCTGGTTCCGTTGCGAAGCGTCCAGTAATAACCGCCGTTCAATGCGTCAATGGCGCTCTCCATGTTTTCCGTAACGATGAAGCGCTTGGTGATCTCCTCCTCGGACATCACGCCCCCAAATCTATTGATTATCTGCGTCAGGCGCGAGTCCATACTCGACTCGCTCTGTCCGGCATTGGGCGACGGAGTGCCGCCGGAAACCGAATAGGCCTGTCCGATGAAATAGTCGAAATAAGTCGCCGCGCTCACAGGAACCTTCCAGAGTTCGCCGTCGATAACGAGCATTTTACCCGAATTGGACTGAGGGCCGAGGTGCTTGCACAAAATATCGAGGAACCATCTCACATAAGTATCGTTTTCATCGAGTTTGCCCACAACTCCATCGACATTCGGTTCGAAATCGATATCCAGACCGTCGTAGTTGTACTTGTAAATGGTATCCGCGATAGCCTGCGCATATTTCTCCATCGAGGTCTTGATGGCCGCTTCATCGTCGTCCACCCAGCCCCAGAACGCTTCGCGGGTCGCTTCATCGACATCATATTCGGCAGGAGTGAACCCCTTGCCGACATACTGGATAAAGGTACACATCAGCACTTTGGTCCCTTTCTTCTGCTGCACCATGCGGAGATCTTCGATCTTGCCCTGCGAAAGGTTGCTCGAATTGTCCCACAACGAGACCATATCCATACTGTCGGGAAGTCCCATCAGCATACTGGCCGTCAGAACGGCAGGATCGCCCCAGCCGCTGAACCACCCGAACGAAATCGAGTGATCCGTCTTTTTCCACTCGCGCAGAGCTTGGTAGTAGGATTCGGGGCGCGAGGTCTCGGTATTGCCGTAATCGACCTTCTTTTCGGCTTCAACCTCCGTCCAGTCGCTGCAGTTGGTAAACGCAGTCGCGAAAAGCAGCGCCGCCGCCAATGCCCATATATTTTTCTTTATGTTCATAATGTATGCTTTCGTTTAGGTTTCGACACTATTTTTTCTTCGTCCAGAAAAGATCGACCGACTCGTTGTCCGTACCGCCCAGCAATGCCACCGCCTTGTCGTAATTGCTCTTGTTGAGGTTACGCTCGGTATAGGGATAGCGCAGCCGGCGCAGACCGCGGAAGTTGTCGGAGATAACGCCGCCGCTGAGGTTGTCGATGGCCGGCGCCAGTTCGGGATAGCCCGTACGGCGGAATTCGGCCCACGCTTCGAGTCCCATCGGGAAGTTTGCGATCCATTTCTGGGTGATGATGCGCTCCAGATTCTTCTCCGTGCCGTCCGCGTCGTTCCACTTGATCTTGACGTCCGTCTGACGGTCGTAGTTGTACTTCGCGCCGCGCGGATCGTTCAGATGTCCGGCGGGAACGAGCGTTTCATCGGCCAGATAGGCGTCGATGTCCTCGCCCGCCACGCCGTTCTGCTCCATCGACAGACGCACGCCGGCTTCGTAGTAGGACTGCGCCGTACCGCCTACGGTCCACTCTCTGAGCGCCATCTCGGCGCGCAGGAAATTGGTCTCGGCGGCCACGAAAATCGGCAGCGACGAGCCGGACTGCACGTTGGGCAGCGAATAACCGCTTACGGCCGATTTCTCGAATCCGGCCGTACCGGCGCGCATGCCGATATAGCGGGTGTTGTCGAAGGTCGATTTCTGGAAATAGGCTTCGCAGCGGGGATCGTCGTACCCGGTCATGTAATCGACGATCGAAGCATTGATTCGCAGGTCGCCCCACGACGCCGAAGCCAGCTGATAGGGATTTCCCTGCACGCCGGGACTCATCATGGCGTTCTGGGCGTTGGTCTCGATCAGGCCGGCGGCATGGCCGCAGGCGCTCTCGGCGGCCTCGCGGTCGTTCGAGCGGATCGCCGCACGCAGGCAGAGCGAGTTGGCCAGACGCGCCCAAGCCGTATAGTCGCCTGCGAAAATCGGATCGTTGTTAGCCAGCGGTTTCGACGCCGGATACTCCTGCGCATAGGCGTAGAGCGTGGTCGCCGCGCCCGCGAGGTCCTCGATAATATGCTTGTAGACATCCTCCGCCGAGTCGTACTCGACATAGAACGAGCCGTCGGCCACCTTGCTGTAGGGGATCGGGCCGTAGCAGTCGGCGACGCGCATCATCACGGCGGCGCGCACCAGACGGGCCATCGCGTAGTAGTGACCCGACTTGCTGGTCGATTTCTCTATGTCGAAGAAGTTGGCGTAAATATCCTCGAACATCGTATTGTACGGCGTGGCGTTCCATGCGTCGGACGCATTGAACGTATCGAAGTTCTGACCGCCCCAGCGGTTCGACAGCGTGAAATATCCGCCCAGCGAGCCGACCATCTGATCGACCATCTGCGAGTCGTTCTGCTGCACGTACATCATGGCGTCGAGCATGGTGGGAATCAGCACGGCGGGGTCTCCCTTGTAAAGGGCATAGGGATCGGTGTTGTACTCGTCGAAATTGCCCGTACAACCCGCAAAACCGCATACCGTCAATAAGAGGCAGGTAAGTTTAATGATATTTTTCATAGCTTTGGTTCGGTTAGAATTGCAGTTTCACGTTAAAGCCGAAATTGCGCGTGCTCGGCTGCATGAAGTAGTCCACGCCCTGATAGTAGGCGTTGTCCGTCGCCGCCGAGATTTCGGGGTCGAAGGGCGCCTTGCAGTAGATCATCCAGAGGTTCTTGGCGACGAATCCGACCGTCAGTCTGGCTTTGTTGCGGAACCACCGCGCCGGCAGCGTATACTGCAGGCTCAGCTCCTGCAGGCGTACGTTGGTGGCGCTGTAGAGGTAATAGGCTCCGTAACCGCCCTCGGCCGTCGAAATCGCCGAATAGTACTTCTGGGGATCGACGGTGCCGTAGTTGATCGGAATGCCGCCGCGGTCGCGCGCGTCGGCCGTGGCCTGCGACGCGCCGTAGTAGTCCAGCACGCCCTGCGTGGCCGAGTAGGTCAGGCCGCCGATTCGGGCCGTGAGGACCGCGCCGAGTTCGATGCCCTTGTAGCCGAAGCTGTTGCTCCAGCCCATCGTGTAGCGGGGCGAGAGCTGGCCCACCTTGCGGAAGTCGGTTTCGGCGATCGAGAGGTTGCCCGTCGAAGGATCGATCTCGATGTTGCCGTTCAGGTCGCGCTTAAGCTCGTGATTGACGTAAATATCGCTCATCGAACCGCCCGGACGCAGGATGACCTGCGGCGCCACGTTGCTCGCGCCCAGCCAGTCCTTCTGAATCTCGTTGTCGGTGATGGTCTCGCCCGTCACGGGGTTCACTTCGCCGGCCGCCAGCCGCTTGATCTCGTTGCGGTTGAGCGTAAAGGTGTACGAACTGCTCCATGTGAAATCGTTCCACTTGTTGTTGTAGCCCAGCGCCAGCTCGACGCCTTGGTTCTGCACGTCGCCGGCCTGCACGACCACTTGGTTGTAACCCGACGAAGAGGGCAGCGGCGCATAGATCGTCTGGTGGTAGGTGTTCGAACGGTAGTAGGTCACGTCGAAGTTGATGTGGTTGAGGAAACGGGCGTTCAGGCCGATCTCCCACGACTTGGTGTCCTCAGGCTTGAGGTTGTAGGCCGGATAGGTCGAAGGCTTGCTCCAGTTGTGGGTCTGGTTGTTGAACGAGTAGGCCGGATTGGAGAGGTAACGGGCGAAAGCCGACGCCACCTTCGAATACGACCCGCGCACCTTGAGGAAGGTGAACCATTCGGGCATGTTCACCATGTTGGAAACCACGGCCGACAGACCCACCGAAGGATAGAAGAACGACGAGTTTTTGGAATAGGCCAGCTGCGAAGCCCAGTCGTTGCGGCCCGTCACCGTCAGGTAGAGCATCGAGCGCCACCCCACCTCGACCGAAGCGAAGATCGCCTGCGTCTGGTCGTGCCACCCCTCCTGCAGGGGTTTGAACTTCTCCTGATAGTTGAGGTTGTTCATGGCGAAATGGTTGGTCAGCAGCAGGTCGCCCGCCACGCCGGCCTGCTCGTAGCGCTGGTCGTTGATCGAAGCGCCGATGTTGGCGTTGAGCGTCCAGTCGTCACCGAAGGTCTTGTCGATGTTGAGCATCACGTCGCCGTAGAAACTGCGGTCGTGCTGCGTCTGGTCTTCGTAACCGCCGTTCGTTCCGCAGAAGGTGGTCAACGTCGAGGCGTAGAGCTTCTGCTTGATGCGGTATTCCGAATTATCGACCCGCACGCGGCCCGAAACGTTCATCCAGTCGGTGATGTTCCACCGCAGCGATGCGTTGAGCATGTAGCGGCGCTTGCTCGTCTCGCGGTTCATGCGGTTCTGAATCCAATAGGGGTTCTGCAGCGAATGCGCGCCCTCGCCGTAAGGCCAGTACTGCACCATATAGCCGCGCACGGGGTCCCAGCGCTCGAAAAGGCGAATTTCGTCGAAGTCGTCGCTGCGCGGGAAGAGGTAGAGCGCGGGCAGCGGGTTGTAATACTTGCCCTGCGTCACCATGTTTTCGTCGTGCTGGATGATAAAGCTGGCGCCCAAGTCCAGTACGAGCTTGTCCTTGGCGAACGAGGTGGTATTGCGGGCCGTGAAGTTGTAGCGGTCGTACGTATTTTCGGGAATGATGCCCGCCGTATTGGTCGTCGAAGCCGAGATATAGGTCTGGTTCTTCTCGTTGCCCGTCGATACCGACACCGAGTTGATGATGTTGGTTCCCGTGTTGAAGAACTTCTTGGCGTCGAACGTGCTGGCAGACTTCTCACCCCAGTTCATCAGCCCCGAACTGGTTCCGTAGCTGTTCTGCATGTCGGGCAGCCGGTAGACCTTCGAAAAGGTCGTACTGTTGCTGACGGTCACCACCGTACGGTCCTTGACGCCGCGTTTGGTGTTGATGACCACCACGCCGTTGGCGGCGTCGCTGCCGTAAAGGGCCGCAGCCGAAGGGCCGGTCAGCATGTTGATCGACTCGATGTCTTCGGGGTTGATATCCGCGGCGCTCTCCGAACCGGCCTGCTTGGCATAGGTGCCGCCGTCGCCGCCGAAGCTGTGGTTATACATCGGAATACCGTCGATCACATAGAGGACGTTGTTGCCCTTCTCGATCGACTTCTCGCCGCGCATCACCACGCGCGCACTGGCGCCGGGGCCGCTCGCACCGCTGTTGATCTGCACGCCGGCCACCTTGCCGACCAGCGAATTCATGAAGTTGGCGTCCTTGACGGTCGTCAGCTCCTCGGACTTGACCTGCTGCACGTTGTAGCTCAGGGCCTTCTCCTGACGTTTGATGCCGAGGGCCGTCACCACGACGTTCTCCACCGCCACGGCCGAATCGCGGAGCGTAATCCGGAAATCGGTGCGGCTGCCGACGGTCACATCGACCGGCTCGTAACCCAAGTAGGTAACGATCAGGACAGCATTTTCCGCGGGGGGGGGAACTTGCAGCGAGAAGGAGCCGTCGGTATTGGTCGAGGCGCCCACGGTCGTACCTTTGACGATCACCGAAGCTCCGATCACCGGCGCGCCGTCGGCGTCGGTCACCACGCCCTTCACGGTCACGGGCCTGCGGTCGGCCTTCGAAAGCAGAATGTATTTGCCGTCGAAACGGTAGACCACGTCTGTTCCGCGCACCATCTGCGCGAGCGCTTCCGAAAGCGGGCGCGCCTCCACATCGACGCTCACGACGCTGTTGATGTCCACGTCCTTGTTCGACAGGAACAAATAATTGGTTTGGTTCTCGATTTCATTCATCACACGCTCCATGCTGACGCCCGACAGACGGATCGTCACCGCATTATTCTGAGCGTATGACCGTGTGGCATAGAACGATGCGCACACGACAAAAAAGAGTGTAAACAGGCATTTAATTTGCTGAATACGTTTTTTGTTCATACTTTTGCAATTAGTTAGTTGTTAGTAGGCTGGGTAGCTGATTAACGGCCGACCGCGGCTTGCGGATGTTGCGACCATCTGCAAGTTTTTTTAATTTGCCCCGGACGACCGGCGAGGGTCATTGTTCGGCTCTTCTCATAGGCAGTCTTTTCGTTTTTTTCAGGTTTATAAATTGGTTATCGTATGACGATCGTTCCGTTGTCTTCGCTGCGCGTATAGGTGAAATCCGAGGCCATCTGCAACAGGCGCAGCGCCGAATCGACGCCGTCCGAAATGCGGATCTTGCCGTGGTTGTAATCGACCTCCGGCATCCGGGCGCGGTCGATCCGTATCTTCACGCCGAAGCTCTTTTCGAATTTGTGCATCAGCTCCCCGAACGAAAGGCCCTTGATGCTGATCATCCCTTCGGTCCAGAGGTAGTCGTCCATGCTGCCGATCGCATTCAGGTTCAGCCGCCGCCCCGCCAGCCGCACCTCCTCGTTGGGCTTGAGGACGAACTGTTCGCCGGGCGTCAGGCGGTTGGTCACCTTCACGCTTCCGCGCAGCAGGGCCGCCGAGAACAATCCCTCGCGCTCCTCGGCCATCACGTCGAATTTGGTTCCCAGCACCTCGACGTCGCAGGCGAACGTCTCGACCACGAACGGATGCGCGGGATCGTGCTCGACATCGAACATCGCCTCGCCCGCAACCTTCACGCGCCGCTCGCCCCCGGCGAACACCAGCGGATACTCCAGCCGGGTTCCCGCATTGAGCCAGACCTTGGTGCCGTCCTGCAACTCCATGCTCAGGTACTGTCCCGCAGGCACTTCGAGCGCCGTCGTCCGCCGCGCCCACTCTCCGATCCGGTCGTCGGCAAGCATCCGCGCGAGACCGACGCCGACGACCGCCACCGCGGCCAGCTCCGCGGCATAACGCACGATGCGGCGCAGCGGAATGCGACCCAGTGAAATGCGCCGCGCCGCCTTCCTCGCAAGCGCAGGCGACAGCACGTCGGGACCGTAAATGACCGAAGCGGCCATCACTTTGTCCAGCTCGTCCAATTCGCGCATATGCGCGGGATCGGCGTCGAGCCAGTCGAGCACCTGCTCCGTCTCGGCATCGGTCGCCGTATTTTCCAAATATTTATAGATAAGTTCCGGATTCATCTCTCTCTCTTCGTCTGTTTCTATAAAAACGAATAAGTGCGCCCGATTCCCAATCAGACGCACTTGGATTTGCTAAAAAAATATTTTTAATAATTCACGCTCTCGAATTCAGGATCGCAAAATATTATCCGACAGCAACATAAGCAGCACGGGCAAATAATCCTTCAACGCCACGCGCAGCTGCTTCACGGCCTTTTCCAGTTCGAATTCGACGCGCCGCACGGTGATGCCGTACTTTTCGGCGATCTCCTTGTAGCTCAGCTCCTCGAAGCGGCGGGCGACGAACACTTCGCGTGTCAGTTCGGGCAGGCGGTCGAGCGACTGCCGCACGATCGCGGCCACCTCCGCCGAGAAAATCTCCTCAGGATTGAACGCCTGCAGCGACCGTATGTCGGCCGCCAGCACCCGCCGCCTAAGCTCGTACACCTCCTGCTCGATCTTGGCATGCAGGCTTTGGGCGCGCAGCCAGTCGAGGCATTTGTTGCGGACGATAATCAGGATATAGGCCTGCAGGTTGGCATCGGCGGGAATCCGGCCGCGGTTCTCCCAGAAGGACATGAAGCTGTCCGAGACGAGATCCTCGGCCACCGCCGCGCTCCGCACGTAGCGGCACGCGATCGCTTCGAAGCGCGCGCGCCACGTAGCGAACAGGCGGCCGAATTCGGCCGTCGTCATCGCAACGGACTCGCGTCCCTGTATTCGCACGGCGGTCTTCTCCACGTCCACTCCCGGTTTTATTCTACGATGATTTCATCCACGAACATATGCGCCTTCTGTCCGGCCGCGCCGTGCCATGCCGGAATCGGATCGACCGTACGGGCCACCACGCGCAGGTAGCGGGCCGAGGTTTCGGGGAAGAGCACCTTGAACGGCTTGACGCCGTCGGGGCTGCCGGCCGTCTCCTGCGGCACGGACATCAGCGCCGCCTCGGTGAACTCGCTGCCGTCGTCCGAGAGGTAGACCCCCACCGACGAAGGCGGGAAAACCCACTCGCCCTTCTCGACCAGCGATTCGACGGTCACCGCCGAATAGGGCTTCGCCCCCTGCATGTCGATCGTAACGTCCAGCGGCTCGTTCAGGAACCCGATCCACGCGCCGTTCGAATAGACGGGACCTCCGCGGTAACCGTCCACCAGCAGCGAAGCGCCGCCGTAGGTATATTTGAGCGTCGGCGCGGCGTTCAGCGCGATGCGCCGTCCGGTCGCCTTGTTGAAATCGAATTTCCGCGCATAAACCGGCGTCTGCATGCCTTCGCGCAGGGCCGCGGCCTTGAACGTGCAGCTTTCGCCGATGGTCACCGGCGCCTTGTAAAGCGGACTCGAAGCCGTGGGATCTGAGCCGTCGAGCGTGTAACGGATCGGCGCACCGCCCTGTGTGGTGAGGGTCATCACGACGCCCCCCTTCTCCGGATCGACCGCATACGAAGCCGTCACCCCGAAGATATGCTTGGCGAACTCATATCCCATCTGAGAATAGATTTCGTCCATCCTGAAACTGCCGATGAAGCGGTTCCAGTCCTTCGTTTCGGGCAGACACCACTGCACCTCGCTCAAGGCGGCCAGACGCGGCAGAAGCATGTATTCGAGGTGTTCGTCGCTCAAGACGTATTCGGTCCAGAGGTTGGCCTGCACGCCGAGAATATGTTTCTGCTGTTCGGGCGTCAGCTCCGGGAACGCCGGATCGTACGAATAGACCTGCTCCATCGGTATGTAACCGCCGATTCCGAACGGCTCGGCGTCGGTGTCGAGCGACTGGTAGTAGTCGAAATAGAAGTGCGAATTCGGCGTCATGATGACGTCGTGCCCCAACTTGGCCGCGGCGATTCCGCCCTCGCTGCCGCGCCACGACATGACAACGGCGTCGGAGGGCGCCCTGCCTTCCAGAATCTCGTCCCAGCCGATGATGCGGCGGCCGTGCTGCGCAAGGAATTTGCCGATGCGGTCGGTCACGTAGCTCTGCAGGTAATGCTCGGCAGTATGCTCTCCGTCGTCCTTCAGGCCGAGCTGGCGGATCTTCGCCTGACAGCGCGGACACTTCTCCCAGCGCACCTTCGGGCACTCGTCGCCGCCGATATGGATATACTCCGAGGGGAACAGCTCCATCACCTCGGTCAATACGCCTTCGAGGAATTCGAAAGTCTTCTCCCGTCCGGGGCAAAGCACATCGTCGGCCACGCCCCAGCGGCCCCACACCTCGTACGGACCGCCCGTGCAGCCCAGTTCGGGATAGGCGGTCAGCGCCGCCAGCATATGGCCCGGCAGGTCGATTTCGGGAATCACCGTAACACCCCGGTCGGCGGCATATTTCACCACGTCGCGGATCTCGTCCTGCGTATAGAAACCGCCGTAGGGCGTACCGTCATAGGTTCCCCACTCCTTGCGGACCACAGTGGCCTTGCGGATGCTGCCCACGGCGGTCAGCTCCGGATAGCGCTTGATCTCGATGCGCCAGCCCTGATCGTCGGTCAGGTGCCAGTGCAGCGTATTGAGCTTGTGTATGGCCATCACGTCGATATACCGCTTCACTTCGTCCACCGAGAAGAAGTGGCGCGCCACGTCGAGGTGCATGCCCCGGTATGCGAACCGCGGCGCGTCGGCGATCTTCACGCAGGGCACCTCCCACGCCGCATCGGGCGCAGGCTCCGTGCCGTAAACCGCCGCAGGCAGCAGTTGTTCGAGACTTTGCAGGGCATAGAGGAAGCCGGGAAACTGCGACGCCCGCACTTCGATTCCCTCCCCGTCCACGTTCAGTTCATAGCCTTCGGCCGGGAGCGATTCGTCCGTGACGAAACGGATGCCCGACGCGGGCACCTCGTCGGCGACCGTGACGGGATTCGTCCCGCCGGTAACCGTCGCCAGCCGTGCGGCGAATCCGACCACGGCGCGCTGCGTCCGCTCGTCGGTGCGACTGTCACACGTAACGGGCCGATCGGTCACCCGATAGGTTCCCCGACCGGTTTCGAGATGATTGGGATAGGGCACGATCGCGATCTGCGGATCGTGCGAACCGCAGGAACAAAGAACTATTCCGGCAGCCAGAGTCAAAAGTAGTTTTTTCATAATTTATTTTGGGTAGCTTAAGGCAAAAATAGAGAAAAATTCCAAATATCGCCTGCCGGGCCGAAAAAATTACCGCTCCGGGGATCCGTTCCGGAGCCGTTGCCCCATTTTTCCGTACGCTTTTTCCGGCCGGAAATGGGATTATCGGGCATTTTTTATAACTTTGCGACGCTTAATGCTTGCAAAACTATGAAAACCGACTTTCTGGTTATCGGTTCCGGCGCGGCAGGCCTTTCGTTCGCGCTCAAAGCCGCCGCCCACGGACACGTCACCATCGTGACGAAGGGCGAAATGAACGAGTGCAACACCAACTATGCGCAAGGCGGCATCTGCTCGGTAACCTACGCCCCCGACACTTTCGAGAAACACATCCGCGACACGCTGGTCTGCGGCGCGGGCAAATGCGACGAAGAGGCCGTCGGACTGGTCGTGCGCCGGGCGCCGGAGCTGATTCGGGACCTGATCGAATGGGGTACGCGCTTCGACAAGACTCCCGACGGGCGTTTCGAGCTGAACCGCGAAGGCGGCCACACCGAGCACCGCATCCTCCACCACGAGGACCTGACGGGCGCCGAGATCGAACGGGCGCTCATCGAGTCGGTCCGCAGGCATCCCGGCATCACCGTACTCGAACACCGCTTCGCCATCGACCTGCTGACGCAGCACCATCTGGGCGAGTTCGTCACGCGCCACACCCGCGGCCTGACCTGCTTCGGGGCCTACGTCCTGAATCTCGAAACGAACGAAATCGAGACCATGCTGGCCAAATTCACCGTCGTCGCCACGGGCGGCTGCGGCAACATCTACTCCACGACCTCCAATCCGGTCGTCGCCACGGGCGACGGCATCGCCATGTGCCACCGCGCCAAGGCGATCACCGAAAACATGGAGTTCATCCAATTCCACCCCACCACGCTCTACAACCCCGGCGAGAAGCCCAACTTCCTCATCACCGAGGCCATGCGCGGCTTCGGGGCCATCCTGCGCCTGCCCGGCGGCGAGGAGTTCATGGACAAATACCACCCGATGAAATCGCTGGCGCCGCGCGACGTGGTGGCCCGCGCCATCTACCGCGAAATGACCAAGCGGGGATCGGACTTCGTCTACCTCGACGTCACGCACAAAGATCCCGACGCCATCCGCAGCCACTTCCCCAACATCTACGAGAAGTGCCTTTCGATCGGCATCGACATCACCAAGGACTGGATTCCCGTCACTCCCGCGGCGCACTACTGCTGCGGCGGCGTCAAGGTGGACACCAACGGCGAAACCTCCATCAAACGGCTCTACGCGCTGGGCGAAACCTCCTGCACGGGACTGCACGGCGCAAACCGGCTGGCATCCAATTCGCTGATCGAAGCGGTGGTATACGCCGATCAGGCGGCTCGCCACGCATCGTCGCTGCTCGACCGGGTCGAAATTCAGGAGGGCATTCCCGACTGGGACTTCGAAGGCACGCAGCACACCGAGGAGATGCTGATGATCATCCAGTCGAAGCGCGAAATGCAGACGCTAATGTCCAACTACGTGGGCATCGTCCGCTCGAACCTCTCGCTCAAGCGCGCCATGCGGCGGCTGGAAATCCTGTGGCAGGAGACCGAGGAGCTTTACAACAAGACCAAGCCCAACCGCGAACTGTGCGAACTGCGCAACATGATCGCCGTGGCCTATCTGGTCATCAAGCAGGGCCGCGAAATCAAGGAGTCGGTCGGCTGCCACTACAATGCCGACTACCCGAAGGAGAACTAAGGATTGCCGCCGGCGGAACAGCGCCCGGCACTCCCCGCAATAAAACAGATACACATTCAGTTACATGACATTACAGGAAGAGATCACACGCCGCCGCACCTTCGCGGTCATCGCCCACCCCGACGCGGGTAAAACCACCCTTACCGAGAAACTGCTCCTCTTCGGCGGCGCCATCCACGTCGCCGGGGCCGTCAAGAGCAACAAGATCAAGAAGGGCGCCACTTCGGACTTCATGGAGATCGAACGCCAGCGCGGAATCTCGGTCGCCACGGCCGTAATGGGCTTCGAATACAAGGGCGCGAAGATCAACATTCTCGACACTCCGGGCCACGAAGACTTCGCCGAGGACACCTTCCGCACGCTGACGGCCGTCGATTCGGTCATCATCGTCATCGACGGCGCCAAGGGCGTCGAGTCGCAGACGCGCAAGCTGATGGAGGTCTGCCGCATGCGCTCGACCCCGGTAATCGTCTTCATCAACAAGCTCGACCGCCCCTCGAAGGAGCCGTTCGACCTGCTGGACGAGGTCGAAAAGGAGCTCAACATCCGCGTGCGGCCGCTGGCGTTCCCGATCTCGAACGGCCCCACGTTCAAGGGCGTATACAACCTCTACGAGAAAAACCTCTCGCTCTTCACCTCCGACGAGAAGCTCACGGCCGACGCCTCGACCGTCGAAATCTCGGACCTCGCCTCTTCGGAGCTGGAGGCCCAGATCGGCGACAAATTCGCGGCCCAGCTGCGCTCGGACGTCGAGCTGGTCGAGGGCGTTTACGACGATTTCGACCGCGGGGCCTACCTGCGGGGCGAACTGGCCCCGGTATTCTTCGGTTCGGCGGTCAACAACTTCGGCGTGCGCGAGCTGCTCGAATGCTTCGTGCGCATAGCCCCCTCGCCGTGCCCGGCCCCGACCGAAACCCGCATCGTGGAGCCTGCGGAACCCAAAATGACGGGCTTCGTCTTCAAGATCCACGCCAACATGGATCCCAACCACCGCGACCGCATCGCATTCCTCAAAATATGTTCGGGCACGTTCGAACGCAACAAAAACTACCTGCATGTGCGCAGCGGCAAGCAGCTCAAATTCTCGTCGCCGACGGCCTTCATGGCCGAGAAGAAGTCGATCATCGACTTCGCCTATCCGGGCGACATCGTGGGCCTGCACGACACGGGCAACTTCAAGATCGGCGACACCTTCACCGAAGGCGAAAAGCTCAAATTCACGGGCATCCCGTCGTTCGCCCCCGAACAGTTCCGCTATATCGAGAACGCCGACCCGCTGAAATTCAAGCAGCTCGCCAAAGGCGTGGACCAGCTCATGGACGAGGGCGTGGCGCAGTTGTTCGTCAGCTCCCTCAACGGCCGCAAGATCATCGGCACGGTGGGCGCGCTCCAGTTCGAAGTCATCCAGTATAGGCTCGAACACGAGTACAACGCCGCCTGCCGCTGGGAGCCGATCTCGATCTACAAAGCCTGCTGGATCGAGAGCGACAACGCCGCGCAGCTGGCCGACTTCAAACGCCGCAAGCACACCAACATGGCCGTCGACAAGCACGGCCGCGACGTCTTCCTCGCCGACACGAGCTACGGACTCGCCCTCGCGCAGGAGAATTTCAAGGATATCCGGTTCCACTTCACCTCGGAATTCTGACGCAGCGGCGCCGGGCGCAACACCCCTCCCGGCAAAACCCATCTTTCCGGCGCCTTCGCCGACCGACGCAAAAAAAGGGCTGTCCCGTGGGACAGCCCTTTTCCTTCGCACTCCCCTTCGGAAGCGTTCGCCGCACCCGAAGGAGGAAGGAATTTGCCGGAAAACTCCTTTGCTTCGTCTTGTCAAACCTCCATGGGAACTTCGATAATCAGCACCTTCGCGTCGGTTTCTCCCTTGATCGGGAACTCGTCCGCCCCGGTGATGCCCATGCCGTCGCGCGGTCCCAGCTCCTCGCCCGCCGCCTCGACGCTGCCTTCGATCACGAAGACGTAGGCGCCGTGGCCGCGGGTATTCATGCGGTATTCGACCACACGATCCTTGTCGAGGTCCAGCGTATAGAACCAAGCGTCCTGATGCACCCATCCCACATGCTCGCCGCCGCGGCCTTCGGGCGCCACGATCACATGCGGAACGTTGCGCTTGGCGGGCGCCAGCTCGACCTGATTGTAGCGGGGCGTGTGGTTCTGCGCGTCGGTCAGCACCCATATCTGCAGGAACTTGACCGGCTCGGTCTCGCTGGCGTTCATCTCGCTGTGCGTGATGCCCGTGCCGGCCGACATCACCTGAATCTCTCCCGGACGCAGGACTTTCATGTTGCCCATGCTGTCGCCGTGCCTGAGCGCGCCTTCCAGCGCGATCGACACGATCTCCATGTTGTCGTGCGGATGGGTTCCGAAACCCTCGCCCGGAGCCACGGTGTCGTCGTTCAGCACCCGGAGGGCGCCGAAATGCACCCGGCGGGGATCGTAATAGTTTGCAAAACTGAACGTATGGTGAGTCTGCAGCCAACCGTGGTCGGCATAACCGCGCGACTCGGCGCGGTGAATCGTCTTGTTCATAACGGGATTTTTTGATTTTAAACTTTAACGGACCGGGGAGCAAACTCCGCGCCAGCCGCACCTCCGCGCGGCACATTACGGAATCCGCAGATGCGACTACACTTTCAGAAAAACGTTCTTTCTGTAAAGGAAGTAGAGAAACAGCCAGCAGACGGCCACATAACCCGCACTGCTTATCACGGCAGCCACGGCCTCAGGGCATTTCGACGCGATGCCGCCGAGGAAGAAGTCGGATATACGTCCGAAGCCCACGATACGCTGGGCCAGATAAATCGTAATCGAATTGAGCCCGACGACGCGGAAAAAGAGCGTCCAGCGGCGCCAGCCCCGCACGTCGATCAGGTAGTAAAACAGGGCGAACATCCCCAGCGAGTAGGCTCCCACGACGCATACGAAGGTGCTCGACCACAGTTTCTTGTTCACGGGCAGCACCCCGCTGAAGGCCAGCCCCGCCGCCAGCAGCGCCGCGGCCGCCGCGGCCATCCAAAGCGTCTTGCGGCCGCCCCGAATATCGCCGCGCCTTACGAATTCGCCCGTAAACATGCCCAGCATGGCTGTCACCACGGCGGGCACCGTGCTGAGCAGCCCTTCGGGATCGAACGACCCGTATATCAGCTTTCCGGGCAGGAACTGCCGGTCGATATAGCCTGCCAGATTCCCCTCGAAGGTCAGCGGCCCGGCGCCTGCGGCGTCGGGCGCCGCGACCAGCGCCGAAAGCGCTCCGTAACCGGCCAGCACCGCGACGGCGATTGCCGCACGGGTCTTCACGCCGAAATTGAGATACAGCACCGCGGCGATGCTCCACGCCAGTCCGATGCGTCCCAGTACGCTCGCGATCCGCAGATTCTCGAAATCGAGCTTGAACAGTCCGTTGTAAACCATGCCCAGCACGACGAGCGTCAGTCCCCGGCGGACGATCTTGGCATAGATGCGCCCTTCGGACATTCCTCCCGCACGCTGCTTGGCGACCGAGTAGGGAAAGCTGACCCCGGCAATGAAGAGGAACAGCGGAAAGATCGTATCGTGATGGGCGAAGCCGTCCCACGCGACATGGCTCATCGAAGCGGCTGCCGCATCGGTCACGGCCGAAGGCCACAAGCCGCACACGGCCACGACAAACGACGCGAACCCCATGATGAAGAGCATGTCGAACCCGCGGAGGGCGTCGAGCGACATCAATCTTTCGGACTGTTTCATAATTCTGCCTGCACGAAAACCGGAACATGCCCCGAACGGCACTCCGGACATCGGCGCCGGTTTTCATTTATCGTTCTTACAAAGATAATAAATATTCCTGATATATGCAACAGTTTCGAGGCCCGGCCGGAATCGCTTCCGCCGGGCCTCCTCATCGCCGTTTCGTACCGAATCACTCCAGTTCCAGATTACTCACCCGCCCGGTCACCCCGAACGGGAAATCGGGGTATACGTAAAGCCCGAACCGGGGTTCGGTCTCGCCGTGCGTATAGTTCCAGATGCTGGCGTAATCGTCCGCATCCTCGCCCATGTTTTCCAGCTGGCGCAGGTAGGCGGCCAGCGATTTGTTCTCGACGATATAGATTTCGCCCATCCGGTCGATGATCGGACTGTGGCGGCGCGTGCGGTCGTGGTCGAAGCGCAGGATGCGCCTGCCTTCGGGCGTAATGCCCACCAGCCTGAAGGACATGCTCTTGCCGATGGCCGGCAGGTTCAGCACGCTGCGGTCGGTCGCAAGGAACGGCAGCCGGTGTCTCTTCATAAAGCGGCGGAGCCGTTCGGCCGTGTCGCCGCCCTTCTCCAGCTCGGCATCCAGCTCCCCGGCCTGTTCGGGCGTCAGCCGGCCGTAAATCTTCTCCTCGTGCTGCTCCTGCAGCGACCGGCTGTTGGGCGTAAAGACGGCGTAATTCTCCTGAAACCCCTTCACCGAGAAAGTGTAGTAGCAGACCACACCCAGCGCATTGAGCACCTGCCGCAGCCGGGTGGTATGCCCGCGTCGCGACGCCGCGACGGTATAGACCAGCTGGTTGGTGACGAGCCACCCGGCCGCGAGTATCCTGCGGATCGCCTCCTGCGCTTCGGGCGTCACCTCCAGCGGCGACTGGAAATGGGTCTGGATGATGAACTGCCGCACGCCGACCGCCGAAGCCTTCTGCTTGAACTCCCTGAGCACCTCCACCAATCCGTCGTCGATACGCATCGGCAGATAAGCCGGCAGGCGCGAACCGAGACGCACGCGCTGCAGTTCGGCGTATTTCTCGCCGTCGGGCCGCCCGGCGTTGGCCTTGCGCTTGCGGCAGGCCATGCGGTATACGGCCTCCAGTATATTGTGCAGCGTCTTGTTCTGGCTCATCAGGGCGTCCCCGCCCGTGATAAGGATGTCGCGCAGCTGCGTGTCTTCTTCGAAATAGGTCATCAGGCGGCGCAGCTTGTGGTCCCAGCTCTCCTTGGGCCGCAGGCTCTCGAACTCGAAGTTGAGCCGTTCGCTCTGAAAATCGTACATGCGCTGGCACGACGCGCACAACCCGCCGCAGGCGCGTCCCATCGTGTCGGGAATCAGGATCGCCACCTCCGGATAGCGGCGGTGGATATTGTGGCCGTCGGGCAGCAGCCACCCCGCGGCATTGGGCTTTCCGGCTTCGACGACGTCCTCCTTCTCCCACGCGCGGATGCTGCCGTAGGTCTCGACCAGCTGCGGCGAGTAGAGGATATAGCTGCGGATCGCCTCATCGCCGTATCCTTTTCCGGTCACGTCCAGCAGCGAGAGATAATAGGGCGTGGCGAAGAACGGCATCCCCTTCTTGCGGGCCTTCGACAGCAGGTACATGGTCTCCGCCGAAAGCGAATTGCCCAGAAAGCGGTTCAGCTCCGAGGGGCTTTTCACCGCCATCGCCAGATGAAACCTGAAATCGTTCCACCAGATGGCCACCTGACGGTATTTGTCTTCATAACTCATCCCCTCCGCGAAACGGAACCGCGAGGGCGTCGATTTGCGGTTCTCGATCTTCTGCACCAGCAGATGCAGCATGCGCTCCCTGTTGTCGGCCCTGATCTCCCGCACCTCGGCATCGAGTCCCGAAGGCCAGCGCTCGGAGCGGATGCGGACACGCTGCATCGAAAGCGGCGGCAGTTCCGCTCCTCCGAGACGTTTGAACAGGTAGAACAGGTCGATAAACAGGTCCGTGCGCATCTCCACATTCTCCAGACAGCCCGTAAGAAACTGCCACAACAGCGTCAGCGTCCGCACCGGCATCCGTTCGCCGGTAGACAGTTCATCGACCTCCCGCCCGTCGTAATCGATCAGCAGCCGAATCTGCTCGCCCGCATCGCCCTGCGCGGACTCCGAACGGGAGACCCACTCGCCCAGACGCCTTCGGAACTGCACGGCGTCGCCGCTCGCCTCGGCGGCGGCGACAAGTTCGGGTAACTCGTGACGGTAAAGCTGTCCAAGCTGGTAGAGCGTGAGCGCAAGCATTTTTCTTTGTTTCATAAGCTGTTGTTTTTCGTGTTAAGCATCTGTTGACAGGGGACCGCCGCAATCCCGCATCGCGGGCGTCGTCTCACGAAGTGCGGGACAGGCCCGGCGTGAAAAAAAATCGCAGAAATCCGCTGATCGCAAGAAACCCCGGCAAATTCCTCCGCATTTGAAAAACATTCCGGGGAAAATCGACATTTTTTCCGCCGCAAACATCCAGAATTGCTATCGAAGGGGTATAAAGGCAAAAATCTGCGGTCTGCACGACATGAATAATAACGGCCGCAACACGGGGTTTTGTGCAAAGATACGAAAAAAAATCGACATTCCCCGGCCCGGCGTCCGACGGCCCCGCCCCTTTTCCCCGTCGGCCGTGGCGTCAGCCGCCCGTTTCAGCCACTGCCGCCAAAACAAAATCAGCCGCCTATGTTTTCACATAAGCGGCTGACTCTCGGCTTGTCGGGGTGACAAGATTCGAACTTGCGACCACGCGCCCCCCCCAGAATTAAATTTTACTTTTTCCAATAAATTTAACGAACTATATTCCAGCGGATTTCACACACATTCAAAGAGTTGCAGTTTGCCATTATCGGGAGTTGTTACGATTTCGCGTGTTCCACTTGTGTACCACGCGCCGTCCGCCTACCCGATCAAAATTGAAAAGTGAATCCCCGACATCCAAAAATGCCGGGGATTATCATTCGGACAACCGACCCCAAATTCCTATTTCAGATCGCGGGCCTTAATGCGCACGACCTTTCCATCGCGCACGACAACCAGTTCGCCGTCCTCCTTCTTGGTCTTTTCAATCAGACGCTTTTGGGCAAGCAAAATGCCTGCATCGATTTTCTCCTGCATTTGCTTAATCTCAATCTCGCTCATAGCCTATGATCTTTTGATAAGATAACGGAGTCACAACCTTATTTATTCGAACCAGAAAAAATGCAAAACATTGATTCTAACCATTTTGCCAGCAAACATCAACCCAAAAAATTTTACTTTTTTGGTTCCCCCACCAATTTAACTAAAAATTAAGATCCTAATCAGAAGTTTCTATTAACCATTTATGTAATTCTGATAAAAACTCAAACTCTTCTTCTTTTACACTATATGTGTGAAAATTATTGTTTCTGATGCGTTCCAATTTCTGCATCCATTCTGTTTTGGCTTCTTTATTTCCACCTTTTTCTTCCCCGGGTTTGGTGTAATATTTTTCAAATATATCTCTCCAGTTGCTCCCATAAGTAGCTATTCTTCTATAGTCTATGAGGGTTAAACAATCCCATGGGGAATATTCCTCAGATGCATCTGTGATTTCATAATTCTTTTCAGATGCTAATTGGTTGGCTTTATCATAGACGGCTTTGGGGACACCTCTTTTAAACCATTGGCTTCCATAAGCCTGCTCTAATTTAGTTTTAAAATCCTCTTTCATAAAGGTTTCAATATCCCGAATGAATCTGAACGAATCTTCATTATATCGTTTGTCTTCATCTTTCCAATACTTATCTAATCCGTCCGGATGAAAATCAGTACGAACCTTTGATATTTCGCGTTGCAAAATTCTCCAAACTTTTGTTCGCCCAGCTATACCATAGCTTTTCTTTAATTCTATTTTAGATTCCGATGTCAAATTTTTATAGAAATCTATAATTGGATCCAAATAAAATTCCATTTCCTGCATGACATTTTGTGTCGAATCAACTTTGGGGTTTACACCCTTTGCTTTAACAATGTGATCGACAATATCGCTAAATAAACGAAGCAGGCTTTCAACATTGGCATTTATTGTTAAAAAACCGTCATCTGCATCTCCTTTTGACCACTCTTCTGGTAAATTATTTTTTATATAATCAAAACAACCTACAATAAAAGGAAAAAGCCTCTCTAATGTTGCATCATTATTTCCTTTATAGAAGGTTCCATCCGTTTTGATAGAATCTTTGTCGAATGTCCCAAAAAAGTTTCCACGGTCCAAACCGACTTTAATAGTATCAATCGTTATACAACGCGTTGCCGATTTGATATTTTCTCCAATAATAATACGATCATAAAGCGGGGATTGCATTTCTTCTCCTAAACTCAAGGCAATTTGAAGTTTTAATGCTTTAATTTGTTCCGTTCGGTTTTCTGAATTCCATAGCAAATCGGAATTTAAGGTGTTCCGTAGATTCTTGGGAACAGCCTTTTGGTTCTCATTGATCTGCATAAATAATTTGACTTGCTGCGTTCTCTCCAAATTAATAAAAGCAACTACTGGAATACAATTTGTCGCTTTATATGGGGAATTTGCATAACCATATAGCCTATGCTGTCCATCAATAATATATGCAGATCGATATTTTTTTGGCAAATGAAGAATTCCTATCCTTGAAATACTCTTTTCTACTTGATTTCCTGCACTATCAAATCTAACAGATTTTCCATTTGTATCAATATTTATAATTATTGAATTCGGGAAAAAGCCTCCATTATCAACGAAGTCCTGAACTGATTTTAGTCTTGACTTTTTAATTAAACGTTGATATGTAGGCATGAGTTTTCTGTTGGCTTTATTCCTATGCAAAACATAACCTATTTTGAGTAGCTTTTCAGGTTCAATCGAAAAGGAATAATAAGTATATCCTCCCATCTTACCTTTAATGGCAGGTATTCGGTTATCCAATTCAGGAATCGTTTGACCTTCAAAAATACTTCCCAATAATTGATATTTGGCCGAAGTCCCTAAATGCTTTGTAAGCTCCTGATAATATTTAAGAGTTTCTTCGTCAAAATGAATTATACCATAGTTATTTAATCGTGCATTGTCCTGTTCTGACAAGTAATAATTTTTTGTGGCAAAAATGAACTTAATCTTATATTTGGTATCAGGAAATAACTGTTGAATTGTAGTTATCAATCCTTCTTTCTTACCTCCTATCGCCTCTATAGTTTCTTTGAAGTTACTCTGCTTAGGATTCCCTGCAACTTTACATTCAATTATTAATATGGTTTCCTCATCCGCAACAAATATATCTATTTGCTGGGTTAATTTTTCATCGTTACTATATGGTAACCTAAAGTTACGATCTTTATTAAGGAATGAGAATCCCATGCGTGCAAAAAGAGCCCAAACGTCATCCTCAAATGCCATATCCATTGGTTTCCGCCTTTGCATTCTAATAGATGTTTTATAACGCTTGTAAACCTCCCATCCATCAGTTTCATATTTGGTCACCAATTCATTCTGCACACTCTCAAACATAAATTCTTTCGCTTTTGCCGAGAGCACGGTTGTTAGGGATTTCCCCGAAACCAATGAATTGAGAATATTTTGTTTGGTCTCTTCTTTCATGTCTCTTATTTTATAAGATTGGTAAAAATATATTCTTTGGTTTGACCTCGTTTTGCATTTATTCCCCCAATAAGGCTCGCACGATTCAATTCTATGCACCAATCTCCATTATTGAATATTTCTTTAATGGTTTCATGAGCAGCATTAGTAAGAATATAGTATGCTCCAATTTTTTTGATATATTGGATCAAAGAGTTTAACCTAATCTGATCTTCCAAAGAAAATATTTTTTGGTTATATTTGATAAACCCGTTGTTATTATGCGAGACTGTATATGGCGGATCCAAAAACACCAAATCATTAGGCTTTATATTTTGTCTTACAAGATCGAAATCCCCATATCTGAGAATTGCATTTTGTAGTGCGTTGCTTACATCTAATAACGTTTTTTCATTGAGAAATTCTTTTTCTCTAAATCCATAGGGAACATTATATTCCCCCTTGAGATTCACCCTATATATACCGTTAAATGAAGTCTGATTTAGATATATAAAACGGGCCGCTCTTGTTATTTCATCTTGGGGATGTTCGCTTCTTATTTTGTAATATGAATCTTTATCGTTGCTATATGTGCATAAAACTTTAATTATATCATACGGGGAATCTCTTAAAGCAATGTATGTTTTTATAAGATCTTCGTTAAGATCAGATAAAAATGCTTGTTGTGAAGGCTTGATTGATAGAAATACGGAAGCTCCTCCTAAAAAAGGTTCATGGTAATTATCAAATGCGGTATCTCCTATTATTTGAGGAAGATATTTGATTAACCAATTTTTTCCACCAGCCCATCTTAAGCATGGTTTTACTATATTTTCACCTGTCATATATAGCAATCTCATATTCAAAGATACAGATTATTTCCATATAATTTATTTATCCACATGGCAAATAATCGGTCGGTTACAGAAAAAACCTTGTTAATTTCGGTGATAAGATCCTTTTCGAGTAGTTTCTTTGCGGCCGACTGTACCGAACTGGCCGAAGTAAGACTGTGCCGTTTGATGAAATCGGCAGATGTAATACGCTCGGCTTCGCCCTCCTTGGCGATGGCATAAAGCAACTCCTTCTGCTTTTCAGGAACGTTCGACAAAATCTCCCGGAAAATCGTATCGTTCGAAGCAATCATATTATCGATGGCAGCCCGGATCGTCTCCAACGTACATTCGTCGCCTTCGGGCGTATCGGCAAACGATTCGTTGAAGGTCTTTTGGATATAGTAGGTGTGCCCCTGAAAAAGTGCATAAACCTTTTCCACATCGATGGCGGCTATCGAACGGTTGCGCCGCTCGAAATGCCCGACGATAAACGGAATGTAAATCTCCGCAGGAATGGCTTTCAGCTCCAACATGTCGGCACTATGGTAGAACGGCCGGGCGGCTGATGCAAACATCTCCTGCATCATGTGGCGTTCGCTCCCGGCAAAGATAAAATGGCTGTTCTCCGACCTTTGGATGTGAGTCCGCAACAAAGCCTCTATGTTCTTCTCCGGATATTTGGCAATTTGCTGGAACTCATCGATCGCTACGATGCAAGGCTTGTCCGCATGAGACAAATATTGGAAAATCTCATCGAGCGTATATTCGGGCCGCTCGATATCTCCCAACTCCACATTGAAAGTGGGAAGATTGGTGATGGGGTCGAACCCGAATTTCCCGCTGATGGACTTAATCGTCTGAATGAAAAGAGTCGCCATTTTACGACTGCGAGGCAGGAGTGTTTCGTAAATCTCCCGGCCGAGCAGATAGGTAAATTCGCGGAGGCTCGACGTATGCAGAATATCGATGAAAAAAGTATAGTACTCCTTACCGATTCCCGGTTTGTCGTAACAGAACTGAATCAGTCCTGTTTTACCCATACGGCGCGGTGAAATGACAACCAAATTATTGCCGTTGGTAATCGACTTGACAAGCCGGGCTGACTCGCTTACCCGATCGCAAAAATACTCCGGAGCGATCTTTCCGGTCACGATGAATGGATTTATAATCTTCGCCATAGGAATATCATTTTTTGCAAAAATAATTATTTTATTCAAATTATGCAAATCGAATAATTATTTAAGCGCCCCCTCGCCGACATAAAAGCCAATTTTATCCACAAATTGCAATTATTTTCATCCAAAATCAAAATTGACACATCCGAATCATTCAGATTCAACGGCAAATTCAGAACACATAACTATCTGTATCTATTGTGATTAAGCGATATCTAATTTCAAAATTCAAGATACAAAATTTTAAAATACTTGGAATCCCTTAATTGCCGTTCTATTTTTGCAATGCCACGTGCGAGTTATTCTGTAATCGTATAATTGGAATCGATAATCCCGCGTATACGGTTAGTGCTGAGATAGTTGTTGCCATTCTATTGCAAGTAACTCATAACTCGTAACGCAATGTCGGTGGCGCAATCATCTTTTTATTAACACGAATGCAGATAGAATGGCACATTCCATCCGATTTCCCCGTCGTCACGACAAAGCCGACCGCAACGGACGTTACGCCGTCAGGCTGTGTATCACCAAAAACAAGCGGCGCAAATACATCGCGCTCGATCTCTACGCCGATCCCGCATATTGGGACGAGGCCGGTGAGCAATTCATCATCCTGCGCAACCTGAAAGGAGCCGAGCAGAAGGCCGAGAATAAACAACGCGAAGCCGACAATGCGCTGCTGGCGAAGTACAAGGTTCGCGCCCGCGAGATCGTCGAACGTTTCGAAATAGAGGGTATCGACTGGACGCTGAACCAGTTCGAGGACGCCTTTCTGAATACCTCCAAACAGGGAAAGTTCAACGCCTATTTCACCGACCGTATCGCGGAACTGCACGCGACGGGACATATCGGCAATTCCCAAACCTATAAGCAGACGCAGGACATGTTGAGAAGCTATGACCGGAAGCTGGATCAACGGCTCTTTTCCGACATCGACCTGCGTTATGTCCGGGGATTCGATATGTTTCTTCAAAAGCGGGGCTGTTGCGGCAACACGCGCAAATTCTATTTCAAGGCGTTACGGGCCATTCTGAACCGGGCCAATGCGGAGGGCGTCGGCTCGGTGGCAACCTATCCGTTCGGACGGGGCGGATTCGAGGTCTCCAAACTCGAAGAGGCGACCGCCAAACGCTACCTGCCTGCCGCCAAGTTATCGAAACTCAAAAGCAGCACGGCCAGCAATCCGCAATGCGAATACGCCCGCAAGCTGTTTCTATTCTCCTATTATTGTTACGGCATTTCGTTCATCGACATGGCGATGCTCACGGCCGCCCATATTAAACAAATGGAGGACGGCGACTATATCGTTTACAAGCGGCAAAAGATCAAACGGCAGAAAGGTGTCAAACCGATTTCGATCAAGATCACGCCTGCGATCCGGTAACTGATCGGAAGCCTGCAAGCGGCCTCGCCGACCGTGGACGATTTTCTGCTGCCGATCGTCACCCGCTCCGGCTATACGGGCGAGCGACTCTCTACATGCACATTCGAGCCCGTTACAGCAAGTACCAGAAATACCTGCGCCTGCTCGCCGAGGAACTCGGAATCGATTTCCACCTGACGAGCTACGTCTCCCGCCATACGGCGGCCATGACCTTGCAGCGCAACCACATCCCGCGCGAGGTGATTTCACAGATGCTCGGCCATGCCGATCTGGAAACCACGAACATATACCTCGACAGTTTCGACAACGGCGTGATCAACGAGGCGGCGAAAGTGCTCTAACGGCCGTCACGGTTTAATTTAATTTGTCCCTTGGTACTATAAGTACAAATTTACGATTCAAAATAAACTACGATGAAAATTCCGTTCAGCTATCAAGCCTTTTCAGCATTGCTTCCGGATGAAACGAGGGCCATTGCCTACTATACGGAACAGCATTGGACCTATTGTCCCGACTGTAATATCCGGCTCACACGACCTTTGAGGAGAAGAAATCCGCTGCTGTTACGTTGCCCTCAATGCGGGAAAACCGTCTCCGTTTTCACAGGGACCGTCCTTCAGGGGACGCGGACGGACCTCCGATACTGGCTCTATACCGGCATGCTGTTTTATTTCTGCAAGAGTCATTTCCCCCAGTTCCAGCTACCTCATCTGTTGTCCATAAAATCCATAAAGCAGGAGGTCGGAGCCACCTCAGATCAGACCATGCGCCGGATATACACGACCCTCAGGCGGCTTTTCGATAGCACGGATGAAGACGACATAAATTTTCGAAACCTCATATTCCAACCCCTCTACTTACGCGCCCAGCAACTCCGACCATTCTCATTGACCTATACGGGCTGTAATCGTTCATTAAATTCATTATTTTCATTAAGTACCCCTGCAGAATAGCTCTCTCGCAAGGGTACTTTCATTTTAGAGCCTATGTATATTCCATTATCATATTTCAGTATAAAAACTCATCTAAAATAATATTTTTTATGACAAAAATTACTGATGAAACCCCGATCGCCATGCTGACCGTGGGGCAACTGAAAGAGATTCTCGGCATCGACCGAATCTTAGGTAACCTTACCGCACATCAAACTCCGACCGAGCAAGTGATGACCGTCGAGGAGGTCGTGCGCCTGACTGGATACAGCAAGGTGACGATTTACAAATTTACGAGCGAACGAAAGATACCGTTTCGCAAGCCGGAGCATGGCGGACGGCGACTCTACTTTCAGCGCGAAGAGATCCTCGACTGGTTGCAGAGCGAATCGCACCCGACGATCGAACAGGAAAACATCCGGAAAATAAAACAATTAAAAAAACATTAGTCATGAAAAATGAAAAAACAACGACCAAGCCCGCATTCGACCCGGAGGTTCCGCCCCGTGAAGGGTTCATCTTCTACCGTACCTTTTATGAAGCGCTGGCCTCGATGAAGAACAGGGCAAGATTACATCTCTATGATGTGATTATGAGATACGCCCTCTATGGCGAGGAACCGACGGATCTCAACGGGGAGCAGATGCGAACCTTCATACTGATCCGTCCCCAGCTGGATGCCAACGAACGGAAACGGCAAGCAAAGTACAAAAAGAAGGCAATCAAAAAGAATAACGACGAAGAACTCAACGAATTTTTCACAAAAACCGAAGACGAAGAAAATGACAATCTACGAATACTCAACGATATACAATATGAATAGGTCGCTCCTAAAAGATAATTCTAACATGAAAGAAAACGAATATGACAATGGGTACATAGAAAGGCAAACAGTCAGTTCGAATCCCCCGGAACTCCCTCAGATCAGGGTCTCCGTGTTCGAGAACTACTTCGCACAGAAACCACTCGGCGATGTTGACCTGATAAAGTGGTGTAAGACTGCCAAATTCAAGGAGCAGGTTATCGCGTTCCGCACGACCTCCAACGAGAAGGTTCGCCAACGAATTAAACGCAACCTGCCGTGCATCACTCCCAGCGGGATATTCAAGACTCGGAGCCGTGACGGGCTGGTTCAGCACACCGGGTTCATATGCATCGACATCGACCACAAGGACAACGGCGTATTCGGACCGGAGTGGTTCGATAAGAAGAGACTCGTCGCCAAGACCTTCGACAGCTTGTTGTGTGCAAGTATGTCGATCAGCGGGAATGGCTTGTACCTGATTTTCCGCATCGCTCACCCGGACATGCACCTGGCACAATTCGACGCTCTGGTTCGGGAGATCTACGAGAAAACGGGGCTCGTCGCCGACCAAGGGTGTTGCGATGTCTGCCGCTTGCGGGGAGCCAGTTACGATGCCTATCCATACATCAATCCGCACGCGAAGCCTTATCGGGGCGTGCTGAAAGAAAGAACCGCAAGGGCCAAAGTCCGGACGGCCCGGGAAAAGAAGCTGCTCGATGAAAAGGTCTATAAATTAATCCAGAAAATCCGTGAAGAGAAGAAGGATATCACCGACGACTATCACGACTGGTATTGCATCGGATGCGCCTTGGCACACGAATACGGCAAGGAGGAGGGGCTGCGGCTATTTCATCTGGTCAGCATGCACTCCAAGAAGTATTACCCGACCGACTGCGACGAGCAGTTCGCCAAATGTCTCCGAAGCCGGAAAATCGGGATCGAGACCTTTCTATGGATTTGCAAGAAACACGGGGTGACGTTCAAGTAGCCCACCGTCCCGCACGCCGAGCCGGAACCTTGTCGAAGGGTTCCGGCTTCTTTTATGATGGCCTCGGAACGTAGAGAATCCCGGAGCCGATTTCGCCGAAATTTATACGGCGATACCCCATCGAGTGTTGTTCGAGCGAAAATAATTTCTAACTTTGTCATTGCCAACGTCCGCAAGGATTGCGGCGGACATATTGAAAGTGTTTTCGCACTGTCCTTCAAAGAAAATGTGGCAATTTTCAATAGCAAAGGGCAACGAACAGCACTCATTCTTGTTTAGATCATGGCAGGGCGCATTCTGTGTGCCCGTTACCCCATATCTATCAAGTGTGGGGTATCGCGTCGTTTATTTTGCTATGGGTTTGCCACAACCTTCTTTGAGATGAACGAAACTGACTCCACACTTTCTTTTTACTACTAACCCAGCCATACAGGAGCCGAATGGCAACATAAAAACTTGTTGCTATGACCTATTACAAGGACACCTTACAGGCATTCTTGGATAATCACATCCACGAAATCCTCGGAAAGCTCGGCCGCGAGTTCGATTCCAACGATTTTATTACAGCATTCAGGCTGTTATTCCCCAATGAATATGCAACCGTGCTACGAAGAAGCAGCTCTTATCGAGCTATCCATACTTGGGTTGCCCGATGGTATCTTTCCGGCCGAACCGATCTACTTCAAAAAGGCGATATTCGGCAGAGGCAGAGCGACAACCGCAATCCAACAAAAAATCGCATGTGGATCAAACTTTAACATTTCAACAATATGGGCAGAAAATTCATAATAGAGGAGGTCGAGGAAGAATCTAAGTTCGGCTGCGGTAGTATCGTAGCGACGATAATTATTGCTCTTGTCATCGGACTGTGCGGCGGATTCAAATCATGTAAGGAAGACAAAAAACCGAAAGCCGTCGAGAGCCGGACGGAACAACCGCAACGTTTGGACGAAGTAAAAGTCCAATCACCGCCCTATGTCCCGAAAAGTTCGCATCCGAGTGTTTCCGCACCGACTTCAACCACCGCATCCAAGCCGCAGAAAGAAGCCTCAGTCGAACCCATAACGGAAACATCCTTCGATGATGATATTGAGGTGGAAGAGCCGCTTGTTTCCACGCCCCCGACCCAACAAGATAATAGCATCGTCACGGAGACCTATTCCGAAACGCCCGCTTTGACGGAAAAGGAACGCCGCAAAGCCGAACGTCAGGCCAAACGAGAGGCCCGACGTAGAGAGAAAGCGCAGAAAAACAATTAAAATTATCCTCAAGATTGATAAATAAACGGTTATTACCATGACAAGAATTACTGCTTATGTGATCCTCAAAGAATTAGGTAACGATGCGCTGCACAAGTACATTTACGAGAACATTGCCGAACCTACCTTTGACTCGCACCGGATCACCAATCCTTTTCCGCAGGATTTCAGAGACTATTACGAACGTATGCTGATCGCACATGCGGACGAAGGCGACATCCGGAATCGTAATGTAATCATCGCAAACCGTATAGGCATCTATCTCGGTCACAACAGCAGGGATTTGCAGATTGAAAAGATCGGAGAAGTTACGTCTACAAACATGAACGGAGAAGAAACCCCGACTTCGCTTTGGAGAAAAACAACCATGTAACACTACCTTTACTATCTAATAATAAAACTATGGAAGAATTTTACTCACCTGTATGGCAGGAATACCTCGGTGGAGTGAGCGGCATTGTATTTACAATCATCATCATTCTTTTATTCGTTTTCACGTTTCGATACTTGCGTAAAAAGCCTATTTCGCCCACTGCTCCGTCCCAAGTTCCGCAGGCACCGGATGAATTGCCGACAGTCGAAACCTCACAACCAGAACCGCTATTGATTCATTGCCCGGCCTGCGGGACGGAAATATCCCGTTACGCCCCGTCGTGCCTAAAATGCGGGCATCCAATCTGCCCGACCACGAATCCGAGAACCACATCACCGACAGATCATAACCAGACGATCATCATTCAGCAGCCCGTTCGTCAATCTAACGGGACAGGAACCGCCGGATTCGTTTTATCTCTTATCGCCCTGATTCTACCATGGTTCCCGGGAGTAGGCTGGGTGGTTTGGTTTCTGGGATTCATACTGTCTTTCATCGGCATATTCAAAAGCCCGCGAGGCTTAGCGATTACGGGCTTTATCATTTCAATAATCGACCTGATTATTTTAGTTGCACTGGTCGGAACCCTTGCCGGTATAGCCTCAATTTTATTGTAATATATAAAAAAATTAACTATATGCAAAGAATCACAAACAATATTTCAGCAAATTTAACATCAACCCAAGCGACAGAAAAAGCAATGTATAACATGGGTAAATTAGGATTTATACTATCTCTTTTTTCAATTCTTGGAAGTGGTGTCATATCGCCAGCATCCCTTATTATTTCCTGCATTGGAGCAACTTATCGTCAAACGAAACTAACAACGGCAGGAATAATTATTTCATCAGTCATGTTGTTACTATTCTTAATCGGCTCTTGTTTTGTCTATTATTACCTCTCTCATGAAGAATATTAATAGCACCTTTAGTGTATGCCGCAGCGTTCTTACGTTCAACTTATAATCTTTTCCCATGAATACAACTATTAGCTCAGACAATAATGAACAGACTCAAATACAAAATAATCGCATTGGAACAGCCGGACTTGTATTAGTCCTTATGTCGTTCATATTATTTTCTTTCGAAGGGTACATCATAAATTCATTAAACGATAAGAGTCTGTTTTTCACACTTATTTTACCAGTCTTAATAGGGAATTTATGGTTATTGGGACTAATATTTTCTATTATAGGCCTCCGCATTAACCCCAAGGGCAGAGCAATAGCAGGATTAATCATCTCTCTATTGCCGATTCTATTTGCTGCAATAAGTACTATGAGTCCCCAAATATCAACACCTATCCATTTTGAAAACGAATTAAAAGAACGCAAAGCACAGGTCATCGAACGCATCAAGGATGTCCGCACCGCTCAGCGTGCGTTCAGAGCCGAATATCAGCGTTATGCCGAAGATTTCGACGAATTGGAGAGATTTCTTCATGCAAATCCAACCGAATTAAGATGCGACATCGAGCAACTCCGTTACATTCCCAATTCCGACAACGAGTTTATCTTGGAAACCGGATTTACCAAGACATCCTCTAATCGTACCGGCCCTTTCATAGAAGTTCGTGCCCCCTACAAACTCTTCCTCGATACGATTAAATACCGGCAGGAAATAATCAATCTAATTGATGAAGAAGTAAATGTTTTCGACCGTTATCCCGGCATCAAATTCGGCTCGACAGATGAAGCCGATAATGATATTGGTAATTGGGAATAAAATTAATTTCTCGTATATAATTCCGGTCGAGGATAAAGCACATAGTTATAAGTTGTTATCCACATCCTTTCTGAGTCTTTATCCCGACCGTTCTTAGTTGTCCCGACCTGCCGCAACCCGGCAGGTCGCTTTGTTAAATCCCGACAGAAGATACTGCGATGCGATTACGGCTCATGTAGCCGGAAACTCGATAAAATTCATTAACCGCCTGTTTCAAGCCTGTGTATAGGGCTTAAATAAGCAAGCCGCAACGGCGATCTACCAGTACATATCGGCAGAAACGACCTGCGTATTCACAGCCGGAATGTATTACCCAAAAACAAAATCACATGAAAAACAAAGAAGAAATCAGACACTATCTTAACATCCAATTCAGCCCATCGGAAGACGATATGGTGCAAATCGTCCGGAACGATTTCGACCGTATTTTGAATAGCGCGGCATCTTGTGCCCTAATTACGGTCGAGGGTGCAATGCCCGTCTTGGCGGAACAACTCCGCACCGAATTGGAAGCCCTGCACATCGGAGCTGACCTCGACATGGTTATAAAAGTAAGCTATCATCCCGCATCGGAAATTAGTTTCGACGACCTATGTAGCCTCTTAACCGTCATCCACGAATTTGCCCCGCAGGTAAATATCGTCTGGGGTTGCGGCACAGATGCAAAACTGGCGGAAACCGACTATTCGATTCTGTTGCTGATCGGGACATCCGCAGAGTAAAATTTGCAAGGCCTGCCAAAAACATATTGGCAGGTCGCTTTGTTAAATTCCGATAGAAGATACTGCGATACGATTACAAGTCGCGCAGTCGGGAACTCGATAAAATTCATTATCCGCCCGTTTGGAGCGACTGTATAGGCCCAAGTACAACAACATCCCAGCACCGAATACTTAACAACAAAGCCATCATCGAAGAGCAATCAATACCAATTTGCCCATTCATGAACTCTATAATGGCCGAATAAACGTAAAATTAGATAATAGGAGCACTATTGCCAGAACTAAAAACACCAAATCTTTTATCTGAAAACCAAACAGGTCAGAATCAGAATGAAATACCTTTAATCGACCAATTGTTGTGTCCATCAATAAGTATAAACATCCCACACCAAAGCCAAACGCAGCTATTACTGATACTATATTGATAATATCATTCATAAACTATTTAGCAACATCCTTGTTTTCGCTAACCTGTTTCAATAGCAAAAGTATATCTTCGGGATCCTTAATTTGTAAACTATCCTTATAAGTGGTAAAAATATCTGACTTCAATTCTCGTTCTTGGCGGTGACTCAAATATTCATCAATAGTTTTAATTATACCAGGAAGACCATCCGTAGCCAATTTAGTCCCATCTGCGGCTTCATAGCCTCCACCACATAATAACAATATTAAACCAAATACGACTGTGGTCTTTTTTACTTTAGATTTAATATCAATCTTACCGGGGCTATTAATATTAATGGTAACCTCCAAATCTTCAGAACTAATTCCCAAAACGAATTTTTCGGATATCTCATCTAATATTTCCATTAGACTAGCCCCCAATCCAAATAGATTTTTAGCCGCAATCGTATCTGACCCAACATTAATTACAAAATGAGCTTCATCTTCAAGTATAAATAAATCGTTGACAGATCGTTCAATAATCTCTGCATAGTCATTAACCTTATTAACAGCTTGATGAGCCGTGAACATTCGATATAAATAGGGGTCTAACTCCCTTCGTCGAACCTCTTTAATCCATCTTACAGGTCTCTTTAACAATGAATTGTCTTTACTATTATTATAATATGGACTCGCCCATTGTTCACTTTCTATAACACCAAAACTTACATCATCAGAATTAAAAGATGGTATGATAATCACATCTCCAATTTTAATATCATATGCAAATCGTACGATTTGAGATGCAATAAGAGAAATATTCCGTTTATCTAACGGTTCCTCATCTAAAGCATGATACGTTTGTATCTTTTGCTTTATCTCATTTATTACCAATGATTCATTAGTTGCATATACGTTTTTCTGGGCTTTCAAGAATTCTATAGATACTTCTTTATGTCCAATTGAGATATAGTTATTTGTAATAAATGTCTGATATAAACTCCCTGATTGCGTTCTAATTAACCAATAATTTTTGGTTGAAGAAACAGTTTGGATTGCTTGTACGAGCAAATCAAGGTCAGCAGCAAATGTTCCCATAATGCAATGATACTATTTATTATTTTATATACAAATATAGGTGATAAATTTTAGAAAGATATAATTCGGCAATAAAACTTTGAGACTAAATCTATTGGATGGCGACCATTTATGTACCACTTGTGTACCACTGCCGCTTTTCGGACTATATGCTACAAAAGAAAAATCCTTGATATTCGGCTGAATATCAAGGATTTTCCATCAGTCGGGGTGACTGGATTCGAACCAGCGACCACGCGCCCCCCAGACGCGTACTCTAACCGGGCTGAGCTACACCCCGTAGCGTTTCGGAGTGCAAATATAGTATATTTTTCACAAACCGGCACATTTCTGCAAGATTTTTTTCTAATTTTGTCCTCGATGAAAAGATTCCAGCCCCTCATACCGCTCCTGCTGGCGCTTCTCGGCACCGCCTGCGGAGGCTCCGCGAGCTACACTCCGGCCGATTTCACGACCGAAGTCTATACCCCTGCATACGCTTCGGGATTCGACATCCGCGGCACGGAACGCAATGCGGCGACGCTCGTCACCGTCCGCACCCCGTGGCAGGGCGGTAGCGGCGTCGAACAGCATCTGCTCGTTCTGCGCGAGGGCATCGAACCTCCCGCCGGTTTCGACGGCCAAATCGTGAAAGCCCCCGTACGCCATGTGGTCTGCATGTCGTCGAGCCACGTAGCCATGTTCGACGCCATCGGTCAGATACGTCGCGTCTGCGGCGTCTCCGGAATCGACTACATTTCCAACGCCTATGTCAACGAACACCGCTGCTGCGGCGAGGTCCTCGACGTGGGCTACGACACGAACCTCAACTTCGAGCGGCTCGCCGCCATGCAGCCCGACCTGATGCTGCTGTACGGCGTCACGGGCGAAAACACCGTCGTCACGGGCAAACTCCGCGAACTGGGCATACCCTATATATATGTAGGCGACTACATGGAAGAATCGCCGCTGGGCAAAGCCGAATGGCTGATGGTCGCCGCCGAACTCTGCAACGACCGCAGCCGGGGCGCCGAAACCTTCGGCGGCATCGCCGAACGCTACAGAGCCGTCAAAACCGCCGTCGCCGGTTCCGCACCCGCCGTCCGCCCCAAAGTGATGCTCAACACCCCTTACCGCGACACTTGGTTCATGCCTTCGTCGCGCAGTTTCATGATCCGCCTGATCGAGGACGCCGGGGGTGAATACGTCTACACGAAGAACGACTCGGACACCTCCGTCGCCGTAGACCTCGAAGAGGCCTACCTGCTGGCCAGCTCGGCCGACGTCTGGCTCAACGTGGGTCCGTGCAACACCCTTGCGGAACTGACGGCCCAGAACCCGAAATTCGCCGGCATCCCGGCCATCCGCAACCGCATGGTCTTCAACAACAACCGCCGCCAGACCCCGGCCGGCGGCTCCGACTTCTGGGAATCGGGCGTCATACACCCCGATCTGGTGCTGCGCGACCTGAGCCTGATCCTCGGCGGCAAGCCTGCCGAAGAGGGAGAACTCCACTACTACAAACGTCTGGAATAACAAACACCCCGCTCGCAATGTCCGGACGCCGCACCGCCATACTTTTCACCGTTCTGTCGCTGCTGACCGCCGCGCTTTTCACGGCCGACCTGCTGATCGGCTCGGTCGCAGTGGCCCTGCGCGACATCTGGGCCGCGCTCACGGGCGGTTCGTGCGACCCGGCCGTGCGCGACATCATCCTCAAAATCCGCCTGCTCAAAGCCGTCACGGCGCTCTTCGCCGGCGCGGCCCTCGCCGCCAGCGGCCTGCAGATGCAGACCCTCTTCCGCAATCCGCTCGCCGGTCCCTACGTGCTGGGCATCAGTTCGGGCGCCGGTCTGGGCGTGGCGCTGTTCCTCTTGGGCGCGCCCCTGCTGGGCGTCTCGGCGCACTCGTTCGTCCAATCGCTCAGCATCGCGGGCGCGGCGTGGCTCGGCGCGGCCCTCGTGCTGCTGATCGTCATGGCCGTCAGCCGCCGCATCAAAGACATCATGGTGATCCTGATCCTCGGCATGATGTTCGGTTCGGGCGTCAGCTCCATGGTCGAAATCCTCCAGTACCTTTCGAGCGAAGCGGCGCTCAAATCGTTCGTCATCTGGACCATGGGCTCTCTGGGCGACGTCACGGGCGGCAACCTCGCCCTGATGCTCCCGGTCATCACCGCGGGTCTCGTGCTCTCCGTCGCCGTCATCAAGCCGCTGAACCTGCTGCTGCTGGGCGAGAACTACGCCCGCACGATGGGTCTCAACGTCCAGCGCACCCGCACGCTGCTGTTCCTCTCCACGGTCCTGCTCGCAGGCACCGTCACGGCCTTCTGCGGCCCGGTAGGATTCATCGGACTGGCCGTGCCGCACCTCGCGCGCATGCTCTTCGCCAGCGCCGACCACCGCGTCCTGATGCCCGCGTCGATGCTTTCGGGCGCGGCCCTGCTGCTGGTCTGCGACCTTATTTCCAAATCGCTGGCCCTCCCGATCAACACCGTCACGGCCCTGATGGGCATCCCCGTGGTGATCGTCGTAGTCGTCCGCAACCGCAATCTCTTCTGAAATGAGCATCGCCCTTCGCCATATCACCCTCGCCTACGGCCAGCGCATCCTGCTGCGCGACGTCTCGGCCTCGGTCCCTCCGGGATCGCTCACGGCCCTGATCGGCCGCAACGGCACCGGCAAGAGCACCCTGCTGCGGACCGTCGCCGGTCTGGGCGCCGCCGCGTCCGGCGGGATCGAACTCTGCGGCAAACCCCTCGCAGCGCTCACCCCGCTCCAGCGGGCTTCGACCGTCAGCTTCGTCACCACCGACAAGGTGCGCATCGCCAACCTCGCCTGCGAAGACGTCGTGGCCCTCGGCCGCGCCCCCTACACCAACTGGATCGGACGCATGCAGGAGACCGACCGCGACATCGTGGCCCGTTCGCTCCGGCTGGTCGGCATGGAGGCTTTCGCCTGCAAAACGATGGACCGCATGTCCGACGGCGAATGCCAGCGCATCCTGATCGCCCGTGCGCTGGCGCAGGACACCCCCGTGATCCTGCTCGACGAACCCACCGCCTTCCTCGACCTTCCGAACCGTTACGAACTGGCGACGCTGCTGCGCCGTCTGGCCCACGACGAGGGTAAATGCATCCTCTTCTCGACGCACGACCTCGACGTCGCGCTGGGATTGTGCGACGCCGTCGCGCTGATCGACACGCCCGACCTGCACTGCCTTCCCGCCTCCGACATGGCCTCCAGCGGCCATATCGAGCGGCTTTTCGCCGGCGCCGGCATCTCGTTCGACCCCGCGACGCTGACGATCCGGCTCACAAAAAAGTAACGAATTCAATATTTTTCGGCTTTTTTTTTGTTCGACTCACTTTTTTGTTTACCTTTGCACCGCTAAAGTTACCCTTACAAGGGGCAGCAATAGTGGTAAAGGCCCATTCGTCTATCGGTTAGGACGCAAGATTTTCATTCTTGAAAGAGGAGTTCGACTCTCCTATGGGCTACTAACGAGGAGACCTGCGGGCCGGCACGAAACCAGCGAGGGGAGGGGAAGCGAATCCCAGAACTTCGGAAAGCCGCAAGGCGGACGGCGGCATGCGGATCTCTACGGGTGATACTTTTCGAGGAGCGGACCGAGCGTCTATCCACACGCAGCCACGGCTGTTTACCGATTTAGCAACTGAAAAAGTAAAAAATAAAAAACTGGAATTATGGCAAACCATAAGTCATCGAAAAAGCGAATTCGTCAGACGCTGACCAAGCGCGCCCACAACCGTCTTTACCACAAGACGGCACGCAATGCCGTGAAAGCGCTCCGCAACACCACGGAGAAGAGCGCCGCCGAGGCCCTGCTTCCCAAGGTAACCGCCATGCTGGACAAACTTGCAAAGCACAACATCGTGCACAAGAACAAGGCCGCCAACCTCAAAAGCGCCATCCAGCTGCACGTGAACGCGCTCTAAGCCACTTCGCCCAAAATTCAAAGCCGCCCGACGAAGGCGGCTTTTTCATTTCATCACCCCACCTAACCTTTCGGCTCACCGCTTCCGGAAACACCCCGCCCCCTCGCCGTAGTCCAGCCGCCACACCGCCGCTGTCCGACATCCCGACATACACCGTCAAAAAGAAGCCGCCCGCACACCTGCGGACGGCCCGTTCTCCAACCCTTTCGGGAAATTCCCGCACGGTTTACTCCTTCTCGGCAAACCCCTGCGCCCGCAGCCGGATATCCGACCCGTCGGGCGTCACCAGATAGGCCCCGGTCGATTCGGGCGTAATGTGGCCGATTACATCGACGCACCCCATCTTCATCACCTGCTCCTGCATCGCCAGCGGCACCGTGAAGAGCAGTTCATGATCCTCCCCGCCGTTCAGGGCCGCCACCACGGGATCGGCGTGCAGCTCCTCAGCCAGCGCATACGTCTGCTTGGCGATCGGAATCCGGTCCAGATAAATCCGCGCCCCGCACTTCGAGGCCTTGCAAATCTGCAGCAGGTCGCTGGCCAGTCCGTCCGACAGGTCGATCATCGACGTCGGAACGATGCCCTCCTCCGCCAACGCATCCACAATGTCCCTGCGCAGACGGGGTTTGAGGTATTTTTCGAGCAGGTACTCATATCCCCCGAACTTCGGTTCGGGATTCTCCACGTCCGCCAACACGCGCTTCTCGCGCTCCAGCAGCCGCAGCCCCATGTAGGCCGCTCCGAGGTTGCCCGAAATGCAGATCAGGTCGTTCTGCTGCGCTCCGCCGCGCGACACGATCCGCTCCTTGGGGGCATGCCCTGCCGCCGTCAGGCTCAGCACCAGCCCCGTCACCGAAGCCTTCGTGTCTCCTCCAACCAGATCGATCCCCTGCTCCCTGCAGGCGAAAGCGATCCCTTCGTAAAGCTCCTGCAACGCCTCGACCGACATCTTGGCCGACACGCCCAGCGAGACCATCAGCTGCGAAGGCCGGGCGTTCATCGCCAGAATATCGCTTCCGGCCACCGTCACGGCCTTGTAACCCAGATGTTTGAGCGGGAAATAGGTCAGGTCGAAATCGACGCCTTCCGTCAGCAGGTCCGTCGAACAGAGCACGGCTTCGCCCGCAGGAGGCAGTATGACGGCCGCGTCGTCGCCCGCGGCCCGCAGCGTCGAGTCGTTCGTCGGCTCGAACCCGCTGGTCAGCAGGTCTATCAGGCCGAACTCTCCCAATTCGGCGATTTCGGTACGTCGTTTCTTTTCCATATTATAAATTTTTTTACAAAATTAGGGAATCTTTGCTCTTTCCCAAAAATTTAACGTATTTTTGTCCGGTAAATCCCAAAAACGGTTTCTATAATGATAAACATCGTCTTATTCGGTGCGCCGGGCTGCGGGAAAGGCACGCAGGCGCAACGGCTGAAAGCACACTACGGCATCGAGCACGTCTCGACGGGCGAGGTTATCCGCGACGAGATCCGCCGCGGCACGGAACTCGGACGCAGTATGGAATCCTACATCAAAGCGGGCAAACTGGCCCCGGACCAGATCGTCATCGGCATGATCGCCAACTACGTCGCCGAACACAAGCACGCCAAGGGCTGCATTTTCGACGGTTTTCCCCGCACCACGGTTCAGGCCGAGGAGTTCGACAAAATCCTCGCCGGACACGGTCTTCAGGTCGACATCATGATCGACATCCACGTTCCCGAAGAGGAGCTGATCCAGCGCATCCTGCTCCGCGGCAAGGATTCGGGCCGCGCGGACGACGCCTCTGAGGAGGTCATCCGCGGCCGTCTCGACGTCTACCGCCAGCAGACGGCCGTCGTGTCGGACTACTACGCCGCACAGGGCAAATACGCATCGGTAAACGGCACGGGCACGATGGACGACGTCTTCGCCCGCATCACCGACGTCATCGCTCAACTTTAACCGCAGCGCCCCCCCCCCAAAAAAAACACAAATCCGGAACGCACGATGCGTTCCGGATTTTTCTTGCCCCCGGTTTTCTCCCGCTCCGCCGCTCTGCCCCTGCTCCGCCGCCCTACCCCCTGCTCCGCCGCCCTACCCCCTCTCCGCCGTCCTGTCCCTGCTCCGCCGTCCTGTCCCCGCCCCGGCTGACCTCCCGCGCACGGTCCGACATCTCCGCCACGCCCCGTCGCCATGCCCCATCCCGCGCCCCAATCCCCCGTTCCTCGCCCCGCTCCCGCCGTCCACCCTCACACGGCCAATCACCCTTACACGCCCCAGCCCCCACATGCGGCCCTGCCCCGCCCCGGCACAAAAACGCCCCGCCCCGGCACCACGTTTCCTTTTTTTCGTTATATTTGCACTTAAGGCGTTATGGTGACGCCTTATCCCACTTAAATTTTTAATACCATGAAAAAATCCTTACTCTACGCAACGCTCCTCTGCGCAGGATTCTATGCGGCGTCCTGTTCCGACAACGAGGGGGGGGGAAAGAGCCTGACCCCGCACCCGAATATTTTCGGGTAGCCTTCGACGGCCCCGCACTGGCGGCCGAACTCAACACCGACTTCACGGCATTCTGCCGTAAGTATGCCGAATACGTCGCCGATCCCGCCGAAAACGCCTTCTCCATGCGGCCGTCGTCCGCCGCTCCGAGCATGAACATGCCCCAGCCGCCCTCCGTCTTCTACTTGGGCAGCTACCTCAAAACCCCGACCGACAGCATCCTGCTCACCCTCTGCGTCGAAAAGGACGATTACGACAACGTGAAAACGATCACGGCCGCACCCGAAGATCCGGCCAAATCCCTCGACGTGTGGCAATACTGCCTGACCTCCGCCGAAGCGCTCCGTCTGGGCACGTTCCTCGGCACCAAATACAAAAGCCCCTCTTCGTCGGGCGTATTCCAGACCATCGACGACACCCTGAACCACATCGCCCAGCACGGCACCGCCGAAACGCTCGCCTGCACGATCTTCGGCGTCGTTCCGCAGGCCGCATACGCCGTCTTCCAACTCGACAACGGGGCCTTCTCCGCCCGGCTCATGAACAGCTACCTTAAGCTGGACTATCCCGCGATGCGCCGCTGGCTCGGCGGCGACCACGCCGCCTTCGCTGCGGAGTACTACGTTCTGGGCAACAAGATCAACGCCTTCGGCGACCTCTACGTCTACTTCTACTATGCCAAGGACGCCGCCGGCAACACCTTCACCGTCGACGTACACGCCGACAAGAACGGCGAGAAAATCTCCGAAATCGACGTCTACGTCAGCGCCGACCGCAACGACGCCGACAAGCAGCTGGCCATCTGGAAGGAATACGCCCGCGACTACGCGGACAAAGGTCTGGGCGCCTTCAAAGAGGCCTATACGACCGATTCGTGGGGCGACCGGAAAGAGACGTTCGCCGATCTTGCCGCAGCGGTCGCCCATGTCGAATCCAACGGCCGGCCGGGTCCCTTCGACGGCGGCATCATCGTCGTTTTCGAAGCCGACGGCGTCGCCACGAATCTGGTGATGAACCAGCAGTACATCTACCTGCTGATCAAGGACCCGAACTACAACGTCGAATAACCTCACACACAGCCGCAAACCCCTCCGGCAGGCCGTCCCCGGCCCTCCGGAGCGAAATTAACCGGCCGAATGTCAAAAAAAGGGGCGCTTCCTTGCGGAGGTGCCTTTTTTTTCTTACATTTGCACCCGCTGAAAAGCGTAAATTAATTTAATTCCAACAATTATGAACAATTACGAAACCGTTTTCATTGTCACGCCGGTTCTGTCCGATGCTCAGGTTCAGGAGGTTGCTGACAAATTCCAAGGTGTCATCACCGAGAACGGCGGTCAGATTGTGAACAAGGAGTCGTGGGGCCTTCGCAAGCTCGCCTATCCTATTCAGAAGAAGACCACCGGTTTTTACTTCTTGGTAGAGTTCACGGGCGAAGGCATGCTCATCAACACGCTCGAAACGCAGTACCGCCGCGACGAGCGTATCATCCGTTTCTTAACATTCAAGCAGGACAAATTCGCCGTCGAGTATTCGGAGAAGCGTCGTGCAAAACTTTCTAACAAATCGGAGGAGTAAACCATGGCACAGGAGAACAAAGCACAGTCTGAAATCCGTTACCTCAACCCGGTGTCGGTAGACGTCAAGAAAAAGAAATACTGCCGCTTCAAGAAACTCGGCATCAGATACGTGGACTACAAGGACGGAGAATTCTTGAAGAAGTTCCTCAACGAGCAGGGCAAGATCCTTCCCCGCCGCCTGACGGGTACTTCGCAGAAGTTCCAGAAGAAGGTCGCACAGGCCGTGAAGCGTGCGCGTCACCTCGCCATTCTGCCCTTCGTAACCGATTGCATGAAATAATTAAAGGAGGAAGAGACAATGGAAGTTATTCTGATCAAAGATATGGAAAATCTGGGTTACGCCAACGACATCGTGAACGTAAAACCCGGTTACGCGAACAACTACCTGATCCCTCAGGGTTACGCCAAGGCCGCCACTGCATCCGCCAAGAAGGTTCTCGCCGAGAATCTCCGCCAGCGCGCTCACAAGGACGCCAAGATCCTCGCCGACGCTCAGGCGCTCGCCGAGACCATCGCCAACCTGCCGCTGTCGCTGGCCGTGAAGGCCGAGGAGGGCAAACTCTTCGGTACGGTTACCGCCGCCGATCTGGCCGAGGCGCTTGCCGCCAAAGGCATCGAGCTCGACCGCAAGGTGATCGTCGTTGACGCCATCAAGACCGTCGGCGAATACGAGGCTGTCGCCAAACTCCACAAGGAGGTCAAGGCAGTCATCAAATTCTCGGTTACCGCCGCCGAATAATCCGGGGACGGAGGACCTGCCACCGGGTGCGGCGACAATCCCGGCAACGGGGTCCGAGTCCGGCAAGACAGTAAAAAGGAGAGCTTCAGGCTCTCCTTTTTCATTTTCGCCGGCGCTCCTTTTCCATTTCGGGCAGTTCCCGGCTCCGCCCCGGCATTTCGCATCTCTTTCCGCATCCGTCTCTCTACACTCCCCAAATTCCCCTTCACCTTCCACCGAATTTCACTTCGGGCGCCATCCGGAGCCCCGGCCACACCGTAACCGTCTGCGCCCTAATGCGGCGCGGCCGTCGGCGGATCTACATGCCGCGGCGGCACCGAGTAGGAGCGGAGCACCAGCCCCACCCCGACGAAGATCACCAAGGCGAAAATCACCGTGTCGGCGTGCAGTTTGTCGAGTCCCATGCCCACCGAAATGGCGATCGCCAGTACGGGCTGCAAATAGGTGTATATGCTCGACACCGTCGCGGGCACGCTCTTCAGCGCATAGTTGAGCATCAGGTTGGGAAGATAGGTCGGCACCGTCAGCACGAACAGCGTCGGGAAAAGCGCATGCTTCGCAATGGCGGCGTAATCCGTATGAACGATCTCCTTCAGGCCGAAGGGCAGGGCGACGACCGCCGCCACGCAGTAAAGCCACCTCAACACGGTCGTAATCCGGTATTTGGCGATCAGCCGCTTGAACCACACCATGTAGAGCGACGTAACGCAGGCGCAGAGCAGAATCATCACGTTGCCCCAGAGGTGCGAATGCTGGTGCGACGACGACGCGCCCGCCAGCACCACGGCCACGGCACCCGCCATGCCGAGCACCAGCCCCGCGATCTTCAATTTCGTGAAACGGTCCATCCCCAGCAACACCGAGAGCAGCAGCACCAGCAGCGGCACGATGGTGTCGATGATCGAGCCGTCGATGGGCGAAGTCATCGAAAGGCCGTACATGATGAACACCTTGCGCAGCACGCCGATCAGCAGCGCGGCGCCGATCAGCTTGCGCACGTCGGCCTTTGCGACCTTTTCGGCCTTCTGCCACAACAGCGGCACCAGCGAAAAGAGCGCCGTCGCGATCAGCGACCCGGAGACCATCGCCATCGGATGGACGTAACGCGGCAGCACGATGTTGTAAAAAGGGTAGTCCATGGCCCATACGATATTGCAAATCAGCAGGGCGATATGGGGTTTGAATCTGTTCATTCGTTTCGGGGTTTATCCCGCCCAAAAACAAAAACAGTGCCCGTCCTCCCGTCCCGTCTCCTTCGCGGCCATGCCGCCCGCAGCACCGCCCAAAGGCCGTCCGTCGGACGACGCACCTCCTCCGAAGTGCTGCGCCGGAGAGGGCTGGCATGGAAGTTGTTTTTTAAAAGACCGATTTTGCTGCAATCGCAGCCCCCTTGCACATTAAAAACTTTAAAACGAAACGTTATGAACACCAAGAAAAACAAAAACACCGATTCGCCCCACTTCCGTGAATTCTTCCTCGACCAGATCAAAGACGTCTACTGGGCCGAGAAACACCTTTCGTCCGGACTCAAAAAGATGAGAAAGGCCGCCACCAGCCCGAAGCTGGCCGCCGCATTCGAAAAACACATCGAGGAGACCGCAGGCCAGATCGAACGGCTGAAGCGGGTTTTCGAATTGCTGGGCAAAACCCCGCAGGCCAAGAAGTGCGAAGCCATGGAAGGACTTGTCTCCGAGGCCGAAAGCATGATCGAGGACACCCGGAAAGACTCCTATACGCGGGATGCGGGCCTTATTCTGGCCGCCCAGAAAGCCGAACATTACGAGATCGCCTCGTACGGCACGCTGAAAGTCTTCGCCGAGATGATGGGCGAAACCGAAATCGCCCGCGAACTGGGCATGATCCTCAAAGAGGAGGTCTCCACCGATTCGCTGCTCTCGTGTCTGGCCGAAGAGGATGTGAACGAAATGGCCGTGGCCGAATAATGCCCGCCCTCCGGGCCGGAAAGGCCGGAGCTTCGATCCGATTACAACGATTTTCCCCTGCCGCGACGATCTGCGGCAGGGGAAAATCGCTTCCGGGCCCTTTCCCGGTCACTGCGTCGGGCCGTCACCGCCGCTGCGAAGGGACTTCGAACGTAGCCGGAGACGCGCCGTCGATCTTTTCGCCCCGGTAATAGACGCTCCACGCATCCTTTCCATACCCTTTGCCGATATTTTCGAACGACGAAGCCGATGCGCCGCCGACTTTGCGGCCCTGAAAAAACACCGTCCACGCATCCTTTCCGTATCCCCCGCCGAGACTGACGAACGAACCGGCCGCAGCCCCTTCCACCTCGCGCTCCCGGTAATAGACCGTCCAGCTGTCTTTGGAATAGCCGCCGCCCAGCGTCCGGGTCATCTTCGCATTCGCCCGCTGCCGCTCCCCGTACAGATAGGTATTCCAGTTATCCCTGCCGCGTCCCTTTCCCAGACTCTCGAACGACGAAGCCGAAGCGCCCTTCACCTCTTCACCGCAGTAAAATACCTTCCAGTTGTCCTTGCCGTAGCCGTCCCCCAGATCGACGAACGACGAAGCCGAAGCCCCCTCGACCTTCAGTCCGCGGTAATAAACCGTCCAGCTGTCCTTGGAATACCCTTCGGGCCTTCTGTCCCGCCCCGAATGCACGCCGCCGTGCCGGGCAGCGCTCACCTGAGCGAAACACGCATCCCCGCCCGACAGAAGCGCGAAGGCGGACAGCAAAACCACTATCATTTTTTTCATAATACAGCCGTCAGTTAGTTTCTACTATTCAAACCCCAAATATACCCGCTTATTGCGCCGCGCCCAAGAAATCCGCCGAAAAATTCACCCGCCGCCACCGATTCGCAGCCATCGAGAGACTTTCGACCGACGAGAGATGTCCGAACGACGAGAGACTTCCGAACGACCGGAAACCGTCTTCTCACAACCGCCCCCCCCGACAAAAAAAGTCCGCAGGCTCACACCTGCGGACTTTCGCCTATATCGGACGGAACGCAACCGCTCCGCCCTCTCTTCCGGGGATTACTCCTCGGTCTCCTCCTTGGCAGCGGCTTTCTTGGCGTTCTTCGCCTCGGCAGCCTCCATGGCGCTCTTCAGAGCGGCCAAACCTGCGATATCGCCCAGCGTCGTCTTCTCGACCGAAGCGTTGATCTTCTTCACGGTCGATTTGGTCGCGTCGGCAGCGGCACGCTTCTCAGCTTTCTCGGCTGCAACTTCGGCGCGCTTGGCCTCCTCGTACGTACGAACGTGCGAAAGGGTGATACGCTTGGTAGCCTTCGAGAACTCGATCACCTTGAAGTCGAGCTTGTCGCCAGCCTTCGGCGTGGTGCCGTCCTCCTTGGTGAGCTGGCGTGCGGGGCAGAAGCCCTCGATGTTCTCGTCCAGAGCGACAACTGCGCCCTTGTCGGTCATCTCGGTAATCGTACCCTCGTGGATGCTGTCCACCGAGAACTGGTTTTCGAACTCGTTCCACGGGTTCTCCTCCAGCTGCTTGTGGCCCAGCGACAGACGACGGTTCTCCTTGTCGATCTCCAGCACCACGACCTCGATATCCGCGCCTACCGACGTGAATTCGCCGGGGTGCTTCACCTTCTTGGTCCAGCTCAGGTCCGAAATGTGGATCAGGCCGTCGATACCCTCCTCGATCTCTACGAAAATACCGAAGTTGGTGAAGTTGCGAACCTTGGCCGTGCACTTCGTGCCGACGGGATATTTGGTTTCGATATTCTCCCACGGATCGGGCGTAAGCTGCTTGATGCCGAGCGACATCTTGCGCTCCTCACGGTCGAGCGTCAGGATAACGGCCTCGACCTCGTCGCCGACCTTCATGAACTCCTGCGCCGAACGCAGGTGCTGGCTCCACGACATCTCCGACACGTGGATCAGACCCTCCACGCCGGGAGCGATCTCCACGAACGCGCCGTAATCGGCCATCACGACCACGCGGCCCTTGACCTTGTCGCCGACCTTGAGGTTCTGGTCGAGCGCCTCCCACGGATGAGCCGTAAGCTGCTTCAGACCCAGTGCGATACGCTTCTTGGCGTCGTCGAAGTCGAGGATCACGACCTGAATCTTCTGGTCGAGCGCCACGATCTCTTCGGGATGGTTCACGCGGCCCCACGAAAGGTCCGTGATGTGGATCAGACCGTCCACACCGCCCAGATCGACGAATACGCCGTACGAAGTGATGTTCTTGACGGTACCTTCGAGAATCTGGCCCTTTTCGAGTTTCGACATGATGACCTGCTTCTGGGCCTCAAGCTCGGCCTCGATGAGCGCCTTGTGCGAAACGACCACGTTGCGGAACTCCTGATTGATCTTGACGACCTTGAATTCCATGGTCTTGTCCACGTATACGTCGTAGTCGCGGATCGGCTTCACGTCGATCTGCGAACCGGGCAGGAACGCCTCGATGCCGAATACGTCTACGATCATACCGCCCTTGGTGCGGCACTTGATGTAACCCTTGATGATTTCGTCCTTTTCGAGGGCCTCGTTCACACGGTCCCACGACTTGAGCTGACGGGCCTTCTTGTGCGAAAGGGCCAGCTGGCCGTTCTTGTCCTCGGCCGACTCGACATACACTTCGATTTTGTCGCCCACCGCCAGATCGGGGTTGTAACGGAACTCGGAAACGGGGATGACGCCCTCGCTTTTGTAGCCGATGTTCACAAGAACCTCACGCTTGGTTATGCCGGTTACGGTACCTTCCACGACTTCGCCGACATTGACGTTCGAAAGCGTCTTGTCATACGCTTCGGCAATCTCCTCCTTGGGCTGCGAATAGACGCCCAGATCGTTTTCAAATGCGTTCCAGTCGAAATTCTCGTTTGCGACTACAGTTTTCGTTTCTTCCATAACGGAAATACTTTGTGCGATACAATCGCTCGTTAAATGATTAATAATGAAATTCATAGTCCCTCATCCGCGCCTCGTGCGCGCATACGGGAAGTGCAAAGATACTCTTTTCAACTGAAAAAATGAAAGATTGAGCGCAAAAAATCGCTTACCGACAGTTTTTTACACCTTCCGACCGCGGGCACGCCCCGGACGACTCCGCCGCCGCGCCCGCACACTTTCCGGCCGACCGGTCGCGCAGCCGGGACACAGCCGCAAATGCTTTTCCCGCCCGTCGCAGGCCCCGGTCACAAACCACTGTTCCGTCCGGACGCAGGCCGTCCCGTCCGCAGGCCTACTTCCGCCGCACCCGCTGCCGCGGCGTATTGTCGATCCGGAGCGGAGAGTCCTCCTCCAGCTCTTCGAGCAGAAGCCCGGTCACATCCTCCTCGGTAATCTTGCCGTCGGTGTAATTCAGGTCGTTGTAATTCTTGTAGACGTAATCGCTGACGGCGACCGTGTAGACCTTCCCTTCGCGCAACTTGGGGAACTCCACGTCGAGCGCATTGTCCGCCTGATCGGTAACGATCACATAGGGCGTTGTCGAAATCAGGTCGATGCGGTGCGCCTCCTTGACGTTCACCGGATCGTTGTATTTCGAAACGATCATCCTCCGCATATCCGCCGGCGTCATCTTCATCTCGGCCACCAGCGTCCCGAACGGCTCCAGCCCGTATACGCTGGCCGCGCTCACGCCGCCCGCGGGAATCGAGTCGAGCCGCACGCCCCCGATGTGGTAGAATCCGATCTCGGCGTCGATCCCGTCGGCCACCGCCCCGGCCATCCAGTTCGCCAGCCCCCACTTGTTCGCGGCGTTCCCGAACTCGCCCATCGGTCTGTTCAGCTCCGGATTGGCGTAACAGGCGTCCACCTGCTTCTGGAAAACCGGATCAGGCTCGTAACCGGCCAGCGGCACGAGCCGGAAATCCACGCCGGCGACCTTCCGGCCCTTCATGCGTATCGTCGTGACGCCTATGTTCCGCAGATCCTTCCCCGTCTGCGTGAGCAGCGTGCCGCCGATCAGCGTATCGACCTCCTCGTGCGTGTGCCCGCCGATCACCACGTCGTACTGCGAAGCGCCCCCGGCGAGCAGTTCCCGGTCGCGGTCGTCGCCCATGTGCGAAACGAGCACCAGCACGTCGCACTTCGGGCGCAGCTCGGCGGCGTATTTCAACGCCATCTGCTGCGGATCGGGAAAGGTCAGCCCCGCGAAGCTCGACGCATTGCCCGCCGGATGCCCCGGCCCCTCGTAGTTGGTCACCACGCCGACGAATCCGATGCGGAATCCGCCCTCTTCGAGCACCGTGTAAGGCGGCAGCGGAGGAAAGGAGCAGGTGTCGCTCACTACATTGGCGCACACCACCTCGAAATCCATGCTGTCTATCATCCGGCCCAGAAACGCCTGCCCGTGGTCGAATTCGTGGTTACCGAGCGTCGCCACGTCATACCCCAGCCTGTTCATCAGCGCGATCATCGGCATCCCCGGCGTCGCCGCCCGGTCTACGTAGGCGTTGCCCGTCCAGCGGTCGCCGGCATCGACCAGCACCACCAGCTGCGCCGTGTCGCGGCACGCCTCGACGGCCGCCGCCAGACGCGGGAAGTTCCGGATTTTGGCGTGCATGTCGTTCGTCGACAGCAAAACGAGCGTCCGCTCGCGGGGGGCGCAGGCCGCCGCGAGCGCCGCCGTGACGATCAGAACCGTGCGGAGTATTCTTTCCATAATATCGTTTTTGAGTTTGTCAAAGTTACAAATAATTCATATCTTTACACTTCATTCAGCAGAAAAACTTATGGCAGACAGCATCAAAGTCATATGCGACAACCTCGGAGGTCCGATCCGGGTGGCGATGGGCACCCCGCTCTCCGACGTGGCCGCACAGCTGACGCCGGGACGCTACCCGTTCCTCGCGGCGTTCGTGAACAACCGCATCAAAGAGCTCAACTACAAAATATATACCCCGGTGACGGTCCGCTTCGTGGACATCACCGACTTCGCGGGCATCCGCGTCTACCAGCGCACCTCGTGGTTCATCCTCCAGAAGGCCGCACGCACGCTCTTTCCGGGACATACGCTCCATATCCGCCACTCGATGGGCCAGAGCGGCTTCTACTGCGAGCTCGAAGGGCTCGACGAGTTCACCCACGAACAGGCCGCAGCGCTCGAAGGGCACATGCGCGAAGTGGTGGCGCAGAACCTCCCCATCGAGCGCACCAAGGTGCTCACGAGCGAGCTCCGCGCCATCTACGCCGAACAGGGCTTCGACGACAAGACGGCGCTGCTCGACACCCGTCCGCGGCTCTACAGCGACCTGTACACGCTGGACGGCACGGCCGGCTACTTCTACGGGGCGCTGGCCCCCTCGACGGGCTACATCGACCGCTTCTGCATCGAACCCTACTACAAGGGCTTCTATCTGGCCCTGCCCCTGCGGACGAACCCCGGCGTGCTCAACAAGAACGTCCAGCAGGAGAAGATGTTCGGCATTTTTCAGGAGTACCAGTCATGGGTCCGGATCATGGGCGTCCCCACCGTGGGCGACGTCAATTCGAAGGTGCTCGCGGGCGACGCCGGCGGCATGATAAAACTCGCCGAAGCGTTCCACGAACGCAAATTCGCATGGGTCGCCGACACCATCTACGACGCCAACCTCTCGCGCGGCGTGCGCATCGTGCTTATCTCCGGTCCTTCGTCGAGCGGCAAGACCACCTCGGCCAAGCGGCTGGGCATCCAGCTGGGCGTACTGGGGCTGAAACCGGTGCTGATCTCGCTCGACGACTACTTCGTGGACCGCGAAAAGACCCCGAAGGACGCCGACGGCGAGTATGACTACGAAGCGCTCGAAGCCATCGACCTCGAACTGTTCAACGACCACCTTCGCCGCCTGATGCGCGGCGAGAGCGTCGATATTCCGCGCTACAACTTCATCACGGGACGCCGCATGCAGCACAACGACCCGCTGACGCTCGACGAACGTTCGATTCTGATCGTCGAGGGCATCCACGGACTCAATCCCCGTCTCACGCCGGGTGTTCCCGAAGAGCAAAAGTTCCGCATCTACATCTCCTGCTTCACGTCGGTGGCGATGGACAACCTCTCGCGCATCGCCACCACCGACAACCGCCTGCTGCGCCGCCTGACGCGCGACTACCGGCAGCGGGGCGCCGACGCGCTGGCCACGCTCTCGCGCTGGGCCTCGGTCCGCCGCGGCGAGGAGAAGCACATCTTCCCCTATCAGGAGAACGCCGACGTCATGCTCAACTCGTCGCTCTTCTACGAGATTTCGGTCCTGCGCCCCTTCGCCGAGAAAATCCTCCGCGAAGTGCCCGACACGGTGCCCGAATACGACGAAGCGCGCCGCATGCTGAAGTTCCTCGACAACTTCATCCCCATTCCGCCCGACGAGATTCCGCCCACCTCGATCCTGCGCGAATTCATCGGCGGCAGCAGTTTTCAATATTGAGAATCGTCCGCACGCCCCGGTGTCACCCGGACGCAAACCATGCAAGACAATAAACGACCGCCCGGTTCCGACCCGGCCCCGAAACGATAATTCCGCCGCACTGCGGCGCCAAGTCCCCATAACTTCATACAACTAACAGATATGTTCGACAAATTTTCCGAACGCCACATCGGCGTCAGCAACGAAAAGGAGCTCAAAGCCATGCTCGAAACGATCGGCGTCAAGTCGGTCGACGAGCTGATCTCGCAGGTCATTCCGCACTCCATCCGGCTCAAGAAACCGCTCGCGCTGCCCGCGGAGGGCATGAGCGAGTACGAATTCGCAGGCCACATCCGCGCTCTGGCCGAGCGCAACCGCTGCCTGCGGTCGTTCATCGGCATGGGCTACTACCCCTGCGCGGTTCCCGCCGCCGTCACGCGCAACGTCTTCGAGAATCCCGCGTGGTACACCTCCTATACGCCCTATCAGGCCGAGATTTCGCAGGGCCGTCTCGAAGCGCTGCTGAACTTCCAGACCGCCGTGATCTCGCTCACGGGCATGGAGATCGGCAACTGCTCGCTGCTGGACGAGGCTACCGCCGCCGCCGAAGCGATGCTGATGATGTTCGCCCTGCGCTCGCGCGAAGCCGTCAAGGAGGGCCGCAACCAGCTCTTCGTCGACCGCAACATCTTCCCGCAGACGCTCGACGTGCTGCTCACCCGCAGCGAACCCTTCGGCATCGAACTGATCGTCGACGAATACGACGAATACAGCTTCACGGGCAAGGAGTTCGGCGCCATCGTCCAGTATCCGGCCGCCAACGGCGCCGTGCGCGACTACGCGGACTTCACGGCCGCCGCCCACGCCAAGGGCGCGCTGGTCACGGCCGTCGCCGACCTGCTGGCGCTGGCGCTTCTGAAAGCCCCCGGCGAATGGGGCGCCGACATCGCCGTCGGCTCGACCCAGCGTCTGGGCACCCCGATGGGGCTGGGCGGTCCGAGCGCGGGCTACATGACCACGCGCGAAGCCTTCAAGCGCAACATGCCGGGCCGCATCATCGGCGTCTCAGTGGACCGTCTGGGCAACCGGGCGCTGCGCATGGCGCTCCAGATGCGCGAACAGCACATCAAGCGCGAGCGCGCCACGTCGAACATCTGCACCGCCTCGGCGCTGATGGCCTCGATGGTGGGCTTCTACTGCGTCTACAACGGTCCCGAAGGGCTGAAGCGCGCCGCCGACACGGCCCATCTGGCCGCCGCGACGGTTGCCAAGGCGCTCGAAGCGATGGACTACAAACTCGCCGCAACGGCCTATTTCGACACGCTCGAAGTCGCCGCCGAAGCCGCCGTCGTACAGTCGCTGGCGCTCGAAAGCGGCATCAACTTCTTCTACCCGACCGAAGGTTCGGTGCGCATGTCGTTCGACGAAGTCACGACTCCGGAGGAGATCGCCGAGGTCATCCGCATCTTCGCCGCCGCCAAAGGCAAGAAAGCCAAGGCCGTAAAGCCCGTCACCGAAAGCAACGTCCCGGCCGGCCTGCGCCGCCGTTCGGCCTACCTGACCGAACCGGTCTTCAACGCCTACCGTTCGGAAAGCGCCCTGATGCGCTACATCAAACAGCTGGAACTGCGCGACATATCGCTGGCCAACTCGATGATCTCTTTAGGTTCGTGCACCATGAAGCTCAACGCCGCGGCGCTCATGCAGCCCCTTTCGCTGGCCGGCTTCCAGAACATGCACCCCTTCGCCCCGGCGGATCAGGCCGAGGGTTACATGCAGTTGATCACGGAGTTGGAAAACGATCTGGCGACGATCACGGGCTTCGCGGCCTCGTCGCTGCAGCCCAATTCGGGCGCGGCGGGCGAGTACACGGGGCTGATGGTGATCCGCGCCTACCACCAGAGCCGCGGACAGGGCTACCGCAACGTTGTGCTGATCCCGGCATCGGCCCACGGCACCAACCCAGCGTCGGCCGCCATGGCGGGCATGAAGATCGTCACCGTGGCGTGCGACGCCAACGGCAACATCGACGTGGAGGACCTCGAAGTCAAGGCCAAGGAGTACAGTTCGGAGTTGTGCGGCCTGATGGTGACCTATCCCTCGACGCACGGGGTGTTCGAAAGCCGCATCCGCGAAATCGTGGACGCCGTACACGACGCGGGCGGACAGGTCTACATGGACGGCGCCAATATGAACGCACAGGTGGGCCTGACCAATCCGGGCTACATCGGCGCCGACGTCTGCCACCTCAACCTGCACAAGACCTTCGCCATGCCCCACGGCGGCGGCGGTCCGGGCGTGGGTCCGATCTGCGTCGCCGAGCACCTCAAAGCCTTCCTCCCCTCGCATTCGGTTATGGCGACGGGCGGCGACGAAGGCATCACCGCCGTGGCATCGGCTCCTTGGGGCTCCGCACTGCTGCTGCCCATAACCTACGGTTATATCAAGATGCTGGGTGAAGCCGGACTGCGCCGCGCCACGGAAATGGCAATCGTCAACGCCAACTACATGTCCGCCGCGCTCGCATCGGAGTTCAGGACCTACTATTCGGGCGAGACGGGCCGCGTGGGTCACGAGATGATCCTCGACCTGACCAACTTCAAGAAGGACTACAACATCGACTGCGGCGACATCGCCCACCGGCTGATGGACTACGGATTCCATGCCCCGACGCTCTCGTTCCCCGTGCACGAGACGCTGATGGTCGAGCCGACCGAATCGGAGCCGAAAGCCGAAATGGACCGCTTCATCGAAGCCCTCGTGTCGATCAAGCGCGAATGCGAAGCGGCCGTCGGACAGCCCGACAACGTGGTGGTCAATGCGCCCCACACGGCCGTGGAGATCGCGGGCGAGTGGCCGCATCCCTACACCCGTCAGCAGGCGGTCTTCCCGCTCGAATGGGTGCGCCAAGCGAAGTTCTTCCCCTATGTTTCGAAGATCGACGCCGGCTACGGAGACCGCAACCTCTGCTGCAGGAATTGCGAATAAATCGTGAAAGCCGCGATTATTAAGGAATTATATGTAACTTTGCAGCCCGTACGGCGCGGATTCCGCCGCTGACGGAGCCGCCGGCCGGTTCGAAAGAACGGTCCCGGCGGCAGGCGCCGCAGCGCTGCAAGCCAACGTCCGGATTCCGGCAGGCGCGTTTTTTGCCGTATGCGGAAGTAACCGCATGCAGAAAACAAGCCGTGCAGAAGCGGACAAGCCCCCAAAGGCAGGCGGAGCGCGGAAACGCTCCGCGAGCCAAGCCCCGCCGGAGGGAAATGCCGGGCGGGAACGCAGACCGGGAATAACAGGCGGTAGCGCAGACCCAAACGCCGGGCGGAAATGCCGGACGGAAACGCGGAGAAGGGCCGCAAGGCAGAAACGCCGGCAAAAACGGACAAGCCCCCAAAGGCAGACGGAGCGCGGAAACGTTCCGCGAGCCAAGCACCGCCGGAGGGAATGCCGGGCGGAAATCCGGGCGGCAACGCAGACCGGGAACAACGGGCGGAAATACCCGGCGGGAACAACGAAAACGAAAAAAACATTTTTTAACGAATTATTATGAAAGTAGAACAGAACAAAATGGTCGGCGTGGACTACAAGCTCACCGTCGACGGACAGATCGCAGACCAGTCGCGTCCGGGCCAGCCGCTCGAATTTATCTTCGGAACAGGCATGCTGCTCCCCAAATTCGAAGAGGCGATTCTGGGCAAGGAGGTCGGCGAAGCCGTCTCGTTTACCCTTGAGCCGAAGGACGGTTACGGCGAACTGATCGCCGACGCCGTGGTAGACCTGCCCAAAAACATATTCATGGTGGACGGCAAACTCGCCGAGGACATCCTCTTCGTGGGTTCGCAGGTTCCGATGAGCGACAATCAGGGCAACCGCATGATGGGCATCGTCAAGGAGGTCGGCGAGGAGACCGTGAAGATGGACTTCAACCACCCGATGGCCGGCAAGACGCTCAACTTCGACGTCGAGATCGTATCGGTGCGCGACGTAACGCCCGAAGACCTGCAGGGCGGCTGCTCGTGCGGAGAGTGCGGAGACGACTGCGGCGGCGGTTGCGACCACGAAAAAGGGCACTGCGACTGCCACTGACAGAAAAGCGGGACTTGCAGAAGCCCCGCTTTTTTAAAACCCCGAAACCGACTCTGCCATGACCCAGACCGAACTGCTGAAAATGATCGGCAGCGGCGCCGTACGGGACCTCGACCTGACGGGCCGCGAATTGAAGAACATCGATTTCAAAGGCTGCCGTGTGGAAAACGTGACATTCGACGAATGCACGCTCACGGAGTGCAATTTCGACGGCTGCGGGATGGAGCGCGTCTCCTTCCGCAAGGCCGCGCTGCGCAACTGCCGCTTCCGCAGGGCGAAGATCGCATGGAGCGACTTCCGCTACTGCGAGATCGAAAGGGCCACTTTCGAAGAGGCCGAAATCCGGTTCTGCGACCTTTACCGCGCCATGCTCACCGGAATCGTCATCATGCGCAAGGCTCGGATCGGAGAGACGAGCCTCTACTACGCCTACTTCGGCGAAGGGGTGAACATACGCCGCGAAAACATCGCCGGCGGCAGGCTGCTCCAGCAGGACCTCGACGCCTACAGACGGTTTCTGATCGAATGGAACACCTCCGGCACGGGAGTCCGCCGGAACGACCGCGCCGAGCAGTCGGCGTGGAGCCCCGATGCAGCGCTGCACGCTGGTGGACATGCTCAACGTCGTCCAGACGACGATCGGCATCCTGCTCACCGGTATCTTCGGCTTCATCCTCGGCAACAAGATACGCAATCAATAAAGCCGTGTTCACACTGCGCCAATACCTGACCACGCTGGCCGATACGCACGGCCTCACCCGGACGCTGGGCGAGATCGAGGTGTGCCGCGACGGAAAGGGGCGCATATGCTACTCGGCAGGCAACAGCGCCGTCGTATTCCGCATCCGCTGCGAAGGCCGCGTCCGCTCGCTGCGCTGTTACATGCACCATCCGCGCCATCTGGCGGAAATCTACGGCGAGAAACTGCTGCCGCAGGAGCTTTTCATCTACACCTCGCCCGCAGGCGGCGTCTGGGTGGATGTGGTGCTGAGCGACTGGATCGAAGGCGTGACGCTTCACGAAGCGGTCGCCGCAGCCGCCGAGGCGGGCGACACGGCGCGGCTGAGGAGATTCGCCGCCGCATTCGACCACATGACCGCGGCGCTCACGGCGGACGACTGGGCGCACGGCGACCTGAAACCCGAAAACATCGTCGCGGACAACCGGGGACGGCTCCACCTGATCGATTTCGACGCCATGTTTCTGCCCGCTTTCGCAGGTCGGCACAGCCCGGAGCTGGGCACGGCAGCTTTCCAGCATCCCGCGCGCACGGTGCGGGATTTCGACGCTTCGCTCGACGACTATCCGGCGGCCCTGATCTCCACGGCGCTGCATGCGCTGGCGCTCGACCCGACGCTGTACGCCCGCTATTCCGATGCCGACGGGCTGCTCTTCACGCCGCAGAAGATCGGGACCGACGCGGCGCTCTGCGAGGTGCTCGCGCTCTTCGAGCGCAGGGGACTCGCGGCGCAGTACCGGATTGCACGGTTGCTCCGTTCGCCTTCGCTCCGGCTGCCGGGACTGCCGCAACTGCTCGCACTGGCGGCGGAAACAACGGAAACGGATGAAATAACGGGACCTGAGGAAACGAAGAATGCAGTGAATACGGCAACGACAGGGACAACCGGATCCGGGGAAACAGCCGGATCAACAGGACCAAAGCGGGCAATGGGAGCGGAAGAAACGGCAGGCGGAAATTCCGGCTCGGCAGGCGGTCCAACGGACGGCTCAGCAGACAGCCCAGCGGACGACTCGGCAGACGGTACAACAGGCGCCCCAACAGAGGACCCAACGGACGGCGCCGTCGCCGAAGCGGCCGAGCTTTTCGTCGAAAACGGCCTGTGGGGCTACCGCACGCCGGAACAGGTCGTCGTGCCGCCGCTCTACGACTGCGGATTCGACTTCACCGAAGGGCTGGCGGCGGTGCGGCTCGGAGCGACATGGCACTATATCGACGGCGCGGGCCGGACCCGGATCAGCTGTCCGGGGTGCGAAGCCGTAAAGCCGTTCCGCAACGGACGCGCCCCGGTCGTACGCGGCGGAAGGCGGCTGGAGATCGACCGGGAGGGCCGCGAGTTTGATATTTAGCCTTAAATCGTTATATTTGCATTTGCTTAATACGACACCGATGCCTCAACTCAGATATATGACTCCGGCGGAGATTTCCGCCGCCGAATCCCTCGGATCTTCGGCCGAAGCATGGTCGCAGGTGAGGGTCTCCGAAGATTTCACGCCCTTCCAGCTGCTGCAAAGCCATCTGGAGGGGACGGTCGAGATCGGCTCCGGCGCGCGCATCATCCGTTCGCGCGTATGCAACTACCGGATCGGCGAGGGCGCGCTCATAGAGGGCGTCACGGCTCTCGAATGCCGCCGCCGGAGCACGTTCGGCAACGGCGTGGGCGTAGCGACGATGAACGAGTGCGGGGGCCGCACGGTCAGGATATTCGACCGGATGTCGGCGCAGGTAGCCTATCTGATGGCCGTCTACCGCCACCGGCCGCAGACCGTTGCGGCGCTGGAGCGCATGGTGGAGGCGTATGCCGAAGCGGGTGCGTCGGAGATGGGCAGCGTAGGCCGCAACACCCGCATCGTAGGCGCGAAATTCATCCGCGAAGTCCGCATCGGCGACGAAGTGTGCATCGACGGGGCCTCGATGCTCGAAAACGGCACCGTCTGCGACGGGGCGCATATCGGCGTGGACGTCAAGGCCTACGACTTCATCGCCGCCGAGAAGGCGCACATCGACAACGGGTCGATCGTCGAACGCTGCTTCGTGGGCGAGAGCTGCCGGCTGGACAAGGCCTTCACGGCAGCCGAGTCGCTCTTTTTCGCAAACTCGCACTGCGAAAACGGGGAGGCGGCCTCGATCTTCGCGGGTCCCTACACCGTCTCGCACCACAAATCGTCGCTGCTGATCGCCGGCATGTTCTCGTTCTTCAACGCCGGGAGCGGCTCCAACCAGAGCAACCACCTCTTCAAGAGCGGCGCCGTACACCAGTCGGTGCATCTGCGCGGCTGCAAGTTCGCCAGCGGGGCCTACATCATGTCGCCGGCGCTCGAAGGGGCCTTCACGATGATCATGGGACACCACTCGTACCACCACGACACGTCGGCGTTTCCCTACTCCTACCTGATCGAGAAGGAGGGCCGCACGACGCTCATGCCGGGCGCGAACCTCACCAGCTACGGCGCCGTGCGCGACATCGAGAAGTGGCCGGCGCGCGACCGCCGCGAACGCAAACGCGACGTCATCAACTTCGAAGAATACAACCCTTACATAACCGAAGCGATGCTCAGGGCCGTGGACACGCTCCACACGCTGGCCGAAGAGGACCCCGACGCGCCGTCGTACGTCTACCGCAAGGCGGTCATCCGCGCCGCGGCCCTCAAACGGGGCATCGGACTTTACAACAAATTCGTCGTCGCGGCGCTGGGCGCCATGCTCGACCGCGGCGAATCGGCCTCACGCTACGACGGCAGTGGCCGCTGGCTCGACGTGGCGGGGCAGTACGTCACCAAACGCGAGGTCGAAGCGATCCTCGACGCCGTGGACCGCGGCGAGCTGACAACGCCCGAAGAGGTGGACAACCGTTTCAGGGTCTTTTTCGTGCATTACGACGACTACGCCCACAGCTGGGCCGAAGGGATTTACGCCTCGCTGCTGGGGCGCGTGCCCACCGCGGCAGAGATCGGCGACGCGATCGAGGCGGGGCGCAACGCAAGGGAGGCGATGCGCCGCACGACCGACGCCGACCGCGAGCGCGACTGTTCGCTCGACATGGCCGTCAGCTACGGTCTGGACAGCGACGACGAGCGCGAAGTACGCGACGACTATTACTCGGTCCGGGGATTAAAATAGACGCAACATGTATACACAAAGCATCACACGCAACCACCGCACGGCATTCATACTGGCCATAGACTGTTCGGGATCGATGGCCGAAAGCATCCTCTTCCGGGGACTCAGGCTCACCAAGGCCGAGGCGGTGGCAGGCATCACCAACGACCTGCTGTTCGAGCTGGTAGAACGCGCCCGCCGCAGCGACGGCATACGCGACTATTACGACATCGCCGTGATCGGCTATTCGGGCGACGACGAGGTGCGCTCGCTGCTGCCCGACGGCGAAGAGCTGGTGCCGGTGAGCGCCCTCGCGGCGCGGGAGATGCCGGTGCGTACGGAGGTGATCGAACACCGTCTTCCCGACGGCAGCATCGCCCTGCGCGAGATTCCCGCACCGTCGTGGATCGAGCCGCAGGCGGCAGGACAGACGCCCATGTGCGAAGCGCTGCGCCGAGTGCGCGACATCGCCGCCGAATGGACAGCACGCGCGGCCAACGCCGAGAGTTTCCCGCCCGTGGTATTCAACATCACCGACGGCGAGGCGACCGACTGCGACGACGAGGAGCTGCGTGCGGTATGCAACCAGATCAAGGCGCTGGAGACCGCCGACGGCAACGTGCTGCTGATAAACATCCACATCGCCGCAGGCGACGCCGGGCGGCACGTATTCTTTCCCGAAGCCGACGAAGCCAACTACACGAACCGCTATGCGGCGCTGCTGTACGACTGTTCGAGCGAAATGCCGGCGGTATTCAACGAAGCCATACGCGAGGCCAAAGGCCCCGCCGCGGCGCCCCCGTTCCGGGGCATGAGCTACAACGCATCGGCGGCCCAGCTGGTCACCATGCTCAACATAGGTTCCATCAGCGTCAAAACCGAATAGCCATGACAGCGACCATCCAACACTTCACCCGTGCGCTGCTGACGCCCGACCTGTCGCTGGCGACGCTCTCCGACGCCCGCGCCGTCACCGACCGCAACGGCATGCCGCGCATGGTACGCACCACGCGGTTCGCCGAAGCCGAAATCGAATGGCGCGGCGAGCGGTGGCTCGCAGCCATGCCCCTGACGCCCGCAGCACTGCCCCGCATCGAACGCACGGCTTCGGTCCTGCGGCGCATGAACACCGAACACCTGACGCAATTCCGCATCCTGCCGGAGGAAATGCGCTGGACCGACGCGCTGGGCAACGAGCGGCGCACGGGACTCGTCCTGCAGCAGCTTCCGGGCCGGGAGTTCGCCGAAGCGCTGCTCACGGAGGACAAAACGGTCCTGCTCGCGGCGCTCGACACGCTGCGCGAAGCGCTGCGGGAGCTGGAATTCACGCACAACAACCTTCGGGAAAGCAACCTCCGCTGGCACCGGGGACGAATCATACCGATCCGTTATTACGACGCCCGCATAGGCGCGGCGGAAAACGGCGGGGCCGATGCGGAGGCGTTCGAGGCCCTGAAACGCCGGATCGCCGAGGCGCCCATGCCCCGGCAGTCGGTAAACGACGTCGAAGCGGTCTACAATCCGGTGCGGAAGCTGACCGGGCACCGCTGGACGAGCCACGTATTCGAAGGGCTGGTATGCGTCGAGGACGAAGGCGGATTCGGATTCGTCGATACGGACAACAACCCGGTGATTCCGTCGCAGTTCCTCTGGGCGGGCGACTTCCACGAAGGCCGCGCCGAGGTTCAGACGCGGACCGGCATGGGACTGATCGACCGCGAAGGAGGCTACGTCATCCCGCCCGAATACGAAATCGTCGATTACGACCCGGCGGTCAGCATCGTGCACGTCCGCCACGGCGGACGCTGGGCGCTGTTCGACTATCTGGGCCGCCGTCTGACGGAGTTCGGCCGGGAGGATATGCAGGAGCCTGTCCGGCAGGAGCCGTGCAGGTCCGAAATTTGCAGATAACAACGTCACAAAACATACGACAATGGAAGAAACGATCAAATGCCTGATTATCGGCAGCGGCCCCGCAGGGTACACCGCAGCTATCTATACTTCGCGCGCCAACCTCCGGCCCGTACTCTACGAGGGTATCGAGCCGGGCGGGCAGCTCACGACCACGACCGACGTGGAGAATTTTCCGGGCTATCCCGACGGCGTCAGCGGCCAGCAGATGATGGCCGACATGCGCCGTCAGGCCGAACGCTTCGGAGCCGACATCCGCATCGGAACCGTGACGAGCGCGGACCTCTCGTCGCGTCCGTTCCACGTGGTGATCGACGGCACGACGCAGATCAAGGCCGAGACGCTCATCATCGCCACGGGAGCATCGGCAAAATACCTCGGCCTGCCTTCGGAAACGAAATTCCGCGGCATGGGCGTCAGCGCGTGCGCCACGTGCGACGGATTCTTCTACCGCAAGAAGGACGTGGCCGTGGTCGGCGGCGGCGACACGGCCTGCGAGGAGGCCACCTATCTGGCCTCGATCTGCCGCAAGGTCTACATGATCGTGCGCAAGCCCCACCTGCGCGCTTCGAAGGCCATGCAGGAGCGGGTGTTCAACACCACCAACATCGAAGTGATGTTCAACCACAACACCGCCGAGGTGCTGGGCGACGAATCGGGCGTGACGGGCGCGCTGCTGCGCTGCAACGACGGCAAAGAGGTCAAGATCGACATAGCGGGATTCTTCCTCGCCATCGGCCACCATCCCAATACGGAGCTTTTCGCCGACCAGCTGACGCTCGACGCGGAAGGGTACATCAAAACGGAAGCGGGCACCTCGAAGACCAATATCGAAGGGGTCTTCGCCGCGGGCGACGTGCGCGACCCGCATTACCGGCAGGCCATAACGGCCGCAGCGTCGGGCTGCATCGCGGCGATCGACTGCGAACGCTTCATCCTGAGCCGCGCAGAGTAAACCGAATCACGCAGAACGAACAAAACAGGCACCACGCATGAGTTTCAGCGTCACCATACTCGGATCGTCCTCCGCCAAGCCCACCCTGAGCCGCCATCCGTCGGCCCAAGCGGTCAATGTGCACGAGCAGTACTATCTGGTCGATGCGGGAGAGGGGGTACAGCAACAGCTGATCCGCTGCGGGATCAACCCGCTGAAACTGCGCGCCGTGTTCATCTCGCACCTGCACGGCGACCATGTCTTCGGACTCTTTCCGCTGATCTCGACGCTGGCGCTCTACGGGCGCAAAACCCCGCTGCGGGTATTCGCCCCGGCGCCTTTCGGCGAGATACTGGCCTGCCACCTGCGGTTTTTCGACAGCGAGCTGCCCTATCCGGTGGTCTGGACCGAGGTGGACACGACCAAGCACGCGCTGCTGCTGGAAAACCGCACGCTCGAAGTGTGGAGCATTCCGCTGCGCCACCGGGTGCCGACGGCGGGCTTCCTCTTCCGCGAGAAGGAGCCGCCGCTGAACGTCGAGAAGTTCAAGATCGCGAAATACGGCCTTACGGTCGCGCAGATCACCGCCGCCAAGCGGGGCGAGGAGATCGCGCTCCCGACGGGCGAGGTCATACCCAACGCGGAGCTGACCTACCGCCCCTATGCGCCCCGGTCGTACGCCTACCTCTCGGACACCAACTTCTCGGCGAAGGCCGCGACGCTGGCCAAGGGCGCGGACCTGATGTACCACGAGGCGACCTACGCCGCCGCCGAACAGAAAACGGCCAAGGAGCGGGGCCACTCGACAAGCGCCGACGCGGCCAAAGCCGCCCTAAAGGCCGGAGCCAAGCGGCTGATAATCGGACACTATTCGTCCCGCTACAAGAACGAAAACATATTGGTCGAAGAGGCCCGCGCGATCTTCCCGGAGACCTATCCGGCCACCGAAGGCGTCACCTTCACCATAGAGAAACAACGATGACGAAAGCCGAAATACAACTCGTCCGCGCGCTGGCCGACAAACGCGGACGCACGGAACACGGACTGTTCGTGGCCGAAGGGGAGAAACTCATCGGCGAACTGCGCGGCTCGCACCTGAAGGTCCGCAAGATCTTCGCGCTGGAGGGCGTGTTCGCAGGGCCGGAGGTCGAGACCGTCGCCCCGCGCGACATGGAGCGGCTGTCGCTGCTCAAAACCGCCGCCAACTCGCTGGCAATCGTCGAGACGCCCCGCTACGGGCTGGACATGCGGTCGCTCGCGGGGCGGCTGACGCTGGCGCTCGACGACGTGCAGAACCCCGGCAACCTCGGCACGATCGTCCGGCTGGCCGACTGGTTCGGCATCGCCGACATCGTCTGCTCGGAGGCTTCGGCCGACTGCTTCAACCCGAAGGTCGTGCAGGCCACGATGGGCGCGATTCTGCGGGTGCGGGTTCACTACACCGATCTGGGAGCGTTTCTGCACGACGCGGGAGCCGCCGGGCTGCCCGTTTACGGCACGTTTCTGGAAGGGGAGAATATCTACGGCACGACGCTTACGGAAGAGGGCGTCGTCGTCATGGGCAACGAAGGCCGCGGCATCTCGCAGGCCGCGGCGCGCGCCGTGACGCACAAGCTCTTCATCCCGCCCTACCCCGCCGACCGCCGCGGGTCGGAGTCGCTCAACGTGGCGATGGCCACGGGCATCGTATGCTCGGAATTCCGGCGTCGGGCAGGCATGGGAAGCGGGAAATAGGCCCGCCGCACCACAAATAAAAGACTGCCGGGATTGCTCCCGGCAGTTATTTTTTTTGCGACATCCGGCAAGGCCCGCGGCGCGGGAACCGACTGCGGCACAAGGGAGGTTCGGCAAAGGCAGGCGCGACGCAAAGCAGATTCAGCACAAGGCAGGTCGGCACAAGGCAGGTCGGCACAAGGCAGATTAGACACAAGTCCGGCGCAACGCAAAACCGATTCAGCGCATGCCGCCCGGCGGCAAACCGATAACAAACCGCGAACAAACCGACAAAGCCCCGCAACAGACAGGCGCCGGCAAAAGGCTCAGCCCACGGCAACGGCGGCATGCTCCTGCACGATGGCGGCGATCCGCCGCACCTGCGCCAGCGCTTCGGCACACTGCCAGCGGGAGAAAAGCGCCTCCGATTCGAGCCGGCCTATGGTCTGCACGAGCCGGCCGACGGCCTGCAAGAGCGTCTGCAGTTCGCCGGGCGAGGCCGAGCGCAAGTCGGTGGCGGCCAGCAGCACGGCAGTCTCCCGGCCGCGGCGTTCGAACTCCGAAAGCGCCGCATTGCTCCGGCGCCGGTCGTAGGGAGCCACCCATAATATTTCGAACATCAGCCGGAAAACCGTATCGACCAGTTCCGGATTGTGTTTTTTAGTCGTCTTTTGTGCGCAAGGTTCCATCTTTCGGGCGGTTTATCGAAAAAAGCGCGGGCAGTATCACCGAATCCACCATCGAGGTATTGGACGACCTGTAACGTAGAATACGGTAAATGCCCACGCCGAAAACAGCGAGAGCATCAACCTTTGTTCCTTACGTTACGCGAAAGTGTCCAATTTTCGACGGTAAGAAAAAAGCCGATGCGCTTTAATCCGAATATGTCATCAGCCCTAACAGGCTGCATAAAACAAAGGTAGGAAAAAATAGTCCATCCGCAAAACATTACGGATCGCCGCAGTGCAAAAAAACATTTTAATTGCATCCGGCCTATTGCAGATTCTGAATAATATGTATCTTTGTAGATTGAAATACTTGTATCCATGTCAGAACAGAAACTTAAAATAGGCATCACGCAGGGCGACACGAACGGCATCGGCTGGGAGGTCATCCTCAAGGCGCTGGCCGATCCGCGCATGACGGAGCTTTTCACGCCCGTCGTATACGGCTCGCCCAAGGCCGCGGCCTATTACCGAAATACGCTCGCACAGACCGAACCGGTGCAGTTCAACGCCGTAACGTCGGCCCGCGACGCCCGCCGCGGCAAAGTGAACCTCGTCGCATGCGGCGACACGGAGCAGATCGAACCGGGCAAAGCTTCGGCCGAAGCCGGGCGCGCCGCCGTCGAGGCGCTGCGCCGCGCGACGCAGGAGCTGAAGGAGGGGCTGCTCGACGCCATCGTCACGGCCCCCTTCAACAAGGAGAGCGTACAGGGCGACGGATTCCACTTCACGGGCCATACCGAATTCATCGGGGCCGAACTGGGCGGGGAGCCGATGATGATCATGTGCAGCGAGATTCTGCGCGTGGGGCTGGTCACCAAGCACATTCCGGTGTCGGAGATCAGCGGCAGCATCACCGGGGAGAAGATCGTGCGCGACCTGCACACGCTGCGCCGCACGCTGAAAGAGGACTTCGGCATCGTCGAGCCGCGCATCGCCGTGATGGCTCTCAACCCGCATGCCGGGGACGGAGGACTGCTGGGACGCGAGGAGCAGGAGATCATCCGCCCGGCCGTCGTCGAGGCGTTCAATCAGGGCGTGCTGGCGTTCGGGCCGTTTGCCGCCGACGGGCTTTTCGCAGGCGGAGGATACGCAAAATACGACGGCATACTGGCCATGTACCACGATCAGGGGCTGGCGCCGTTCAAGACGCTTTCGCCCGACGGCGTGAACTTCACGGCCGGACTCTCGAAGGTCCGCACCTCGCCCGACCACGGCACGGCCTACGACATCGCCGGGCAGGACAAAGCCGACCCGCAGTCGATGCGCTCGGCGATTTACGCCGCGATCGACATCGTCGAGCACCGCCGCGCATGGGCCGAATGGAGCCGCAACCCGCTGCAACGCGCCGAACGCGAGAAGGGCGGCCGCGACGTCTCGGTCAAGGACCTGCCGCAGACCGAAAAGGAGGATTAGCGCAGGAGCGACGAAAAACCGGGATCTGGGCCGGAGGAAGAGGAAGAGGAAGAGGAAGAGGAAGAAAAGGAAGAGCAAACGACATCCGCCGTATCCGCCCAAAGATTGCGGGCAGGGCGCAGCAAGAACAGAAACAACATACCGGGCAAACCGGAGGCGTATTCCGTCTCGTAATTGTGGAAGCGCCGAAGGCCCCGAAAACTTAATTTATATTTTATGATCAAAATCACTTTTCCCGACGGCTCGGTCAGAGAATACGCCGAAGGGACTACTGCTTACCAGATCGCAGAGAGCATCAGCCCTCGTTTAGCTGCTGACTCACTGGCCGCTTCGGTAAACGGCGCAACGGTAGACATGACGCGCCCGATCGGGGAAGACGCCTCGGTCAAATTCTACAAATGGGACGACGAAGAGGGCAAGCACGCCTTCTGGCACACCTCGTCGCACCTGCTGGCCGAAGCCCTCGAAGCCCTCTATCCGGGCATCAAGTTCGGCATCGGCCCCGCTATCGAAAACGGCTTCTACTACGACGTCGATTCGCCGACGCCGATCACCGAGGCCGACCTTCCGAAGATCGAACAGAAGATGCAGGAGCTGTCCCGCAACAAGGAGCAGCTCGTCCGCCGCGAGGTCCCCAAGGCCGAAGCGCTCAAGACCTTCACCGAGAAGGGCGACCAGTACAAGGTCGAACTGATCTCGGACCTGCAGGACGGAACCATCTCATTCTATACCAACGGTGCGTTCACCGACCTCTGCCGGGGTCCGCACATCCCCAACACGGGTTACATCAAGGCCCTCAAGCTGACTTCGGTGGCAGGTGCCTACTGGCGCGGCAACGAGAAGAACAAGATGCTGACGCGCATCTACGGCATCTCGTTCCCCAAGAAGTCGATGCTCGACGAATACCTCGTGATGATGGAGGAGGCCAAGAAACGCGACCACCGCAAGCTGGGCAAGGACCTCGAACTGTTCTGTTTCTCGCAGCGCGTGGGACAGGGTCTGCCCTTGTGGCTGCCGAAAGGCGCCGCGCTCAGGGACCGGCTCGAACAGTTCCTGCGCAACGTGCAGAAAGAATACGGCTACCAGCAGGTCATCACCCCGCATATCGGCAACAAGGAGCTGTACGTGACTTCGGGACACTACGCCAAGTACGGCAAGGATTCGTTCCAGCCGATTCACACCCCGATCGAGGGCGAGGAGTATCTCCTGAAGCCGATGAACTGCCCGCACCACTGCGAGATTTACCGTTCGAAGCCCCGTTCGTACAAGGAGCTGCCCGTCCGTCTGGCGGAGTTCGGCACCGTGTACCGCTACGAGCAGTCGGGCGAACTGCACGGACTGACCCGCGTGCGCGGATTCACGCAGGACGACGCCCACCTGTTCGTACGCCCCGACCAGCTGCTCGAAGAGTTCGAGCGGGTGATCGACATCGTGCTCTACATCTTCAAGACGCTGAAGTTCGACAACTATACGGCACAGATTTCGCTGCGCGACCCCAACAACAAGGAGAAGTACATCGGCTCGGACGAAAACTGGGAGAAGGCCGAAAGCGCCATCATGCAGGCCGCTGAGGAGAAGGGACTCAATACGGTCGTGGAGTACGGCGAAGCCGCGTTCTACGGTCCCAAGCTCGACTTCATGGTCAAGGACGCCATCGGCCGCAAGTGGCAGTTGGGAACCATTCAGGTGGACTACAACCTGCCGGAGCGGTTCGACCTGACGTACAAGGGCGCGGACGACAAACTGCACCGCCCGATCATGATTCACCGCGCACCGTTCGGCTCGATGGAGCGTTTCGTGGCTGTATTGCTGGAGCATACGGGCGGCAAATTCCCGTTGTGGCTCTCGCCCCAGCAGGTCGTGGTGCTCCCCATTTCGGAGAAGTTCAACGACTACGCCCAGCAGGTTGCGGAGTACCTCAACCGCAGCGACGTGAGGACCGAGGTGGACGACCGCAACGAGAAAATCGGCCGCAAGATCCGCGACAACGAACTCAAGCGCATCCCCTACCTGCTGATCGTCGGCGAGAAGGAGGAGGCCGAAGGACTCGTGTCGGTACGCGCGCAGGGCGAAGGCGACAAGGGTCAGATGACGCTCGAAGGCTTCCGCGACTTCATCGCCGGACTGGTGAAGGAGGAGATCGAGGCCAACAAAATGGAAAAGAAATAACGACTCCGGTCCGCATCCGGGACTTCCCCCTTTCGGGGGAAATTCCGGACGGCGGGGTTTACGGCACGCCGCAGGTCACGCCCCGGCAGCCGGACAATGAAAAACAAAAGTAATTAACCACTTTAATACTTTACGATTATCGCAGCACCGAAACCATTCCCGCCGAGGCCATTCAACCCCGGGAATAACCGGCCGAAACCGGCAGCCGGCACCAACAACCGGTACGGGCGCCGCCCGCCCGAAAAGGAGAATCCGCACCGCATCAACGAGCAGATAACGGCTCCCGAAGTGCGCGTCGTGGGCGACAACGTCGAACAACCGCTGGTTTTACCCATACGCGAAGCGCTGAAGCTCGCCGACAGCATGGAACTCGACCTGATCGAGATCTCGCCCAAGGCCGAGCCGCCCGTATGCCGCATCGCCGATTACCAGAAATTCCTCTACCAGCAGAAGAAAAAGGCCAAGGAGCTGAAAGCCAATCAGGTGAAAGTCGTGATCAAGGAGATCCGCTTCGGTCCGCAGACCGACGACCACGACTACAACTTCAAGCTCAAGCACGCCACCAACTTCCTGAAGGAGGGGTGCAAGGTCAAGGCGTACGTCTTCTTCCGCGGCCGTTCGATCGTCTTCAAGGAGCAGGGCGAAATCCTGCTGCTCCGCTTCGCCACCGACCTCGAAGAGGTCGCCAAAGTGGAGATGATGCCCAAGCTCGACGGCAAGAAGATGAACATGATGCTGGCGCCCAAAACCAACAAGAAGTAGCGGCCGAGCGGTTCCGACACCGCGCGAAGCGACTATATCCGATCCATAATCGGGGTCCCGGAAGGGAGTCCGATTGTGGATTTTTATTTCATGACCGACGCAAGCGGCAGAGAGACGGCGGCCTTTCATATACCTGCGGAAGCGGACCTGCAGGCATGCACCTGCGGGAACGGGCTTTCGGGGACGGGCTTCGGGAACGGGCTTCGGGGACGGGCTTTCGGGAACGGGCTTTCGGGAACGACGCGGGGGACAGACTTTCGGAAGCGCTACGCAGGAAACCGCCCTGCCGGACTTATTCCGTCCGCAGAAAAGGGATTTTGCCGAATTTCGAAATATATTTACCTTTGCAATGAAATGATTACGCAGGACGACATATTCGGGATCACGGACGACGCGGCGTTCGAAGCCGCCGCACTGGAGGTATTCAGGCGGCAGGCGGCCGAATGCCCGCCCTACCGCGAATACCTCGCGCTGGCCGGAGTGCGGCCGGAAGAGGTGCGCGCGGCCCGCGAGATTCCATTCCTGCCGATCGAAATCTTCAAGACCCACGACGTCTACTGCGGCGGCACGGAGCCGGAGGCGGTCTTCACCTCGTCGGCAACGACGGGCATGACGCCGTCGCGCCACCCGATGCGCTCGCTGGCGCTGTACGAACGGACGTTCCGCGCAGCATTCCGCACGTTCTACGGCGAACCGGGGCAGTGGAGCCTCTATGCCCTGCTGCCCAATTACCTGCGCCGCAAGGGGTCGTCGCTGGTCTACATGGCCGACCGGCTGATCGCCGACTGCGGTTCGGGCGGCTTCTACTTGGACGACTACGACGCGCTGCTGACGGCCATGCAGGCCGATCCGAAGCCCAAAATCCTGCTGGGCGTAAGCTATGCACTGTGGGATCTGGCGGAGCGTTACGCCCCGAAGCTCGAAAATACGGTCATAATGGAGACGGGCGGCATGAAGGGTTACCGCGAAGAGATTCCCAAGGAGGAGTTCCACAAAATCCTGTGCGGCGCATTCGGCGTCGGCGCGATACACTCCGAATACGGCATGGCCGAGCTGACTTCGCAGGCCTATTCGCAGGGCGGCAACCTCTTCCGCTGTCCGCCGTGGATGCGCGTCACGACCCGCGACGTGAACGATCCGTTCGATCCGCAGCCCGCGGGAACGCGCGGAGGGCTGAACATCGCCGATCTGGCGAACTGGTGGTCGTGCGCGTTCATCCAGACGCAGGACGTGGGCCGGGTCGATGCCCGCGGAGCGTTCGTCGTCGAGGGGCGCATCGACCACAGCGACATCAGAGGATGCAACTTACTGGTACAGTGAACCTAAACGGGTTTCCGCCGCAAGGCGGGCAGGCCCCGATATAAAACCGAATTATGAAAACAGCAGCATTCGTCCCCATACGGCTCAACAGCCAGCGCGTCAGCGGCAAGAACCTGCGTCCGCTGAGCGGGTCGCCGCTCATGTGCCACATACTCCGGACGCTGACCGAGGTCGAGGGAATCGACGAGGTTTACGTCTATTGCAGCGACGAGCGGATCCGCGAATTCCTGCCCGAAGGGGTGCGGTTCCTGCGCCGCAGCGAGGAGCTGGACCGCGACACGACGCTGGGACGGGAGATTTACGACAGCTTCACCGCCGAGGTCGAAGCCGACCTCTATGTGCTGGCGCACGCCACGTCGCCCTTTATCCGCGCCGAGACCGTCGCGGATGCGCTTCGGAAAGTGTTTTCGGGCGAATACGACTCGGCATTCAGCGCCGAAAAGATACAGACGTTCGCGTGGTACGAGGGACGGCCGCTCAACTATTCGCCCGAAAACATCCCCCGCACGCAGACCATCGAGCCGGTGTATATCGAAACCAGCGCGTTCTTCATCTTCCCGCGGGCCTTGTGGACCGGGCGGCACCGCAGGATCGGCGACAGGCCCTACATGGCGGTTGTGGACCGTATCGAGGGGCTGGACATCGACTATCCGGAGGATTTCACGATGGCCGAGATCATCGCCGCAAGCCGCAACCTGCCCAAATAAATTCCAGCGCATTTGCCGGCACATCAGGCGATACGAAAAAGGAGGAATTTCGATTCCTCCTTTTCCGTTTTCATCGGGCAGCTCACTCCGGGTTCCGTTCATAGGCGTCGATCATCGAACCGCGGGTGCGGTTGACGATCCGCGCACCGAGCGCGGCGGCATAATCGCGCAGGACTTCGTGGCCGCGGAACAGTTCGGCGACCTCGGCCAGATAGTCCGCCATCGTATAGGGCACATGGGGAACCTTCTTGTAAATAGGCTGCGGCGCGGCGGCTTCCGCTCCGTCGTAATAGTGGCGGTCGATGCGGCAGAGCCGGTTCCCATCGTCCACGCAGAGTCCGTCCAACAGCGTATGGTCCACGCCGTAAAGCTCGATCCGCTTATACCCCAGCAGCAGAGCGACGTATTCGCCGACCTGCACCACCGTTCCGAAATTGGCGCTTCCCAGCCCGCGGCGGAAAAGCCAAAATTCGAGACTTCTGAAACCGCGGTACATCTGGGTATGGAACCGGACGATGCGGATATTGGAATTGGGCAGCGCGGCGCGGTAGTCGAAGCCTTCGGGGTTATAGTACTGCACGTAAAGGTTCATCGGCCACGCAACCTTGCGGGCGAGCGTCGCGTAAAGCGCCCGGACGCGGTCGCGGCATGCGCTGTCGCGGAAGAACATCGGGTCGGAAAGGACGTAATACTTCGGCTTCACGACCTCGAAGCGGTCGTCTTCGGCGAAAAAATTGACAGCAAGGAAATCTTCGGTTTCGTATTCGCGGCGTTCGATCAGCCGCGGCAGGTCACCGGCCAGCGAGGGGCCGTTGCCCAGAATCACCATCGACTGCGCCGGCCGGCCGACCGTTCCGGCACGCCCGACGTAGTTGCGGAAATTCTCCTTGACTGCCATCACGGCGAAATACAACGCCGTGTCGAACGAGTTGCGGATGAAAGCGATGAGTTTCTCGGCTGCGGTCATAGTGCGTTATTCGTTAATTCCCGTCCGGAACGGGAAGAGCGGAACGGGAGCGGCGGGAGGGACTCCGCGCGCATAGGGCCGGCCGGTTTCAGCCCGGAAGGTCGCCTGAAGAGTGCCGCGCACCCGTTAATTATTTGCAAATGTAGCAAAAGATCGGTATCTTCGCAATAAATCAAACCGCTAAAAATGGCATCCGCAACCATCTCGGTCATCATACCCCTCTACAACAAGGAACGCGAAATCGGCGACACCCTGCGTTCGGTGCTAGCCCAGACGCTGCCCCCGGCAGAGATCGTCGTCGTGGACGACGGTTCGACGGACCGCAGCGCAGAAATCGTGCGCGGCATCCGCTCGCCGCTCGTGAAACTCGTCACGCAGCCCAACGCCGGCGAATGCGCGGCCCGCAACCGCGCCATCGCCGAATCGACGGGCGACTACATCGCCCTGCTGGACGCCGACGACACGTGGGAGCCGGGATTTCTGGAGGAGATCGCCGCGATGATCGCGGAGTTTCCGGGCTGCGGGGTCTACTCGACGGCCTTCAACATCGTCAGCCACGACGGGCGTTTCCCGGCCCGCACCCCTTCGGAACGCGGTGTGGTCGCCAACTTCTTCCGCGACTCGGCGCACCGGTACATCTCGATCCCGTCGGCCAGCGCAGTACCGCGCGCGGTCTTCGAGGCGGTGGGCGGATTCCCCGAAGGGATGAAGATCGGCGGCGACATGTATATGTGGATCAAGATCGCCCGCCGCTACGCGGTCTGCTTCTCGCCCAAGCCGCTGGCGAACTACTCGAAGGTCGCATCGAACCGCTCGGCGTCGAGCTACACGCCCGAACGGACGCGCTATTCGTTCGAGGAACTTTACGACCCGTCGGCGCCTGAGGAATACAACGAATTCGTGGCCCGCGCGGCATTGGGCAAAGCGCTCATCATCAGCGCCAAGGGCGGCACAAAAGAGGCGGCGCGCGCGGCGGAGTTTTTCGGCTACACCAAGACCTACCGCCGCACGCTGCGCAAGGTCCGCGTCCTCAACGCCCTGCCCCGCAGCTGGCGCGCTCCGCTGATCGGGCTGTACAACAGTCTGGCATGGCGCATCGCCCGCAAAGGTCTGTAAATCGAATACTGCTTAAAATGAGACACCTGCTGAAATCCGCCGCGGCAAAGGGCTTTCTTCTTACGGCCCTTCTGCTCTTCGCGGCAAGCATCTGCCGGGCGCAGTCCGCGGCGCCGGAGACCCCGGATTACATCCTGCGTTCGGGCGGCATGGAGCGCACCTACAAACTGCACCTGCCCGCCGGCCTGCCGGAGAACGCCCCGCTGGTCGTCGTCCTGCACGGCTACGGCGGCAACAACAATCCCGACCGTTTCGCCATGAACGCCACGGCCGACCGCCACGGTTTCGCCGTCTGCTACCCGCAGGGCGCGAAAGACGGACGCGGCAAGAGCTGCTGGAACGTGGGATACCCCTTTCAGGCCGACATGACCGTCGACGACGTGCGGTTCCTGACCGAGCTGGTGCGCCATTTGCAGAAAAAGCACGGACTGAGCCGGCACAACATCTTCTGCACAGGCATGTCGAACGGCGGAGAGATGTGTTACCAGCTGGCGGCGCAGCGTCCCCGCCTGTTCGCCGCCGTGGCGCCGGTTTCGGGACTGATGCTCGACTGGCTCTACAAAGCGGACCGGAGTACCGCGCCGGTTCCGCTCTTCGAAATCCACGGCACGGAGGACAGGACCTCGGCATGGCTGGGCGATCCGCAAAACAAAGGCGGCTGGGGAGCTTATCTGCCCGTGCCGCTGGCCGTACATTACTGGGCGGCGAAGAACCGCTGCACCGTCATGCAGACCGACACGCTGCCGGCAAAGGCACCCGGCGGCCGCACGGTGATCGCGCACCGCTTCACGGGCGGCACCGGGGGCAGCGAGGTGTGGCTTTACGAAATCGTCGGCGGCAAACACTCGTGGGGCGAGCAGGACATCGACACGGGCGAGGAGCTGTGGAAATTCTTCAGCAGGTTCGTAAAGTAGGCGGAACGGCCCCCGCAGGGCCGAAAGAGGAGTGCTCCGAACGCGGGCGGCAATAAAAAATGGTTCCGGAAAAAATCCGGAACCATTTCGTTTTCAGGAAGCGGCGCATCCGAACCTCCGCTCCGGCGGTCTTGCGGCCGCTCTCAGTTGGCGAAGGTCAGGCCCTTGTCGTCGGCGCCGATCTTGATCGGTTTTTCGCGGTTGACGTCGCCGGCCAGAATCCGTTTCGAGAGTTCGTTGACGATATAACGCTGGATCGTACGTTTGACCGGACGCGCGCCGTAGAGCGGGTCGTAGCCGGCGGCGGCGATCCATTCGCGCGCCTTGTCGCTGTATTCGAGGCGGATGCCGTTCTCGGCCAGCATCCGGCGCACGGCGCCCAGCTGGATGTCCACGATGCGCTCGATATCCCGGCGCGTCAGCGGCTCGAACATCACGATCTCGTCGATACGGTTCAGGAATTCGGGCTTCAGCTGCTGTTTCAAAAGGTCGATGACGTCCATCCGGGTCTTCTCGACCACTTCGGGCGCGAGCTTCTCGCCGCTGAACGCCGCCGCGAAATTCTCCTGAATGATATGCGATCCCATGTTCGAAGTCATGATAATGATCGTATTGCGGAAGTCCACCGTGCGGCCCTTGTTGTCGGTCAGACGGCCGTCGTCGAGCACCTGCAGAAGAATGTTGAAGACGTCGGGGTGCGCTTTCTCGATCTCGTCGAGCAGCACGACCGAATAGGGCTTGCGGCGCACGGCTTCGGTAAGCTGGCCGCCCTCGTCGTAACCGACGTATCCCGGAGGCGCTCCCACCAGACGCGACACGCTGTGGCGCTCCTGATACTCGCTCATGTCGATACGCGTCATCATCGAGTCGTCGTTGAAGAGGAATTCGGCCAGCGCTTTGGCCAGCTCGGTCTTGCCGACGCCCGTGGTGCCGAGGAAGATGAACGAGCCGATCGGCTTGCGGGGGTCGTTCAACCCGGCGCGCGAACGGCGCACGGCGTCGGAAATGGCGGCGATGGCCTGCTCCTGACCGATGACGCGCCGGTGCAGCTCGTCCTCCATGTGCAGCAGTTTCTCGCGTTCGGAAGCCAGCATGCGCGTCACGGGGATACCCGTCCAGCGCGACACCACCTCGGCGACGTCCTGCGCATCGACCTCCTCCTTGATCATCGAGCCGTTGGCCGACGCCAGCTTGTACTCCTCCTGAAAGGCGGCGATCTCCTTTTCGGCCTCCTGAATCTTGCCGTAGCGGATTTCGGCCACCTTGCCGTAGTCGCCCTGCCGCTCGGCCTGCTGGGCCTCGATCTTCAGCTGCTCGATCCGGTCCTTGTTCTCCTGAATCCTCTTCAGCAGATCGCGCTGGCCCTGCCATTTGGCACGCATCTCGGCGTCTCTGGACTTCAGTTCCTCGATCTCCTTGGTGAGCTGCTCCACACGCTCCCTGTCCTTCTCGCGGCGGATCGCCTCACGCTCGATTTCGAGCTGGCGCACACGCCGATCGAGGGTGTCGATCTCCTCAGGCACGGAGTTCATCTCCAGACGCAGGCGCGAAGCCGCCTCGTCCACGAGGTCGATCGCCTTGTCGGGCAGGAAACGCGAGGTGATGTAGCGCGTCGAAAGTTCGACGGCGGCGACGATCGCCTCGTCCTTGATGCGGACCTGATGGTGGTTCTCGTAACGGTCTTTCAGTCCGCGGAGGATCGAAATGGCGTCCTCCTGCGTCGGCTCGTCGACCATCACCTTCTGGAAACGGCGTTCGAGGGCCTTGTCCTGCTCGAAGTATTTCTGATACTCGTCGAGCGTCGTGGCGCCGATGGTCCGCAGGTCGCCGCGCGCAAGCGCGGGTTTGAGGATATTGGCGGCGTCCATCGCGCCCGACGACTTGCCGGCGCCGACGAGGGTGTGGATCTCGTCGATGAACAGCAGTATTTCGCCTTCGCTGGCGACGACCTCCTGCACGACGGCCTTGAGCCGCTCCTCGAACTCGCCCTGATACTTGGCGCCCGCGATAAGGGCGCCCATGTCGAGCGAGTAGATCACCTTCGATTTCAGGTTTTCGGGCACGTCGCCGTCCACGATACGGTGGGCGATGCCCTCGGCGATGGCAGTCTTGCCCACGCCGGCTTCGCCGACCAGAATCGGGTTGTTCTTGGTGCGGCGCGAGAGAATCTGCAACACGCGCCGGATCTCCTCGTCGCGGCCGATCACCGGGTCGAGCTTGCCCGAACGGGCCTGTTCGTTGAGGTTGACGGCGTACTTGCCCAGCGCGTCGAACTGCTGTTCGGAGGTCTGCGAATCGACCGTCGCACCCTTGCGGAAGATACGGATCGCTTCGAGAAGCTCCTTCTCGGTGGCGCCGCTGCGCTTGAGGATGTCGGCCGCCTGTCCGCGTTCGGCCACGAGACCCAGCAGAAGGTGTTCGACCGAAGCGTATTTGTCGCCGAAGTTCTTGGTGAAGTCCACGGCGCGCTGGATCACCTTCGAGGTTTCCTGCGCAAAGAACTGCTCGCCGCCGCCCTCGACCCGCGGCAGGGAGCCGACGGCGCGCTGGGTTTCGTCGCGCAGTCCGCGCACGTTCACGCCGACGCGTCCCAGCAGGAACGTGGCCAGCGAATCGTCCTCGCGGATCAGCACCGCGAGCAGATGGAGCGGCTCGACAGCCTGCTGTCCGCGCTCCCGCGCAAGGTTGAGCGCTGCCTGCAACGCCTCCTGCGCCTTGATGGTCAATGTGTTTATATTCATAATCGCAAAGTTAAATTTCACACGGTCCGATGGTTCGCGTCCGGGGCCGCAACCCGCGGCTTACCGCCGCGCATGCAAGTCCGACTCACCCTCAAATCCCCGCCCGGCGGGGACTCGTCGCATTGCGACCGGATCGCAGACGCAAACCATTCATCATCAACATCCGCAAAACACCTGCCAACCTCATTTTTCGGTCATTGTGTCATCTTTTGTCACAACACGCTGTCAAAATGCGCCAATTTGGCGCAACGGCGGACGGGCGCGCAGGGACGGCGGAGGGGACAATTTTTAATCCCGAATTTTCAAATCTTCGCTCATATTTCTTATCTTTGCGGAACTATGAGTGATTTTATCGTCAGCGCACGCAAATACCGCCCCGCGACCTTCGCCTCGGTCGTCGGGCAGAAACATATTACCTCGACGCTCAAAAACGCCATCGAGCGCGCCCAGCTGGCCCATGCCTACCTCTTCTGCGGTCCCCGCGGCGTGGGAAAGACCACCTGCGCCCGCATCTTCGCAAAGGCCATCAACTGCCTGAGCCCCAACGGCGCAGAAGCCTGCAACGAGTGCGAATCGTGCCGCTCGTTCAACGAGGGCCGCTCGCTGAACATCCACGAGCTGGACGCCGCATCGAACAACTCGGTGGAGGACATCCGCACGCTGATCGAGCAGGTGCGCATCATCCCGCAGGTGGGCCGCTACTCGGTATTCATCATCGACGAGGTCCACATGCTCTCGGCCGCGGCCTTCAACGCCTTCCTAAAGACGCTCGAAGAGCCGCCCGCACACGCCATCTTCATCCTCGCGACGACCGAGAAACACAAGATCATTCCGACCATCCTCTCGCGGTGCCAGATTTACGACTTCAACCGCATCCGCGTCGAGGACAGCGTCGAATACCTCAAATACATCGCCGGGCAGGAGAACATCTCGGCCGACGAAGAGTCGCTGAACCTCATCGCGCAGAAAGCCGACGGCGGCATGCGCGACGCCCTGTCGATGTTCGACAAGGCCGTGTCGTTCTGCGGCACGACGCTCGACTACCGCAACGTGGCCCAGACGCTCAACGTGCTGGATTACGACACCTATTTCAGCGTTACGGAGATGCTGCTCGCAGGCAACTACGTCGATGTGCTGGTCACGTTCGACACGGTGCTCTCGAAAGGCTTTTCGGGGCAGACCTTCACGGCGGGACTCAACCGCCACATGCGCGACCTGCTGATGGCCAAGCGCCCCGAAACGCTGCGGCTGATCGAAATGACCGGAACGCTGCTCGAACGATACCGGACGCAGGCGGGCGCCTGCAATGTCGAGTTCCTGTTCGGAGCCATCTCCATTCTGACGGAGCTCGACGGGAAGATCCGGCAATCGTCGAACCAGCGATTGCTCGTCGAGCTGGGCCTGATGAAGATCGCAGGACTCGGCCAAAAAAAAAATGACGATCTGACCTCCTCCGGGGAGTATTCCCTCCCCGCCCTCTCACCCCGTACGGCCGCAGGCGCGGCGGCGACTCCGACGGCTGCGGCACGACCCGCGCCGCAGCAGAGCGCGTCTACAGTTCAGGCGCAGACGGTTTCCGCGGCAGGACAAACGACGCCGGGTACGCCCCAGTCGGGTGCGGGAGCAACGGTGCAGGCCGCAGTTCGGCCGGAAGCCGGACAAACGGCACCAGCGGCAGGACAAACGGCACCGTCCGCAGTTCAGCCGGGAGCAGGACAAACGGGGCAAGGCACTGTACGGCCGGAAGCAAGACCGACGGCATCGGCCGGCATACCGCAGGTATCCGGATTTTCCGTACGCGGAGCTACGATGCAGACGGCGGGTCCGCAGGCAGCGGAAGTTTCCGCTCAGGACAACGCTCCGCAGGCTGCGGCAGCCGGACAAACGATACCGGGCGGAGCGGCGAATCCCGCGGCGCAAGGAGGAATGGCGAATCCGGCGATGCAGAGCGGGACACCAAACCCGACCGCGCAGGGAGGAGCGGCGGGACCGACGGTACTGGGCGGAACAGCGCATCCGACGGCACAAGGCGGAGCGGCCGTCCCGGCGGTGCAAACCGCAGGCGGAACAACCGCAGAAACGACTCCGCAGCCCGCACCGGCAAGACCCGCAGTGCAGACCGCACCGGCTCCGGCACGGCGTCCGCTCATATCGGGCGCTTCGCTCTCGGAACTGCTCGCCTCGGCGGGCAGCGATCCCGACGAAGAGCTTTCGGACGGCGAAACGCCCGACGAAGCCGAAGTCGTAACCGTCGATCCGGAGTGCGCCGAAAAGCTGGAGCATGCCCGCAGCAGGATACTGAACCTCATCAAGGAGAAACGCCCGCGCTTCGTGCCGGCCTTCGAGCTGATGACGTTCCGCGACAACACGATCTCGGTGAGCGTGCCGACGACCGAACTGCGCGAAGAGATTCTGCGCAGCAAGACGGGAATGCTGATGCGCATCGCCGAACTGGCCGGAATAGAGGGAATGATCGAATTGGAGGTCATCGTAAACGAGGAGATACGGGCGGTGCGTCCGATCAAACTCGAAGACCGGGTACGGTACATTACGGAGAAAAACCCGCTGGTGGCGGAGCTTCGCAAGGCACTGGATCTGGAGGTGGAATAACGCACCCGACTTACGGCGCACGCCGCAGAACGGGTTCAGGCGAACGGCCGCAGACGAAGGCGCATGCTGACCGCCGGCACGACCGGCCGGACGCCATACAATATTGATAATCAAGACAAAGAAACAATAAAATGGCAACAAAGAATTTCATCGAAGAACTCGAATGGCGCGGCATGATCCACACGATCATGCCCGGCGCAAAGGAACAACTCGAAAAAGAGATGACGACGGCCTATCTGGGCATCGACCCCACGGCCGACTCGCTGCATATCGGACATCTGGTGGGCGTGATGATCCTCAAGCATTTCCAGATGTGCGGACACCGTCCGCTGGCGCTCATAGGCGGCGCGACGGGCATGATCGGCGACCCCAGCGGCAAGTCGCAGGAGCGCAACCTGCTCGACGAGCCGACGCTCCGCCACAATCAGGAGGCGATCAAGCGGCAGCTCGCCAAACTGCTCGACTTCGAGTCGGACGCGCCGAATGCCGCCGTGCTGGTCAACAACTACGACTGGATGAAGGACATCTCGTTCCTCGAATTCATCCGCGACATCGGCAAGTGCATCACCGTCAACTACATGATGGCTAAAGACTCGGTCAAGAAGCGTTTCAGCGGCGAGGGCGACGGCATGTCGTTCACCGAATTCACCTACCAGCTGGTACAGGGCTTCGACTTCCTGCACCTCTACCAGACGATGAACTGCAAGGTGCAGCTGGGCGGCGCCGACCAGTGGGGCAACATCACCACCGGTACGGAGCTGATCCGCCGCAAGCTGGGCAGCGAAGCCGAGGCGTTCGCCATCACCTGCCCGCTCATCACCAAGGCCGACGGCACGAAGTTCGGCAAGACCGAGAGCGGCAACGTATGGCTCGACCCGCGCTACACCTCGCCCTACAAGTTCTACCAGTTCTGGCTCAACGTCAGCGACGAGGACGCCAAGCGTTACATCCGCATCTTCACGCTGCTGGACCGCGAGACCGTCGAGGCGCTGACCGCCGAACATGAAGCGGCGCCCCACCTGCGCATACTGCAGAAGCGGCTGGCGCAGGAGATCACCACGATGATCCACTCCAAGGAGGAGTACGAAAAGGCCGTCGAGGCTTCGGCGATCCTCTTCGGCGGATCGACCTCGGAGGCGCTGCGCAAACTCGACGAAGAGACACTGCTGCAGGTGTTCGAGGGCGTGCCGCAGTTCCGCATCGCCCGCGCCGAGCTGGGGCTGCCGTTCGTGGACCTCTGCGCCGAGAAGGCGCAGGTCTTCCCCTCGAAGGGCGAATGCCGCAAGATGGTGCAGGGCGGCGGCGTGTCGCTCAACAAGGAGAAGGTCGCCGACGCGGCGCGCGAGGTGACCGAAGCGGACCTGATCGCCGGCAAGTACCTGCTGGTGCAGAAGGGCAAGAAGAATTACTTCCTCCTGATCGCCGAATAAGATGGAGTACCGCATCGTTCTCTCGCGGATGGAGTTCCGGGCGCTGCACGGCTGCTACGAACTGGAACGCAAGGTCGGCAACCGTTTCACGGTCGATCTGGAACTGACGGCAGAGCTGGGCGACGCCGCCGTGCAGGACGACGTGCGCAAGACGGTCAATTACCTGACGGTCTACGAAGTGGTGCGGATGCAGATGCGCATCACGCAGCACACCATCGAACGGGTGGCGATGAACATCATCGAAGCGATTTACGCCGCCTTCGCGCAGGTACGGCATGTAAAATGCACCGTATCGAAACTGGCGCCGCCGCTGGGCGGAAAGCTTGAGAAGGTGAGCGTCGTGCTGGAGAAATAGGACGGGTGTGCGCCATGCGCGCACCCGTTTCCGATAATAAACAGGTTAGGTTATGCATCATAAGGAGAGTCGCGCCACGCTGGGTGGCAAATTGAGCGCCGTGCTCGTCGCGGCGGGCAGCTCCGTGGGGCTGGGCAACATCTGGCGGTTTCCGTACGTCGCCGGAGACAACGGCGGCGGAGCCTTTCTGATTATCTACATCCTCTGCGTACTGCTGCTGGGGCTGCCGCTGATGATCGCGGAATTCTCCGTGGGACGGGCGTCGCACCTCAATGCGGTGGGCGCCTACCGGAAGCTGAACCGCCGATGGAGTTTTCTGGGCTACAACGGCGTGCTGGCGGCATTTCTGATTCTGGGATTCTATTTCGTGGTTTCGGGATGGACGGCCGAATACATGGTACACTCCGCCACGGGCGAGATCGCCCGCTACTCTACGGCCGAGGAGTACAAAAACCTCTTCGAAACCTTCATCAGCAATCCGTGGCGGCCGGTTCTCTACACCTGTCTGTTCGTGCTGGCGACCCACTTCGTGATCGCGCTCGGTGTGCAGAAGGGCATCGAGCGTTCGGCCAAGATTCTGATGCCGCTGCTCTTCGTCATCCTGATCATCCTGTCGGTCCACTCGCTGCTGATGCCGGGCGGCGAAGCGGGACTGAAGTTCCTTTTCGCTCCGGATTTCTCGAAAGTGACGCCCACGACGGTGCTCGTCGCGCTGGGACAGGCGTTCTTCTCGCTCTCGATCGGCATCGGGACGATGGTCACCTACGCCTCGTATTTCAAGCCCGACACCAACCTGCGCCATACGGCGCTCAACGTCACGATCCTCGACACGCTGGTAGCCGTTCTGGCCGGCGTGGTGATCTTCCCGGCGGTATTCAGCGTGGGCATCGAGCCTTCGTCGGGTCCGTCGCTGGTGTTCATCACCCTGCCGAGCATCTTCAACGACATGCCCCTGAGCATGGTCTGGTCGTCGGTATTCTTCCTGCTGCTGGTCGTGGCGGCGCTTACCTCGACGATCTCGCTGCACGAAGTGGTGACGGTCTACCTGCATGAAGAGTGGCACCTGAGCCGCAAGACCGCGGCATGGCTGACGACCGCCGCAACGGCCGCGCTTGCATCGCTGGCGTCGCTGTCGCTGGGCGTGCTGAGCGGCTGGACGATCTGCGGACTTTCGCTTTTCGACTCGCTCGACTTCCTGACTGCCAACATCCTGCTGCCCGCGGGCGGATTCTTCACCTGCGTCTTCGTCGGCTGGAAACTCGACCGGCAGATACTCAGGGACCAGATCACCAACAACGGGGAGCTGAAATTCCGCATTTACGGCGTCTTCATCTTCCTGCTGCGCTACGTCTGCCCGGCCGTACTGCTGCTGATCTTCCTCGACAACCTCGGCGTATTTTAACGCCGGGCCGACGGCAATAGCAAAAACCTGAAACCAATAACAACCCGAACCATGAAACATCCGCTACTTCTACTGCTGATCTGCTGCGGGCTTTGCACCGCAGTTTCCGCCCGTCCGATCCGGGGAACCGTCAAATGCGGCGGCAGGCCGCTCGGCGGAGTCGCCGTGACGGACGGCTACACCTTTGCGCAAAGCGACGCGCAGGGGGCGTTCGCCCTCGATGCCGACGACGAGGCGTTATTCATCAGCGTCGTAACCCCGGCGGGGTACATCGCACCGCTCAAAGAGGGCGTCCCGCAGTTTTTCCTCCCCTACACCCCTTCGGCCAAACGTTTCGACTTCGAACTGCAGGCGTGGCCCGGAACCGCGGCATGTTACGAACTGCTGGCCATCGCCGACCCGCAGCCCAAGACCGACGAGCATTTCGAACGGCTCCGCACCGAGATAATCCCGCCGCTGCAGGCCGCAACGGCCGCAAAAAAAGCGCAGGGAGTCAATCAGGCCGCGATTCTGCTGGGCGACATCGTATGGGACTCGCCGCAGTTGTTCGCCAAAGTCAGGGAGCAGTTCGCATCGCTCGGAATCCCCGTTTACGGCGTGATCGGCAATCACGACCACGACCTGAACAAATTCACCGACCGCGAAGCCACCGAAAACTACCGGTCGCATTTCGGCCCCACCTATTATGCCTTCGACATGGGCCGCACCCACTACGTCGTTCTCGACGACATCGTCTACCACGGCGCCCGCAAATACGACGAGCAGATAGACTCGATGCAGCTGCGCTGGGCGGCGGCCTACGCCGAACGTCTGCCGGCGGGTTCGCGCGTCTGCTTCGCGATGCACGCTCCGGCCATGAAGTCGTGGCGCGACGAACGCCGCGTCATGGAGTCGGCCGAAACCCTGATGGACGCCTTTGCTGGCCATGAAATCCATTTCATATCGGGACATACGCACATCAACTCGAATTTCGACATCCGCGAAGGCGCGATGGAACACAACGTGGCGCAGATATGCGGCAACCTCTGGCGGGACCCGATCAACCGCGACGGCACGCCCAAAGGCTGGCAGCTTTTCCGCGAATGCGGCGAGGATTTCGCGTGGACCTACCAGAGTCTGGAGATGCCCGAAGCCCGGCAGCTGCGCGTATGGGGTCCCGGCACGGCGGAGGACTACCCCGCTTCGGTGATCGCCAAGGTATGGAACTGGGATTCCTACTGGACGGTCGTATGGTATGAGGACGGCCGCTACCGCGGCTCCATGCAGCGCATCTGGTTCAACGATCCCGACTACATCGCCAACATCGACTCGCTGAAGGCCGCCGGGAAGACGGTATCCAAGTCGCAGCGGCCGCGCACGACGCACTTCTACTTCAAGGCCCGGCCTTCGGCGTCGGCCCGCGAGATCGAAGTCGTCGCCACCGACCGTTCCGGCCGCCGTTACTCGGAGCGCATAACGCTCCCGGCGAAGGAATAGGGACTAAAGGCAGACAGGCCGCCGCAGACAGACAAGGCGGACGGCAAACAGACCGCAGACAAGGCGCTGCGGACAGACAAACCTGACACAGACAAAGGCAGACGGCAAACAGACACACAGATAGCCACCTCAGACAGACACGCAGACAAGGCGCTGCGGACAGACAAACCTGACACAGACAAAGGCAGACGGCAAACAGACACACAGATAGCCACCTCAGACAGACACGCAGACAAGGCGCTGCGGACAGACAAACCTGACACAGACAAAGGCAGACGCAGACAAATAAGGCTGACGGTAAACAAAGACCTATGCAGGCAGATAAGGCGGACGGCAAACAGATACACAGACCGCCGCTGCGAATGCGGCCGCCTGAGAACGAAAAAAACGGAGAGTCGTACAACTCTCCGTTTTTCATGTATCTGCATCGCTGCCGATCAGTTGATATTCCGCCGGTCGGGTTCGTGGTCCGGCGAAGCGGCTTCCATCTCGATCTGCAGTTTGACCATATTGACGGCCGTGGCGGCGGCTTCGTCGCCCTTGTTGCCGTGACGGCCTCCGCAGCGGTCCAAAGCCTGCTGCATGTCGTTCACGGTCAGCACACCGAAGGCGATGGGCATGTTCCACTGGATTTGCAGCTGCGTGATGCCCTGCGTAACGCCCTGACAGATAAAGTCGAAATGACGGGTATCTCCCTGAATGACGCAGCCCAGCGCGATCACGGCGTCCACGTCGGTATATTCGGCGAAGAACTGCGCGCCGAGGGCCAGTTCGAACGTCCCCGGAACATACTTGATCTGGATGTTCAGGTCGGGACATCCGGCGGCGCGGAGCGTCCGCACGGCGCCTTCGAGCAGAGCTTCGGTGACCTCGCGGTTCCACTCGGCCACGACGATTCCGAACCGCATGTCCGCGGCCGAAGGCAGGGGTGAGTCGAATTTGGAAAGGTTGTGATTCTTGGTCGCCATAGTCCCGGTTATTTCACGCTGCCGAGGAGCTTCTCCGCCTCACGCGCATCCGTCGATGCGGGATAGGAGGTCAGAATCTGCTCGTAAAATGCGGCTGCCTTTTCGTTGTTGCCCTGAGCCTGCTCGGCCAGACCCGCCTTGCGCAGGTACATCGGTGCCGTCAGGTTGTTGTCGGCGGCCTTGACGGCCTGCTCGTAGAATTTCACCGCCTTGGCGTAGTTCTGCTGCTCGACGGCGATGTCGCCCTGCAGGCCCAGATTCTGGGCGTTGATGAGCGCTCCGGGGATGCCCTTGACCGGCGAGTATTTCGCCAGATATTTGGCGGCGTTCTCCAGATCGCCCGTCTTCAGGTAGCAGATACCCGCATAGTGCTTGGCGAGGTTGCCCGAAGGAGTCGAACCGTACTCTTCGATCACGTCGAGGAAGCCGGCACCGTTGGCGTCGCCTTCGAGTGCGAGCTGATAATCCGGATTCTGCTCCTCAAAACGGTACTGAGCCTCGGCGATCCGCTCGGCGGCTTTGGTGGCGCGAGGGGCTACGATCAGTGCGCGGTATCCGAAAATAAGGGCTGCAAGAACCAGCAATCCCAGAAAAATATACGCCATGTTACGGCCGTTTTTCTCGAAGAAAAGCTCAGTTCTGTTCATTGCTTCGCCGAGGGTCTCCTGCTCGGCTACATGCTGCTTTGCCATATGAAAAATATCTTGTTTTAGTTAAATTTCGGTATGTTAGTTTGCAAAGATACAAAACTATTCAGAATGTGCAATGCGCTGTCCGCTTTTTTTGTATCTTTACAAAAAACAGACGGCGCCCCGCACGGGCGGCGCTTCGGCAAATCGCAAACAAGTTTGCATTTGCACTCACCTTGCATTATCTTTGGGCTATGTTTCTGAAGAAAATATCGCTGCTGAATTTCAAAAATATCGAACAGGCGGAGCTTGCCCTCTGCCGGGGCGTCAACTGTCTGGTAGGCGACAACGGAGCCGGCAAGACCAACGTCATCGACGCGGTCTACTACCTGTCGATGTGCAAGTCGTCGCTGCCCATGACCGACGGGCAGAGCATCCGCCACGGCGCCGACTTCTTCCTCGCCGAAGGGCAATATCTCACCGACGGGGGAAAGAGCGAAAACATCGTGTGCTCCTTCTCGCGCAAAGGCGGCAAAGTGCTCAAACGCAACGGCAAGGAGTACGAACGGCTCTCGGACCACGTGGGGCTTGTTCCTGCCGTGATCGTATCGCCGGCGGACAGCGCCCTGATCAGCGACGCCTCGGACGAACGGCGCCGCTACCTCAACGCCTTCATCTCGCAGCTGGACCGGAGCTATCTGACCGCCGTGATGCGCTACAACGCCGTGCTGGCCGAGCGCAACCGGCTGCTCAAGAACATGCCCGACGAGACGATGCTGCAGATTTACGACATGCAGCTCGTCGAACAGGGCGAGCGGATTCACGCCCGGAGGCGGGAGTTCGCCGAGCGGCTGCAACCCGTGGCGGCGGAGTATTACCGCATACTTTCGGGCGACCGCGAGCAGGTCGAACTGCACTACAAATCGGAACTGAACGACCGTCCGTTCGGTGAGATTCTCCTCGCCGCGCGGCAGAAGGATCTGGCCAACGAGTTCACCACGTCGGGCATTCACCGCGACGATCTGGTGCTCAGGATCGGCGGCTACCCCTTGCGCAAATACGGCTCGCAGGGCCAGCAGAAGTCGTTCCTGATCGCCCTGAAACTGGCCCAGTACACGATAGTCGCGCAGGAGAAAGGCGAGAAGCCGATCCTGCTGCTCGACGACCTGTTCGACAAGCTCGACGCGGGGCGCGTGGAACAGCTCATACGGCTGGTGTCGGAAGATTCGTTCGGGCAGATCGTCATTACGGACTGCAACCCCACCCGTCTGCGCCGGATTCTGGACAAGGCCGGCGGGGCGTACTCCCTCTTCACGGTCGAAAACGGCGGCATCGGGCAGGAGACCGCAACGGCCGGAGCGCCGGCTTGCGGCGGGCAGCTTCCGGCCGAAGAGAGCACGAAGGAAGCAGCGGACCGAACGCGGCATGCCGGGCCGCAGGAGGCTGGGTCTGCGGAAGGAATCCGGACGGCAGCGGTGCAAGGCGAAGTTTCGGAGGATTTACGCAACGCGGCGTCCGCAGGCGAAAAATCCGGCGGACAGGACGCCTGCGTGACAGATACGGCAGACAAAACATCCGACGGAAAAGAGGGAGCGCGATGAGACGGACCAAGACGATGCTGATGGGCGACCTGCTGGAAGAGTTTTTCAAACGCCCCTATGTCGCGGCCAAAGTCGCCGAAGGAAAGCTGCCCGACACATGGCGCGCCGTCGTGGGCGACCGCGCCGCAGACTTCACCACGGAACTGAAGCTGGAAAACCACATTCTCTATGCCCGCATCCAGTCGAGCGTGCTTCGTTCGGAACTCTTCTACCAGCGCGAAGCGCTCAAGGAGGAGCTGAACCGGCGTTCCGGCGTCCGGATCGTCAATGCGGTGATTATCAGGTAGATTTCCGGTACGGAAGGAACGGAAGATACGGGAGGTACGAGAGATTCGGGAAATACCGGAGCAACGGCAAATAAGAGAGATAAGAACACGGCAGGCACGGAAAATACAGGAGATACGACAAAAATACGGACACACGAAAAGGCTGGGGCTAGGGCTGAGACTGAGACAGACTGAGACAGACTGAGACAGACTGAGACAGACTGAAACAGACTGACTGCCTGAGAAACACGGAAAATGCCGGGGCATACTTTCCGCCCCGCTCCGGATCACACAAAAAAAAGATGCGCCTGTAAAGGCGCATCCTTTTTTTTTATCCGGCCGGGCCGACCGGGCGAACCGGTCATTCCGTCCCGCGGGGATTACTGGATAATCGCGGCGCGGTTGGCGGCCTGAACCTTCTTGAAGGGATCGGGGGAGTTGCCCTTGCCCTCGTAATTCAACTGCTTGGGATTCACGCCCTTCGATACGAGGAAGTCGTAAACCCGCTTGGCGCGGTGCTCGGCGACGCGCTTGTTGCCGGCAGCGGTACCCGTCTGCTGGTCGGCGTGACCCACGATCTGGTAAACGGCATCCTTCGAGCCGCTCTTGATCTGCTCGGCAATCAGCTCCAGACGCGTCTTCTCCTGCGGCGTCAGCACCGACATGCTGTAATCGAAGAGAATGATCGAAGTGTCGGCCAAAGCGGCTTCGTCGGCGGCGACAACCGTTGCGACGGCAGCAGCTGCCGCGGCATCGGCGGCGGCGTTCTGAGCGGCGGCAGCCTGCGCCTGAGCGGCGGCGAGCTGCTGAGCCAGCTGGGCGTTCTCAAGCTCGGCGGCTTCGACAGCGGCCATGCTTGCGGCAACGGCGTCTTGGAACGCCTGAATGTCGGCAGCCGTATAGCCCGCTACGCCGCGCTGCCAGCCGCGCTTGTTAAAGCGGTAGGTGAAGCCCGCAGTAGCGCTGAAGCCGAACAGGTAGGAACCGTCCGTCTTCGCGGGGCATACGCGCGAAGGCGCCAGCATGCCTTTCAGCTCGATATTGAAGTCGAACGAACGTGACAAGCGGAATTTGTTGAGCAGACCGTAAGAGAATGCGAAAGCCTGATGCGTGCCGGTCATATTGTCCTCTTGGCTCTTGTCCGTGAAGTTCGTAGCCAGATAACCGAAGCCTACGAACGGCACCAGATAATAGGCCCGGTCGTCGCGGTAACCGCCCGCCCAGTTCGAGAAGTTAAGCATAAAGTCGGAATGCACGAAGAGGTAAGGCCACTTGAGTTTGCCCAGATCGGCGTCATAGTTGGCAAACTGACCGCCCTGCAGCTGCAGACGCATACCTACTACAGGATGCACCCATTTTACAAGCGAAAAGTTCGCTTCGAATCCGAGACGTTTTCCGAAAGACCCCGAATTGGAGCCGTTCGTCAGGGCAGTGCCTACACCGCCGCCCAGCGACATCTCCCAGTTATCCCAAAATCCATTGGACACAAAACCTGCAAAGCTCGGTTTTTTGGGCGTCTCCTGCGCCCATGCCGTCGTCGCGAATGCCACGACCGCAAGAATTAGAATAAGTTTTTTCATAGCTAACATTAGTTATTCCCAGTTGTAAAATTATAAATTAATTTTTCAAAATCCATTCATCGACAGCATGAAACGCAAAAACAGAGCCGAAAGCGACTAAAAAAGGCCGAAAACATACGTTTCCAGCCTTTTAATCTCAATATCAAATCTTTTCAGATCAGCCGCATTTCGAATAACCGCACGACATACAGGTCAGACAGCCGTTCTGGTAGGCCATATTCTCCTGTCCGCAGCTCGGACATTTGCCTTTCGACTTGGTGCCGTCCACGATATATTGCTTCAGCGCACGGCAGACGCCCGTCTTCCATGTGTTGATCGACTCGCTGTCCAGATGGAGCGACTCGATGAGCGAAACGGTCTTCTCGATCGGCATGCCGTGGCGCAATACGCCCGAAATGAGTTTGGCGTAGTTCCAGAACTCTTCGTCGAACAGACGCGAGATGCCGCCGATGGTATTCGTATAACCGTAACGGTCGGTATACTGGAAGTCGTAACGCTTGGTGCCGTCGTCCTCGCGGACCTTGATGATGAAGCCCTTGTTGATCTTGCGGGGAATATACATGGCGTCCTCCTCGATCTTACCCGTGAAGACCTCGTAGGGACGTCCGTCCTGAAGTCCCACGAAGGCGATCCAGTCCTCGGTGCCGTTCTTGAACCGCACGATGTCGGCAGGAATCGACTTGGGACGCTTCGCCACTTCGCCGGGATGCCCCTCGCACTTCTTTTTCTTGTTCTTGGAGGCCTTGTCGAGCAGCACACCGTCGCGGCAGCCGTCGCGGTAAACCGTAACGCCCTTGCAGCCGCACTCCCAAGCCGTGCGGTACACGTCGGCGACGAGCGCTTCGGAGACATTGTTCGGCAGGTTCACCGTCACCGAGATCGAATGGTCCACCCATTTCTGGATCGCACCCTGCATCTTGACTTTCGCAACCCAGTCGATGTCATTGGCCGTGGCGCCGTGGTAGGGCGAAGCCGCCACCCACTCGTTCAGCTCGGCATCCGAGATGGTCTCCAGTTTCGACGTATCGTATCCGTTCGCGTCCAGCCACTTGACGAAATTGTGGTGGTAGACGTTGTACTCCTGAAACTTTTCGCCCGTTTCGTCCTCGTAATCGACGTGCGTGTCATGGTCCGAAGGGTTGATCTTGCGGCGACGCTTGTAGACCGTACGGAACACCGGTTCGATGCCCGACGTGGTCTGCGACATGAGCGACGTGGTGCCCGTCGGGGCGATGGTCAGCATGGCGATATTGCGGCGGCCGTTCTTCTCCATTTCGGCATACAGCTCCGGATCGGCCTCGCGGATGCGGGCGATCATCGGGTTGTTCTTCTCCTTCGAAGCGTCGTAGATCGGGAACGCTCCGCGCTGGGCGGCCATCCGGACCGAAGCGCGGTAGGCTTCGACGGCCAGCGTCTTCTGCACCTCGACGGCGAAAGCGATCGCCTCGTCCGAGCCGTAAAGCAGCCCCAGCGCCGCGAGCATATCGCCCTCGGCCGTGATGCCGAGACCCGTGCGGCGGCCCTTCTGCGCCATGGTGCGGATCTTCTTCCACAACTCCAGCTCCACGCGGCGGACCTCCTCGTCTTCGGGGTCGGCGGCGATCTTGGCGATGATCTGCTCGACCTTCTCCAGTTCGAGGTCGATGATGTCGTCCATCATGCGCATGGCCTTGCCGACATGCGCCTTGAACCTGTCGAAATTGAACTTCGCCTCCTTGGTGAAGGGGTTGTCCACATAGCTCAGCAGGTTCATCGCCAGCAGGCGGCACGAATCGTAGGGACAGAGCGGAATCTCGCCGCAGGGGTTGGTCGAAACCGTCACGAAGCCCTCGTCGGCATAGCAGTCGGGCACGCTCTCGCGGATGATCGTATCCCAGAACAGCACGCCCGGCTCGGCCGACTTCCATGCGTTGTGGATGATTTTATCCCAGAGTTTCTTGGCGTCGATGTCCTGCTCGTATTTGGGATGGTCCGACTTGATCGGGAACTGCTGGTGGTACTTCTTGCCCGCGATCGCGGCGCGCATGAATTCGTCGTCGATCTTGATCGAGACGTTGGCGCCCGTGACCTTGCCCGTATCGACCTTGGCGTCGATGAAACGCTCGGCGTCGGGATGCTTGATCGACAGCGAGAGCATCAGCGCTCCGCGGCGGCCGTCCTGCGCCACCTCGCGCGTCGAGTTGGAATAGCGCTCCATGAACGGAACGATACCCGTGGAGGTGAGGGCCGAGTTCAGCACGGGGCTGCCCGTGGGGCGGATGTGCGAGAGGTCGTGCCCCACGCCGCCGCGGCGCTTCATCAGCTGCACCTGCTCCTCGTCCATGCGGAAAATGCCGCCGTACGAGTCGGCCGGGTTCTTATGGCCGATCACGAAGCAGTTCGAGAGCGAGGCCACCTGAAAGTTGTTGCCGATACCCGTCATCGGGCCGCCCTGCGGAATCACGTACCGGAAATGGTCGAGCAGCTCGAACACCTCCTCCTTGCTCATCGGATCGGGATACTTGCGCTCGATGCGCTCGATCTCGGCGGCGATACGCTCGTGCATCTGCTTGGGCGACGTTTCGTAAATATTGCCGAAAGAGTCCTTGAGGGCGTACTTGCTGACCCACACCGTTGCGGCGAGGTCGTCCCCTTCGAAATACTTTTTCGACTCGGCGACCGCATCGTTGTATTCGACTTTCTGCGGCGCCACGGGTTTTGCGGCTTTTGACATGACTATATTACTTTATTTCAGAATTTTAGCGTCGGAACGGACAAAGTCCGGTTTTACAAAAATGATTCTTTTATATGGAAAAAACCAGCGACGCACACCAATTTTATCCACAAGTTATTTACAAAAGGTGTAAAAGATGCGCCCCGCATACGTGAGACGCATTTATCGGCCGGCGGAAACCCGCGGCGCCGGTTTCGGCGTGCGGACCGCGGCCCAGAAAAGCACCGGCTACTTCACCGCCACGGCGTCGATCTCGACCAGCGCGCCCATCGGAAGCGCCGCCACCTGATAGCACACGCGGGCGGGCATCCGCTCGGTAAAGAACCGGGCGTAAACGGCGTTCATCGCGGCGAAATCGCCGATGTCCTGCAGCAGGACGGTGGTCTTGACCACGTCGCCGAGCGTATAGCCGCCCTCTTCGAGGATGTGGCGCAGGTTCGTAAGCGACCGGTGCGTCTGGGCTTCGACGCCTTCGTCCATTTTACCGGTGGCGCCGTCGATCGGAAGCTGGCCCGAAACATAGAGCGCGCCGCCGGCTTCGACGGCCTGCGAATAGGGTCCCACGGCTTTGGGCGCATGGGGCGATGCGATAATCTTCTTCATAACGGGTATTTTTCAAATTTTACACAAAGGTACGATTTATTCCCTATATTTGCACAACACATATATAATAATATACTATGAAGATTTTGCTGAAAATCGCGGCCCTCGCCGCCGTTGCGGCCCTCGCCGCAGGGTGCTGCAGCTGCCGTTCCTACCAGAAGAAAAACCGCAGGCCGCTCGTCGGCACCGAATGGCAGCTCATTCAGCTGGGCGGCAAGGCCGTCAAACCCGAAGAGGGCAAATTCACGCTTACGTTTCTGGCCGAAGAGAACCGCATCGCGGGCATCGGCGCCTGCAACCGCATCATGGGGAGGTACGAAGCGACCGAGAAGGGCGCGCTGAAGATCGGGCCGCTGGCATCGACGATGATGGTATGCCCCGGCATGGAGCAGGAGGACGCGTTCACCAAGGCGCTCGAATCGACGACGCACTACGATATGGACGGACCGATGCTGCTCCTGCTGAGCAACGGCGAACTGCGGGCCGTATTTCAGGCGAAGCCCTGAGACGAAGCACGGGCGCAGCCTGACGACAAAAAAGGGGAGGACTTTCGGACAGTCCTCCCCTTTTTCATACGGCTCGCCGCGTCTATTTCAGGTGCGGATTCAGGCTGCGCCATTCCTCCACGGGCGGGATGATACCCATCGAAATCACCTCGTCGCGCAGTTTGCAGAGGTGTTCGTAGCTGGCGGCGAGGGTCTTGTTCTCCTCGGCCGTGCCCTGCACGTTCTTGTAGCTGACGCCCTCCTTGGTGATCTGGGTCTCCATAGCCATCAGGATATGCTTGAACTCATCGTTGTGCACGAATACGCCGGCCGGATAGCCGAACGGCTTGCCGCCCATGGCCGCAGCGATCATGCAGATCGACAGGTAGGCCGGGCTTTGGAACGACGAGCGGCCGCGCAGGTCGATGATATGCTTGCCGCCCTGAATCACACGCTGCTGCAGGTCGTGCCAGTCGCCTTCGGGCATTTCATGGCCGATCAGCTCCGAAAGAGGACGTCCGGCGACGAGCGTCGTCGAGGCGAAGACGGCCATCTGCTCGCCGTGGCCGCCGTAGGTGCGGCAGTTGCGGATTTCGTCGGGCGAAATCTTGAAATACTTGGCCAGCTCCGAACGCAGGCGCGTGCTGTCCAGCGCGGCAAGGGTCGAAAGCTGCGAGGGACGGATGCCCGCATAGATCAGCGTTACCAGTCCCGTGATGTCGGCGGGATTGAAAACCACGACCACATGCTTCACACCGGGGCAGTAGGTCTTGATGTCCTTGCCCAGCTGCGCGGCGATCTCGGTATTGCCTTTCAGCAGGTCTTCGCGCGTCATGCCCGCCTTGCGCGCCGCGCCGCCCGACGAAACGACATACGAAGCGTCCGTAAGAGCCTCCTTGATATCGCTCGTCCAAGTGATGTTCACCCCTTCGAACGCGCAGTGATAAAGCTCCTCGGCCACGCCTTCGAGCGCGGGAGCGTACGGGTCATACAGGCAGATGTTCGGCGTAAGGCGCATCATCAGCGCCGTCTGGGCCATGTTCGAGCCGATCATACCGGCCGCGCCCACGATCGTGAGTTTGTCGTTTGTCAGAAATTCCATAACTGAAACTATTTTAAATTGGGTACGATCCCGTACCCGGGTCTTATTTGCTGAAGCGGAACGTAAATTCGTTCTTCGCGTCGCGCATCCAAGCGAACTGCCGCGTAGTGGGCGAAATGGCGAACAGGGGCGAGAAAGTCGTCGCCTTCACCGTCACGCCGTCGGGCATGAACTCCAGAATGCGTATCCAGCCGTCGCCGCCGTTACCCTCGTAACCGCCGCCCATCGACTGCGCGTCGAAGAGCATCTGGTGTACGTCTTTTCCGGCGCTGTTTCTGTCGGTGCGGAACCCGCTTCCCGAAATGTGGCCGCAGACCACCAGTTCGATGTTGGAAGCCGGGCGGACCAGTTTCTGCCAGAGATCCTCGCCGTTGCTGGCGTCGGGAAGCGGCAGTCCCTTGATCTTCACGATCCTGCCGTTGCGCACCAGCGGTTCGTAGCTCGTCACCTTGCAGGGGCCGGAAAGCCGCTGGTCCTTGGCATCGAGGTAAGCGTGGGTCATCAGCACGATCCGGTGATCGGCGTACTCCTCCAGCCCCGCCACCTGCTGCGCCCACTTCATCACCGTATCGCGGGGCGCGAACTCCATATTCAGGAAAAGGTAGTCCTTGCCGTCGGGGGCCTTCAGTTCGAAGGCGCAGTTCTCGACGGCGGGATTCTCGTCCGAATCGAGTCCGAACTGGCAGATCGCCGCCGCGTTGAGCGGGTTGCGGCCGATCGGGAAATATTCGTTCAGGTGCGTGCGCCGCGCGCCGCTGCGGGTATAGGTGTAGTCGTGGTTGCCGGTGGCGACCAGATAGGGCACGCGGCCGTCCAGCACGTCGAACGCATCGGCCATGCCCTGCCATTGGCGCACCGAGGTCAGGTCGCCTGAAAAACCGTTGCCGATGCGGTCGTTCTGCTCGACCACGTCGCCCACGCAGAGCACCATCCGAACGTTCAGCCGCTCGATGTTGTCGGCGATCCACGCCGTCATCAGGCGGGCGATGGGCTGGCTGGCTTCGTTCTTGGCATATCCCTGCAGGTCGGGGATCACCACGACGCTCCACGATTCGGGATTCTCCAGCGCGGGTTGCCGGTATTCCTCCTGCGCCGCAGCGGGCAGGCTCCACAACATGGCAGCCAACGCCGCGAGGGTCATTATTCCTCTTTTCATTTTTCGTACCGTTTATTTGTCGGGCCGCGAATCATTCGACTTCGCGGCGGTTCCGCAAAGCATGCGTGATGGTCAGCTCGTCGACGTATTCCAGCTCGTCGCCGAAGCCGATGCCGCGGGCGATCGAGGTGACTTTCACGCCGGGGAACTGCCGCAGGCGGTTCATCAGGTAGAAGAGCGTCGTCTCGCCCTCGACCGAAGTCGAAATGGCGAGAATCACCTCCTTCACGCCGCCGCGGGCGATGCGTTCGGTCAGCAGGTCGATCTTCAGATCCGAAGGCGAAATGCCCTGCATCGGCGAAATGACCCCGCCCAGCACGTGGTAGAGCCCCTTGTACTGGTGGGTATTCTCGATCGAAAGCACGTCGGCGACCTGCTCCACGACGCAGATCGTGGTCCGGTCGCGCTCGTCGTCCAGACAGATCGGGCACACCTCCTCGTCCGAAAGGTTGTTGCACTCGGCGCAGTATTTCACGTCATTGCGGAAACGGTCGATGCTCTCCGTCATTTCGGCCACCGACTCCCGCTCCATGCGCAGGATGTGGATGGCGAGGCGCAGCGCCGTACGGCGCCCCACGCCCGGAAGCTTCGACAACTCGCCGACGACGTCCTGTAGTAATTTAGACATTCAGATCGTTTCGATTTTGCGGCACTCCAGCCACCCCTTCTTGCCGTCGGCGATCACCACTTCGCACCAGTCGTCGAGCCGGTTCGTGATCGTCACGACCGTGCCTTCGTGCAGCACGAAAAGGTCGGTGGACGACTTGTCGGGCGAACTCTTGACCGCCGTAGAAGCGGTCATGACCACGGCCGAAGTGTCGTCGAGCATCTCGCGGCGTTCGCCCAGCGCGAACCACGTCGTCAGCATGCACAACAGCACGGCGACGACGGTGCCGTAGAACCCGGCCTTGCGCAGCGAAAGCCGCTGGGCCAGCAGGTAGACCAGAAACAGCGCCAGCGCACAGGCCAGCAGCACCAGCGAAAGGACGCTCCACGCCGTACAGCTCATCGTGTGGCGGGCTTCGCGCATCCACGTCACGAAGAAGAATTCGGGAATGTCCTCGATGTTGTCCTTCGTGCGGGCTTCGGCGACGCTCAGGTTGTGGCGGATGTCGTCGTTGCCGGGAGCCAGCCGCAACGCCCGTTTGTAATAGAGGATGGCCTTGCCGATGCGGTCCTCCTTGAAGTAGGCATTGGCGAGGTTATAGTAGAGTTTCACGGAGCTTACCCCGCGGGAAAGAATCTCTTCGTAGACTTCGGCGGCCGAATGGAAATTGCCGTTGATATAGGCCGTGTTGGCCATGTCCCACAACTCATCGGTCGTGGGCCGGGGCGCGGACTCGCTCTGCTCCGCCGCCGGCTGCGCAAGGCTGTCGGCAGGCTCCTGCGCATAGGATGCAAGCCACCCCAGCAGCAGGACGAGACAAACTGAAATTCGTTTTTTCATAGCTGTTCCTATCGTTTTATCATCGCTTCGATCCGCGAAATGATATCGACGCCCTCGCCGTAGACCTCGGTCATCCGGGCCGATGCGGCCGGCGAATACTGCGCCTCGTCGCACTTGGTGATGATGGCCGTGAAACGCTGCGACTCCTCGGACGAAACGCCGCGTTTGTGCAGCTCCTCGCGGACGTTCTCCTTCGTGAGATTGGCGACCGGAATGTTGAACTTGTCGCTCATGTAACCCCACAACGCACGGAGCATCTCCTCGTAGAACGCATGGCGGTTCTGCTCCTCCATGTAGCGTTTGGCGGCGCGGAAACGCTGCACGGCGACCTTGTTGGCGCGCTTGCCCCGCAGCAGGGCCACGTTCTGCGACTCGCGGATCTGCCGGCGCAGCGCGACGTAGACCATTGCGAAGAGGATCAGGATGCCGAAGAACAGCACCCAGTAGGCCGCGCTGAAGAGGAACGGTTCGCGGACCGAACGCAGCTGCGGACTGCCCAGCTTGATGAAGCGGATATCCTGTCCGAGCAGCTTGACCTCCTCCTTCGACATGCCGCGGCCCTGCACCACGAGAGCGTCGCCGCCGCCCTTGGCGTCGGGCGTGATCTCCAGCTCCAGCGCCTTCGACTTCAGCGTCATGTACTGCATGCGCGACGGGTCGAAATAGCTGAATTCGACGGGTTCCACCTCGTACGTGCCTTCGGCGCGCGCGATGAAGGGATATTCGAACTGGCGGTAGCCGGAGATGCCGGCCGCCGAGGTGTTGATCGACTCGGTGGTCTTGACGTTATACTGCTCGAACGAAGCGGGGAGCGTCAGTTTGGGGGCCTGCACGAACGTAAGGTTGCCCGTGCCGGAGATCTTCACCGTATAGGTCGCCGCGGAGTTGGCGGCCAGCCGCTCCTGCGGAAGCACGGCGTCCATCGTGAAACTGCCCACGGCGCCGCTGAAGCTGGCGGGAGCGCCCGCAGGCAGCGGCTTGACGGCGATGTTGATGCGCGGACTCTGCACCTTGCGGGGTACGTTGACGAAGTCGGGACCGCCCCCGAAGAAGGGGTCCACGTTGCGGCGTCCCGGCACCACGACCTGCGCCACGGCCGTCAGTTCGGCCGGCTCGATCACGAGCGTCCCGGCCTGCTGCGGGTAGAGCAGGTACTCCTTGGCCACGAGCGTCTCATAGACCTTGCCGTTGAAGGTCTCGCGCTGGCGCCGGGCATTGTCGGTATTGAGCTCCTGCGCCCAGAATCCGTTGAACGACGGGAATTTCACGTCGTTGTATCCCACGACCGGCACCCGCTCGTACAGCTTGAACGTCACGCGCAGCGGCTCGCCCTTGTAGACCGAGGTCCGCGACACGACGGCGCGCAGCAGAATGTCGTCCTTGGCGATCTGGTTCTGCGCCGTAACGTCCGGCGAGGAGTCCTCGCGCGGCCGGGACTGCGTGCCGCCGGCGCCGGGGGACTTACCCTCGTTCACGATCTCGATCGGCAGGGCGTTGGAACGGTAGACGGTGCCGTCCACCGTGACTTCGGCAGCCCCGACGGTGACGTTGCCCGCGGCCTGCGGAAGCAGGACGTAGGTGATCGTGTAATTGATGCTTTTGGTCATCGCTCCGTTGACGATCTGGATCGACTGGCCCGACGACTCGGCCGGGCCGGCGATCACGTCGAATCCGTCGAACGAAGGCGCCTTGAACGTCCCCTTGTCGGGATAGGCGTTGAGCGCGAACTCCACGCGGAACGCTTCGCCGACGGCGACCGTCAGCGGAGAGCTGGCCTCAAAAGTGACCTTCTCGGCAGCCGATGCCGAGAAGATCGCCAGCGCGAAGAGCGCCGTCAGGGATATTTTCGCAATGAAATCTCTCATTGAGCCTTACAATAAAATCTTTCTTCAGATTTTACAACGTAAACTTTTGCCCGTTAGTATATCTCCGGGCCGTTTTTTAATGTTTGAAATCGGCAAAAAAGTCGTTGCCCTTGTCGTCAACGATGATGAACGCCGGGAAGTTCTCGACGTAGATCTTGCGGACAGCCTCCATGCCCAGTTCGGGGAAGTCCACGACCTCGACCGACTTGATCGAGTTCTTGGCCAGAATAGCCGCCGGGCCGCCGATCGAACCGAGGTAGAAACCGCCGTGCTTGCGGCAGGCGTCGGTGACCTGCTGCGAGCGGTTGCCCTTGGCCACCATCACCAGCGAACCGCCGTGCGACTGGAACAGATCCACGTAGGGGTCCATGCGTCCGGCCGTCGTGGGGCCGAACGAGCCCGAAGCCATGCCCTCCGGCGTCTTGGCCGGACCCGCGTAGTACACCGGGTGCTTCTTGAAGTATTCGGGCATGGGCTTGCCCTCGTCAAGCATCTGCTTGATGCGGGCGTGGGCGATGTCGCGCGCCACGATCAGCGTGCCCTTCAGGTTCAGGCGCGTCTTGATCGGATATTTGGTAAGGATTTCGCGGACCTTGTCCATGCCTTCGTCGAGGTCGATGTCCACGGCGGGCGACATGGCGGGCGCCTCGGCGGGCAGGAAGCGGGCGGGGTTCTTCTCCAGCGCTTCGAGGAAGATGCCGTCGGGCGTGATCTTGGCCTTGATGTTACGGTCCGCCGAGCAGCTGACGCCGATGGCCACGGGGCACGAAGCCGCATGGCGCGGGGCGCGGATCACGCGCACGTCGTGTACGAGGTACTTGCCGCCGAACTGCGCGCCGACGCCGCTCTCCTGACAGATCTTGAGCACCTTCTCCTCCCATTCGAGGTCGCGGAAGCAGCGGCCTCCCTCGTTGCCCGAAGTGGGCAGTTCGTCGAGGTAGCCGGCCGAGGCCTTCTTCACGGTCGAAAGGCACATTTCGGCCGACGTGCCGCCGATGCAGATCGCGAGGTGGTAAGGCGGGCAGGCCGACGTGCCGAGGTCGAAGATATGCTGTTTGATGAATTTCGTGAGCGACTCCTCGTTCAGCAGCGCCTTGGTCTGCTGGTAGAGGAAGGTTTTGTTGGCCGAGCCGCCGCCCTTGGTGATGAAGAGGAATTCGTATTCCATGCCCGGACGGCCGCCGTAGATGTCGATCTGGGCCGGCAGGTTGGTGCCCGAATTCTTCTCGTCGGTCATCGTGAAGGGCACGACCTGCGAATAGCGCAGGTTGCGGTCCTTGTAGGTTTCGTAAACGCCCTTCGCGATGCACGCGGCGTCGTCGGCGCCCGTGTAGACGTCCTCGCCCTTATGGCCGATGCAGATGGCCGTGCCGGTGTCCTGACAGGTCGGCAGCTCGCCCTCGGCCGCAACGACCTGATTCAGCAGCATGGTGTAGGCCACGAACTTGTCGTTGTCGGTAGCTTCGGGATCTTCGAGGATGTTGCGCAGCTTCTGCAGGTGCGAGGCGCGCAGATAGAACGACACGTCGCCGTAGGCGGCCTTCGACAGCAGTTCGAGACCCGCGGGGTCCACCTTCAGGATTTTACGTCCGTCGCACTCGACGACCTTCACGTAATCCTTCGTCAAAAGACGGTACTCGGTTTTGTCCTCCCCCACGGGGAACGGCTCCTGATAAATAAAATCAGCCATAATGGTAGTTTGTTTATGTTTGTAGTATCAATATCCTTGCAATCCTTACAGTCCGCCCCGACGCTTCGACCGCCGCGGGGCGCGGAAGCCCGTCCGCGATTCGGGAATCCCCCGGAGCTAAAGCCATGCAAAAATACAAAAAACAATCCGGATTGCGCAACAATTTCCGGCCGTCTGTTATTTTTTTCACAAAAAGGCGAATAAAATAGCCCGAACAGGCGCAATTAATTAGAATATTTATTAAATTTGTGCGGTTTTTCGAGAGAAACAATTCACTGCATAAATTAAATTACTATGGTATCCTACAAAGATTTGGGTCTTGTGAACACCCGTGAGATGTTCGCAAAGGCCATCAAGGGCGGTTATGCCATCCCGGCATTCAACTTCAACAACATGGAGCAGATGCAGGCCATCATTCAGGCTTGCGTGGAGGCTTCGTCGCCGGTAATTCTTCAGGTGTCGTCGGGCGCGCGCAAGTACGCCAACCAGACCCTGCTCCGCTACATGGCTCAGGGCGCCGTCGAATATGCCAAGGAGCTGGGCAAGAACATTCCGATCGTTCTGCACCTCGACCACGGCAACTCGTTCGAGCTTTGCAAGAGCTGCATCGACATGGGCTTCTCGTCGGTGATGATCGACGGTTCGCACCTCCCCTATGAGGAGAACGTGGCGCTCACCAAGCAGGTGGTCGACTACGCACACCAGTTCGACGTGACGGTAGAAGGCGAGCTGGGCGTACTGGCCGGCGTGGAGGACGAGGTTTCGGCCGAGCACCACACCTACACCGATCCCAAGGACGTCGTGGATTTCGTATCCAAGACCGGCGTGGATTCGCTGGCCATCTCGATCGGCACCTCGCACGGCGCCAACAAGTTCAAGCCCGAACAGTGCACCCGCAACTCCGAGGGCATCCTCGTTCCGCCCGAACTGCGTTTCGACATTCTGGCCGAGATCGAGAAGGAGCTTCCGGGCTTCCCCATCGTGCTGCACGGATCGTCGTCGGTTCCGCAGGAGTACGTGAAGATCATCAACACGCACGGCGGTGCGCTGAAGGATGCCGTAGGCATTCCCGAAGAGCAGCTCCGCAAGGCTGCCAAGAGCGCCGTCTGCAAGATCAACATCGACTCGGACGGCCGTCTGGCGATGACCGCAGCCATCCGCAAGATCTTCGTAGACCAGCCCGCCGAGTTCGACCCCCGCAAATATCTGGGTCCGGCCCGCGACGAGCTGAAGAAACTCTACATGCACAAGTGCGAGAGCGTGCTGGGTTCGGCCGGCAAGGCTTAATCCGCAACATTCCGACAAAGAAACCCGGTCTTTCGAGACCGGGTTTCTTTCGTTTCCGGCATGCGTTGTCGGAAAACGGCGCTCCGGAGAAAAGAGTCCGCAGAGACGCGGCATTCCGGACGCAAAGCAACGCAGAGACATCGGATATACCCCGGTCCGGGCGGGACCGAACAGAGTCATCGGACTAAACAACAAGGAATTAACAGCAACAATCCATACCCGATTTGCCCCCCGGCTTTGTTTTGACATGAAAGGGGGTATTTCTATTTTTGCTGCCGAGCGGCACTATGCCGACGCCGGACCAATCACAATCAAATCAGGTTAATTATGGAGAGAATAGAAAAAACCTTGCTGCTGCCGCTGCTGGCGGCCGCAGTACTGTCTTCCGCGTCCTGTTCCGACGACAAGGAGAAGGAGCCGCCCGTGCGGGCCGTAAATTATACCATCGAGTTCTCGACCGTCTCGCAGGCGGTTTACCTCGGAGACAAATACCAAACCGGAGAGGGCAATTACCGTCTGACATTGACCAATGCGGACGGAGACGTGCTGGAGGCGGACCTGACGAGCGTCAAAGCCCCCAAACCCTCCGCCGCGATGCCCGAAGCGGGCGTTTACACGGCGGCGGAGACCCGCCGGGCGGGAACGTTCGCGCCGGAGGCATCCTCGTGGGAAACCGTCAAAAGCGGCGTCGAGGTCCGGAGCGCGAATCAGGCCGGGCAGAAAACGAAGTTCGCGATCCGTGCGGGCAGCATGACGCTCGCGCCCGCGGCATCGGGCGACGGGACCTTCACCCTGTCGGGCGAGGTGACCGACGGAGACAAAACCGCCCTCTCGTTCTCGTGGAGCGGCGCGCTGGCCTTCGCAAACGAATCCGGGGAGGAAGACCCGGTCGTGTACGAACGGCTGTCGATGGTCTTCGGCGACTACTATCCCGACGACTACGGCATTGCGGCCGACACCTACATGCTCCGCGGCGGCAACGAAAGGGTCGAACTGCATTCGCAGCTCCGCAGCGTGCCGGCCGCCGATCCGGCGGCGCCGCTGCCCGGCGACGGCAAATACACGATCGACCTGCGCTCGGAAGCGGGAAAATACGCCAACGAAACCTTCACGTTCCGCTCAGGCTACATCTCCCAGAGCGGCCGGGCCGCCGGCACCTACTGGAAAACCGACGAAGCCACCTACGTCGCCACGTCGGGATCGTTCACCGTCTCGACCGTCGGCGAAAGCTGGAAGATAGAGGGAACGCTCCGCGACGACGGGGCCGAAGAGACGTTTTCGTTCACCTACACCGGAAAACCCGGATTCAAAAACTAATCCCCAAATACGTTACGACCTATGCAAATCTTCAGAAAATCACTGCTCCTGACCGCCGCGCTGGCCCTGACGGCCTTCGCCGCATGCAGCAACGACGACAATGAAAACGGCGGAGACGGCAAAGAGACCGATCCCGATTACCTCGCACTCCCCCACGCCTACGGCACCTATTACCACACCTACTGGGGCGACGCGGCCGGCGACTACTATCTGGTGCTGACCGACGCAGACCTCGATCAGGCCGATGCCGCGCCCTACAAGTACCGGCTCGACATCGACTTCCTGAGCGTACTGGCGACCGATCCGAAAAGCGCGCGTCCGCTGGACGGCGAATACACCATCGGCAAATCCACCGACAACAAGGCAGGCGTATTCATCGAGGGATTTCTCGGAACCGATTCCTTCGGCATGCCGGCTCTGTTCGGCACCTATTGGAACGAGCCTGACGAAGAGGAGGGTTCCACAACGCCCCACGCCATCGTCGGCGGAAAGATGCGAATCAAGACCGACAACGGCATCACCACGATCAAGGCGGAGTTCATCGACGAAGACGACAGCACGCTGCGCGTCAGCTACCGCGGAGCGCTCGAATTCGAAAACCGCATAAACGACTCTTACCGCGGCGACTCGAAACTGAATGCCGACTATGCGATGAACGCCGACGCGCCGGTGGTTTCGATCAAGAAGATCACGGACGAATGTACGGCCCGGTACGACCGCTGGGACCTGCACTTCTACGAAAAGGAGTGCTACGCGACGCAGGGCGCGACGGGTTACTACCTCTGGTTCAGGCTGAAAACGGCTCCGGGGCAGGAATACATTCCGTCGGGCACCTACAAAGCGACCTCGGACGACACGCCCGGCTTCCTGCCCGGCACACGGGAAGAGCTCGGCGGCGGAAATCTCCGGGCCGTGAACACGTGGTTCTACAGCGGCCGCACGCCCCATGCCCCGATGACCAACGGTTCGCTGACCCTGAAAACGTCGAACGGAACGGACTACGAAGTGTCGTTCTCGACGGGCGACGACCACCCGATGCCCTATCTGGTGACGGGATCGTTCTCCGGAACGGTGAAAAAGCTCGCCTCCAATTAGGCGACCCGGATAGGCGGATTTTCGCGGCCGCCCCTCTTCCCGGCCTTCCGGGAAGAAGCGGTCCGGAATCCGGAAGATCTCAAGGCCGGAACTTCTCTGAAGTTCCGGCCTTGAGATTTCATGCGGGGCGCACCGTTGTCGGGACCGCAGCCGATTTCGGGTCCGGCACCGTTTTCAGAGCTGCGGCCGCTTTGAGGGCTGCACCGTTGTCAGGTCAGTACTTTTGTCGGGTCTGGCACCGTTCCCGGATCGGCGGACCGGTCTCCTGCGACCGATCGGAGTCCATGCGGTCCGAGGCGGGTACGGCTCCAGCACGGACCGGGCGGCCGCGGAATCAGCGGACGTATTTTCCGACGAACGCCCGGACGACGGCGGTGTATTCCTCCCTGTTGTCCCGGTAGGAGTAGGCGTGTCCGGCTCCGGGAACGAGCCACAGCTCCTTTTCGCCCGGCTTGGCTTCATAGAGCGGATAGACCATCCACGTAGGCACGTAATCGTCGGCGTCGCCGTGGATGAAGAGCATCGGAAGTTCGCACTTGGCCACCTGCGCCAGCGCCGAAGCCTCGCGGAAATTCCAGCCGTATTTTAGATCACAGAGCCAGCTCGCAGTGTACATCAGCGGGAATGCGGGAAGTCCGAACGAGGTTTTCAGCTCGTTCGAGAACTCGTCCCAGACGCTCGTGTAGCCGCAGTCCTCGACAAAACACTTCACATAGGGGCGCTGCGGCTCGCCTGCAACCATCATCGTCGTGGCGGCACCCATCGAGATACCGTGGACGACCATCTGCGTATTGCCGCCGAAAAGCGCGTTGGCGACTTCCATCCAGCGCAGCACGTCCAGCCGGTCGAGCCAGCCCATGCGGATCGCCCGGCCTTCGCTCCGGCCGTGGTAATGCAGATCGGGCAGCAGGATGTTGTAACGCAGGTCGTGATTATAGAGGTAGCCGATCATCAGCATCCGCACGGCGCAGTCGGTATATCCGTGGACGATGACGGCCGTGCGGTCGGTCGGTTCGGGAGCCGCAGCGTAGAGCGCGTGTAGCCGCACGCCCTGCGGATCGACGATCACCGTATCGCGCAACGCTCCGGCCCGTTCGAGGCTGTCCGTCCACGGACGCAGGAAAGGATACTCGGCGTACATATATTCATAGGCCGTGGCATTTTTCGCCCGCATCGTCTCTTCGGGGCGCAGCGAGAAGCCGAGCATATAGAAACTCCCGCCGATAACCGCAGCTGTCAGCAACAGCACAAAAAGGGCTATAGTCCGCGTAATTCGTCTCGTCGTCATAACTTTCGGTTATAGATCCGCACTCTCGGAGAGCGGCACGCCCTCCGTTCCGGCGTAAAACATCACCATCTCGGTCTCCCCGTCGCCGCGGTTTTCGCCGTAATGGACCGTGCCGACCAGCTCCACGATACCCTCGCCGGCGCGGAAAGTCCGCTCCGTCCCGTTGTCGGAGACCACGGTCAGTTCGCCGCGGAGGATCACGCCGGCATTGACGACGGCATGCGTGTGCCGCGGGAGCGTCGCATGCGGCGGAATCGTCGCCCGGAGAATCGTCACCTGCGGCCGCCCCGCCGGATAGGCCGGAAGCGGCGCGCCGTCCCAGCTCGAAGCGGTCTCGGCGACACGCGTTACCGCCGGACGGCCGCCGGACAGACTCATTCGGCAGCCAGTTTCGTCCGGATGTGCGCCAGCATGTCGTCGGTCATGCGCGAAAGGTCCCATTCGGGTTTCCAGCCCCACTCCTCGCGGGCGCAGGTGTCGTCCAGCGAATTGGGCCAGCTCTCGGCGATCTCCTTCTTGACGGGATCGACGTCGTAATCCATCGTGAAATCGGGCAGACGCTTCCTGATCTCGGCGCAGATGATCTCCGGCGTGAAGCTCATCGAGGCGATGTTGAAGCTGTTGCGGTGAACGAGTTTCGCGGGATCGGCCTCCATCAGTTCGACGCAGGCGCGCAGCGCGTCGGGCATGTAGATCATGTCCATATAGACGTCCGGCGGCACGGGGCAGGTGAACCGCCCGGAGCGGATGGCCTCGTAGTAGATCTCGACCGCATAGTCGGTCGTGCCGCCGCCGGGCAGCGTGACGCTCGAAATAATGCCCGGAAAACGCACCGAGCGGGTATCGACGCCGTATTTGTGGTGATAGTAGTTGCCCAGCATTTCGCCCGTGACCTTGCAGATGCCGTAGATCGTCGTGGGCTGCATGATGGTATCCTGCGGGGTCCGGTCCTTGGGCGAGGTGGGGCCGAAGGCGCCGATCGAGCTGGGCGTGAAGAGCGCGCAGTGGTGCTGGCGGGCCACTTCGAGCGAGTTGTTCAGCGCACCCATGTTGACGTTCCACGCCATCTGGGGATTGCGCTCGCCAACGGCCGAGAGCAGCGCCACGAGGTTGAAGATCGAGTCGATATGGTAACGGGCGACCACCGAGGCCATGGCCGTAGCGTCGAGGGCGTTGAGCACTTCGAAAGGCCCCGCTTCGCCGAGAGCCTTGCATTCGCGCATGTCGGTGGCGACGACGTTGCGGTCGCCGTAGATTTTGCGCAGGTAAACCGTCAGCTCGGAACCTATCTGGCCTCCGGCGCCTATTATCAGTATACGTTTCATGGGTTTAGAGTTATAATTCAAAAGTAAAGATAGAAAATAATTGTGAAAACCGCACAAATTTTTGGTCTTTTCATTTTTCTTATGTACTTTTGCACCACTCGAATGAGAAATGTTGCTGTTGTAGCTCAGTGGTAGAGCACTTCCTTGGTAAGGAAGAGGTCACGAGTTCAATCCTCGTCAACAGCTCGCAAAGCAAGGATTACGTGACACGTAATCCTTTTTTCATTTCAGCGGAAAGGCCTGAAGGCCGTCAGGGAACAGGCGGAGCGGACGGCAGCGGTCCGCCGGCTGCGGAGATGCCCAATGCGAAAGATGCAGGCCGGGAGGGGGCGTTGGCTGCCGAGACGCCAAATGCGGAGATGCACGCTGGGGTGGGCAGGCTGCCGAGATGCCAAATGCGGAGACGCACGCTGGGGTCCGCCGGCCGCCGAGACGCCGCGTCCCATGCGGAAGTCTCCGGAAGGGGCGGTCACTTCAGGCAGACGAAAAGCGACAAAACAAACAATCCGAAGCCCGATTGCCGCCCAATCAGCCAATACTGCGCCCAAAATGGACTATCCAAGCCGATCGTTTGCCGTAACTTTGCCGTGTAAATGAATACGGACATGAAAATTACGGTCAATCCCGGCATGGAACACCTGCGGCAGTTCGTCCGGCAGCTTCCGGAGCTTTTCCCGGTGTCGGGCGAAGTGCTTCACGACGGCCGCAATCAGATACGCGCCTTCGACATCGGAGGCGAACGGCTCGTGGTCAAGCGTTACAAACGGCCCAGCGCGTTCAATGCCGTCATGTACTCGTTTTTCCGCAAGAGCAAGGCCCGGCGCGCCTACGAACACGCCCTGCGCCTGCGCGAGCTGGGAATCGACACGCCCGAACCCGTCGCATGGAGCGAATACCGCCGCAACGGGCTGATAACGGAGACCTATTTCGTATCCCGCCGATCGGACTTCACACCGCTCACGGCGGCCACGGAACGGTTCCCGACCTCCGATTCGCTGCCCGTGCTCGCAGCATTCGCCCGTTTCACCGTCCGGCTCCACGAAAAAGGGATCTGCCACGAGGATTTCAACCAGACCAACATCCTCTGGCGGCACGACGAAGCGACGGGGCGCTACGATTTCCAGCTGATCGACATAAACCGCATGAAATTCCTCCGGCGGCCGCTCCGCCCCGACGAATGCATGATCAACCTGCGGCGGCTGAGCTGCCCGGCCGTGGCGTTTCTATACATCCTCGACCGCTACGCCGAAACGAGGCAGTGGGATATGGACGACACGCTGCTGCGGGGCACGTTTTTCAGGCTTCTGTTCGGACGCCGCCAGCAGTTCAAGAAGCGTTTCAAAGCACGCAAACTGGCCGCGGCAGGCAAAAAACAGGGCTGAAAATTTGGATTCCGGGAATATTTCACTACATTTGCCAGAGGTTAATCCACCAAGGAGACAATGAGACTTTACGGTTTTGCATATTATTTCTTTTACTTTTTCTTTTATAGCAAGGGAAGAAGCGGGATGGCATGCAATTAACTGTATAAAATAATAGAGTGAAAACACGAAGGATCCCGTTCTGTAGAAGAGCGGGATTTTTTAATGCGATTCAGAAGATGAAACGGATAACGATACAGGGGATAGCGGGTTGTTTCCACGAGACCGCGGCGCACGGAAGTTTCCCCGGCGAAGAGGTCGAGGTGCTGCCCTGCGTGAGTTTCGACGAGCAGTTCGCCCGCATGGCAGCCGACGCCGAGCTGCTGGGAGTGGCGGCCATCGAGAACACCATTGCCGGAAGCCTGCTGCCCAACCACGAACTGCTGCGCCGCAGCACGCTGGCGGTCATCGGCGAGTACAAACTCCGCATCTCGCACGTGCTGGCGGCGCTTCCGGGACAGCGGGTCACAGACATCCGCGAGGTGCATTCGCACCCGATCGCCCTGATGCAGTGCGGCGAATACCTCAAGGCCCGGCCCGCGATGAAAGTCGTCGAGCGCGACGACACGGCGGGAAGCGCCCGCGAAATCGCCGGCCAGCGGCTCGCCGGCACGGCGGCCATCTGCGGCGCCGAAGCCGCGGAACTCTACGGACTCGAAATCCTCGAACGCGGCATCGAGACCAACAAGCACAACTTCACCCGTTTTCTGGTACTGGCCGACCGCAGCCGCGCGGCGGAGTTCACCGATCCGGCCCGCACCGACAAAGCGTCTTTGGTATTCACACTGCCCCACGCGCAGGGGAGCCTCTCGAAAGTGCTGACGCTGTTATCCTTCTACGGAATCAACCTCACGAAAATACAGTCGCTGCCGATCATCGGACGCGAATGGGAATACCGGTTTTACGTGGACGTGACCTTCGACGACCCGATGCGGTACCGGCAGGCGGTCGATGCGGCCCGGCCGCTGACCAGCGATTTCCGGATTCTGGGCGAATATGCCGAATATCCCAATCCCGAAATCTGAGCGGAAGGACATAGGACCCGATTTTCGCGGCGGGCGGGGACAGAGACGCAAACGAGGCGGCAGGCTGCGAATGACGCGAAAAGACAGAGACAAGACAAACGACAATAATTCAAACAGAACTGATATGAAAGATTTGCAACCCATCAATTTTCCGGGACTCGATCCCCGGCGCCCGCTGGTCATCGCGGGACCGTGCAGCGCCGAAACCGAAGAGCAGGTGATCGAAACCGCCCGCGAACTGGCCGCCGAAGGCGTGCGGATTTTCCGCGCCGGACTTTGGAAGCCCCGCACCAAACCCGGAGGGTTCGAGGGCGTGGGTGCCGAAGGCGTGGCATGGCTCCAGCGCGTAAAACGCGAAACAGGGATGTACACCGCCACCGAGGTCGCCACGCGCAAGCATGTCATGGCGGCGCTGGAAGGGGGCATCGACATGATCTGGATCGGCGCCCGCACCACGGCCAACCCCTTTGCCATGCAGGAGATCGCCGACGCGCTGCGCGGCCACGACATTCCGGTGCTGGTCAAGAATCCCGTGAGTCCGGACCTCGAACTGTGGATCGGCGGCGTGGAGCGCATCTACAACGCCGGCATCCGCCGTCTGGGGGGCATTCACCGCGGCTTCACGTCGATCGACAAGAGTCTCTACCGCAACCATCCGATGTGGTCGATCCCCATCGAACTGCACCGCCGCCTGCCGGGCCTGCAGATCTTCTGCGACCCCAGCCACATCGGAGGCCGCCGCGAACTGATCGCGCCGCTTTCGCAGCAGGCCATGGACCTCGGATTCGACGGGCTGATCGTCGAAGCGCACTGTTCGCCCGACTGCGCGTGGAGCGACAAGGCCCAGCAGGTGACGCCGCAGGGTCTGGCCTACATCTGCCGCAGTCTGGTGATCCGCGAAGCCAACACCACGACGGAGAGCCTTTCGGAACTGCGTTCGCAGATCGACAAGCTCGACGACGAACTGCTCGAACTGCTCGTGCGCCGCATGCGGGTATCGCGCGACATCGGACAGTACAAGAAAGAGCACAACATGCCGATCCTGCAGGCCAAACGTTACGAAGACCTGCTGGCGCGACGCGCGGAGCAGGCCGTACAGCTGGGCATGGACCGCGAATTCATGCGCTCGGTGCTGCAGGCCATCCACGAGGAGTCGATCCGCCAGCAGATGCAGGTGCTGGGCGAATGACGGGCTGTTACATTTCGGTTAAATATTCGGCGGGGACCACGCAATAAAGGGATTGTTACGTACTTTTGATGCGGATACCAATCCGTAACAGTTATGACAAAGCACAAAATCCTTGTGGTGGACGACGAGGAATCCCTCTGCGAGATTCTTCAGTTCAATCTCGAAGTCGAGGGTTACGAAGTCGATACGGCGTACAGCGCCGAACAGGCCCTCGGCATGCACCCCGAACGTTATTCGCTGATTCTGCTCGACGTCATGATGGGCGAGATGAGCGGATTCAAGATGGCCCGGCAGCTCCGGGCGCAGCCCGAAACGGCCGCCGTGCCGATCATCTTCTGCACGGCCAAAGACACCGAGGACGACACGGTCGCGGGGCTCAACATCGGAGCCGACGACTATATCGCCAAGCCTTTCTCCGTGCGCGAAGTGCTGGCCCGCGTGCGCTCCGTGCTGCGCCGCACCGCACCGCAGGAGGGCCAGAGCAGGGCGATCGCGTTCGAAGGGCTGCACATGGACCTCGTCCGCAAAATCTGCACCGTGGACGGAACGCCGCTGGCCCTGACAAAAAAAGAGTTCGAGATACTCGCCCTGCTGCTTTCGAACCGCGGCAGAATCTTTTCGCGCGAGGAGATACTGCATCAGGTCTGGAGCGACGAGGTAATCGTGCTGGACCGCACCATCGACGTCAATATCACGCGGCTGCGACGCAAAATCGGCGTCTACGGAGATCACATCGTAACACGTCTGGGCTATGGGTACGGGTTTGAGGAGTAGCCTCTCCTACCACCGGCGGCTCTTCCTGCTGCTGCTCGCGTTTTCGTGGGCGCTGGTCGCCTGCTTCATCGTCTTTCAGTACGGCCGCGAAAAGCAGTTCAAGGCCGAACGGCTCGACACCCGCCTGCAGCTCTTCAACCTGCGGATGCTCGACGCCCTCGCCGACGGCGCGACGCCTGAGGAGTTCATCGCCGCACGCGACGAACCGTTCGGCGACCTGCGCGTGACGGTGATCGACGCCGCCGGGCGCGTCACCTTCGACAATTCGGCCGGCAGCCTTCCGGAAACCAACCACCTCGACCGCCCCGAAGTCGCCGAAGCCCTCGCCCGCGGCACGGGATTCACGATCCGCCGCCATTCGGAGAGCACCGACCTCTACTATTTCTATTCGGCCATGTCCGACGGCGGGGTCGTCGTCCGCTCGGCCGTGCCCTATTCGATAACGCTCCGCGAAGTGCTGGCCGCAGACCGCGAATTTCTGTGGTTCATGCTGGGCGTCACGCTGCTGATGAGCGTGGCGGCCTACTTCGCGACCCGCCGGCTGGGACACAACATCACGCGGCTGAGAGATTTCGCCCAGCGCGCCGAGCGGGGCGAGCGGATCGATGAGCAGGCGGTCTTTCCGCACGACGAGCTGGGCGACATATCGAGCCATATCATCCGGCTGTACGCCCGCCTGCAGCGCACCACGGCCGACCGCGACCGCGAACATGCGCTGGCGCTGCACGAACAGCAGGAGAAAATCCGCATCAAGAAACAACTCACGAACAACATCAACCACGAACTGAAAACGCCCGTGGCAGCGATTCAGGGGTATCTGGAAACTCTGCTGGACAATCCGGGGCTCGGAGCGGAGAAGCGCACGGCGTTCCTCGAAAAGAGCTGCGCGCAGGTGGCGCGGCTGCGCAGCCTGCTCGCCGACATCTCGACCGTCACGCGCATGGACGAGGCGAGCCAGCTGATCCGCAAGGAGCGTGTCGTGCTGAACGACATCGTGGACGAAATCCGCGCCGACATGCAGCTCCGGCCCGAAGGGCAGCGGCTGCGCGTGAACTGCGACTTCCCCTATCCGCTCGAAATGGAGGGCAGCCCCTCGCTGCTGGGTTCGGTGTTCCGCAACCTCGCGGACAACGCCGCGGCCTATTCGGGCGGACGCGACATTTTCATCCGCCTGCTGGACAACTCGCCGGAGCAGTACACGCTGCAGTTCGCAGACAACGGCATCGGCGTGGAGGAAGAACACCTGCCCCACATTTTCGAACGCTTCTACCGCATCGACAAGGGGCGTTCGCGCAAGCTGGGCGGCACGGGGCTGGGGCTTGCGATCGTCAAAAACGCCGTGATGATGCACGGCGGCACGATCTCGGTCCGCAACTCGGAGCGCGGCGGACTGGAATTCACCTTCACCCTGCACAAACATTCATAGAGCCGCAACCCGTCCGTAACACGTTTGTAACATCCGTTTCGTTCCTTTGCACCGGAAAGACCGGCCCGCACCGCAGGGCGGCGATCCCCGCCCAAGACGGCGGGCGAAAGCCTCCTCCGGAAAATGGATGCAGGGCCGGACGAAAACATACGGCGGAGCGCCAAAACGGAGCCGCCGAAAAACAAACGACAAACGACCATATGAGTCCTCTATTCACAAGCATCGTCATCGTCATGGGCCTGCTGGCCGTGATGGGCATCGTCGTGGGCGTGGCCAACGACGCGGTCAACTTTCTCAACTCGGCCCTCGGATCGAAAGCCGCACCGCGCCGCGTCATCCTCTGGATCGCCGCCGCCGGCATCCTCGTCGGCACGCTCACGTCGAGCGGCATGATGGAGGTGGCGCGCAGCGGCGTCTTCTATCCCGGACAATTCTCCTTCCCGGAGATCATGATGCTCTTTCTGGGCATGATGCTGGGCAACATCCTGCTGCTGGACATTTACAACACCCTCGGACTGCCCACCTCGACCACCGTGTCGATGGTATTCGGACTGCTGGGCGCGGGAGTCGCCGCGGCACTCTACCACATCTGGGGCGATCCGGCCGCTTCGGTTTCGGACCTCTCGCAGTACATCAACACCGGAAAGGCGATGGCCATCATCGCGGCCATCCTGCTCTCGGTGGCGCTGGCGTTCGCCGCAGGGTCGCTCTTCATGTACGTTTCGCGGCTCATCTTCTCGTTCCGCTACGCGAAGGTGTTCCGCCGCTGGGGCGCCGTATGGTGCGGCATTTCGCTGGCGGGCATCCTCTACTTCGCGCTGTTCAAGGGGCTGAAAAGTTCGGGGCTGATTCCGACTTCGGTCGGAGAATACGTCGGCGAGCACGTGCTCGTAACGCTGCTCGTCTTCTGGGCCGGGGCGTCGGTGGTGCTCTGGATTTTCCAGCGCATGCGGCTCAACATCATGCGCATCACCATCCTCACAGGCACCTTCGCGCTGGCGCTGGCCTTCGCAGGCAACGATCTGGTGAACTTCATCGGCGTGCCGCTGGCCAGCTACGACGCATGGCAGATCGCCCGCGAAACGGGCAGCGAGTCGATCATGATGGGCGAACTGGCCAATCCGGCGCGCGCCAACTTCCTGCTGCTGTTGCTGTCGGGCGCGGTGATGGTCCTGACGCTCTTCTTCTCGAAGAAATCGCGCCACGTCACCGAAACCGAGCTTTCGCTCGCCTCGCAGCACGAGGGCAACGAGCGGTTCGGCTCGACCTTCGTATCGCGCAGTCTGGTACGCGCCTCGCTCGCGCTCAACACCATGTGGACAGGGCTGATTCCCGACCGCATGCAGAAAGTCATCGACCGACGCTTCGAACCGCTGCCTGCCGAGGAGCGTTCGTCGGCGCCCTACGACATGATCCGCGCCGTCGTAAACCTCACGGCCGCCTCGATCCTGATCGCCATAGGCACCTCCTACAAACTGCCGCTCTCGACCACCTACGTGGTCTTCATGGTGGCTATGGGTTCATCGCTCGCAGACCGGACGTGGGGCCGCGAAAGCGCCGTATACCGCATCACGGGCGTCATGGCCGTCATTTCGGGGTGGTTCATCACCGCGCTCGGCGGATTCCTGATCGCCCTCTGCGTGACGCTGCTGCTGCTCTGGGGCGGCTGGATCGCCGTCACGACGCTCGTCGCTCTCTGCGCATGGCTGCTCATCCGCAGCCACCGCACCAAGCCGGAGGAGAAAGCTGCCGCGGAGGAACTGCCGGTAATCAAGGCCGAGACTCCGGACGAAGTGCTCTGCGTCTGCATCGGCGAAGTATGCACGACGATGGAGCAGGTGACGCGCATTTACAACCGGACGCTGGTCGCCGTTTTCAAGGAGAACCGCAAGGTGCTCAAGGAGATGGTGCAGTCGTCGAACAGGCTCTTCGAAGAGGCCCGCGACCGCAAATACGGCATCATGCCGACGCTGCGCCGCCTGCAGCAGTGCGACATCGACACCGGGCACTTCTACGTGCAGGTGACGGATTACCTCTCGGAGGTGACCAAGGCGCTGATCCACATCACCCGTCCTGCGTTCGGACACATCGACAACAACCACGAAGGGCTGTCGAAGGAGCAGATCGTGGATCTGATGCGCGTAAACGATCAGGTGGAGGCGATTTTCGACAAAATCAACGACATGCTCCGCACGAAGGACTTTTCGGATCTGGACATGGTGCTCGAAATGCGCGACAAGCTCTTCGACACCATCGTCGAGGCGATCAAGAACCAGCTGCGCCGCATCAACGGCGACCCGGCGGCCAGCACGCGGGCCAGCGTACTCTATCTGACGATCCTCAACGAAACCAAGACGATGATCCTGCAGGCCCGCAACCTGCTCAAGTCGCAGCACTACTTCCTCGAAAGCAGAAAATAGGCGGGGCAGAAGACAGGCCTGCGGAGAATTCCGGACCGGACGAACGGAAGACAGCGGCCGGAAAACACCGCACAGAAAACACCACACGAAAAACAACGGACAGAAAACACAGTACGGCCGCCAAAACAAAGACCGCCGCCCCACGAAAGGGCGGCGGTCTTCTTCCTATATCCGCATGCTATTTGACATCCTTCACGCAGCGTACGGGGCAGGCCCATGTCTTGCTCGGTTCGGCCTCAGTTTTGATGGCGGAGACGCTGTAAGTCAGCGCATAGCCGTTCTTGCCGGCAGACGATGCGCTCCAGCAGTAGCCCGAAGTACCCGCTTCCGCGCCGCCGCCGGAACCCGACGCCGACATGATATTGATATAGCCGGCCGCAGGATAGTACCCGTTGCCTTCGGCAAAAACGCATCCGGTACGCTCCGCATCCCACACGCCGTTCAGATCGGCCCATGCGGAAGCGGCTCCCGCGCCCGAAACGGTACGCGCCACCCGTCGGGGCACGGGTCGAAGACGCCCTTCGTACCGTCGGCGTTGCTCCAGCGGTAGTCTTCGCCGCCAACCGCCGGCGACAGCCAGTCCGAAACACCCACAATATAGCGGTAAGGCTGCCGGACCGAAGCCACGAGATTCTCGGAGGGCACATTCGACGAAGCGAAACCCCTCAGCGTCATAAACTTGCCGATACCGTCGTTCGACCAGCCGGCATTGCCGTTAAGGAACATCATCCATGTATAGGGACCTTGGAACGGATCCTTGCGGCCCCACTGGTAGAAGCATCCGGCGCTCTGCGGCCCCTTCACGAGCGAAGTGGCGCCCAGATTGCGGTCCATGAAGACGTTGCCGCCGACGGTCTGCTGCCCCGCAACCTGCGAAGGATCGTACTCTGTGGCCCAGATATGCCAGCTCCAGTAGCAGTTGCCGTCGCCGTTGAGCAGATAGCGCACGTCCTCCCAGACTACGCGGGCGCCCATGGCTCCCAGCATGCCGGCGCCTTCGCCCGCCAGCACGTCGTTCTTACCCCACACGCCGAAGGCTTTCGAAACGGGGATATAGAGCGTCTCGCCCGGCGATACGACGTAACAGTTGGGGAGCAGTTCGGGATTGGCGAAAGCGGGCGTAACCAGCAATTTGCGGACCTGATTGGCGGCCAGCGAGGTTTTGCCCGGATGCGTATAGTCGAACGCAGCGAAGCCGTTGCCCTCGACCTTCAGCAGGGCCTTGCCTTCGGCGATCTCCTGCGCCGGCAGGTAAGCGCGGAAGGCGTTGCCGCAGCGCGTCATCGCCACCGAAGCCGTCTTGGCGTCCACGGACTGCATTTCGGCATCTTGGGCCGCGGCCGCCAACGAGAAGACGGCTTTCGTGCGCACGTCCTGCACCGTCACGGCGTAATCGGCCAGCTTGTCGGCGTCCGCGACGAAGGCTTCGGCCAGCGCCAGCTTATGGCGGAACACGAGTCTGATCTCGCCGTCGCGCTCGCTGAATCCCGGCGTGCGGGCCGTCATGAAGTCGGCTTCGGCAACCGAAGCGTCGTAGACGAGCGCCGTCGGATCGGCATTTTCGGCATAGGGATAATAGGCATAGAGGTCCATGACCTGCCCCTGCTCCATGTAATAGGATTTGGAGCCTTCCTCACGCCACGAACCGTCGGCCTGACGGACGAATTTGGCATTCTGGATGTAGTTGCCCGAAGCGGCCGGATAGGCCTGCGTCTCGGCATCGGTGCGGATCACGGCGAAGAGGCCGATGGCGTCCCCCTCCACGAAGCGGGAGGCATAGGCGACGTCCGTTTCGCTCTTGGTCCGGACGAGCTCCGCCGGCTCGGCGGTCAGACGGATCGCGGCGCACGAAGGCGCGGCGCCGGCGGTCTCCTCCTTCTGGCAGGAGACGACCGAAGCGGCGCAGAAGAACAAAGCCGCAGTCAACAAGGATCGACTGCTGAATAGTAACGTTTTTTTCATATGAACAGCGTTTAAAAGAATACTTACGGATTCGGGGACGGCACCGCCTGCGTCAAACAGACATCCGCCGGACAAAATCACCAAAAGGATACGCACCGCCCGCATCGGGCAAAGCGCCTCATCAACCTATTGGCAAATATAGAAGAAGCCGGACGATTTATGAAACGCAGCTTTTCGGAATTCGTAAAAATTGACAAATTCCGAAAAAAACAAACCCCGAAAAACGGGGTTGCGCTCAGAGCTGGTGCTCGCGGTGGAGTTTGAGCAGTTTCTCGCGGTACTTAGACGACGGCATGCCGATCGCACTCTGGAACGAAGTATAGAAAGTTTGCAGGTGGTTGTAGCCGAGCATCTGGGCAAGCGCCTTCAGCGGCGTATCGTCATCGACGTCGGAAAGACGCCGCACGGCCTCGTCGATGCGGTAGCTGTTGACGTAACTGCTGAAAGCCTTCCCGGCCTGCTGGTTGATCGCACGGGAGATATAGGTGCGGTTGGTGTCGAGCCGCTCGGCGAGCCGTTCGATGGTCAGGTCGTTCTGACGGTAGACGCCTTCCGTCTGCATCAGGTATTCGATCCGGGCGAAGAGTTCGGCGTCGCGCACGGCGTGTTCGTCACGGTCGGGCGACGGCTTTTCAGTCTGCGGGGAAATAGGGTCGGGGGGGCATGGCCGGCTGCGCGGCCTTTTTCTCCTTTTTCAGAAATTCGTACTGCTGCCGGACGATCTGCTTGTACATCTTGTCCTTGCGCCGGTAGAGGATATAGACCACGGTCGAAATGCCGACGGCGAAGAGCAGCAGCAACAGCAGCAGCTGGAATCGGCGCTGCTGGCGGATCAGGTCGATTTCGCTCTTGCGCAGCATGTTTTCCTGCCGCTCGGCGTCGTACTTGACCCGCAGTTCGTTGATCGAACGCTCCCGCTCGACGTTGAAGATGCTGTCCGCCTGACTATGGTAGCTCTTGAAATAGTCCAGCGCCTCGCGGTAGCGGCCCAGCGCGGTTTCGGCCTCGGAAATGCGCTGGTAGAGCTTATAGCGGTGCACGGCGTTGTTGCTCCGCTCCGAGAGTTCGATGCCCTGCCGGAGCACCGGAATCGCGCGGGCGTACTCGCCCCGGTCGTTCAGGTAGGTTCCGTAACTGAGGTAGGTCATCACGGCAGCGGTCACGACCTTCTCGTCGATGTGGTCGAGCGCCATCAGGTAATAGCGTTCGGCGCCCGCATCGTCGCCCTGCGCATGGAGGATATTGGCGTAAAGGCTGTAAAGCTCGGTGTGGTAGCCGAATTTATCGGTGTCGGGAAGCGTCCGGAGGATGTATTCCAAAGCCCGGTCCTGATCGCCGAGCATGTAGTGCATGTAGGCGCTGATGACCGCGCCGCCGAAAGCGAGGTAGTCGTAACCCCACTCGGTGCCCAGCCGGCAGACCTCCTCGGCGTATTTCAGGCCCGCAGGGTCGTTGCGCATGTAATACGTATTGGCCAGATTGCACTGCGCCACCAGATAGAAGCGGTTCAGCGAGGCGCTGCGGGCGTACTCCATCGCTTCGAGGAAATATTCGATGCCTCCGAAATAGTTCGTTTCGATGCTGACGGCATAGATTCCCAGCGCATTGTAAATCCGGCACAGCGCCACCGGGTCTTCGCACTGCCGCCCGCGGATCAAAGCCCGGTCGAGGTATATGCGGGTCGAGTCGCTGCCCTCGGCGAGCAGGTAGGACTGCCCGGAGAAGAGGTCGGCGTACATCAGCGCCCGCTCGTCGTCGTGCGCGGCGCCGGCCCTGCGGAGACGCGAGACGTAGGGATGAATGGCGGCGAATTCGCTCCGCATGGTGTATTGGGAGCAGATTTCGACCAGCAGGTCTATATCCTCAGGGTCCCGTTCCAGCCGCTCCAGCAGCGCAGGAAGCGTATCGGCCTGAATCACCGCGGCATGCGAAGCCGCGCCCTCCTGCGCGCGGACGGCAGGAAGTCCGAGAGACACGACGGCGGCCAATATGAACAAACGTCTGAACATCGCTGGAGATCGGAAAACGGGCCGGGCCGGAGAGTCGGCGCACTCCGTTTTCGCTCTGCTAAATTAATAAAAAAACTCGAAAACGACGAAAAGGCGCCTTTTTAATCCAAAAAGGCATGGTCCGAAGAGCGGGCGAAAACGGGCCGCGCTGCCGTTCCCGCGCCCGCGGACGCGACGGCCCGGAGGTTCACGGCAGGCCGGAGGTTTGCCCGGAGATTTGCACGGCCCGGAGGTTTGCACGGCCCGGAGGTTTGCACGGCCCGGAGGTTTGCGGCGGAATGTCCTCCGGCCCGTGAAACGGAAATGTAACGGGGCCGTCATTTCAAAGTAACGACGGCCCCGTATATTTGCAGTGTGAAAACCGGACGAGGTTTTCCAAGTTGGTTTTAGGTTACATAAGTAGGTTAGTGGGAGATGCAGCGACGCGAGGTCGCGGCATCTTCGTTATTACGGCTATTTCTCCATGTCGTGCAGGTGGATTTCGAGGGCGCGGACCGAAATCTGGATTTCCCAGATCGACACGCCCAGCGAACCGATCAGCAGCAGCAACGCCGCGCCGAAGACATAGGCCGAAAGGACGAAAAATCCGACATACAGCAGGAACATCGTCACCACGCAGAGAAAAAGGCTCGAAACGCCCAGAATCTGCATCGTGCGCGTGAGGTGCAGGCGGCGGCGCAGGTTGTCGATCTGCGCGCGGGTGACTTTCGAGGGGTGCTGGAGGTGCTGCTCCTTGAGCGTGCGCACCAGCTGGGCGTACGACAGAAAACGGTTGGTGTAGGCCAGCAGAATCAGCGAGACGGCTGAAAAGAGCAGTGCGGGGGTCGTAAGAGTCAGTTCTTCCATGACGAATCGGTTTTGCGGAATTACGGTCGCCGTTTCCTGCCGCTTCGGGTCCGCGGCCGCAGAGCGTTCAGGCAGGGCCGAAGCGGCATCATGCCGGGCACGCATCTCTGTGGGCACTCAGCGGGGTGCATCTTAGCGGGTGCGGCGCCAGAAACACGGGACGGCTTCCGGGACAAAGGTACGAAATATTCCGGTCAATGCGCCCGGTCCGACAAAACAGTGAGCGTTCGCCCCGGCAAAACGGCGTGCATCCACCCCGCAAAACAGCGAAGGTCCGGTCGGGCAAAACAGCGTGCATCCGTCCCGGCAAACCAGCAAAGGTCCGCAACATACACCCGCCCCGGTAAAACAGCATACACCCGTCCCGGCAAAACTGCGGCGGGACCCGAAGGCAAGATGCGCGTTCGAGACCTCCGGGCCGTATTCCGCCGCATCGGTCGCACATATCGGCCCGCCGGAATCTGCGGCGGCACCGGTCCGCCGGGCCCGACGCTGCCGATGCCGCCCGATCCCGGTCCGCATTCGTCGCTGCAAAGCAGGGGCCAAACCGTAGGCCGAAGGACTCCGTCCTGCAGAAAAAACGCTCCGGGGCGATATGGTCCGACAAATCGCAGGTATTTTTTAAGATTTTTTAAGAAAATGCGCCGCAGCGTTCGGTATTGTGAAAAAAATAACATACCTTTGCGCATCCCAAAGAAAACAATTTTAATCTCATTTTGACGAATAATAATTTATGGAATTGAACAAAACCTTTATCGACGGACTTTGGAGCAAGGAGATCAACGTGACGAGTTTCGTTCAGACGAACATCACCCCCTACGTGGGCGACGCCTCCTTCCTGCAGGGTCCCACCGACCGCACGAAGCACATCTGGAACCTCTGTCTCAAGGCCCTCGAAGAGGAGCGCGCCAACAACGGCGTCCGTTCGCTGGACAACAAGACCGTTTCGACCATCACTTCGCACAAAGCCGGCTACATCGACAAAGAACAGGAGCTGATCGTCGGTCTGCAGACCGACCAGCTGCTCAAGCGCGCCATCAAGCCCTTCGGCGGCATCAACGTCGTATCGCGCGCCTGCAAGGAGAACGGCGTCGACGTGGACGAGAAGGTTAAGGATATTTTCACCCACTACCGCAAGACGCACAACGACGGCGTGTTCGACGTCTACACCGAGGAGATCCGCTCGTTCCGTTCGCTGGGCTTCCTGACGGGTCTGCCCGACAACTACGCCCGCGGCCGCATCATCGGCGACTACCGCCGTCTGGCCCTCTACGGCACCGACCGGCTGATCGAAGCCAAGACCGAGGACCTGCGCGGCCTGACCGGCCCGATGACCGACGCCCGCATCCGCCTGCGCGAAGAGGTCGCGGAGCAGATCAAGGCACTCAAGGAGATCCGCACGATGGGCGAATACTACGGACTGGACCTGAGCCGTCCGGCGCACTCGGCGCAGGAGGCCGTACAGTGGGTCTACATGGCCTACCTCGCCGCCGTGAAGGAGCAGGACGGCGCCGCAATGTCGTTGGGCAACGTTTCGTCGTTCCTCGACATCTTCATCGAGTACGATCTGGCCCACGGCAACATCGACGAAGTGTTCGCGCAGGAGCTGATCGACCAGTTCGTCATCAAGCTCCGCATGGTGCGCCACCTCAGAATGCAGTCCTACAACGACATCTTCGCCGGCGACCCGACGTGGGTGACCGAAGCCATCGGCGGACGCTTCAACGACGGCCGCACGAAGGTGACCAAGACCTCGTTCCGTTTCCTGCAGACGCTCTACAACCTCGGTCCGTCGCCCGAACCCAACCTCACGATTCTGTGGAGCCCCGACCTGCCGCAGGGATTCAAGGATTTCTGCGCCAAGGTTTCGGCCGACACCAGTTCGATCCAATACGAAAACGACGAGCTGATGCGCGAAGTGCGCCACTCGGACGACTACGGCATCGCCTGCTGCGTGTCGTATCAGGACATCGGCCGTCAGATCCAGTTCTTCGGCGCCCGCTGCAACTTGGCCAAGGCCCTGCTGCTGGCTCTGAACGGCGGCCGCTGCGAGAACACCGGCACGCTGATGGTCAAAGGCATTCCGGCGCTCACCGAGGGTCCGCTGCGCTTCGAAGAGGTGATGTGCAACTACAAGATGGTGCTGACCGAAATCGCCCGCGTCTACAACGAGGCAATGAACATCATCCACTACATGCACGACAAATACTATTACGAGAAGGCCCAGATGGCGCTGGTGGACACCGACCCGCGCATCAACCTCGCCTACGGCGTGGCCGGTCTCTCGATCGCCCTCGACTCGCTCTCGGCCATCAAATACGCCAAGGTGACGGCGCGCCGCAACGAGCAGGGGCTCACCGACGGATTCGACATCGAGGGTGAATTCCCCTGCTTCGGCAACAACGACGACCGGGTGGACCACTTGGGCGTGGACCTCGTGTACTATTTCAGCGAGGAACTGAAGAAGCTGCCCGTCTACAAGAACGCCCGTCCGACCCTCTCGCTGCTGACCATCACCTCGAACGTGATGTACGGCAAGAAGACCGGCGCGACGCCCGACGGACGCGCCAAAGGCGTGGCTTTCGCTCCGGGCGCCAACCCGATGCACGGACGCGACAAGAGCGGCGCGATCGCTTCGCTGGCCTCGGTGGCCAAGCTACGCTACCGCGACTCGCAGGACGGCATCTCGAACACCTTCTCGATCATCCCCAAATCGCTGGGCCCGACGCAGGAGGAGCGGATCGAGAACCTCGTGACGATGCTCGACGGCTACTTCACCAAGGGGGCGCACCACCTGAACGTGAACGTGCTGAACCGCGCGATGCTCGAAGACGCCATGGAGCACCCCGAAAACTATCCGCAGCTGACGATCCGCGTGTCGGGCTATGCCGTGAACTTCACCAAGCTGAGCCGCGAACACCAGCTGGAGGTCATCAGCCGCAGTTTCCACGAGCGGATGTAAGATGATAAAGGTACACTCCTACGAATCAATGGGAACATTCGACGGGCCGGGACTCCGGCTCGTCGTTTTCCTGCAGGGATGCAATTTCCGCTGTCTCTACTGCGCCAATCCCGACACGATCGACGCCTGCGGCGGCACGCCCACGTCCCCGGACGAGATACTCCGCATGGCCGTGGACCAGAAACCCTTTTACGGACGGCGGGGCGGCGTGACCTTTTCGGGCGGCGAACCGACGTTTCAGGCCGCGGCGCTGGCGCCGCTGGTGCGCAGGCTCCGGGAGGCGGGCATCCACGTCTGCATCGACACGAACGGCAGCATCTGGAATCCGGCAGTCGAAGAGCTGCTGGGGCTGGCGGACCTGATCCTGCTCGACGTGAAGCAGGCCGATCCCGAACGCCACCTCGCGCTCACCGGGCGCGACAACGCCCGGACCCTGCGCACGGCGGCATGGCTCGAAGAACACGGCAAACCCTTCTGGCTCCGCTACGTGCTGGTGCCGGGCTACAGCGACGCTGAAGCCGACATCCGCACGCTGGGCGGGCGGCTCGGCGGCTACAGACAGATCGAACGGGTCGAGCTGCTGCCCTACCACACGCTCGGAGTTCACAAATACGAAGCGATGGGAAAGGAGTACAAGCTCTCGGACGTCAGGGAGAATACGCCGGAACAGCTGGACCGCGCGGCGGCGCTGCTGCGCGAATATTTCGCGAATGTGGTGGTGAACTGACGCCCCCGGCCGACTTCGGCGGCGGCCTGCTGAATTGCTACCAGCACTCCGCCTTGTCTTTCAACTCAGGAATCCGGTCACGCGTGTAGACCGGATTTTTGATGCCCTGCCGTTTCTGGGCGACGTAATCGGCCAGCAGCAGGAAAGCCTGACGCCCCAGCAGCAGGATAGCGGCGAGGTTGAAGAGGGTCATCAGCGCCATCGTAATGTCGGCAAGGCTCCACGCCAGATCGAGCGTGGCAAGGGCCCCGAACAGCACCATCGCCCCGACCAGCAGCCGGTAGAGGGTCAGCGCGCCCGGACGACGGGTGATGAAGCGGATATTGGCTTCGCCGTAATAGTAGTTGCCGATGATACTGCTGAAAGCGAAGAGGAAGATCGCCACGGCGACGAAGACACTGCCGACGGGGCCGATTTCACTGACCAGCGCGGCCTGCGTAAGCCGGATGCCCGACAGCGATGCGTCGGGGACGCCGCCGAAAAGGATGATGAAAGCCGTGCAGGTGCAGATTACGAGCGTATCGGTGAAGACCCCAAGGGTCTGGATCAGCCCCTGCTTGACGGGATGCGAGACATGGGCCGTGGCGGCGACGTTGGGCGCGGAACCCATGCCCGCCTCGTTGCTGAACAGCCCCCGCTTGATGCCCTGCATCAGCGCGGCTCCCACGCCGCCGCCCATCGCCTGCTCCCAGCCGAAAGCGTTGGCGACGATCAGCTCCACGACTTCGGGCAGCCGCCGGAAATTGAAGAGCACCACGCCCAGCGCAAGGGCGATATACCCCAGCGCCATGACCGGGACCACCACCCCGCTCACGCGGGCGATGCGGTGTATGCCGCCGAAGATAACGCCCAGCGTCAGCAGCGTCAGGGCGATGCCGACCCAATGGTGGTCGAAGCCGAAAGCGCCCTCCCATGCGGCGCAGATCGTGTTGCTCTGCACCGAATTGAAGGCGAAGCCGAACGTGACGGAGATCAGTACGGCGAAGACCACGCCCATCCAGCGCCGGCCCAGTCCCCGTTCCATATAATAGGCCGGACCGCCGATATAGGAATCCCTGCCGCGGCGTTTGTAGAGCTGGGCGAGGGTCGATTCGACGAAGGCGCTCGAAGCCCCCAGCAGGGCGATGATCCACATCCAGAAGACGGCTCCCGGACCGCCGACGGCGATCGCCGTGGCGACGCCCGCGAGATTGCCCGTACCAACGCGGCTCGCCAGCGAGACGGCGAAGGCCTGAAACGACGAGACATGCCGCTCGCCCCGCCGTCCGCCGCCCGCCGACTCCCCCAGCACGCGGAGCATCTCGCGCAGCATGCGGAACTGCACGCCGCGCGTACGCACGGTGAACCATACGGCGCAGCCTAACAGCAGGGCGACCAGCAGATAAGACCAAAGCACGTTATTGACCGAGTCGATCCAGAAGAAAAGGGTTTGCATGGCGGAGATGTTTCGGACAAAGGTAGCAAAGTTAATGCTAAAACGGGAGAAGACCGGAATTCCGGTCTTCTCGAAGCAAATCATTCGGCGGCATCCATCCGGATCGTCTCCCCCGTCCGGCGGCTGCGTTCGGCGGCGTAGCAGATGCGGTGGCTCTCGATCGAATCGTCGATCGTGGTGAGGAACGGCCGCGAGGGGTCGCGGAGCGCGCGGATGAAATCGCCGATCAGCTGCAGGTCGGCCCCGGCGTGGAAGGGCTGTCCGGCGATGTCCGAGAAATCATAGGTCTCGGCATCCCCGCCGCGGAACCTGCGGACCCGCAGCGTACGCTCGTCGCCGTCGATCTCGCCGCCCGTCAGCCGGATGTGGGTCTTGCGGAAATCGTCGTTGGTGAACATCTCCATCGAAAGGCTCATCGTCACCTCGTCGTCCATCTCCATCGAAAGCAGCTGGTGATCGACCACGTCGTTGTCGCAACGATAGACGCAGCGGCCCAGCATTCCCGTGCGCAGTTCCTCCATAATCGTCGCATCGAGCGTCGCTCCGGGCGGCACGTCGAAGTTCGAGACCCAGTCGCGGCGGACGTAGTAGAGGTCGCGCGCCGAGAAGGGGCATTCGGATTCCATCCGGCAGTCGAGACACCGCGCGGCGGAGCCTTCGGGAGCATTCTCCGCACGGAACCAGCGCAGCGACCCGAACGACGAGAGCAGGCGGCAGTGCGAACCCGTCAGCCACAGCAGGAAGTCGATGTCGTGACAGCATTTGGCCAGCAGGATCGGATTGGCTTCGCTCTCGCGCCGGAAGATGCCGCGCACGTAGCTGTGGGTGGCCCGGTCGAGTCCGACCGAAGCGGTATGGTTGACCGAAACGACGTGTCCCAGCCGCCCCGAAGCGACCAGCTCGCGGATCTTGGCGAAATAGGGATGGTAGCGCAGCACATGGCAGACGCCGACCAGCACGCCGCGCCGGCGGGCGCGCCGGGCGATTTCGCGGCATTCGTCGAGACGCTGGGCGATCGGCTTTTCGAGCAGGACGTGGTATCCGGCGTCGATAGCCTTCACGGCCGGGTCGAAATGGGCGTTTTCGGGGGTCGAGATCAGCACCATGTCGGCATCGAGCCTCTCGGCGAAGAAGTCGTCGTAATGGGCGTAGCAATACTTGTCGGGAAGTCCGAAGGCGTCGGCCATGGCGCGGCGGCGCAGGTCGTTGACTTCGACGATCGCGGCCAACCGGAGCTGTTCGGGATTCCGGCGGGCGTATTCGAGGTATTTATGCGCCCGGTTGCCGGCGCCGATCACGACGATCCGCACGGGCCGGGAGAGGGTTGTTTCAGTTTTCATCGGATGTTGCGGAAATTACAGCGGCTGCCACGGCTCCGCCGTCCGCCGCATCGCGGCGTTCGATGCGGGAGGAAAGACGGATGCTAAGTTCGTAGAGCCAGTAAAGAGGTATGATAACCAGAATCAGGCTGAAAATGTCGGGCGGCGTGATGATCGCGGCGATCACCAGCAGGCCGACGAAAGCGTGCCGGCGGTAGCGTTTCAGAAACGACGACGAGACCAGCCCCATACGGGTCAGGAAGTAGACCAGCAGCGGCAGCTGGAACACCAGCGCCGAGGCCAGCGATGCGACGATGACGGTCGAAAGGTACTGATTGACGTCGATCATGTTGACGATCGAAGCGCTGGCTTCGTAATTGATGAAGAAGCTGACCGAGAGCGGCACGATGACGAAATAGCCGAAAAGCAGGCCCGTGAAGAAGCAGGCCGAGACCCAGAATACGAAGCGGTGCGTGGCGGCGATTTCGCGCTGCGTGAGCGCGGGCCTCACGAAACGCCAGAACTCCCAGAGGACGTAGGGCATGGCCAGCACGAGACCCGTCACGAACGAGATTTTCATGTGCAGGTTGAACTGCCCCGCCATGGCGGTATTGATAACCCGGAAATCGAGGTTCGAGACGTCGAACGCTTCGGGATTGACGCTCAGCGAGAGTCCTGTCAGACCGTTGATCCAGCCGCAGAGCGCGGCGAGGCCGTGTCCGGTCTCCAGCAGCAGCCGGTTGGTCGGGAAACCGGCGCTCTTGGGGCCGAAAAGTACCACGTCGATCAGGAAGTGCCGGGCGAAAAATGCGGCGACGGCGATCACGACGACAGCGGCGGCACCGCGCACCAAATGGGGGCGCAGCGCCGCGAAATGGGACCAGAAGTCCATCTCCGCGCTTTCGTTTCCGGCGTTGGGTTTCGACATATCGGTTCGTTGGGGAATTCGCGCCGTGCTACGGACTATTTATCCGCCGGTTTGTCTCCGGGGGCTTCCGCCGGATTCGGCTTCTTGTTTTCGGACGAATAGTCCGTATTCATGGCGTCCTTGAACTCCCGCACGCCGCGGCCCATGCCGCGCATCAGTTCGGGGATTTTCGCGCCGCCGAAGAGCAGTATCACGACGAATACGATAATCAGCAGCTGGCCGTATCCGATCATACAGGGTATAAACATAGTCTTGCAGTTTTTGCGTTTCACAATTGCGGTCCGCGCCGCATCCCTGCGGAGTCCGCCTCCCGTGCGGGATCATCCGCACGGGAGGCGGGCAGCGCCGTCTATTGGCGGCCGGCGCTCAGGTCCAGCACGCGCAGGTTGCGGAACTGGATGCCCGCACCGTGGCCCAGCAGACCGAGATGGCCTTTCTTATTGAAGAGTCCGGGATGGTTCTTGCCGTCCACGGTATAGGGATTCTTCTTCGAGCCGTCCTCCGAGACGTTGTGTCCCTTGCAGGCTTGGCGGATATCGCCGTCGAGGATCACGCGGCCGTTGACCGTGACCGTAATGCGGTCGCCCACGGCGTGTATCTCCATCGTATTCCACGTCCCCAGATCGCCGAACACGACGTGTTCCTGCGCCGGGATGATGCCGTAGACGGAGCCGTGCTGCTGGTAGATGCGCAGGTTCTTGTAGATCGGCGCGTCGTGGTCGAGAATCTGGATTTCCATGCCGTGATAGGCGGCGTCCACGCCCATCGGCGTACGGATGCCGATGCCGTTGTTGACGCCCCGGCGCAGGAAGCGGAATTCGAAGCGCAGGTCGAAATCGCCGTACTCCTTGACCGTATAGAGGTTGCCCGATCCGCCATAGGAGGCGGTCACGTCGATCGTGCCGTCCAGCGGAACGTAATTGACCGTGTTGCCCGTCCATTTGTGCAGCGAACGGCCGTCGAAGAGCACTTCGTAGCCCTGCGCCGCCTCTTCGGGCGAAAGTTCGAAAACAGGCGTCGAGGGCAGTTCGCCGATGTAGAGGTTGCGGAAGCAGGCGGGAGCCGCCAGACCCGACAGTTCGATGCGGCCGCGTACGCAGACCGGTTCGCCGGGAGCGCAGGGGTTCGTCAGCACGACGTTCTCGGCCAGCGTCACCCCGTTCTCGATCAGCGTGATGCGGTCATCGACGACCTTGGCGTAGAGCGTATTCCATGTGCCGGGAGCGTTGTCCGCAGCGGCGGCCGGGGTATCGGTCTGCCCCTGAGTCTTCAGGCCGGTGCCTTCGGTTCCGCCCAGCCGGATTTGGGACATCGAACGTACGGCAAGCCCGGCTTCGCCTTCGGAACGCCATTCGAGCCAGAGTTCGAAATTCTCGTATTCCTTTTCGGTACCGATCGTACTCGGAGCCTTGCCTGCGAAAACGAGGGCGTTTCCGTCCGCGCTCCAGTTCGCGGCCATCGCTTCGGCGGCGGCTTTGCGCAGGCCGGCGATCCGGCGGGCCGAAAGTTTCCGCTCACCGGCGGGATCGGCGGTCACGGCGGTCCATCCTTCGAGACCCGCGGTCGGAAGAAGAGCGAAGCCCGCAGCGGGGATTTTGCCGAGCAGTCCGGTGATCTCATCGACGGCGTATCCCGCATCGGCGTCGGATTTGGCCAGCTCCCTGTAGACCTCGCGGGCCTGCTCCAGCGCACTGCGGACAGCCTCGCCGCCCGGCATCGGAGCGCTCTTGGCGACGATCGTCTTCACGGCCGCGGCGGCAGCTCCGGCGGTTGCGGGGTCGGAGAGGTAGTCGGCGGCCAGCATCAGGGCGGGCACTTCATGGACGCCCGCAAGGTAGCCGAGCAGTTTGTTCCGCACGGCGGCCGAGGGTTTGAGTTCGAGTCCCTGCCGGTAGAGCTGGCAGCGGCGGACCGGAGTCGCAGGCTGTTTGGCGCAGAGGTCGGCATAACGCATCAGGGCGCGGTCAGCCAGAGCCGGATTTTCGGCGGCGATGCGGTAAAGGATATCGGTCATCGCAGGGCTTTCGACCGTCAGCAGGGCGGCGAAAGCGGCTTCGCGGTCACCCTCGCGGAATCCGGCCAGCAGGCTGGCGACGGCTTCGGGGGTGCCGGTCTGCGCCAGCACGGGATAATAGCGCGCCGGAATTTTCGACGCCCGCATGTAGCCGGCGATCGCGCCGTAGCGTTTGTCGGCCGGAAGCTGCGCCGAAGTGCGGATCAGCGCGGTCTGGATTTGCGCCGCATGCTGTCCGTCGGCGGCATCGAGCAGTCCGGCCAGACGGTCCATATGGCGGGGTCCGGTCACATAAGGAAGAGCGGCATAGGCGGCTTCGCGCACCTGCTTGTCAGAAGTCTCCAGCAGTGCGAAGACGCGGTCCGCGGCCACGGTCATGCGGCGTGCGGCGGCCAGCCTGAGGGCCGGAACGAGCACCTCGGCGTCATCACGCGCAAGCAGCCGCTCGACCATCGGGTCGATGCGGCCGTTGAAGGCAAGCAGGGCTTTCTCGGCGGCTTCGGCATGGGGACCTTCGAGCGCCGAGACCAGCGCTGCGAGCGCCTGCTCGCCGCCGATACGGCCCGAAGCTTCGATGGCGGCCCGTGCGACCCGGTCGTCGGACGAAGTCACGGCGCCCGTAATCACACCGCTCTGCGACACGGCGCCGCAGTCACCCAGCCACGCGAGCACCGCAGTCCGGGTTTCGGCGTCATAGCGCGGCATGCCGGCGGCAACCCGCGCAAAGATCTCGTCGTCGCCCTTGCCGAGCGTCTGCAAAGCGGCATAGCGGTATTCGGCAGGTCCCTCCTTGACGGCGGCCAGTACGTAAGGCATCGCCTTTTCGGTACCGAGCGCATCGGCAAGTACTGCGAGAGCCGCACCACGCACATACTGGCGGTCGCACTTGAGCAGGCCCTTGGCGGCTTTCACGGCCGGCTGGGCGTCTCCCGCGGCCACGAGGTTCGCAAGCAGGCGCAGATAGGCATCGGCAGCGCCGGTGTTATCCCAGCCGTAACCGGCCTCGGCGGCTGCGGCGGCCAGCGGTTTGAGCGAAGCGCGCGAACCGCAGACAGCCAGCGCATTGTAAATCTGTTCGGCCGTCCGGGCGTCGGCGCCGCCGAGCCATCCCAGCAGGAAGGGTTCGGCCTGCGTCATCCGCTTTTCGGCAAAAGCATAGGCCAGCGCGCGTTTCCGTTCGGCCGCAAGGCCCTCCTTGCGGGCCTCGGCGAGCAGAACCGGCTCGGTGCCGGGCGTCGAAATCAGCGCACGGATCGCATAGTCGGACAGATAGGAGTCGTCCAGATAAGGCAGTATCCATGCCGCGTCCTCCGCCGCGGAGCAGAGCTGCAGCTGCGAGAAGAGGAAAGCGCGGTTGGCGTTGTCGGCGCAGCGTTCGATCGCCCGAACCAGTCCCTTGCGGACATCGGCGCACAGGGCTTCGTTTCCGGGGGCGGTCGCATAGGCAGTGATGCCGTTCAGGGCGTATTCGAGCGTCGCGTTCTTACCCTTGTCGGCGGGAGTGAGCATGCCGGCGATCATTTCGACACCGGCGCTTCCCGTAGCGGCAAGTTCGCCCATCACTTCGTTGAAAACGGCGGGCGTGGCGGCCGGAAGCTGGGCCAGACCGTCGGCAACGACGGTTTCGGCGTTGCGCTGCCGGGCGTCGAGCTGCTGGGCGGCGGCCCCTGCGGGCAGCAGGGCGATCAGGGCGCCCAGAATAAACAGTCGTGTGATTATCTTTTTCATGGTAACAGGTGCTAAATATGCCACGGGCCGCGCATCGGCTGATCGATCAGTCGGTTGGCGGCATCGTCGCCGATGAAGAGTTGGGTGTCGGGATCGAAGTGCAGGGTGCGGTTCAGCCGCAGGGCGCAGGCGCCCAGATTCACGAGCGTCGAACTGCGGTGACCGATCTGCTCGTCGAGCGCGAATTTGCGCCGCGTGCACACGCACTCCAGAAAATCGGTGTTCTGCGGTTCGGGATCGGGCATCTCGGCCAGTTTCTCCATCACGTCGGGAATGGTGCAGCGGAAACCCTTGTAGACCTTGCCCAGCGGACCTTCGATATAAGGCGTGTCGCCCTCGCTTTCGAAGCCCTCGCCTTCGAGGACGATCTGGCAGCCGTCGTCGTAGGTATAGACGATTTTACGCCAAATGCCCACGGCGTCGGGATGCTGCTGCGGAGCGTCCACCTCGATCTTGACGGGCGACGTCTCGTCCTTGCCCAGCAGGTACTGCACGGGGTCCATGTAGTGCTGGCCCATGTCGGTAAGACCGCCGCCGTCGTAGTCCCAATAGCCGCGGAAGGTGCTGTGCACGCGGTGTTTGTTGTAGGGTTTGTAGGGCGCCGGTCCGAGCCACATGTCGTAATCCAGCTCGGCGGGAACAGGTTCAGGAGCGAGGTTTTCCCGGCCCACCCAGAAGAACTTCCACGTGAATCCGGTGGTGCCCGAAATGGTCACCTTGAGCGGCCAGCCCAGCAGGCCGCTGTCGATCAGCTTCTTGAGCGGCTCGACCGTCGTGCCGAGACCATAGAAGGTATCCTTGAAGCGGAACCAAGTGTTCAGGCGGAAGATGCGGTTGTTGCGCCGGACGGCTTCGGCTACGCGCTTGCCTTCGCCGATGGTGCGCGTCATCGGTTTCTCGCACCAGATGTCCTTGCCGGCCTTGGCCGCCTCGACGGCCATGATGCCGTGCCAGTGCGGCGGCGTGGCGATATGCACGATGTCGATATTGGGGTCGGTAATCAGGCGGCGGAAGTCGCTGTAGGCTTCCAGCGTCTCGCCGAACTTCTTCTGTCCCAGCGCAACGGCGCTTTCGAGGTGTTTGCGGTCCACGTCGCAGACTGCCACCAGCCGGCAGTCCTTGTTGCTGGTGAAGTGGTAGCTGCTCTTGCCGATGCCGCCCACGCCGATGATGCCTTTGGTGA
>ERZ1673699.43-NODE-43-length-168532-cov-19.501220_pt1 | contig 168532 bp, 155 predicted proteins | sample MGYA00580229_ERZ1673699 | MGnify/ENA primary metagenome ERZ1673699 (study PRJEB41218, sample SAMN15661785) | gut metagenome | host: Homo sapiens | place: Canada: London | collected 2015-08-20/2019-03-30 | study: EMG produced TPA metagenomics assembly of... | reverse complement strand
CAGATCCTTTTGCCATAATCGTGTGTCTCCTTTCGATATCAGACAATCGGAACTGGTGAAATGCTTCTTGCGTTTAAGTATATCATTCTTAATAAAGAATACCGCCCGTAAAATAGCTGACGCATAGAGCTACTATTTTATGGGCGGATCTTTTGCGCCTTCAATCTCGGCTTGCAGCTCCTCGCGGGTTTTCTCTCTTGGCTTTGTCATGGGTGGTCGCTCCTTTCTGATCATAGGCATAGAAAAAGGACAGTCGATTTTCTCGACTGTCCTCTCGGATTGGTTATGTAATTGTAAAATGTTATTTTTTATTAAACTTTTGAATATCTCCGTAATCTTTAAGCTCACTATTTTCAAAAGCTTGTTGTAAATTATCGCTATCCAAAAACAACACATTTCCACTTGAGGTCAAGGGCAACATACAAGAATCAGCTTTCAGTATTTCTCCCGGATTGTCTATTAGCATAACCAGAGGATTTTTTGCTTCTATCGGCTTCGCTGATCCAAGAGTTACATTTATAGGAAATGCAAGCAGACCGCCACCTTCGTATTCGTATAACCCTGTTCCTTCTGGCAATACACTTCCGTCGTTTGTCAATATCGGCATTTGACTGTCTAAAAACTCTTGCATACTTTTTGATAAGCTGCTATATTCTATGGGTTTTAATTTGCCAGAATCGCCAAAGTTTTCAATCCATTTGGGATTTGTAAACACCAAATGGTCATAATCTCCCAGCTCGGTAGAAAGTTCAATAGCGCTATCTACTACATAGGAGAGGAGCAAATTGTCCTCTTGGTCAGATAGCAAATTGCTTCCAGCAGTTATCAGTTCTTCATCTTCGCATACTGTATCTATGTCAGTATATTCTATAAAACTAATTCCGGTCATGTCATATTCGGAAAGCTTATTTGTATTTCCGCACCCGGTTAAACTAATCACAAGTGCTAATGCAGACATGATTATAAGGTTGTTATGTTTCATAGATGCCTCCATTTTCTGTTTGTTGCCCAATTATTAAAGAAGTATAACACAAACTTATGAACAAATCCACGTCATTTCAGCCTGTCGGCAGCATCGTGTTCTCTGGCATACTCCCACGCCGCCTCTCGGCGTTCTTCACTGTATGGGGCGGTCAGATGGAGAATCTCCTTATCATTCAATCAATCATTCGTTATAAACATCAGAAGCATTTCAATCAGTTCACCAAGTCACTTTTATTTTGTGTTATACTGTTTTATAGATTTTTCTTGGTCTCCGCTTCGCTACGGTCGGTGCAAAGCGGACATCCACTGGATGTCCTGCACCCTTGTATTTGCCCTTATGAGAGTTCGTAAACACTGACGGGACGATATAACACAAGGGAAATAATAAGGGAAAGCTAACCTGTGATAAACTTAGTGTTTTCAAGGGCTTGAGAGGTATTTGATAATAAAATATAACAATTATGAAATTACTTGGAATAGATGAAATCTCAATTCTAATTTGAAAAATTTAATGGTATCGGGCACCAAAAATTTCAGGGTTTGCGGATATCATGCGCATATTCTATGGAAAATTCCGCTGAAATATGCTTTAATAGAGATATATAGCAGTAAATAACAATTGCAAGAGGAAGAAAATGTCTAGAAGAAAGAGGCAGAAAAACGGAATGATAAATAATGAAAATGAAAATAAAATTGACTCTGCAGAGCCGGAAAATAACAGCATGACACAGCAGACAGTTGACGCGCAGCAGGTGGTTATCCCGCAGGAGAGCGAGCGCATCCAGCGAGCCGAGTGGATTCACGAGCAGGTGAAACTGCAGCGTGAAGCGGAGGACGAGGCCTGGGAGAAGATCATGGAGGAGCAGAAGCTGCTTACAGAGCGCAGACGCTCCATAGATGCCGATATAAACAGTAACAGGGAGCTGAAGCGATACCATGAGGACTGCATGGAGGATATCACAGACCAGGTATATTCACTGCATGGCATATCGGTAGACAAGCTGGAGGGCATAAAAGAGTATAGGAATGCCCTGTTCCGCGGAGAAGCATTCATAGTGTTTTGCATATCTGTGATAATGGCTGCGATTGTGGCATATGCCTATGGACCGACTTCGCAGCTGTGCCTGTATGTACTCATGTGTGTAGGTGCGGAGGGAGCGTTATTGTCCCAAAAGCGAAAGAATATACTGTTTTTCATCCCACTTATCCTGATAGCGGCGGAGATGGCAGGCTACAAGCTGTATCCGCAGTATCTGGAGTATGTCACGATGGCTGGAGAGGCACTGGCGCTGCTTCTTATGATGATAGGCACTGTGGGATACTTTGTGCACAATCCATACCGCAAGGACAGAAAAAATATAAAGGCTGCAAAGTCAGACCTCAAGGAATTACATAAGGTTGCCAAAAAGAGCGTAAAGAAAAATAAAAAGAGCCGCATAAAGAACGAAGCAAAAGAAGCAAAGCTTGCGGCAAAGCAGGCCCAAAAAGAGACAAAGGCTGCCATAAAGGAGCAGAAGAGGCAGAATAAGCTCGCAAAGAAGCAGGCCAAGTACGAGCTTAAGGAGAAAAAGCGACAGCAGAAGAGTGAGCGTGTTGAGCTTAAGCATGAGCTGAAGAAGACTCAGCTCATGGATAAGGTGAGAAGATTTACACCGAAAGAGCAGAATAGTGAAAGCACCCCTTCGGCAGAGAGCATAGATAACAACATTACAGAAAACAATATCATAGAGAATAACATCATTGATATAGAGCGCAAGGTCAATTAATCATGGATGAGAATTAGGCAGACAGCTGATACTTCTCCATCCAGTAATTAATCTGGATGAAATATGCGATAAGCTGCGGACCTGCCATGAGCTGGCCAAACCACGGACTGCCGTATTCTGCCGGTGCCTTTAAAAATTCGCGCGTTTTGTCAGCGTCAATGAGAGTACGCACAGGGGCGTTAGGGGAGTCTAATATCTCCTCCATACCCTTTATAAGGAGAGCTTCATATCCGGGATGATAAGTCTTTGGATATGGGCTCTTTTTTCTGTGCAAAAGCTCAGGCGGCAGGACATCTGAAAAAGCATCGCGAAGCAGAGTCTTTTCCACACCGTTTTGATATTTCATATGCCAAGGCACATTAAAGACATACTCAATGATACGATGGTCGGCAAAAGGTACACGGGCCTCAAGCTCGGAGTACATGCTGGTGCGATCCATGCGGTCAAGAAGCGTCTGCATGAACCATTTGATATTGAGATAACCTATTATGCGGCGGCTTTCGTCCTCACCGGCCTCGCCGTAAAGGAGAGGTGCTTTTGACCTCGACTCCTCATATCGAAAAGCCTGATAACCGGATAAATCAAGCTCCAAACCTACATCATCGCGCAAAAGAGCAAGGCGTGGAGCGACATCCGATGACCATGGGAAGCCATATCTTTCCAGCAGCTCTTTGCGGTAAAACCACGGATATCCGCCAAAGATTTCATCAGCACACTCACCGGTAAGAGCTACCTTGTTTTTTCGGCTGACGAGGCTGCAGAAATATAAAAGTGACGAGTCCACATCGGTCATGCCGGGCATATCCTTTGCATCGACCGCGGCAAAGAGCGCCTTGAAGAGAGAGTTCTCATCACACTCGAGATAGGAGTGGGCTGTCTCATACTCCTCAAGCATACGATTGACATAGGGCAGATCCCTCTCCGGCTGGAAGGCGTTTGCCTTAAAATACCTGTCATTGTCCTTAAAGTCGAAGGAAAAAGTGTTGAGCGTTTTACCGCGTGTGTTCATATAGTTTGCGGCGATGGCGGTCACGATGCTTGAATCGATGCCGCCTGACAGAAAAGTACATACCGGCACATCGGAAACCATCTGCCTTTTTATAGCGTCCTCCACCAGAAAACGTGTGTGAGCAACGGTATCCCGATAGCTCTCGGTGTGTTCCCGGCTTGTAAGCTCCCAGTAGGTTTCATCATGCAGCCCATCCTGTGAGTAAATCATGAAGTGTCCCGGCAAAACCTCAAACAAATCCTTAAACAGGGAAAGTCCGCTCGTGTGCGCAGGCCCGATAGCAAGAAGCTCCTGCAAGCCCTGCTTATCAAGCTCAGGCTTTACTGCAGGGTGCGCAAAGCAGGCCTTTGGCTCGGAGCAAAACACCAGAGAATCTCCTCGGATGGCATAAAAAAGCGGTTTGACACCTACGCGGTCGCGGTATAATAGCAGCCGGCTTTTAGCCGCATCCCATATGGCAAATGCAAAAATACCATTTAAGCGATTGACAAAATCAGCGCCCCAATGGATGTAGGCATACAGAATAACCTCGGTGTCTGAGGTTGTGGAGCATACAAAGCCGTTTTCGGACAGCTCGGGAATCAGCTCATCAGTGTTGTAAATCTCACCGTTATAGCAGATTGTGTAATCATAGCCATTGTGGGTGCGCGTCATGGGCTGGTCGCCGCACAGGATATCACGGATGGCCAGACGGCTGTGCGACAGACCAATATGCTTTTTAAGGTAGCGTCCTCTGGCATCGTTGCCGCGGTGGGCGAGCACAGCACGCATCTTCTCAAGACGAAAGTTCCAGTAATCGGTGTTCTCTTCAAAGTCTTCTTTAAAGTTACAGAATCCGGCAATACCACACATAAAAATTCATATCTCCGTAAAAACAGATTTAATTTATATTATGCATACGCCTCGAAGCTGTTAATCCGGTCAGAAAATAAAATGATATGGTGGACAAAAGTCATTTTATTAATCAATTACCAAACTGATTATAAAATTTTTATTGACAAGAAAGGCAAAAGAGCGTTACTCTTATTACATGAAGTTAGGCAATACTAACATGTATAAATGACAGATAACTACAGTAAGTACAATCTGACCAATAATTGTTTTTAAACGTATAACCTTATATAAGGTAAATGTAATTTGAAATGTTGAAAGAGAGGATATCATATGTCAGAAGAAGAGAGAAAGTTCTTAGAAATAGTGGATTTGAAAAAGGGCTTTGGAAGCGGCGAGACGCGCCAGGAGGTGCTGCGAGGTATGAATTTTTCTGTGGCAAAGGGTGAATTCTGTGTGCTGCTCGGACCGTCAGGCTCCGGAAAGTCTACACTGCTCAATATCATCGGAGGCATCGACAGCGCCGATTCCGGATATATCAGCATAAATGGTGACAAGCTGAAGGATATGAGCGAGAAAAAGCTCACGCAGTACCGCAGAAAGCATCTGGGATATGTATTTCAGATGTACAACCTGATTGCCAATCTGAATGTAAAGGAAAATATCGAGGTGGGCGCATACCTGTCTGACAACGCACTGGATATCGATGAGCTGCTTCACACGCTGGGGCTTTACGAGCACCGCTACAAGCTTCCAAATCAGCTATCCGGCGGACAGCAGCAGCGTGTGTCAATCGGTCGTGCAATCGTGAAAAACCCTGATATACTGCTCTGCGACGAGCCGACAGGAGCGCTTGATTACAACACCTCAAAGGAGATTTTGAAGCTCATAGAGGATGTCAACAAAAAGTACGGAAACACCATAATCATGGTCACACACAATGAGGCCATCAAAAACATGGCAGACCACGTGATAAAGCTACGAGACGGAGCCGTGCGTCACAACGATATCAATACAAATAAGGTTTCGGCCGAAGAGCTTGAGTGGTAAGGAGAATTTGACCTATGAGCAGGAAAAAGATAAAAAATCCTCTGATAAAGCGTATACCAAAGGAAATTATCGGTGACTGGAAGAAATATCTCGTTGTATTTCTTTTCCTCGTGCTGACAATCGGCTTTGTATCCGGAATGTATGTGGCAAACGACAGTATGCTCACATCTGCGGATGAGGGAGTAAGTAAATACAAGCAGGAGGATGGACATTTCGAGCTTAAGGATAAGGCTGACAGCGAGCTTGTTACGGCTATAGAGTCAGGCGAGGTAAAAACAGCTCCTGACAAAAAAGACAGCGATAGCAGCAAAACTCCTGTCACGCTCTACGAGAATTTCTATCGCAACGAGGATGAGGACTACGACGCAGACGGCAAAAAGGACGGAACTATCCGTGTATACACAAAGACCGGGGATATCAACCTTGCATGTCTCATCGAGGGCTCTTTTCCACAAAATGAGAACGAAATCGCTGTGGACAGAATGCATGCAGACAACGTGGGCATGAAGGTTGGCGACACGATAAAGGTCAGCGGAAAAGAATTCGAGGTATCGGGCCTTATCGCATATGTCAATTACTCCACACTGCATGAAAAGAAGACCGATATGATGTTTGATGCGATAAAGTTTGACGTGGCAATGGTGACAAAGGAGGGCTTTGAGCGCCTTAACAAGAGCATTCACTATACATATGCATGGAAATACGAGGATGAGCCGGCTGACGACATAGAGCAGAAGGAAAAATCAGATGACTTTTTGGAGGCGATGGTGTCACAGGTTATGGCAGCTGGCAATGAAGTGGAGGACTACACACCGCGCTACTCAAATCCGGCAATCAATTTTGCCACGGACGATATGGGCTCAGACAAGGCCATGGGAGGAGTGCTTTTAGACATTCTTATTGTGATAATCGCATTCATTTTTGCAGTGACCATAAGCAATACGATAGTAAATGAATCATCAGCGATAGGCACGCTTCGCGCGTCGGGCTACACAAAGGGCGAGCTTATTAGGCATTACCTTTCAATGCCTGTTATTGTGACATTTCTGGCAGCAGTAGTAGGAAATATACTGGGCTATACGGTATTCAAAGATGTGGTTGTGGGCATGTATTACAACAGCTACAGCCTGCCGACATATCACACAATCTGGAATCCTGGTGCATTCATAAAAACAACGCTTGCTCCGGTGATTATCATGCTGGTTGTAAATCTTATCGTAATAATTCGCATGATGCAGCACACACCGCTTCAGTTTCTGCGTCATGACCTTAAGAAAACAAAGCGAAAAAAAGCAATGCGGCTTCCGCGCTTGAGCTTCATGAGCCGTTTCAGACTGAGAATCATGTTCCAGAATGTGGCAAACTATCTGATACTTTTTGTGGGAATATTTTTCATCATGGTAATGCTCGCAATGGCAGTCGGTATGCCGGATACACTTGATTATTACAAGAAAAATACAGACAGCATGATGTTTGCAAAATACCAGTACGTACTCAAATCCTATGTCGATGCAGACGGAAACGTGCTTGAAACCGACAACAGTGATGCAGAGAAATTTGACATGACATCGCTCTTAAGGAGAACAGATGAGTTTGACGAGGAGGTGTCTGTCTACGGAGTGGAAACAGACAGTGCATACGTAAAACTTAAGGACATGGATTCGCTTAAGGATAACGAGGTATACATATCAGACTCATTTGCAGATAAATATGGTATAAAACCGGGTGATACAATAAAGCTTGATGCACAGTACGAGAAAAAAACATACAAATTCAAGGTGAAGGGAACCTACGATAAATCTCAGAGCATCGCGGTGTTTATGCCGATAGAGCATTTCGCGGATACTTTTGATTTTGCAGATGGCAGATTCAGCGGATTTTTGTCAGACACAAAAATAAAGGATATCGATGAGAGTAATATCGCGACAACAATCACGATACGCGACATCACCAAAATGGCAGACCAGCTCGACCACTCCATGGGCTCATACATGCAGTACTTCCAGGTGCTTTGCATATTGCTATCAGCCGTTATGATATATCTGCTCACGAAGCTCATCATCGAGAAAAATGAGACAGCCATATCTATGACCAAGATTTTAGGCTACGACAACAGAGAAATTGCAAGTCTTTATCTGGTCTCAACATCCATCGTGGTGGTTATATCAGATATTATCAGCGTAGTGCTTGGTGCAAAAGTAATGGATATTGTATGGCGCATAATGCTTCAGACCTTCAGCGGATGGTTTTCATTCCATATGACACCTGTCGGCTATGTAAAGATGTTTGCGTTTGTGCTCATCGGTTACCTGATAGTGACAGTATTTGATTTCAGTAGAATAAAGAGAATCCCGATGGACATGGCACTAAAGAATGTGGAATAGGTAGTATAACTGTTTATGATTGAACATTAACCCTATTTGCGCGACAAATTAATCAAAGGCAAAATGTAGATAAATTTTTTATTTACTGATAAACTATTGTATAATTTCACCAAAAATGGTAATATTGTCTTATAATTTTAAGCTAAAGGAGTAGCAGTAGCAGTAGGATAGGAGAGATGGTCATATGGAACAGAGTAAAACTAAAAAAAGAGGTACATTTGCAGCCAAAATCATAGTAATGGTGATTTTAGCTGTTATAGTTTCAAATGTAATTTGTATGGTATTTATTCTTGAAAGCTCCAAAAAACAAATTACAGACAGTGTCAAGCATACCATGGTAGATGTTGTTAATACAACGTCAAAAATCATGGAAAATGAGATTAGTAATTCAGGTGTTGATGATCTGGATTATGATGGTTATGCCAATAATCTTTCAGATGTAAAGCTTGAAGGCATGGACAGTGCATACATGTATGTGGTTCAAAATGATGGCACAATGCTTTATCATCCTACAAAGGAAAAGGTTGGACAGCCTGTTGAGAATGCTGTAATTAAAGGCGTTGTACAACAGCTTCAGGATGGCAAAAAACCGGGCACGACTGTTGTAGAATATGATTTCAATGGAACAACAAAGTATTCGGCATATACGATTTTGAACAATGAAAATATACTTGTGCTTACAGCAGATGAATCTGAGGCACTTGCAGGAATCACTACTGTAACAGGAGTTGCCGTTGGAATCATTGCTATTGTTGTGCTTATTGCAATTATTATCTCATTCATAATGGGACGCAGGCTTATGAGACCGCTTGTAAAGGTCAGTACAATAATTGAGGATGTTGCCAATGGTAATATTGAGGCAGATTTCAGTGTGGTCAAGGAGTCAAATGATGAGATAGGCCTGATTATAGAAAAGATGAAGGAGCTCACACAATCGCTTGGAAGTATAGTCGGAAAGATAAGAAATTCCAGTGATACGATGTCATCAAACAGCTATGAGCTCAATGACACAAGCAGTCAGACACTTGCTGCAAATAACGAGATATCCAAGGCAGTCGAGGATGTTGCAGAGGGCTCTACAGGCATGGCAGCATCTATTTCCAAGATTAATGAAAATCTTCTGGAGATGAGCAATGAAACAAAGGACATTAATGCCTCTGTTGATGAAATCAAAAACCAGACGGTAGCAGTGCAGGATAGCAGTAAAATCATGAATGACAAGATTAAATCCATGCAGGATAGCAGCCACAAGATGGATGAGGGTATCTCAGCAATTTCAAAACGCATAGAAACTGTAAATACTACGGTTGACAAGGTGAGCAATATTGTCTCTGTCATTGAGGAAATATCCAGTGAAACCAATCTTTTGTCACTCAATGCATCTATAGAAGCAGCCAGAGCCGGCGATGCAGGAAAAGGCTTCGCAGTGGTGGCACAGGAGATTCGAGTGCTTTCAGACAATACCAATACGGAGCTTGAGAATATCAAGCAGATAATATCATCACTGGTTGAAGAGTGCAGGTATTGTGTTCAGGCATCCGGCACCATCGTCGAGGATAATGCCAAGCAGAAGGAAGAGATTAAGGCAGTACTCGATGAATTTGGCTCACTTGATGAGCAGATTCAAAAGACAGCAGAAAAAGCTGAGGAAATCGAAGAGCTAGTCACTGCGATGATTGAGCTGAACGATGACATCACTAAGAGCAGCAACAGCCTGACAGACGTCAGCGCAGCAAATGCCGCAGCAACCGAAGAGATGAATGCCAACATCGAGGAACTCAATGCGATGATGCACGGAGTTTCAGAAATGGCAGGACACATGAATGATGAGTCTGATGGATTGAAGGAAGCATTATCGTTCTTTCATAATTAATTGTAGGTATTCATAAATGAAGTCGCAATGTAAATCAGTCATAAAAGCAGTAAAATGCTTTTGTGGCTGATTTTAGTATTTGGGGGATTATTGATTATATCAGCAAAAACACGTATTATATACATATACAAAAAATTTTACTGTTCACGCTTGAGAGTGGCCGGTAACACAAAAATCTTAATATATGATAAACAGAAGAATGAGGTATAAAATAATGACAGATAATTTTGAATTTAGAAGTATACACCCAGACGAGGTAGAACAGGCAATAGCAATTGAGCAGATATGTTTCCCACCGAATGAGGCATGTTCTCCAAAGGCAATGACAGAGAGAATTGCAAAGGTACCACAGTTATTTCTCGTGGTAATTGACAAATCAACCGGTAAGCTGGCGGGCTTTTTAAATGGTGTGGCAACAGACGAGGAAAAGTTCAGGGATGAGTTCTTCACGGACATCGATTTATGCGATGAAAACGGTAAGAATGTGATGCTTCTTGGCCTTGACGTGCTGCCGGAGTATCGTGGACAGGGACTCGCCAGAGAGCTCGTGCACCGCTACAGCCAGCGTGAAAAGGCAAACGGACGAAAAAAGCTGTTTCTGACATGCTTAGAGCAGAAGGTGGAGATGTATAAGAAGTTTGGATTGCAGGATCTGGGAATTGCTGACTCTACCTGGGGCGGAGAAGAGTGGCATGAGATGGTGTTAAAGGTATGAATGTGATAATATGGTAAATAAAGTATCAGATAACGTTATAGAAAGAAACTATAGGGAGTGCCTTAAATTCAATGAAATCAACGAAAGTGGGGCCTGCAATTTTGACCTGGCAACAGCAAAAGCTGCCCTTGAAAATCTGTATGAGCTATACAAAAATGGCATATTAACAGGTCGTTTCACAAAGGATAAGGACTATGTAGTAAGGTGTGCTGACCTGGTGATATTGGCGGAGGAGAACAAAGACAGCCTGTTTTATGAGGCATGGCGCATATGGTTTAGATATTTTGTGTCGATGGGATATGCCGGATGGAATGAGCTTTGGGAGGCAGTATGAATATACAAAAAATAGCAGAACTACGTGCCGGTTTGGAAACCGGATTCATCAACAGTGGATACAATTCAAGCCTGGCTTATCAGCCGCAATTTTTGTCAAATAACCATAAAGAGGGTAAAAAAGTATTATCCTCAATAGAAGATGAGCTGATGACCTGTGACAAATTTCAGATAAGCGTTGCGTTTATCACGATGGGAGGCATTACACCGTTGCTTCAGACCCTAAAGGAGCTGGAGAAAATAGGAATTCAATAGAAGTGCCGGAGTATCCGTATGCGGTGGAGAAAGATATTGAGTTATCTGTTAATGATGAAATGTCTGATATAGATATGGAAGGGATATCAGTAATGGATGAATCAGAGGATTATGATATTTCGTTAAATGCAGAGGTATGTGAGCAGATTCTGGTAGAAGATACCATGGAGGACACAGTAGGAGCTGGCAGTAAAGCAAATATTGTGGAGCAATCTGTTGGTGATCGGTCAGATGATAAAGGCAGTTATGAGGCATACAAAAAGATGACACCTTTGGAAAAGGCTCAGACGTATGGATTCGGTGAACTAAAGAGTTACGACACAGTTAGGTCTTTTGTGCAGATGAAGTTTCTAGACATGGGGCATATTGCAGATGTTGATGAACTTCTGGAAGAGACAGATTTGCTTTATAAGGGCATGTGTGAATTGGTTGTCAGAACCAAAACAGAAGAGATACAGGATGAGATTAAACACCGGGGGAGTGCTTTTGATGATTTGTTTGTTATCGAGAAGGCAAGGATGCTACAGTTTCAGCCAGACAATAATTCATACAATATTCAGCTTTATAGTGCTGTTTGTAAGGCATGTGGAGTTGATGCTTCTGATGAGGATAAGATATTTGAAGATTATCAGGCTGTTTATGAAAAGATATTGGAGATAGAGCAAGAACGGGGTAGGGGAAGAATGATGGAGGTAGAGGCAGGGCACGATAGGCGTGCCCCTGTTTAGTTTATTGAGTAATAAATCTTAAAATAAAACTTTCTCCCGGAAAATATTGACTTTATAAATATAAAGGCTTTGATGGAAAAATTATGCGCCATGTGTTACAATAAATATGATACGTTGCTTATGAATCGAAGAAAGGGTAAAGGAATGAAAACATCGTACAACAATTTATGGAAAATGCTAATTGACAGAAATATGCAAAAAAAAGACCTGATTGATAAATTAGGAATAAGCTCCACTACAATTGCAAAAATGGGAAAGGGTGATAAGGTTTCACTTGATGTATTGGAAAGAATATGTGCATATTTTGATTGCAATATAGGTGATGTTATTAGTTTTGAAAAAGAAGATTAGAATAATGTTGAAAGGATATTACTAAATAAATGAAAAAGACTAGTTATTGTAAATGTTTTCCAGAACTGGATGATAAAGAACTTGATGAAAAGTATGCGTTAATTAGTCATGCTATACAATTAGAAAACAAACCAGAGGCTAAAAATTACATAGATATTTTAAAGAAAAACGGGATTAATATTAACTTATATCCAACGAAAAAGATATTTAATGAACAAAATAATATTGTTTTTGAAACAAATGAAACAAAATTTACATTTATAGATTTGTTTGCAGGAATTGGCGGATTCAGAATCGCAATGCAATCAGTTGGCGGACAATGCGTGTTTTCGAGTGAGTGGGACGAAGCTGCCAAAGAAACATATTTTGATAATTATGGTGAAGTACCTTTTGGAGATATAACGAAGCCTGAAATCAAGGCTCTTATTCCAGAAAAATTTGATGTGCTTTGCGCCGGATTTCCGTGTCAGCCATTTAGTAATGCAGGTTTAAAAAAAGGGATTGAGGATACACGCGGTACTTTGTTTTATCATATAGCAGAAATATTAAGGGATCATCAGCCTAAAGCGGTTGTGTTAGAAAATGTCAGGGGATTAATAAGCAATGATAAAGGAAAAACGATTCAAACAGTACTTAGGACAATCACAGGAATGGGATATAAATGTAATATTCCTCAAGAGTTAATTGAGAATGGACCCATTACAAAGTTAAAAGCAGAATGTTCAAAAATGGTTCTGAGTGCAAAAGATTATGGAGTTCCTCAAAATCGTCCAAGAATTTTTATTGTATTATGGCGAGAAGATGTTAACATAACAAATTTTGTTTATCCTTCACCTATGAAAACAAAAACTAGAGTGGGAGATATTTTGGAAGCAAATGTTCCAGAATCATTTACGATTTCAGATAAATTATGGGAAGGTCATCAGAGAAGAAAAAGTGAACATGAGAAAAAAGGAAATGGATTTGGATATAGCATGTTTAATGAAGAATCAGAATTTACAAGCACAATTTCCCGTAGGTATTACAAGGATGGAAGTGAAATTCTGATAGAACAGAAGGGAAAAAATCCACGAAAGCTGACACCGAGAGAGGCTGCTAATCTTCAGGGATTTCCAGAAGAGTTTAAATTGCCTTCTTCAAATGTCAAGGCGTATCAGCAATTTGGAAATAGCGTTGCGGTGCCGGTTGTAAAAAAAGTTTCTGAGCAAGTAGTAGAGCAGATTCTGGAGGTGTAAAATGTTTGCAGATTTATTATTAGAAGAAATACAGCCTAGAGAAATAGATGTAAAAAATATTCCAGATATAGAATTAACAGAATCCTTAGAATATGATTTGCAAAAAATGTTGGAAGAGGAAGAGGGAAGTTTTTCTAAAGTATCCGATAAAACATCGGTTGTGCAAACGGATAAAAATTATGTTTTCTTTTCTAATCAATGGCTATATTTGGCTGTTTTGTGCAAAAAATATGCGGAGTCATTAAAACCGTATGGTGATTTTTTTGATAAAAAGATACGCGGAAATCAACACGTAATGAGTGCGCTTGTAAAGAAGGATTTTGCAGATGCTGATTGGATTGAATTGATCCCAGAACAAGTAGACAGGGAGAGAATGATAAAATTTATTGAAGCAGATAGTACATACAGACCAGGAAAAGCATTGTTGAATGGAGATAAAGCTAGATCGATAAAGGATATTTTTGGCTCATGTATATTGAAAAAAATAGCAGTTCCGGATGCATCTTCAGCATATCTAGGTAATTTGATATATTATTTAGCGAAGAGACCGGACTTATATGATAGACTTGAGAAAGAAGTCACATTTCAGATAGGCAATGCTGGAAATGCGAAAAAATTATCAAGGATAACGAAGGATTGTGCAAGACAGATTATTGATGTGATTTACAATATTGATAAGTTTGAAAAAATAAAATCGCTTCTGGATATTAATGAAAAGAATGTAAAAGTAAATATTTCTAGAACAGGAGGATTGTTACCAGCGGGGAATTTTTTAAGGTATTTGTTTGCAAGACCTAATTCTGATTTGTATGCAGGAGATTCAGATAAAGCAAGAGTTTTTGTTGATAAAGAGTATACCATTTCTTTTGAAACAGAAAATGTAGAATGCAGGCTTACTACGGAGTGGGTTGATTCGGAATTAGTTGAAGGTGGAAATGGAAATTATTTAAAAGCGTTGATTGCTATTGTTAATGAATACTACAAAGAAAACATTGAAATAAAAACAATATTAGGTGAGAGGTATTTATATATGATTAAAGAAAAATTTGAATTTAAGGATTTGCCGGAAGTCTTAAAAACAGATTTTGCCAGAAGATACATTACCTCTTTATTGGCGAAGCCATTTGTGATATTGACTGGTAATAGCGGAACAGGTAAAACACGTATTTCAAAGCAATTTGCGGAATATCTGGAATGGGAATCAGATGAAGGCAAGAAAAACTGGGTAATAATTCCTGTTGGTGCTGATTGGACTGATAATACGAAAATTTTAGGGTATTATAATCCGCTGGCAGAAGATGGAAACGGTAAATATGAAAAGACCAAGATTGTGGAGTTAATAGAAGAAGCCAATAGGCATAAAGAGATTCCATATTTTGTAATATTGGATGAAATGAATTTGAGCCACGTAGAACGATACTTTTCTGATTTTTTGAGTCATATGGAGACTCCGGATACCCCATTCGAATTAGAAGGTTATACAAGAAGATTAGATTACCCAGAAAATATGTTTGTTGTTGGTACCGTTAATATTGATGAGACAACCTATATGTTTAGTCCGAAGGTATTGGACAGAGCAAATGTTATAGAGTTTAAGCCTCAAAAAGAGGACGTATTTAAGGTATTCAGTGCTGCAGGAACTGTAGGTAAAATGGTACCTGTGAATGATGGAAGTGCACAAGCTTTTTTGAAATTGGCTAAGGAAATACGTACTGGAAAATTTGCTGTTGATGAAGATTTAACACATTATTACACAGATGTTGATGGAGATTTTACAGGAAGTAATTTAGATTATGTAGAAGGTGTATTCTCTGACATATATGAAATTGTACAAAAATATGATTTTGAATTTGCATTTAGAACTGTTAAAGAAATCCGAAATTATATTGCAGCAGCATATGAATTGCTTGAAAAAACAGAATTTAATCTGAATCAAATAATTGACGAGCAATTACTCCAAAAAATATTGCCTAAAATTCATGGTAATAAGAAAGAAATTGGGCAGATGTTGGAGGAGTTAACAGGATTGTGTGATAAATATAGTCTGGTGTTGAGCAAAAAGAAAATTGAGCAGATGAAAGGAAAACTTGCAAAGGTGCAGTATGCAAGTTTTATCTAAGGTAGAATTATGATAGGTGCGGTTTGTTTTAAGGTTACAAATGAATATGAAGTAAGAATTTATATGGTTGGAACATATGAACAAATTGACTGGACAAATCCGTCACCATGCGTTCTGGGAGAAAACTATACTTGCTATGCTTTGAAAAATGAAGAGGCCGGTAACGCAATTCAGATAGTTACTGGTCTGAATGGTCAGCATATGCTGCGTTTATTTGAAACAAAACGATATATATTGCGTCTTGTGTATGAGGAGAATTTAGATATAGAGGTGCCAAGATTTCAGAATGAAAATAATAAATTTCTGAAATTGGAAAAAGATAAAGATTATATTACATTTCAGTTTGTTAATTATCTGGGGTATTCAAGGATAAATTTTACTCATGATAACTGTGGGCAGCAGATTGTTTTTGAAATAGCTCCAGAAAAAATGAATTATGAAGAAGACTATATTGTGTTGACAGAAGCAATAGCACAGGTTTGTTCGGAATTATTGTTGGAGTATTCTGGATTAACATCAAACTTGTTTGAACAATCAGAAGAAGAGCATAGGACTATATTAGAACAATTTATTTTTCTTAGGCAGTTTTGTTACGGTAATAACTTATTTAGTGTGTTTGAAGCAATTAAGAGAAATCCGGATCGTGTACTTAGTTCGGATGAAATTTATAAACCGATTGGGTGCGGAATTCCGTCACAGAAATTCTATACACATCCGTTCTCATATGGTAAGGGATGGCAAAAAACTAAGAGGGCAGATGGGACATTTAGTATTGTGCCACAAATGATATCCGTGACACAAAAACAAGACAGCATAGATACGCCAGCTAATCGTTTTGTAAAATATGCGTTAGAAAAGTTTGATTCGGTTTGTTTGGAATTGATGAACTCTTTGGACGCAGCGGGTGGGGTAAAACAGGCGGAATGTCTATCAGAAGCAAAAGCTATCCATAATATGCTGGATGAAATATTTAATGATGGATTTTTTGACAAAATTGGAAAATTAGATATTATGCCACAAAATAATCAGGTATTACAGAAAAGAGAAGGGTACTCCCAGATTTTTTCTGCGTACTCGATGATTGATTTGGCTCTACGATTGAATTGGAGTGGACATGATGATGTATATGAAGGAGAGTCAAAAAATGTGGCACTTCTTTATGAATATTGGCTGTTTTTTGAACTATATAAAATTATTGATTCCATTGATGGCTGTAAAAAAGTGTATTTAAAAGACGATGATTTTTTAACGGTAAGTGATGGAGGGATAACAATTTTGTTACAGGAAGGAAAGAAGTCAAGGCAATCATTTGTCATAGAACGATTGCATACAAAGATTAATTTATATTATAATCGAACATTTTCCAGAAAGGAATTTAAAACCACTTTATATGAAGGATCATATTCTAGACCGTTCAGACCGGATTATACTATTGCAATTTTTCCGGATTCTTATGTTAAAGGATGCAATAATGGAGAAAATGGGGCAATCCAAAATGGAGAAGTAAGTTATATACATTTTGATGCAAAATATCGTGTAACAGATTTGACTTCGTTGGTTGGAAAACGAACAGATGAATATGAAGAAATAGAATTTGCAGAAGATAAGACAGATGCGGTAATGAATACCTATAAACGTGGTGATTTGTTAAAGATGCATACATATAATGATGCGATAAGACGAACAATTGGTAGTTATATTTTGTATCCGGGAAAAGGCGATAGTGAAGATACAAGAGGGGTATCGTATAAATTATATGACGAAATTTTGCCAGGTGTAGGTGCTTTCGCAATCAGACCAAGCATAGATGAAGCTGGAGAAAATGAGTTGAGAAATTTCATTACAGAGTTACTGGAATCCAAAGGTGCATTGTATTCAAGATTAAATCGAATGAAACAGTATACGGAGATGGTATTAAGGGAGCCTTCGGTATCTTTGTTAAACACTGCAGATTATCAAATTGGAAAAAAAGATGAGAATGTACAAAAGGGAATACGATGTGTATTAGGATATATACGTGCTTTGAAGGAAGATGATTATTACTATTCACTTGTAGAAAATAATTTGTTATTTACTGGGGCGGAATTCCTTTTTTATTTTTATGCTATAAAAGATTCATATGTTTATTCACATCATCCGGATATTTTTAAGACTAAAAGATTTTGTTTCTATAAAAACTCTATTATGGATACAAAAAAGTATATTCTTGAGCAAACTATATGTGAAATTGAATCAAATGAGTTAATTTCGAAGAAAGAGCTTGTGGAAAGATTAAATATGCAAGGGTATAAGACAAATGAAAGGAATCATCACGCAGATTTCTATTATATACTAAAGGTTAAAGTTATCGGTAATATGTGCGATTTAAAAGAAATTGGGGTGGATGAGATTAGTTTGCAAAATGGTAATGATGCTTATAGCCCGCATTCACCTAAAATTTTTTACATGGAAGATCTAAGCTAGACGGAGAAGTATAATGGCAGATGTTTTGACAAAAGAACAAAGACATAAAAACATGAAAAATATTCATGGAAAAGATACTAAAATTGAAATTATCCTTAGAAAAGCTTTATGGGCAAAAGGTTATCGGTACCGGAAGAATTATAAAAAGTTACCGGGAAATCCGGATATTGTGTTGACAAAATATAAGATAGCAATTTTCTGTGACGGAGAATTTTTCCATGGAAAAGACTGGGAAGTGCTAAAGCCAAGGCTACAGAAAAGTAATAATAGTGCATTTTGGGTGAACAAAATTTCTAAAAATAGAGAAAGGGATGATATGGTTAATAAAAAATTGTTATTTATGGGATGGACGGTTATAAGATTTTGGGGTAAAGATATAAAAAAGCATACAGATGAGTGTGTAAAGGTTATAGAAGAGATAATATTTGATATAAAAATGGAGGATTGATTCTATGAAGAGTAGATTTGAAATAATGGGGGAGGATATTAGGAAACAGACGCGTGAACTTGTAATGAGTTTTATGCAACAGAGTGAAGCGTGTCAACCAAGTGCAGAAGGTATTAAGCAAGCGGAGTTGTTTAGAGTATGTGGATTAGACTGGGGAGAACAACCTACAGCTACGTCGACGCAACAGAATTTTTGGCTTGTTGGATTATTGAGAACGTTGGAAAGCGAAGGGATTGTAGAACGTGATGTTACAACAAAAAAATGGCGATTAAAATAACGAACATATATTCGAAAACCATATTGCTTTTTTGTAAATGATGCTGTATAATGTATGGGAAACATGTGGTACATATTTTTTCCCAGAGGCGATTATATGAAACAGATGCATTTAAGAGTAGATGATGCATTGTATGAAGAACTTAATACATATTCTGTTGAAACAGAACAATCAATGCAAGCTTGTGTAAGAGAAGCAGTAGCATATTATATTACAGATAAGAAAAAGAAACAGATACCTGTTTTAAAATCTCAATTTACTTTTATTGATCTCTTTGCGGGAATTGGAGGAATGAGACTTGCATATGAGAATGTTGGTGGAAGATGCGTATATTCCAATGAATGGAATAAGTATAGTCAGCAAACATATTATGCTAATTTTGGGGAACAACCGGAAGGCGATATTACAAAGGTGGACGCTAAAACAATTCCTGATCATGATATATTGGTTGCAGGGTTCCCGTGTCAACCGTTTTCTATTGCGGGCGTCTCGAAGAAGATTAGTTTGGGAAGAAAGACTGGGTTTGAAGATAAAACACAAGGAACATTATTCTTTGATGTTTGCAGAATTTTAAAAGAAAAGCGCCCCAAAGCGTTTATGCTTGAAAATGTAAAAAATTTGAAGAGTCATGATAAAGGAAGGACCTTTAAAACAATTCTAGAATCATTAGATGAGTTGAAATATAAGGTTTTCTTTGCTGTGTTGGACGGACAGAATTTTGTCCCGCAACATAGAGAGAGAATTATAATTGTTGGCTTTGACATGGAGAGATATGGTGATGATATTGAGTTTGATTTTGACATTACGCCAGTCAATCCGAAACCAGTGATGCGAGACATTTTAGAAAAAAAGGTAGATGATAAATATACATTGTCTGATAATTTATGGACATATCTTCAGAATTATGCTGCTAAACATAGGGCGGCTGGTAATGGATTTGGTTATGGAATTGCGCCTTTGGATGGAGTATCTAGAACTATTAGTGCACGATATCATAAGGATGGATCAGAAATATTAATAGCTCAAAAGGGAAAAAATCCGAGGAGGTTGACTCCGCGTGAGTGCGCGAGATTACAGGGATTTCCAGAAAGCTTTGTAATACCGGTGTCTGATACGCAAGCGTATAGACAGTTTGGAAATTCGGTAGTTGTTCCGTTAATAGAGAATGTTGCAAAACTGATTGTAGAAAAAATTGATTTATTAGAATCGGATGTTCAGAATGTGAAAAGGAAGGCGATTTAATGTCAACAGAAATACTAAACAAAGCAATAGAATCAACTGTTGCAAGTGAATTGGCTTTTTGCAAATTTTTATCTGCGAATGATACTGGAGCGACAGGTGGACATCAAGGAGGAGTTCTTGTGTCAGTATCTGCAAGCCGCATGTTATTTGTAGAAATATTGCCAGATAATGATATTTTAAAGAGAGATGTTAAGATAACATGGCAAGGAGATTTGGTTACAGAAAGTACATTTACTTATTACAGTAGCAAAAAGGAACTGAGAATTACGAAATTTGGAAGAGACTTTGATATAATTAATCCGGATAGAACAGGTTCTTTATTTGTCTTGACAAAACAAAGTTGGGATGATTATTCCGTATTTATAATTGATACGGAGGATGAAATAGAAGAATTTTTGAGTACATTTGGGATAAGTGCAACAGAGACTAATTGTTTGTTTGGAGCCGGAGGCGTACAAAGAAGTGTTATAGAACAGCAGGCTATCGAAACATTTATATCCTCGTTGGAAGTAGAATTTCCAGAGACAGAGGTGATGTCATCGGCTGCAAGAAATATTTCTGATGCAGTGTATAATCATGTTGAGTATTTGATTACAAATCCTGATAAAAAGATTATAGAATGGACTAATATGGAATATGCATTATTTAGAGCGCTGGAAGAATATAGATACGGAGATATTGTAAGATGTGGATTTTCGTCAGTTGAAGAATTTGTTAGTGTTGCAAATTCTGTATTAAATAGGCGTAAGAGCAGAGCAGGAAAGAGTTTAGAACATCATTTGGAGGCAATATTTGTAGCTAATGAAATTATTTATGATGCGCAACCTGTTACAGAAGGAAAAAAGAAACCAGATTTTCTATTTCCATCAGCAGTGGCATATCGTGATTTGACATATCCTGTAAGTAAATTGGTGACCTTGGCAGCTAAAACAACTTGTAAGGATAGATGGCGTCAAATTCTGAATGAGGCAAATCGATTAAAAGATGAAAGTAAGTTTTTATGCACATTGCAACAGGGAGTATCACCTATGCAAATGGATGAGATGGAGGCAGAAAAAGTTATTCTTGTGGTACCTAAACCATACATATCATGTTATCCAAGAGATAGACAAGATAGAATTTGGACAATATCTCGTTTTGTAAGGTATATTAAGAGTATTCAAAATACTGATTAAGTCTCTACAGTGTTAAAAATATGCGGATTTTTAATAACACCAAATTATGGTGTATTTTACTAAAAAAACACCAACCATGTCCATAGACAAACACAAAACCCCATTGTATAATGAACACACGATTTGCAAATTTCATACTCTGCAGAAGTGTACAATCACTGACCGAGGCAGTATGATATTTTGTGGAAATCAGAAAAATGTCACAAACTGACACTTTTTCGCAAAAATAGACCATGATAGTCCCTTGTGGACGAGACAGGATGTGTTTATACTATATCCAGGCTTGAGACAAGCCAATGAGAAAATGAAAATTGACAACTGAATAGCAGTTACAGATTTGAGTAAAATTACGGATCATATACCCGCAGGATGAAAGTCACAGTTATCATATTAGTAGGCTGATGGATTGAGAGATGAAGGCCAAGAGGCTGGACAGAAGTCCGGGCAATGCGGGAGCAGGTATGTTGCGTAAGGATAATAACCCATGAGGGGCGAGAGGTTCGTCCCGATCCCCGCAATGCATGTAGGGGAGATAGTGCTTCTCCAGAATGGAGGAGGGCGTCGTGAACACAGCTAGTGGCTCGTCTGTAATTCCCGGAGGTGAGTACACCTTTACGTATACGGGGCGATGAGGGGTTAGGAAGACCGGCGTATACCTTCATAGGACGTTAAAAGAAGTCCAGAACAGAATTAGTGATAACCAAAATCGTTATCCATAGTTTATGCATTTTCGAATGAGCTATGGATAGCGTTTTTTTATGGAGGTAGCGCAGATGGAAGAAAAAATAGATATTACAGATAAAACAATTGAAATAGATACAGATAAAGGGAGTGCCATAAAAGTAACCATGTCATACGGTGAACAATCAACTCTGGAAGAGTTGTTGATAGCATATCTAGAGCAGATAGCAATATATTTGAGATTATCAAAGGAAGATGAATTTGTAAAAGATGAGAGCAACAGTATTACCAATCAGCGTGCTTTTATCCGTGGATTTATCAATAAAAATAAGGAACTTCGCAAAGTGAGTGTGATTGAGTTTGTGGATGATGGCTATTCTGGTAAAAATATGGACCGCCCGGATATGCAGAGAATGCTGGAAATGGTGAAAAGAAAGCAGATTTCATGTGTTATTGTAAAGGATTTCTCCAGATTTTCCAGAGATCATATAGAGCAGGGAAAGTATATTGAACAAATATTTCCTTTTATGGGTGTGTGATTTATTGCCATAAATGATAATTATGACAGCGCAGATTATGTGGGTGGTATCGGTGAGATTGATGTTGCATTTAAGGGAATCCTGTATGATTTCTTCAGTGAGGAACAGTCTTCCAAAGTATCATTGACACTTGATACAAAGCGTGGCAATGGTAAATACATAGCTACCTATGCGCCTTAAGGTTACGTGAAAAGTCCGGAGGACAAGCATAAGTTGGTTGTGGATGAGTTTGCCAGTCAGATTGTAAAGCGCATTTTCAAAGAGTTCCTGTCTGGAAAATCTATGTATAAAATTGCAGAAGGACTGAACCGTGATGGAATAGATACACCGGGAGTGTATATTGCCATGCAAGTAGGAAGTGAAAAGCAACTTGCTAGATATCGTGAGAAAAAGCCTCTCTGGAATAATGTTGCAATAGGAAGAATCCTCGGAAATGAGCAATATACCGGCACGATGATTTACAGCCGCTTCAAGAATGAGAATGTTGGCGATAAACATGCAAAAGCACTACCAGAGGATGAATGGAAGCGTGTGGAAAATTGTCACGAAGCAATTATAAGCAAGGAGGATTTTGAAAAAGTAGCTGCCATGCGAAAAGGAAATACATGTGCCAGTGTCAAAAGAAAGCATGAAACACATTGTCTGACTGGCAAAATGATCTGTGGTAATTGCGGACACCGCCTGTCTCATACTTATGCCGGTCGACCGAAGTATTACTGCGCCAACCATTATCTGGACAAGACTGATGAAAAATGCAATATCAGTGTGCTGGATGCGGATATGGAGAGCATTGTGAAGAAAGCACTTCAGATGATGATTGATGTCCTGGTAGATTCTAGAAATGTTGTGGATATGCAACGGGAGAAACAGGCAGAACGATTAAAGCAGGCAGAAAAGCATCTTTCAGATATGGAGCATAGCCGTGAACTAATTGAAATGGATTTGCGTGAAGCTTATGAAAGCTACAAGCAGGAAATGACAGATAAAGAAACATATTTGGAACAGCGCAAGACATATGAGCAGATGCTGGCGAGCTTGCAGGAGAATATCGAAAAGCAGAGGGCTGCAGTAACTAAGATGACAGATGTGGATGTGCCGTAAGTGGCAGGTCTGGAGATGCTGGAAGGGCAGTTGAGACTGACCGGACTTAACAGGGAAATTGTGGATGCTTTTGTGGAGGAGATTGTCGTGTATGCAAAGGACAGGGTGGAGATAAAGTGGAAGTTTAATGATGAGTTTGAACATAAAATTTAATGATAGTTTGCAATCTTATAAAATAAAAAGCAAAAATATTTGTCCCACTATTGAAAAAACTGTCCCAGTATGTTATATATAATATATGAATAGTTTGACGGAAAGAGGCTGATTTTATGAAGAAGAAAAATGTAATAAATTTAGTGAAATACTATGCAGAAAAGAATGATGCTGGTTTTCGAACAGAAGCATACGAAATAGCAAGAGATTTTGATAATACAGGAGATTATCAGCTTGCAGAGTATATTATGTCTCTTTTATCAAACGCGAATACGTTTGTTCCTCAGATGTCTGAAAGTAGTTCTCCTTTTTTTGAAAAAATAGAACCTGTTGAAGATATGTTGTTATTGCCAGATTGTATTACACAAGATTTACTTGGCGTTGTAAATGCAGTTGGAAGAAAGATGGGCATTAATAAATTCTTATTCCAGGGAGCACCAGGAACAGGAAAGACAGAGGCAGTAAAACAGTTGGCAAGAATATTAAATAGAGAAATTTTTATGGTTGATTTTTCTGCAATTGTTGATAGTAAACTAGGGCAAACACAGAAAAATCTGACAGAGATGTTTAAGGAAATAAATTCATTTATAAATCCGGAAAAGGTTATTGTTTTATTTGATGAAATAGATGCCTTAGCATTGAACCGAACTAGTTCAAATGATTTAAGAGAGATGGGGAGAGTTACATCAACACTGCTTAAGTGTTTGGATAGAATGAACGAAAATGTTGTATTGGTGGCCACAACAAATTTGTTTAATATGTTCGATAAGGCGTTAAGTAGAAGATTTGATTCAATCATTGATTTTAATCGATATACAGAAGAAGATTTAATGAATATAGCTGAGAAAATGCTTAATTCCTATTTGGATAAAATGAAGTTAGGTGGTAGAGATATTAGACTTTTCAGAAAAATAATGAAATTATCAAAACCTATGCCCTATCCAGGGGAGTTAAAGAATCTTCTGAAAACTGCTATTGCATTTAGTGATGTAAATGATGAGATGGATTATTTCAGAAGAATATATTATTCGGTATGTGGGGAAAAGCCAGAGAATTTGAAAAAACTTCAAGAACAAGGATTTACAGTTAGGGAAATAGAAATTCTAACAAGTAAGTCTAAAAGCAGTGTATCAAGAGAATTGAAGGCAGGTGTTGTTAAATGAATGGATTATTGCAGTTAAAAGGCAGATTTGAAAAACGTGGAAATGAAGGCATGGGGCCGGTAACTTTGCCGGCACATAAGAAAGTGACATCAGAACACATAGAAAAATTAATTGTTCAATTATCCAAAGTAAAAGCATATTGGTCTGATAAGGATGATATAGCAGGAATGATTGTCAGTGTTCATTACATTCGTGTTGTAGCGAAAAGCAATCGATTGAAGATATTACTTGCAGATGCTGGAAAGAAACCAGTGGATTCAATCAGAGGAGCAAAATTTGTCACAGGAAAAGATAATCAGGGCAAGACAATACATAAGCATGTATTTACACATTATGTACAGGCATCAGCCATTGATAAAGCAATTAATAATTTGCAAATTGTAAAGGAAATTGTGGATGCAGATTATAATGGATGTATAACAGCAGAAGATATAGAAAAGCTAGGGAAAGAAAAGAAATATTTGCATGCTGAAAAAATTGCCAGGACAAATTTTGTAAATGTTATTGTTGATTGCCATTTCGTTGAAAAATTTGATGTAGACGAGGCAAAAGAATCGATTACGGAAGAATCTATTATAACAATTTATAAAACAGATATTGAAACCAGAGAGCTGCTGTCAAGGTTCGGGATTGATGTTGCGGAAAGCAAAATTATCGGTGGCACAACCATGTTGTTGACACCACCACAGGCAAGACTGTTATATGATAAGGCACCATATCTTATTGCAATGAGTATCACAGATTTCTCCAAAATCAGTTTAGAAGATGGTTTGTTGGAAACTGTTGAGTTTGAAGAAGATGATGGCATTATTCCACCGCCAGGAAACGAACCAATTGTAGGCGTTATTGATACTCAGTTCAATGAAAAGGTGTATTTTCATAAATGGGTTGATTACAGACCTATGTTGCCGGAGGATATATTAGAGCCAGAGGATTATAAGCATGGAACAGCAGTATCATCAATTATTGTGGATGGCCCTAGAGGAAATAGTGGATTAGATGATGGATGTGGTCGCTTTCGCGTAAGACATTTTGGTGTATCAAAACAAAGTGGATTTAGTTCATTTGCCATTTTGCGAGAAATTAGAAATATAGTTGAAAATAATCAGGATATCAAAGTGTGGAATCTGTCGCTTGGTGCAAAAAATGAGATACGCGAAAACTATATATCTCCAGAAGCTGCAGAACTTGATCGCATTCAAAGTGAGTATGATGTCATATTTGTGATATCTGGAACGAATACACCGGATGGAATGAAACATTCGGACATGAAGGTAGGTGCACCGGCTGATTCATTGAATTCGTTAGTTGTAAATGCTGTTGATATGTCTGGAAAATCGGCATCTTATTCTAGACGAGGACCGGTGCTCTCTTTTTTCCATAAACCAGACATATGTTATTATGGTGGAGATGGTACCAAAGCTGAAGAAAAAATAGCAGTATGCGCAGATGAATTGGGGGCTATATATTTATCGGGAACATCATTTGCGGCTCCATGGATTACAAGAAAATTAGCATATTTGATTTATGTCATGGGTCTTAGCAGAGAAGTGGCAAAGGCTCTCATAATAGATGCGGCTGCAAAATGGGGACCTAGTGGAAATGTTTCAGATACAATGGGATATGGAGTGGTTCCTAAACGAATAGAAGATATTTTGAATACACTAGACGATGAAATAAAATTCATAATTACTGGGACAACGCAGGATTATGAAACCTATAACTATACATTGCCAGTTCCTGTCGTGAATGGAAAACATCCGTATTATGCAAAGGCTGTATTATGTTATTTTCCGTATTGTGATCGTAATCAAGGAGTGGATTACACAGGAACTGAAATGGATATACATTTTGGACGTGTGATTACGGAAAAAAAGAATGGAACTGTCAAAACTAAGATAAAATCTATTGATGATAATAAGCAGACCGAAGAAGGTCAGGTCATGTATGAAGAAGATGCAAGAAATATATTCCGAAAATGGGATAATGTTAAGCGCATATGTGAGAAAATCAAGGATAGAAGAGTTCCTAAAAAGTCCTATGATGCCGGAATGTGGGGGATAGGAGTTGTGACTAAAGAACGAGTAACATTAAAAAAGAGAAGACCATTGCAATTCGGACTTGTAATCACGCTTAAAGAAATGTATGGAAAAAACCGAATGGATGACTTTGCTAAAATGTGTGAAGCCAAGGGATGGTTGGTTAATCGATTGGATGTTCAGAATCAGATTGATATTTATGAAAGAGCAGAGGAAGAGATTAAGTTTGATTAACAATTTGAAATAAAAAATGTTGCAGTGTAATAAGAGTGATTGTAAAGCAGGGGTCATAACCGGCCGATACTTGGCTTTATGATTGGAAAGCTAAGATTTTTGAGAAAGGAAGTGGTTAAATTGAAAGAAATAAAAAACGCTTTTTGATTGTTGGCGCAATCATAAAGCGTTGGTATCGGATGTGGATCCGAATGTTTAGAACATATTTATTATGCCACATCCGATGACCAGAATCAAGAAAAAACATAATTTTTGATTTAAGTCAAGGAGGAAATTTAATATGTTATTAAAGGCTACAGAACAATCAGATACAGGTTTGAACACAAAGTTTGTAAATGTTGAAAGTGGAAGAACGGTAACGCTTAAACATGCAATCAAGCAGATTGAAAATGGCAATAAGAACTACAGTGATTATCAAACTGTGAGAAATTCAAACGGAACGGTGTATATTCGTTCAAAGGCTGATGGTAAAAGAAGCAATAATATTGAATAAGGGAGGTATAGTAGATGATTATAAAAAAGAGTAGAATTAATTCTGTGGACAAGTATTTTGCAAATATTGCAGAAGACAAAGAAGTATATGTATCTGTTCCGGCGGATGAGAATAACATTGATTTATTGAAGATGGATGGGTGTCTTGATGGAACATGTGTAGTTCCTCAACCAATAGGACCTGTGACAAGGTTTAATCTATACGGAAAAGAACTCATCCATAAAGAAATGGAAAAAGAGCATAGAGAGATAGAAAGAGATTATCATATTGTTGATTGGCATGGTACAGATCATTATGGAACGTGCTTTCAAAACAGAATGTGTTATCCGAAAGAGTACATTTTTCCACCTTTGTCTAGAATTATTCGTGATAGTGGAAAACTGCGCTCGGAATTGCTGACAAAAGCAGACGTAGAGTTGTTAAAGCATACGATTAATATGTTTTTGGAAGTGTTCGGCTATTGCGAAATCGTTGACAAGGATGAAAATCCAATTGGACAAAAGATCAAGATAAAGGAAGTATCATGGAGGATTTTACCACCTGGGAAATATCCATGGGAGCGTGCAGAAAAGGCACTTGATGATTATTTTGAAAAAGCTCCGGGTAAAAATAAAGAAGTACTGAGAAATAATCATAAGACATTTGCGAAATATGAGCCTGATTTCCTTGCGATTGGCGAGAATAGCTTTAACGGTTATGTAGTTTATGGTTACACAAACAAAAATCTGTATGTGTTCGAATCTAATCAAGTAGGAAATGCTACATACGTGTTTAAGGGTGATTGGGAAAATGCATCACAATTGACTAAACACGATATTATTAAAGGAAATTTGTGCCATAAAAGAATAGTCCATGCAAAGACATGGGAGAAAACTGTTAAACAGATGTTTGAGTAAGAATAAATAAGAGTGTGATGTTCTTTTAATATAGAACATCACACTCAGAAATACTGAGGAGGAAATAATATATTGGAAAATTCATACTATAAGAATTTAATGATGACTGTGATTCGTTCTTCTGAAAGTGATAATTGGAAAGATGCTGTGGTAGAATGGGACATTGATGATTGTGAAGAGGATTTAAGCTGCTCATCAGAGTGTGTCTGTGGGAAAGAGAATATTAAATATCTTTATACCATAAGAAACAGATATTCAGGTAGAATTTTATATCCAATAGGGAGTTCGTGCATTAATAAATTTGGAAGAGAGGATTTAAGAGATGCCACTTCTTTAATAGAAAGTCAGTTTAAACTATTACATGCGGTTGAAGAAGGAAGATATTTGTCGCTGTCTTCTGAACTGTTTTCGAGAAAATTATTGCGTTGGCTATATGAAGAAGGCGCATTTGATACAGAATATAATGATTATGATGGAGAAGATGATTATGAATTTATGTTGAAAATGTTTAACAAAAGAGATAAAGACTCAATTAGCTTAAAACAAGATAAAAAAATAAAGGCGTTACTACTAAACGCTATTAAGCCTTTTTTGCAAGACAGGTTGGCAGAAAAGGTAAGATAGGAAATTTTATATTAATAACTATATACATAGCGGTGTAACTCAGGTGATTGTAAAGCGGGAGTCATAACCCGCCACCGCCTTAAGCGAGGATAGCGCAGCGGAGAGGCGCAGTACCATTTTCGGTAAAGGACTCAGGTTCAACTCCAGCACCTCGCCTTTACAATTAAATATTGCTATTGGTAAAGATGCCATTTGAGAAAACGAAATTTCTCAAAATTTTCCCATCACACCCTTGACACGAGGGGGTACCGGAAAAACATATGCATCTGCGTTTGCCATACGTGAGCTGGGTTTCAAGCGAGTACTGTTTCTCGTACACAGAGGTCAGCTTGCAAGACAGACAAAGAAATCCTATGAAAAGATTTTTGATAAATCAGTTTCTATGGGACTTGTTGGTGCAGGGCACAGTGACTATGACAGGGATTATATTTTTGCAACCGTACAGACCTTAAATCGTGATGAGCATCTACAAAAATATGAACCAGATGCCTTTGATTGTATAATTTTGGATGAGGCACATCACAGCTCGGCCAACACATACCAAAAGGTAATGAACTATTTTACACCAAAGCTGTGGCTTGGAATGACAGCGACTCCTGATAAGCGAGATGATGATATTGAAGAAAAAAATATTTACCAGATTTTTAATTATCAGATTGCATATGAGATTCGTTTGCAGCAGGCCATGGAGGAAAACATGCTGTGCCCGTTCCACTACTTTGGAATAACAGATGTTTCATTGCTTGGTGACAAGGAGATAAAGAGCAAAAAGCTTACAGAAGCATCGTTCAACCAGCTTGTTGGTGAGATGAAGATGCACCACCCTGTAAGAGAGGATCTGCTTTGATATCAGCAGAGCAATTTACAACAAAGTTTACAAAATAATACACAGGAGCTTAAGGCAATATGAAAACAATACGCGTAGTGGCTGCCGTCATAAGAGCAGTCAATAATGAAAATAAACCGGTTATCTTTGCAACCCAGAGAGGCTACGGAGAGTTCAAGGGCGGCTGGGAGTTTCCAGGCGGCAAGATTGAGTCTGGTGAGACACCGCAGCAGGCGCTAAAGCGCGAGATAATGGAGGAGCTGGACACGGAAATTGCTGTCGGTGAATTAATAGATACGATAGAATACGATTATCCTAATTTCCATCTCTCAATGGATTGCTTCTGGTGTGAGGTCATTCACGGGGAGCTTATCCTAAAGGAAGCAGAGGATGCAAAATGGCTGACAAAGGAGCATCTGGCGGACGTAAAGTGGCTACCGGCGGATGTGACATTGATTGAGAAGATTGGAGAGGAGTTGCATGAAACCAAGGACAGCAAATAGCATGAACATACAAATTTTCGGAACAAAGAAATGTAATGACACAAAGAAAGCACAGCGATTTTTTAAGGAGCGTGGGATAAAGTTTCAGTTTATCGACATGAAGGAAAAAGGCATGAGCAAGGGCGAATTTAATCCTGTCGCTCAGGTGAATGGCGGTCTTGACAATATGATTAACTGGGATGGCAAAGATAAGGATTTGCTGGCACTTATAAAGTACATAGCAGATGAGGACAAGCTGGATAAAGTGCTTGAAAATCCGCAGGTGATTAAGACACCGGTGGTCAGAAACGGCAGGCAGTCAACAATCGGGTACCGGCCGGATGTATGGAAGACATGGAAATAACACTAAAGGAAATGAAAGGCAGGAAATTATATATGTATTATGTACCGGATGGCACAGAGCAGTGCGGTTATTATGAGTGTAAAGAGTGTGGAAGCAGGTTTTTGGATTTAAAAATTGTACCAACATTGGTATGTCCATACTGTGGAGAAGAGGCAGATATGGAGATAGGACCTGATGAGGAGATGCCAAAGGTTGTAGAATCTGCGAAGCTTATTCAGATGGTTAGAGGTGCTGAAGAGGTAGAGAAGATGGATAAGCTGTTATCGCTTGCTGTGACAGGTGGCGATTTTAGCTGGATATAAGAATGCAGATATATGTAGATGCAGATGTAAAGTAGCTGCCAGTGGATGTGACATTGATTGAGAATATTGGAGAGGCATTATATGAAACCAAGGACAGCAAAGAGTATGGAGCTATATGATATATTGATTAGGCGCGGGTATCCGGAGCCATTTTGCGATGAGATAACGAAAAACCTAAATACCGACTGGACAGCTCAAAGGATGATAGGATATCTGTCACACTATAAAAAGCTTCCCATGGAAGAAATCGCCGATGAAATGCTTGCGATACTCAGCGACCGCAATCGCATAATGCAAAAGCATGAGCTTGAGGAGACAAATGCAAGATGGAATGACTACTTAAACAGATAAAGTCAGGAGGATTTACATGAGAGTACTGAATATAGAAGATGATACATTTAAACACAATGATATTTGCAAAGCCCTGTCAGGATGTGGGATTAAAGATGTCGAATGGTCGAATAATCTCGCGGATGGGTGGAAACAGATTAAAAACTCAATAGATAGTAATAATCCGTATGATCTGATAATTACTGATATGTATTATCCCGATGAGCCGGGCGGCAGAGAGGAACAATCAGGAGATGTTCTGATTGACAGAGTGATTAAGAACAAAATCACAATACCTGTAATTCTCTGCTCCAGCGTGAATCTCAAATACCCGGAAATATATGGTTGTATTTATTATAGCAGGGAAAGAAACTGGGAGGCAGATATGCAGAAGCTTGTAAATAGCCTTGTGGCAGGATAATACTAATAAATCTCAAGCTTCTGATCAACCAGTGATTCACCTTCATATACAAGCTTAAGTGTGAAGAAATTTTCTTCATTTTCAAGCAGGAGCTTTAAGAAGATAGCGTCGCCTTCCCAGGTAGGAAGTGTGGGCACGATAGTTTTATCAACCCATTTGAGGTCACCTTCGTTGCATGTTATAAGCTTGCCGGAAAATTCATCAGCGGTGAAAAGACACATCAATTCAGGCTCCTGTTTATCACTTATAAAAGTTATGAGTGCGCGGAAACGGTATGATGTGAGTGTGAGCCCTGTTTCCTCTTTGACTTCGCGGAGCAAGCATTCTTCGGGTGATTCACCATTCTCGGCGTGACCGCCAACACCAATCCATTTTCCTTCATTTATATCATTTTCTTTCTTAATACGATGAAGCATGAGATATTGTCCATCGTGTTCTATGTAGCATAGAGTAGTTATTTTCATGATGTACCTCCGTCAGATGATTATAACATAAAATGTGCGGGGGAAGATAGGAAAAATATTTATCTGCATAGCAGCCTAAATTTTTCCTGAAAAATTTATAATAAGCTTATTTATTTTTAAAACTTGATACAAAAACTATTGAGAAATTGTATGAAGTTGGACTACTAAATACAGTAGATATGGTGTAAAATGATTCTTATAGTAAAGTCAGGACATTATCAAATGCAATAGAACTATGGGAATATAAGGGAATGTATATAACAATTATACGATATAAATTTTAAAAGAAGAGGGAATATCATTATGGCAAAAAAGGTTACTATAAAAGATATAGCTGATATGGCAGGGGTTTCAATCGCAACCGTTTCGCATGTTATAAACAGAACAAGATATGTGAGTCCGGACCTTGTTAAAAAAATAGAAAATATTATTATAGAAACCGGATATCATAAAAAAATAGAAGAAAAAGAAAGACGACTCAAGGTTGGAAGGCAGTCGGAAATAGTTGCAGTTATTCCAAATGTTGAAAGCACGATTTATCGTGATATGGTGGGATATTTAAAAAAATATGTTAGCATTCAGGGTTATCAGTTTTATATTGCAATTACGGATAATGATATTAAAGAAGAGGCTCAGGTACTGGAAGGACTGATACAGAATAAAAAAACAGCAGGTATTATACATGTACCAGTCAGTGATGTTGCGGCAGATTATAAAAAGCTGATTGAATCTGGAATTCCATTTGTCTGCATGGAAAGAAATATTTTGGGAGATGGTATAGACGCTGTTGAATTTAGGGATAGAGAAGCCATTTTCAAGGGAACTGATTATCTGTTAGAATGTGGTCATAAGAATATTTTGTTTTTAAGAGAAAGCTTGAAGAGTACGACGAGAGATGAAAGAACACGAGGCTTTCTCCTTGCATTAGAAGAACATGGAATCAATACAAATGATGCAAATATTTCAGACATTAATATCGAATCCGGAGCTGATAACTGTATTTTGGAAATACAAAAGGCGATGAGACGATATATGCCAACTGCAATTATGGCAGGAGGAAATAGAATTACTTTATATCTTATGAAAACTATGAGGGATAGAGGAATTGAATGTCCTGAAGAGATATCAGTTGTTGGATTTGGTGATGAGGGATGGTCGGAGTTAACGTATCCACCATTGACGATTTTGAAGAGAGATGTTGAAGGGCTGAGCAGACGAGCAGTAAATATGCTTTTTGAAAAGATAAATACAGGACATGTGATTGAACAGGATTATTATGCCGATGTAGAGTTGATAATAAGAAAATCCACAAGAATGTTGGATAATGGACCTTTTGGAGAAGAAGCAGCTACACCGGAATCAATAGTCATAACAAAAGAGGAAAAGAGCCGTTTGCGTGCCGGAAATTTCCGTGTGGCAATTTCATTTCATTATACAGGAACATCATGGGCGGAATTACACGAAAAGGGAATCCGCGATGAATTGGAACAATACGGAATTGATATTATATCAGTAACAGATGCACATTTTGATGCATCTTTGCAAAATGCACAGCTTGAAGGTATTCGTTTACAGAAACCGGATGCTGTAATTGCAATTCCGGCTGATGATAAAGAAACAAAAGAACAATTCCGTGAATTGGCAAAGGTGTCAAAGCTTGTATTCCTGAGTAATGTCCCTGAGAATATGGAAAAAAATAGTTATGTTTGCTGTGTGTCTGTTAATGAGATTGAAAATGGAGTTAATGTTGGCAGAATGATGGGGGAGTACTGTAAAGGAAAACACGTGGAAGCCGGATTTATCATACATGGAGCGGTCTTTTATGGTACGCGTGCCAGAGATGAGGCAGTGGAAAAAATTATTTCAGAACAATACAAAAATATAGATATTAAGGCAATAAGAGGTTTTGGAGAAATTGAAAATGCATATCAGGTTTGTAAAGATATGATTACTGAGAATCCACAAATTAAAGTCTTGTATGTAAGCTGGGATAGACCGGCGCTGTTGGCAATTAAGGCGTTGAAAGAGATGCATAGAGAAGACATCGCTATATTTACAACTGATTTAGATTATAAAATTGCACAATTTATGGAAAGTGGTATTGTAAAGGGATTAAGTACTCAAAGACCTTATGAGCAGGGAAGAACAGCTGCGCATGTGGTAGCGAAATCTTTATTAAGTAATGATGTGCCGAAATATGTTGGAGTGCAGCCGTATGTTGTGGATGCTAAGCAGCTAGGAAGGGCATGGAAGGATATTTTTCATGAGGGAATGCCTGAAGAAATTAAATAATGCCAAATAAAATTAAATATCTAAAAAGAAATATATGCGAAGAAAAAGAATATCATTTTGGTATTCTTTTTTTAATTGCTAAAAATTTACGTAAAAAATGCTCTTGAAATGTTAATTTGCGCAAAACACAATCGCATAATTGTTGAAAACGACGAATTAAACAAGATTTTACGTAAAAATATTGACAAATAATAGAGCGAAATATATCATGTAATCACAGAAACAAATAAAAACAAATAAATTTACGTAAATTTAAAAAGTGGAGGAAAAAACTATGGCAAAAATAAAAAAATTATTAGCGTTGGGTTTATGCTTATGCATGACAGCAGGTATTACGGTAGGATGTGGCGATAGTAAGTCATCAAAGAATAGTACAGATTCTGGAAAGAATACAAATGATGGATTGTCGTTTGCATTTTGTACTAATACCTTAAACAATACATTTCAAAGCTCAATTGATTCAAAGCTAAAAGAACTGTGTGACAAAGATGGAATATCATATACATGTTTAGATCCTGACTATGATTTGAATAAGCAGCTTAGCCAGTTGTCAGATGTAGCAAATAATGGATATGATGCAGTATTTGTTATTCCTGTTGATTCAGCAGGAATAACATCGGGACTGGCAGAAATAAGCGAAGCAGGTATTCCTATATTTAATGTAGACACTGCAGTTATAGATGATGACCTTGAGAGCTTTGTAACACAATTTGTTGGAACTAATGCGTATATGGCAGGCCAGCTTGTTGGAGAACAGATGGTTAAGGATCATCCGGATGGAGGAAATATTGCAATTTTGGATTTCCCTTCAAATGAAAGCTGTGTTGATCGTGTAAATGGATTTCTTGATGGACTTGGAGACAGCAAAGATAAGTTTAAGATAGTAGCACAGCAGGATGGCGGAGCAGCCTTAGACAAATCAATGGAGCTGGCAGAAGACATTATTACAGCATCTCCTGATATGGATGCATTTTTCTGTATCAATGATCCATCTGCACTTGGTGCTGCAGCTGCTATTAAAGCAGCAAATAAAACAGGCAAAATTGGTGTATATAGTATTGATGCCTCACCGGATGGAAAACAGGCATTACTGGATGATGAATTTACAGCTGTTGCATGTCAGGTACCTGTACAGATTGCAGATTATTCTTTTAAGGAAGCTGTAAAGTATGTTGATGGAGATACTAAAATTGATGAGAAAAAGGTATATCTCGATTCGCATTTAGTGTCTAAGGATGAGGCTGAGAAAACTCTTAAAGAATGGCAATAATAAGGGAGAGTTATTATGGGACAGACAGTATTAGAAATGACAGGGATAAAGAAAAGCTTTGCGGGTATTTACGCTTTAAATGGAATTGACTTTTCTTTGGAACTGGGCGAAGTACATGCACTGCTTGGTGAGAATGGAGCAGGAAAGTCAACATTAATTAAAGTGCTTGGCGGAATTTATCAGCCGGATTGTGGATTGATAAAAGTTAATGGAAAAGAAGTAAAAATTGATGGAGTCCCAGCAGCAAGAGCAAATGGTATAGGTATTATACACCAGGAAATAGTATTGGTGCCTTACCTTACAGTTGCACAAAATCTGTTTTTGGGAAGAGAAATTAGAACTAGACTTGGAACCTTGGATGAAGCGGAGATGAACCGCAGGGCAGCAGATATGATCTCTGCCCTGGGGGTCAATATAAAAGCTGAAACAGTAGTTGAGAAGCTGACTATCGCACAACAACAAATGGTAGAGATTGTAAAAGCTGTATCATTTAACGGAAAAATAATTGTTATGGATGAACCTACATCATCTCTTTCAAATGAAGAGGTGGAGCAGTTATTTGGAATTATTGAGAATCTGAGGAAGAAAAAAGTAAGTATTATTTATATTTCTCATAGAATGGAAGAGTTATTCCGAATATCAGATCGAATTACTGTTATCAGAGACGGAACATATGTAGGAACCAAAAGAACTATCGAGACGAATGCGAATGAATTGGTAGCAATGATGGTTGGAAGAGATCTTGATAATTTCTATGTAAGAGATTATTGCGATGTGGAACATGCTCCAATTGCACTTGAAGTAAAAAATCTATCACGTCAGGGAACATTTGAAGATATCAGCTTTTCGGTGCATAAAGGCGAGATACTTGGATTTGCAGGGCTGGTAGGCGCTGGAAGAAGTGAGATTATGGAAGCTGTTTTCGGAGCAAGACCATATGATGCCGGTCAGATTTTCATGAATGGAGATGAAGTGCATTTTAAAAATCCTATGCAGGCAATTAAATCAGGAATTGCATTGGTTCCTGAGGACAGAAAAAAACAGGGGCTTGTACTGGGAAACAGCGTTGCATTCAATTTAACTTTATCAAGTCTGCGTTTTTGCATGAATGGAATTGCTATCAGTGAAAAAAAGCGTGATTCGATTATTGAACATTATAGTAAAAGACTTAGGATTAAAGCAGCTTCTCCGGAGATTGAAGCAGGTAGTCTTTCGGGTGGAAATCAACAGAAAGTTGTACTTGGAAAATGGCTTGCAACAAAGCCGGACGTCTTGATTCTGGATGAGCCTACAAGAGGCGTAGATGTAAATGCCAAGTATGAAATATATACAGTAATAAATGAACTGGCAAAGGAAGGCATTGCAATTATTATGGTTTCAAGTGAATTGCCGGAGATTATCAACATGTGTGATAACGTTTGTGTTATAAGAGCAGGCAAGCTTGTTGGAAAGCTCGGAAAAGACCAGATGAATCAGGAAGAAATTATGAAGTATGCTGCAGGAGGCGTAGAGTAATATGAGTGAGAAGAAAAGAGAAGTAAATGCATTTGGAAAAAGAAATCCATTTACTTCAATTATAAAAGGCAATATAGGAATTATTGCAGTATTGATTATTATGTGCGTAATAGTGTCAATTGCAACGGATAAATTCCTTACAACAAATAATATAATTTCTGTTTTAAGACAAATTTCAATAAATACATATATCGCACTGGGAATGACTCTCGTAATTATACTGGGACACATTGATTTGTCGGTTGGTTCGATTGTTGCGATGTCGGGAACCCTTACAGTTGGACTTACTGTAAATCAGGGAATGCCACTTATAGTAGCAATAATTATTGGATTGGCAGTAGGAACTCTTGCTGGATTTATCAGTGGATTTATAGTATCTCATTTTAAGGTACCTGCATTTATTATTACAATGGCAATGATGAATATTGCAAGTGGTATTGCATATGTGTATACAGGTGGACAGTCTACACGTATTACAGATAAGATGTTTATAGCTATAGGTACAGGATATTTGTTTAATGTAATTCCGCTTCCGGTAGTATATATGGTAATTTTGATTGCAATATTCAGTTTCCTTTTAAGCAAAACTAAATTTGGAACTTACGTATATGCAATTGGAGGAAACAGGGAAGCTGCAAGATTATCCGGTGTTCCTATTAAAAAAATAGAAATTATTGTATTTACGCTTTCAGGTGCGCTTGCAGCCTTCGCAGGACTTGTTCTTTGCTCAAGAATGTATTCAGGACAGCCATCAGTAGGAAGTGGATATGAATTGGATGCAATTGCCGCATGTGTACTTGGTGGAACATCAATGACCGGAGGAAAGGGCCGGATAAGTGGAACTGTATTTGGTGCGATGGTAATTGGAATTATTTCCAATGGATTAAATCTGATAGGAGTTTCATCTTATTGGCAGCTAATCATTAAGGGTCTGATTATTGCATGTGCAGTTCTGCTGGATTGTCAGAAGGATAAAATAGCGTTGTTAAAAAATAAGGTAAGGGCTGCAAAATAAATTGGAAAGGAAATCTGTTCGTTTTTTACGATACAGAGAAAGATAAGCAAATGGAAATTTTTCGTAAAATGTCTTTCGCGGATTCTACGGGAGATGCAATTCCGTTTTACCACGAAGGAAAATATCATATTTTTTCACTTACATCTCCACCGGGAACGACCGTCTATCCGGAGAGACTGCGCACAACCTGGAGCCATAGTATATCGGATGACTTAGTGCATTGGCAGGAGCTTCCGACGGCATTATATCCGGGAGAAGGAGATGAACCGGATGCTTCAGGAGTGTGGACCGGTTCAGTAATATATGGTGAGGGACAATATCATGCATTTTATACAGGATATTGTCTAACAGCGGAGTTTCAGCAGACCATATGTCACGCAACAAGCGATGATGGAATAACGTGGACAAAAGATATCGCAAATCCGGTTATTACTCCGATGACAGAGCTTTATGAAAAACTTGATTGGAGAGATCCGTATGTTTTTTATAATGAAGAAGATGAAAATTATTGGATTTTGATTTCAGCGAGAAGACTTGATATGCCGGTTACACGAAGGGGCTGTATAGTGCTGTACCGTTCAAAGAACTTAAAGGATTGGACGTATTATGGACCAATATATTCACCGGGGCATACAAACTGTCCGGAATGTCCGGAAATGTACAAGATGGGAGGTCACTGGTATTTGTCTTACTCAAGATTTTCAGAGTTTGTAAATACAATATACCGTGTATCAGAGTCTCCTTTTGGTCCGTGGAGAAAACCTAAAAAGGATGGTATTGGTGGAAGACGCTTTTATGCTGCTAAGTCAATGCAAAATGATGATGGAAGACGTTTTTATTTTGGATGGGCGCATGATCGTGCAGAGCAGAGTGACAAAGGTGAATGGTATTGGGGTGGAACATTTTGTATTCCACATGAAGTGGTGCCGACCGAAAATGGAGAGTTAAATGTAAAGTTACCATGTGAATATGAGCATATTTTTGATAAAGCTGTTAATTGGAAATATATATCAGTTCTTGGAAATGCAAAAGATTATGGTGAAAAAACTATAACATTGAATGCGTTGGAAAGCTGTTCATATGGATTTTTGAGACATACGGAAGAAAGCTATATGCTGACATGCAAAATAGTACCAAGAGAAACATATGATACGTTTGGTATTCTTTTAAAGTCTGATAAAGAGGCAAGTGGATGTTTATTTCTTGAATTTGACAAAGCAATGCAAAGGGTCTCATTTTTAAATCTTCCGATGGGAGTGGATCCATTTTGGGTACAGTCGTGTCAGGCGGTTCCGCCGGCAACCGAGCCTGGGCCGGATGGGGTGCGTGTCTGTGAGAAAACAATGCAAATTGAAGACGGAAAGGCAATAGACGTAAAGATTATTGTGGATCATGACATGATAGAGGCATTTATTGATGAACAGATAGCGTTCACATATAGAATATATGCCAAACCGGAATTTGAAACTGGTATAATTGCTCAGGATTCGAATGTTGAATTCTATAATTTAAGCATTTCCGGAAAATAATTGCGAATGGGAGAGACATGGATGGAAAAAGAATATGATATAGTTGCGATGGGAGAATTATTAATTGATTTTACACCGGCAGGAGTTTCAGAAACCGGCATGTGTCTTTATGAACGTAATCCGGGAGGGGCACCGGTAAATATGCTTACTGCAGCAGCTAAAGCAGGATTGAGAACAGCCTTTATAGGCAAGGTTGGAAATGACATGCATGGTAAATTCTTAATAGAAGCTGTTGAAAATCAAAATATTAATAGCGATGGCATTATATTGGATGATAATGTATTTACTACACTTGCATTTGTAAATCTTACAAAAGATGGAGAAAGATCATTTGCATTTGCAAGGAAACCCGGAGCAGATACAATGATAGGGTACAAGGAAGTCGATACTCAAATTTTACAGAATACAAAAGTTTTTCATGTGGGTTCACTCTCTCTTACTGATGAACCTGCACGTTCCACAACATTTCAGGCAGTGAAATGTGCAAAAAATGCAGGTGCAGTTATATCATATGACCCCAACTACAGGGCGCCTCTTTGGAATAATGAGAAGACTGCTATAGAACGTATGCGTTCAATGCTTCCGTTTGCAGATATGATTAAACTGTCTGATGAAGAAACTGCTTTACTTACGCCATACGAAAATCCGGATGAAGCAGCAAACTATTTATTAGACCATGGAATAAAAATAGTTGCAGTGACACTCGGAAAAGAAGGGGTGTTAATATGTAATAGGAAGGATCATCAAAAGGTAAGTGGTTTTTCAAGTCAAGTAGTAGATACTACAGGGGCAGGAGATTCATTTTGGGGCGGATTTATGTCTCAATTTGTAAAAAGCAAACTTAACCCTGAAGATTGTTCTATGGAAGAACTAAAAAAATTTGCAAGGTATGGAAATGCAGTAGCAAGCCTGTGTATAGAAAAAAAAGGAGGAATATTGTCAATTCCTGAAGAAAAAGAAACTTTTAAACGTTTACAGCTAAGTGTGTGAAAAAACAATCGTAGTGCAAAATAATTGAAAATATACGATTATAGCCTCGCTTTCAAATTTAAAAATATAGTAATGAAAAATGCAACATTTCTCTAAGAAATGTTGCATTTTTCGTCTAAGAACAAGGATTTTTGTGGGAAGCGGTCGTGAAAAAAGGCAGATACAACCAATAAAGGGCAAATATAATTTTTAAATAAGTTGTAATTGGGTGTAAAGTATTAGAATTGATGTCCGATATAGTAACTGTAAGATAAAAAAATGCAACATTTCTTAGAGAATTGTTACATTTTGCATAAGCATGGAAACAGCTTAAATCAAGTGCACGGAGGTATACATAATGCTTAAATTAACGCTCAGAGAAGGAGAATATGTAAATATCGGAGACAACATCAGAGTGGTCTATGCCGGAGGAAGCGGAAAGAACGGGCGTCTCATGATAGATGCTCCAAGAGAGATGAACATCTCAAGGTCAAACAACGACCCGAATCCTGAGAAGAGGAAAGATACATATTATCCGGAGCCAAAGATTTCAGAGGAAGCACAGCATGAAATCAAGAAGATTATCTGGAATGAAAGACAGAAGAAGGCAAAGCCGGCTAAAGCAGATAAGAAAGCATAGGCAAACAAGTTAATAGGCGGCTGTGGCACAAGCCACACCCGGGAAGCCGCTTGTTATAGAAAACCGCAACTGCTTAAATAAAAATATACACAAAGCAGCTGCAAAACCCTCGGGAAAAGGATTTCCAGAGGTCAAACATAATAACCCACGAACGTGGGACAAGGAGGATTATATTATGGTAGTACAACACAACATGCAGGCAGCAAATGCCAACAGAATGCTCAACGTAACAACAAGCGCACAGTCAAAGAGCACAGAGAAGCTTTCATCAGGTTACAAAATCAACCGTGCAGCTGATGATGCAGCCGGACTTACAATATCTGAGAAGATGAGAAAACAGATTCGTGGACTTGATCGTGCTTCAACAAATGCTGAGGATGGTGTTTCATCTGTACAGACAGCTGAGGGTGCTCTTACAGAGGTCCACTCAATGCTCCAGAGAATGAACGAACTTGCAACACAGGCTGCCAATGGTACAAACTCAAAGGATTCAGACCGTCAGGCTATCCAGGACGAGATTGACCAGTTAACAACTGAAATCGATCGTGTATCTGAAACAACCAAGTTCAATGAGACATACCTCTTAAAGGGTGATGCCGGAACAAAGACAATCAACATGAAAGCTCATGACGCAGGTCTTAAGGGAACACTGACAGACAATGGCGATGGAACAGCTACATTCGTAATGGATACTCTTAATGCAGGTGACAAAGTTTCTATCGGTGGAAAGAATTATACTATCGGTGGAGAGACTGCTGATGTTACATCAATGCTTACAGCTGCAGGAATTACAGATAAGGCTGGAGATAAAGTTACAATTAATGGAAAAGAGTACACATACTTCGATAAAGCATCTGACGGAAAGACAGAATTGACAAATAAAGGATATTATGAGACTGCACCGGATAAGGCAGATGCAACTACTGCTTCACCAACATATGCTGATAGTACTGCGATTGGTGCTGCCACAGGTACAATTTCTGTTGGCACTAAATCTGTAACAAAGATGAAAGACGCTGGAGCGGATGGAATTGACGATACAGACACAACTGTAATCTCTAAAAAGAAAGCATACGAACTCGCATCAAAGGAATTACTTAAGGCTAATCAGATTGGTGATACCGAAGGAAATGCTAAAGTAGGTGTCGGTGCTGTTGATACAGCTGTTGACCTTACAAATGGAACAGGAACATTCAAAATTCAGACTGGTTCTGCAAAAGTTGCCAACACATTAAGCTTCAGTCTCCACGTAGGTTCTGACGCTGATATGACAAACAAGATTCAGGTTGACATTGACTCTATGGATTCTGCAAGCCTTGGCATCAAGGGTATCAACGTTAAAGATGATTCAGGAAACGCTGCTACATACGCTATCGACGCTATCTCAGATGCAATCAGCAAGGTTTCATCACAGCGTTCATCACTCGGTGCAGTTCAGAACCGTCTTGAGCACACAATCAATAACCTCGACAACGTAGTTGAGAATACTACAACAGCTGAGTCTCGTATCCGTGATACAGATATGGCTAGTGAAATGGTTAACTACAGCAAGAACAACATTCTTGCACAGGCTGGACAGTCTATGCTTGCACAGGCTAATCAGTCTAACCAGGGTGTACTTTCACTCTTACAGTAATCATCTACAATTTAATGTTGTACAAAGCAGGAAGAGCTCGAAAGAGCTCTTTTTGTTGTACACTTTTTTCTATTAGAATGAAAAGTACAATCATTTATTCCCGAATAAATTGCAGACGCCCCCTGTAAAGTAGTATAATAACAACAATTAATACAGCTAATTGCACAAATGGGAATTGGCAATAAGCATGAAATGAGGTTTACACTATGGATGTAAGAAAAATGAGAAACGAATTACTGGGAAAACGCCTTGTGGCTGCGCTTGAGTCGCGCAACATGGAGGCTTATTATGTAGAGACAAAGGAGGAGGCTGTTAAGAAGGCACTGGAGCTGATTCCAAAGGGCAGCTCAATCAATATGGGCGGTGCCACATCGGTGAAGGAATGCGGTCTGTATGAGGCGCTCTCGAATGGAGAATATCAGTTTTATGACAGGGACAAGGTGTCTACGCAGGAGGAAAAGCAGGAGATAGCGCTAAAGGCATTTACATCGGATTATTTCCTTGGAAGTGTCAATGCGATGAGTGAGGATGGTGTATTTATCAATATTGACGGAAATGCAAACCGCGTGGCTGCATATGCTTACGGACCGAAGCATGTGCTTCTTATAGTAGGCATGAACAAGGTCGTAAAGACCGAGGCAGATGCTATGAGCCGTGCGAGAAATGAGGCAGCGCCAATCAACGCACAGCGCTTTGGCATCGACACACCGTGCTCTAAGAACGGCACCTGCTTTGACTGCAAGAGTCCGCAGTGTATCTGCTGTCAGATTCTGACCACACGCTTTTCAAGGGTGAAGGGACGTTTCCAGATTATTCTTGTGGATGAGAATCTGGGCTTTTAATCATTTAATGCGCTTGCGACTCGCAACTGTGAATGTACTGAACAGTTACGAAATAGTCAGAAATTCCGGATATTTTTATGCATTATACGGAAATGAAACATACGAAAAGGAAACATACAAAATGGGATATTTAATCAGTGAGACAACAAAAGTGGAACGTGAGGCAATTGTGGCTGAGTCGCTTGGCAATATCGAGGCCACCTGCGATGGCTGCATGTCGGGGCTTGCCGAGATGTATCAGGACTATATTGACGGAAAGAAGGAGCTTCGTGATATAAATATGGAGTTCAATGCCAGGTATGTGCACGGAGAGGATATGCCGGGGCGAAGCGGCTGTGGATATAAGTAATGTGAAACGGTTTGGGATAATTACCTAAGCTTAATGCTATCAGGGAGATACAGATGATTTCATGCAGGGATGTTAACAATTTACAAATGGACGGAATGGAGCTTGTGGCGGGAGTAGCAGGGCTTGATAGGATGGTGTCATGGACTTATCTGGTGCAGACAAAGCCTTATAAGGAGCATATGAATCCGGGCAACTTTGCGCTGCTTGTGGTAGATTACAAGAGATTTTCCATGGACGAAGCATATGATGCCATGGTTGAGCTGAATGAGCTGGGGATATCTGGCTTTGCGATTTCGGTTGTGGAGGACAGGGAAGAGACACCACAGAGGATGAAGGACAAGGCTGATGAGCTCAAGCTGCCGTTGTTTTATATCCGGTGGGCGGGAGCTACTTTTGTAGATATTGCGCAGAGCGTCGGAGAGCTGCTTTTAGAGACCAGTGTGGATAATAAAAGGACCGGGGACTACCTGTACAACCTGCTCTTTGGATACGAGGTAAATGACAAGTATATAGAAAAGATTTCTGCACAGCTCGGTCTGACCTTTGACCGGCCGTACAGGGTGGGAATCATCGTGATAGACCGCAAATACGGAGTAAATCTGGAGCAGGACGAGCACACATATACATACTATACCGATTGCCTGAACCGCGAGGTTATCCATATGAAGAAAAAGCCTATGTATATGAGGTTTTTGAACAAATTTGTGCTTCTTTTTGAAGAGACAAAGGATATGGAGACAGAGCATCAGATTGAAAGGATACTTAGGGACTTAGACAGTCGTGCACCATTTGCAGGGCTCATTCACAGCACATGCATACTTGGCGCTGCATACAGGAAGCCTGCGGATTTTGGCAAGAGCTATCAGGAGGCGAAAAATCTCATCCCCAAAAAGGATATTTTACCAAATCCGACCAACAAGAAGGTAATCAGTGCCAGCTCCATGGGCATATACAAGTATATGTTCAACAGTGGCAATCAGCAGGAAATCATGGATTATTGCAACGAGAAGCTAAAGCGGCTTGAGATGTATGACAATGCAAACGGCTCGTTTCTCATAGATACGCTGCTCAATTACTATATGTGTGGCTTTAATGTCCAAAAAACGGCACAGATGATGTACGTTCATCGTAATTCCCTGCAATACCGTCTGAAAAAGATAGAAGAAATACTGGAAATCAGCCTTGATGACTCGATGGAATATCTGGATGTAGTTAATTGTATTCTTGTAAAAAGGCTTATGTTTAATTAGTTACTGTAAAAATGCACAAACAAATTGTGCAAAATTAACATTGCAAAGCTGCTTCATTAAGTTTATTATACGAACTAAGCAAAGGCGCTGGAGAAAAACTCCGGCGCCTTTTCGTATTTCAATAATCAAGGAGGAAAAGCTTATGATGAAGAGAAGTAAGAGATTTGCAGCATTGATATTGACAGGTGTAATGGCAGTGACAACATTGTTTGGATGTGGTTCGTCATCAGGAGGAGCTGCTTCAGATAGCTCAGCGGCAGACAGCTCATTAAAGAAGGTTTTAAAGGTTGGTATGGAATGTGCATATGCTCCATTCAACTGGACACAGGATACAGATACCACACCGGACGGCAGCAAGGCAGTCAAGATAGCAGGCTCTGATTACTATGCATACGGCTATGATGTAGCAGTGGCACAGAAGCTTGCAGACCAGATGGGAATGGACCTTGAGGTACATAAGGTTGAGTGGTCATCAATCGGTATCTCACTCGATGCAGGAGATTATGACTGTATCATCGCCGGTATGGGAAAGACAAAGGAAAGAGAAGCGTCATACGCATTCACAGAGCCTTATTACTATAGAAACAACTGTATTGTTGTTAAGAAGGGCGGCAAGTATTCAACTGTAAAGGGTCTTTCAGATCTCGCAGATACAGGCTGCAAAGTAACGACACAGCTTGGAACAGGCTGGATTCCACTTTTAGACCAGATAAAGGGTGCTGAGCAGTCAGGAAACTTTGAGACTACATCAGAGTGCTTCCTCGCAATATCAAACGGCAGCGCAGATGTATGTGTAATCGATGTTCCGACAGCAGAGTCAGCAGCACTGACAAATGATGATTTACAGATTATCGAGCTGGATGAGAATGATACATTCACAGGTGATGATGAAATGGTAAATGTATGTATCGCAACAAGAAAGGATGATACAGCACTCAGAGATAAAATCCAGGATGCCATGAATGCAATCGGCTGGAATGACAAGGCAAAGATGGATGAGCTGATGGATCAGGTTCTGACACAGCAGCCGGCAGCCAACTAGTTGTTAGAGATTTATCTGATTCACGAAAAGATGAAAGACTGTGGGATGATGTTATATCGCATCATCCCACAATAGTCTGATAAACCGGCGTAAGCTGGGGATTAGAGAGATAAAAGTGAGGTAGCAGTATGATGATAAGTAATCCAAGTAATTCGTTAGAATGGATGGTATTTCTGGCGCAGAAATATTCAAGCATGTTTATCAAAGGAACCTGGCTTACGCTGTACATATCGGTAGTTGGTACATTGCTTGGCTTCGTATTGGGATATATCGTAGGCATAGTAAATGATGTAAAGCTTAACGATGGCGACAACATCGTAAAAAAGGTCCTTATCCGTATAGTAAAGGTGATATTTACAGTTTATGTTGAAGTGTTCAGGGACACACCAATGATAGTTCAGGCGATGATTGTGTACTATGGAATACGTCAGATGGGCTATGAAAACCTGACACCTGTATTTGCAGGTATTCTCGTAACTGTATTAAATACAGGTGCCTACATGGGAGAGACAGTCAGAGCAGGAATCGGATCAATAGATATGGGACAGCGCGAGGGCGCATGGGCCATGGGAATGTCACCGTTTAAGACAATGCTCTATGTAGTTTTGCCGCAGGCATTCAAGAACATCATTCCTGAGATGGCAAATACATTCCTTTTAAATCTGAAGATGACGTCAGTACTCAATGTTATCGCTGTGCAGGAGCTTTTCATGGCTGCCAAGACAGTCGGTGGAAACTACTACAAGTACTTTGAGTCATATCTGGTCATCGCGGTAATTTACTTTGTACTGTGCTTTGTATTTGATAAGCTCTTCAAGCTGATTGAAAAGAAGCTGCAGGGCAAGACAGACTATGCACTCGCAGTTGAGTACATGGACAATGAATAGGAGGCACAATATGAGTGAGACAGTAATTTCAATTAAGGATTTAAGCAAATCATTTGGTGATCATGAGGTACTTAGAAAGATTGATATTGATGTGCATTCCGGCGAGGTCATCTGTATTGTGGGCTCCTCAGGTTCGGGAAAATCAACACTGCTTAGGTGCATCAACAAGCTTGAGAAACAGACCTCAGGAAAGATCTTATATCACGATAAAGAGGTCAGAAATGTACAAAAGGATATCAATGATTACCGTTCAAAGGTGGGAATGGTGTTCCAGTCCTTCAATTTGTTCAACAATATGACAGTGCTTCAGAACTGTATGCTTTGTACAAGAAGGGTGCTTCATCTGCAAAAGCAGGAGGCCTTTGACAGGGCAATCACGCATCTGAAGGCAGTCGGCATGGCTCCTTATATCAATGCAAAGCCATTGCAGCTCTCAGGAGGACAGAAGCAGCGAGTTGCCATTGCCAGGTCGCTTTGTATGAACCCGGAGGTGCTTTTGTTTGATGAGCCGACCTCGGCGCTTGACCCTGAGATGGTCGGAGAGGTGCTAAATGTCATGAAGGACCTCGCAAGAACCGGACTTACGATGATAATCGTCACACACGAGATGGCATTTGCCAGAGATGTTTCTACAAGAACTATTTTCATGGACTCAGGATATGTGGCAGAGGATGCAGCACCGTCAGAGCTGTTTACAAATCCTAAGAATCCAAGAACAAGAGAATTCTTAAGCAGATATCTGGCAGGCTAGATATGGTTGGCATTCAGAAGGAGGAAATGATAAATGGATAATTTTGTAGTAACCTTTGCCAGAGGATTTGGAACAGGCGGAAAAGCAATAGCATCACAGCTGGCAAAAGAGCTTGGAATACACTGTTATGAGAACCGTATTCTGACTCTTGCAAGCCAGCTGAGCGGACTTGACGAGAATGTGTTTCAGGAGGTAAATGAGAAGCTGCGTGAAGAGGGCGGATTTACGAGCTTTTTGCGAGGGCTTCCAAGAGCAAAGGGATATATATCAAGAAATGAGAAGTTCAAATCAGATGACAGGCTCTTTGAGTATCAGAGCCAGATTATCAACGAGCTTGCAGACAAGGAATCCTGCGTCATAGTAGGAAAATGTGCCGACTATGTATTAAAGAACCGCCCAAATGTGGTGAGCATATATATTGAGGCACCGCGTGCATTCTGTGTGGAGCGTACCATAGCCAATATGGGTGTGACACCGGAGGTGGCTAATGCCACGATTGAGAGAACAGATAAGTTCAGGGCAGATTATTACAAGTACTATACACACGGAAACTACTGGACCAATCCGGTGAACTACGACCTGACACTAAACAGTGAGCGTGTCGGTGTGGAAAACTGTGTGAAGACGATAGAGCAGTATCTGATCATAAAGGGCTTTATCAAGGCTGATATGATTAAGCCGGTGGGAGAACTCATATAAAAAGTATATAACAAAAAATTGCAGCTCGTGTATCGAGCTGCAAATTTTTTTATTATTATATAGATATGTCTATCCAAGCAAAGCCTTATCAGAAGCAAATTCCTCGCCGGAAACCTCCTCAAACTTCATGAGCAGATCCTCCACAGTGAGGTTTTTCTTTTCCTCGCCTGAGATATTAAGGACAACCTGTCCGTTATTCATCATGATGAGTCTGTTACCGTGAGCGATGGCATCACGCATGTTGTGTGTGACCATCATGGCTGTCAGGCTGTTCTCCTTGATGATTTTGTCTGTGAGAGTGAGCACCTTTGCGGCTGTCTTAGGGTCGAGAGCAGCGGTGTGCTCATCCAAAAGCAGCACCTTCGGCTTCTGGAGTGAAGCCATGAGCAGTGTAACAGCCTGACGCTGTCCACCTGAGAGCAGACCGACCTTTGAGGTCATTCGATCCTCGAGTCCCAGATCAAGCTCCTTTAAAAGCTCGTGGAAGTGCTCCTTTTCAGCCTTTGTGATGCCCCAGCCAAGACCACGGCGCTTTCCGCGGCGTGCTGCAAGTGCGAGGTTTTCATCAATCTGCATGGTTGCGGTAGTTCCTGTCATTGGATCCTGGAACACACGTCCCAGAAATGATGCACGCTTGAACTCAGGGAGTCCTGTGACATCCACTCCATCGATGAGAATTGAACCATCGTCTACAGGCCATGTGCCTGCAACGGCATTGAGCATGGTCGATTTTCCGGCACCGTTTCCACCGATAACAGTGACGAAATCGCCCGCCTCAAGCTTTAGATTTACACCATTAAGGGCATGCTTTTCATTGATTGTGCCCGGATTGAAGGTTTTATGTACGTTTCTAATCTCTAGCATTTATTTGCCCTCCTTTGTGTTAAGTGCTGCGGCAGAGCGTTTGCCGGCCTTTTTAAAGGAGGCCTTGCTCTTGCCCTTCAGGTAAGGCACTGCAAGGAAAATTGCCACGATGATTGCAGTGAAGAGCTTTAAGTCATCACTTGGCATCTGCAGCCACAGAACAATTCCGATTACAATGTAGTAAACAATTCCACCAAATATGACAAAGATAAGTTTTCCCATGAAATTCATGTGCTTTCCGAGGATTGCATCGCCGAGCACCTCACCGATGATAACTGCGGCAAGACCGATGACGATTCCACCACGGCCCATGTTTACATCGGAAAAGCCTGAGTACTGTGAAAGCAGGCCGCCTGAGAGCGCTACAATTGCATTTGAAAGCGCAAGACCGATGAGCTTCATGTTGTCAATGTTGATACCCTGAGCCTTGCTCATTGCAGGGTTGCAGCCAGTGGCACGGATAGCAGAGCCCTGCTCTGTTCCGAAATACCAGTAAAGCACCGCGATAATTACAACCGAGAAAATCACACCGACAATTATCGCATGTGTCAGATTACGTGATGAAAGCACCAGATTATATTTATCTGCGCTAAGTGCCTGGTTGGCGTGGCGCTGCATGATATTTAAGTTGATAGAGTAGAGCGCTATCTGTGTAAGGATTCCTGCCAGAATCGGAGGAATGCCGAGCTTTGTATGTAAGAGACCTGTGCAGAGTCCTGCGAGCAGACCGGCAATACATGCGCAAAGCAGTGAAACCCAGATATTGTAGCCGTTAATCGTCATCATAACGGTTACGGCACCGCCTGTTGCAAATGAGCCATCAACCGTCAGATCTGCGAAGTCCAGCAGTCTGAAAGTGATATAAACACCGAGTGCCATGATACCCCAAATCAGACCCTGGGCTATATTGCCCGGAAGGGCATTGGTGAATGCAACCGGATTTAAGGTTGCAAAATAATTCATTAGAATCATTTTATTAAATACCTCCATAGTGCAGCTGTTTATTCAGCTGAGATTTCCTCATAGCCGTCAGGAACTGTAATTCCAAGCTCCTTGGCGCGGTCCGGAAGGTACTCCTTAGTGAACTTAGGAGCGCTCTTAACCTCCATAGTTTTGACGTCTGTACCATTTACAAGGATATCGTAAGCCATCTCACCTGTTGTGTATCCAAGGTCATAGTAGCTGATAGAAAGTGTTGCCACACCACAGCCCTTAGCGATTCCTTCCTCGCCAGCGAAGATAGGTTTCTTAGCCTGTGAAGCTACATTGTTGATAGCCTCTGTACATGAAGCAGCAGTGTTGTCAGTTGGGATGTAGATTGCATCAGATGCATCACATGCGCTCTGTGTTACTGCAGCAACATCATTTGAATCAGAGAAAGTGTACTCTTTTACAGTGTATCCCTCGTCCTCAAGGTATTTGGTAATAGTTGTTGACTGGTAGATACTGTTTGGCTCAGATGAGCAGTAGATGATACCGATGTTCTTTGCATCCGGGAAGAGCTCCTTGATGCATTTAGCCTGCTCATCGAGTGGAGCGAGGTCTGTAGTACCTGAAATATTCTTTCCTGTAGTGCCTGACCAGTCTGACATATCAAGAGCTGTAGCGTAGTCTGTGATAGATGTTCCGAGAATCGGAATAGAGTCTGTAGCTGCTGAAGCGGCCTGAAGAGCTGCTGTGGCATTTCCAAGGATAAGGTCATAGTCGTTTGTGACGAACGTGGTGCAGATTGTAGAGCATGTAGAAGCATCTCCTGCGGCATTCTGCTCGTCAAAGGATACCTCGTCTCCGAGCTTGTCCTTTAATGCGTCCTTAAAGCCCTTTGTAGCGGCATCGAGAGCCTCGTGCTGTACGAGTTGGCAGATACCTACCTGATATTTGGCATCTGAGTTCTTACCTGACTGTGTGCCACCGTTTGCTGAACCGGAATCTCCGCATCCGGCAAGTCCAAGAACCATTGTTCCGGCAAGAACAAGTGAAGCTAAAATTTTAGATCTCTTTTTCATGATAATTCCTCCTTTTGTCAGCGCTTTAAAGCGTTGATGTATCAATTAGGTAAATTATATTAACTTATTAATGAGAAGTCAAGGGAAGATGAGGAAAAAGTAGGGTTTAATATATATAAATGATGGATAATAAGCCATTCTGTTTCGCTGGGTTAGGGGAGCTGTTTTAGGAATTTCAGCAGTTTCAGCTACTTTTTTATGGATTTTTCCGGCTGTTTCGCTGTGGTTAGGGAGCTGTTTTAGAAATTTCAGCAGTTTCAGCTACTTTTTTGGAGATTTTTCCGGCTATTTCGCTGTGGTTAGGGGAGCTGTTTTAGAAATTTCAGCGGTTTCAGCTACTTTTTTCCAGAATTTTTCCAGTTTTTGGACTGGATTGGGGAGCTGTTTTAGAAGTTTTATGGATTACAGCTACCCAAGGCCTGTCAGCTATCAACATATGGCTATTGTACACTATGTTAATTTAGTGTGGGGATATTATGCTAAAGAATAAAAATGATGGTTCATACTGGATTTGTGGAGAGGGTGTTGGCACAGAACAAAAAACGGTTTCGGGAGAAACGGAGTATACAGTTACATGCAGCAGTAAATTTGTGCCATATGAATTTCCTGCAAATGAATTTTCAAAATAAAATATGGCTGAAAGTAAAAATCCCCGGTAGTAACTACCGGGGATTCTCTGTCTATTCAGCTACAACCTTGGCAAATTTCTTTTTACCACGTCTGATAATGAGACCCTCGCCCTTGAAATCGTTGAGAGTGTATTTTGTAGAGATATCAGTTACCTTCTCATCTGCAACGGAAACACCGCCCTGCTGGATATTTCTGCGGCCGTCTCCTCTTGAATCGCAAAGTCCTGCTTTTACGAGAACAGAGATAATATCAAGCTCTCCGTCAGGGAAGTCCTCAGCTGTAACGGTAACGGTAGGCATATTTGCATTGTTGGCTCCGCCTGCGAAAAGTGCATGGCTTGCCTCTTTAGCCTTTGTGGCTTCCTCCTCACCGTGAACAAGCTTTGTAAGCTCGAATGCCAGGATTTCCTTAGCTTCATTGAGCTGTGCGCCCTCCCAGCTTTCCATCTTGTCAATTTCCTCGAGAGGAAGGAAGGTGAGCATTCTGATACATTTAAGAACATCGGCATCAGAAACGTTTCTCCAGTACTGGAAGAACTCGAAAGGTGTTGTCTTTTTAGGATCAAGCCATACTGCACCTGACTGTGTCTTGCCCATCTTCTTGCCCTCAGAGTTTAGGAGCAGATTGATTGTCATAGCGTATGCATCTTTTCCAAGCTTACGTCTGATAAGCTCTGTTCCACCGAGCATGTTGCTCCACTGGTCATCTCCACCGAACTCCATGTTGCAGCCGTATTTCTGGAAAAGTGTGTAGAAATCGTAGCTCTGCATGATCATGTAGTTAAACTCAAGGAAGGAAAGACCCTTTTCCATACGCTGCTTGTAGCACTCAGCTGTAAGCATACGGTTTACTGAGAAATGAGCACCAACCTCGCGGAGCACATCCACGTAGTTTAAGTCCATCAGCCAGTCAGCGTTGTTTACCATGATAGCCTTTCCCTCGCCAAAGTCGATGAAGCGGCTCATCTGTTTCTTGAAGCACTCTACGTTGTGGTTGATAGTCTCTGTTGTCATCATCTGGCGCATATCTGTACGTCCTGATGGATCACCGATCTGTGCGGTACCTCCACCGATAAGCACGATAGGCTTGTTTCCGGCCATCTGAAGTCTCTTCATAAGGCAAAGAGCCATGAAGTGTCCAACGTGAAGGCTGTCTGCTGTAGGATCAAAGCCGATGTAGAAGGTAGCCTTTCCGTTGTTTATAAGCTCTTTGATTTCTTTTTCGTCTGTTACCTGCGCGATAAGACCGCGGGCAACTAATTCGTCATAAATTGTCATGATTTTCCTCCTGATAGATTGAATTTGTATTCTGAAAAATAAAATATCCCCCTCATCCATTTAAGGACGAGGGGGATTTCTCGCGTTACCACCTTAATTTGCATCCTGCTCGCACAGGAATGCCTCCGTGAGTTGTCACACATTATTCGACATATGTGAAAATAGCCGATTCTGCTAACACTCCGGCACTATAACGTGTGCCAATACGTTGCGGCTTATTAATCGAACCGGGGATATTTAATCATCCGGTATGACGTTCGGTGCAAAGCTCCGGGATGTATTCCAGATCTGTTTCCTTGCGCCTCTCACCTGCCGGCAGCTCTCTGTAAGTATTGCAGAAATGTACTTGTTCCCATCAAAGCCTGTTGAAATGTAATTGTGCTTCAATTGACGATATTATAGCCGTTTAAGAAGGGGTTTGTCAAGGGTGCAAAAAGCGGTGATTACTTTAATGGTATATACAGGTCGGAAGAGCTATTGCAAAAAAGTATAAAATAGTATAAAATAAAAGAAAAAGTATAAAAAGTTATAAAAAACTATAAAGAGTAATAGAAAGTATAAAAAATATAAATAGTTTTGAATTTCATATAATAAATTGAGGTGAATTTATGCAGAATCCATTTACTACAACCTTCAGTAAGACTCCGAAATACACATATATCCATACAGAGAAAACAGAGGAGATACTGGAAAACTTTATTTACGATAATCCGTCGGAGTCGGTATATAAGATAACCGGTGTCAGAGGCTCCGGTAAAACCGTTATACTTGCAAAGGTGGAGGAAGAATTAAGAACCAATGAAAGCAGATATATAAACTGGCTTGTTTTTGATGTAAATCCTGCAAGAGATATACTGGGACAGATAGCGGCAATGCTTGTAAAGGCCGGTTTTGGTTCACAGGATAAGAAAACAACAGGGATAAACCTCTCTGCAACAGTGATGGGAACAGGTGGTGGAATCGGCTATACGGCAGAAAACAATAATAATTTCTTTGATATCGGTGTAGAAGTTGAGACAATGATACAGGCTGCACAGAAAAAGGGGAAGAAGATACTTATAGGAATAGATGAGGTTTCAAAGTCCGAAGAGATGATAAAATTTGCGTCTGAATATGGCAGATGGCTCAGAGCAGGGTATCCGGTTTATTTTGTGTGTACAGGCTTGTATGAAAATATACAGGAATTGAGCAATGTCAAAAATCTTACATTTTTCAGAAGAGCGGCAACAGTTAAAACGGAGCCTCTTAATATGATACGAATGACTGAAATGTATAAGAGTAAGCTGGATATTGACAGTAATGAGGCTCGTGAAATGGCGAAAATTACAAAAGGATACGCATATGCATTTCAGGAATTGGGAGTGTTGTATTTTAAGAAAAAGTTGGATGAGTTGTTAGAAGATATTTTACCAAAACTCAAAGCTGAATTGTTTGCATATTCTTATGAAAAAATATGGGAAGAGATGACTGAAATGGACAGGTTTCTTGCAGGACTTTTGACAGAAAAGGAAGAATACAAGCGTGAAGAAGTGCTTAAGCTTATGGGAGAGAAGTCAGGAAGCTACTCTATGTACAGGGATCGTCTTATAAAAAGAGGTATATTAAATTCCAGACAGGGCTATATCTCACTTGCACTTCCATATTTTGGTGAATATATAAAGGAGTATTGTTAGAATCTTAAAATGAGTGAATTATACAAGCTCCAAAAGCTTTTTAATTATTGCACTCTGACCTGTGGTGATGTATACTTTGAATAACAAACAAACTTTGGTTATGAAAGGGAGAAAAAATGAGCACATATTATACTATTATGAGTATGATTGACGGCTTTAAGTCGTTTATCAATCTGGCAGTTATGGTACTGACAATTGTTGCATCATGGATTATGTATGCAAAGGCAGGAGAGCACGGCTGGGCGGCCATTGTACCGTTTTACAGCTCATATGTAAAATTCAGGATTGCAGGGAAACAGAAGCTGTTCTGGGGATATCTTGTGGCAAGTATCGCAAGTATAGCAGGATGTATTTTATTGATGTATGAGATTATTGCCTCAGGACTTTCCGTTATGACATCCAGTTATATGGGGTCGTATTATGATTCTACCTATGGATATGCCGGAAACCGCATCGGGGCTCACATGGGCATGCTGATATTTGCGGTTATTCTGATTATTGCAGCAATGATTGCGGCATTGGTTATGAATATCCTCTGCTGTGTCGGACTGGCACATGCGTTTGGCAAGGGAGCAGGATTTGCCTGCGGACTTATATTCCTGAATGTGATTTTTATCTGTATTATTGCCTTCAACAAAAACATTGTTTATGTGGGAGATGGATATAATAGTAATAATAACTACTATAATCCATACGGTTCAAACGGATACGGTCAGCAATATGGTCAGAACATGTACGGAAACGGAGCAAACCAGCAGTACGGTCAGAACATGTACGGAAACGGCGCAAATCAGCAGTACGGTCAGAACATGTACGGAAACGGCGCAAATCAGCAGTACGGTCAGAACATGTACGGAAATGGGGCAAACCAGCAGTACGGTCAGAACATGTACGGAAACGGAGCAAACCAGCAGTATGGTCAGAATCCGTATGGCACAGCACAGGGCGGGGATGCTCAAAATTCCTACGGTACATCACAACAGCAGTCATGGAATGATGAGTATAACAACAAAGATTACGAATAAATAATAAGAATAAAGCACATGAATAAAAACTATAAATAAATGTTATAGTACAAATTTGTATCATTCTCTTGACATATAGTGTCAGAGGGCTATAATACAAAACAAGATTTAAATAAATATGTTCACCAAAATTCGTTGATGAGAACAAGGTCCGATTTGTATTTATTTTCAGAGAGCCTGTGGGCGGTGCGAACAGGCAATGATCAGATTGGAATATCCTCTCTAAGAAGCGGGCTGAAAGCATTAAGTGTGTCTGTAAACCTCGCCGGTGTCCACCGTTATATGGAAAGCATATGCTGGTATGCAGAGTGTCACAGTAATACACTGTGGAATCAGGGTGGTAACGCGGATTATTTCGTCCCTTTTCAGATTATGTCAATCTGGAAAGGGATTTTTTAATTCCATAAAAGAGTTTTAGTGAGCAGAAAAATGTTAAGGAGGCTTACAATGAAAGTATTACAAAAAGTAAGTAAATTTTTATCAGACTACACATCGATAGTTGTCATAGCAATCGCCGTAGTCACATTTCTGGTTCCGAATCTGATGGCCTGGGTAAATCAGATGCTGTTTGTGGATCCGGTATCCAACAAGTTCACATGTCAGTCAATCATTATCGGAATCATCATGTTTAGTATGGGACTTACACTTACGACACAGGATTTCAAGATACTTGCACAGAGACCATTTGATATATGTGTAGGTGCAATCGCACAGTATCTTATCATGCCGTTTCTCGCATTTGGTATCTCAAAGGCATTGAATCTGCCTGACGGAATCGCACTTGGACTTATCCTCGTAGGCTGCTGTCCCGGTGGTGTTTCTTCAAACATTATGTCATACCTCTGCGGTGGTGATGTGGCATTCTCAGTTGGAATGACAACAGTTTCCACATTGCTCTCACCATTTATGACACCGCTTCTGGTATCATTTCTTGCAAGCGGAACACATGTCTCAATCAAGGCGCTTCCGATGTTTGTGTCAATCATTGAGACTGTAATCTTTCCTGTAGCGGTTGGATTTTTACTCAACTACCTGCTTGGAAAGAAAAAGGCATTTGCCGAGGCTCAGAAGGTTATGCCGGGTATTGCGGTGCTTGGCCTGGCATTCGTTGTAGGTGGTGTTGTATCATCACAGGGCTCAAAGTTCTTTACATCAGGAGTAGTAATTTTTGCGGCAGTTCTGTTACATAACGGACTTGGATATCTGCTTGGATACGGTGCAGGAAAGCTGGTAGGCATGAACACAGCCAAGAAGAGAACCATCTCTATCGAGGTTGGTATGCAGAATGCAGGTCTTGCCACAAACCTTGCTACCACTACAGCACAGTTTGCTTCAACACCTGAATCAGCCATCATCTGTGCAGTGTCATGTACATGGCATTCAATCTCAGGCACACTGCTTGCCGGAGCCTTTGCATTAAAGGACAAAATGGCTGCTAAAAAGGCAGAAGAAGCCGCTGAGACAAAGACAGCATAAAGAGAATGAATACCTATTATAACCGATTGGTAAATTAAACAAAAATTATAGAAATAAAAAATAAATTATGTATAAAATATTTATTGAAATTTGCTAAAAAAAGAGTAAACATAATATATAAATAAAATTAAGATAAACAAAAGAAAGAGGTAATAATATGAGTGGAATCTTAATGATGGTAATAGCCATTGTTGTGCTCGGTGGAGCATACTTATTATATGGCCGTTATCTGCAAAACAAATGGGGCATTGATCCAAATGCCAAGACTCCTGCCTACGAGATGGAGGACGGAGTGGACTATGTACCAGCCGATACCAATGTAGTATTCGGACATCAGTTTGCATCTATAGCAGGTGCAGGCCCAATCAACGGACCAATTCAGGCAGCTATTTTCGGATGGCTTCCGGTTCTGCTTTGGATATTAATTGGTGGTGTATTCTTTGGAGCTGTTCAGGACTTTGCATCTATGTACGCTTCAGTTAAGAACAAGGGTCGTACAATCGGTTACATCATCGAGGAGTACATCGGTAAATTAGGAAAGAAATTATTCCTGTTATTCTGCTGGCTGTTCTGTATACTTGTTGTTGCAGCTTTCGCAGATGTCGTAGCCGGAACCTTCAATGGCTTTGCTGCTGATAAAGCAGGCGAGGTTACAAAGGTTGTAGCCAACGGAGCAGTTGCAACTACATCAATGCTTTTCATCATAGAGGCAGTTGCACTTGGTTTCTTCCTTAAATATTCTAAGTTCAACAAATGGATTAACACACTTGTTGCAATCGTATTACTTATAGTAGCTATAGCACTGGGACTCAATTTCCCAATGTATTTAAACCTTAGCGTATGGCACATAATTATATTTGCATATATACTTATAGCCAGTGTTACACCTGTATGGGCACTGCTTCAGCCACGTGATTACCTTAACAGCTACCTGTTAATCTTCATGATCGTAGGTGCGGTAATCGGTGTATTTGTTGCAAATCCTGCTTGTAACCTTGATGCTTTCACAGCATTTGCAATCCCTGATGCAAACGGAAACCCACAGTATCTGTTCCCAATCTTATTCGTAACAATCGCCTGTGGTGCAGTTTCAGGTTTCCATTCACTTGTATCATCAGGTACTGCATCTAAGCAGATAAAGAATGAGAAGAACATGCTTCCTGTTTCATTCGGTGCCATGCTTATGGAGAGTATGCTTGCAATCCTTGCACTTATCGCAGTAGCATCATTCGGTAAGGGAGAGGCAGCAGCTCAGGGACTTACAACACAGCCACAGATTTTCGCAGGAGCTATCGCAAACTTCCTGTCAGTACTCGGTTTACCACACTCACTTGTGTTCACACTGATTAACCTTGCTGTATCAGCCTTCGCTCTGACATCACTTGATTCAGTAGCCAGAGTCGGACGTCTGTCATTCCAGGAGTTCTGGCTTGATTCAGACACAGATGATGACAATATGAGTCCATTTGTCAAGCTGATGACAAACAAATACTTTGCAACAATCATCACACTGGTACTTGCATTCCTGCTTACAAAGGTAGGCTATGCAGAGATATGGCCACTGTTTGGTTCAGCTAACCAGCTCTTATCAGTACTTGCACTTGTTGCCTGCGCAGTATTCTTAAAGAAGACAAAGCGTCAGGGCTGCATGCTCTGGATTCCAATGGTATTCATGATGGCAGTTACATTTACTGCACTTGGCATGACAATCTACAAGCTTACAAAGGCATTATTCTCTGTAGGACTTGACCTTGGAAATTCATTACAGCTTATATTTGCAGTATTACTGCTCATCCTTGGTGTACTTGTTGCAATTCAGGGTGTGAAGAAGCTCTGTGAGAAATCAGAAAGCAAGAAAGCTGCAGCTTAAAATGAGATAGAAGTTGCAATTAATAGAAATCAAAAGTCTCAGAATCCGCTTAATAAGCGAGTTCTGGGACTTTTTTATGTGAGGATGATGAATAAAAGAAGTGAAAAGGGAGCCTGATATCAGGCTCCCAATTCTCTGTCCTTTCCCATGAAAAATACTGCTAAAGATTCCGGACCAACATGGCTTCCGGTGCAGAAATCATAGGTGGTATTTATCACATCGCGCACCTTTATGCGCTTTTTAATCTGTTCAATCACATAGAGCGAATCCTTATATGCGTCAGCGTGTGCCACTCCGATAATCTGATTTTCAGGGTCTGTAATGTTGTCGCATAACAGATTGACAAGCTCATTTAATACGGCTTTTCGGCCACGACATTTTCTGAACTGTACAATATATCCGTCTTTGCTGCCCCTTAGGATAGGCTTGATGCTTAGCATGTTGCCAACCAAAGCGGTGGTTCCGCTTAATCTGCCGGTCCTTGCAATATACTTTAAATTGCCCACGGTAAACACACCGTTTAATCTGGCAGGATAGGTCTCTATCGTGTCAGCCACCTCATCAAAGCTCATGCCCTTCTCACGCATTTCACTGGCGTATATTGCGAGAAGTCCCTGTCCGAGGGAAGCATTTAATGAATCCACCAGGCGTATTTTTCTGCCGTTACTGCAATCATCAAGGACAGCATCGGCTGCGACACGGGCTGAGTTGTAGTTGCCGCTTATGTTTTTACTTAGGGAGAAATACAGGACATCCTTGTCTGCCTCAATGATTTCCCTGAAGGTATCCTCAAAGATTCCGCTGCTGATAAGTCCGGTCTTTATCTCGGCACCTTCTCTTATGGCGTCATAGTATTCCTTACCCTTTGCCCGCTCCTGTTCCGGTGTGAGGTCAGGCTCAAAGCAGGTCATTTCCTTTCCGTTGACAAGGTTTACAAATGATAGCACCTTGATTTTATATTTTTTACATAGCTCTGCAGGAATGTTTGCCGCAGAGTCAACAATTATTTCAAACATATTTACCCTCGTATTTCTATAATAATTGGTTAACTGTAGTTATGCATCACATACATTGCAATTATATGCCATTAATATATGTGGTTGCAAAGGATAGTATATGTGGTTTTTGATACTATGTCAATGACTTTTGCCATGTTTAGTAAAAATTTAGAATATTTAGATAGAGTTATCAGGGATGTAGTGTTATAGTAGAAATAATAGATATATAGATTCAATGAAACAGAGGAAAAATATGAGTGATATAAAATTAGGCTGTCACGTAGGCATGGCAGGAAAAGATATGTTTCTGGCATCAGCCAGGGAAGCAGCGTCATATGGCGCGAATGTGTTTATGCTCTACACCGGGGCACCACAGAACACGAGAAGAAAGGAAATCTTTGAGCTCAACATAGACGCAGGCTGGGAATATGCACATGAGCATGGGATAAATGAGATAGTGGTCCACGCGCCATACATCATAAATCTGGCAAACACCGTAAAGCCTGAGACGTACGAGCTGGCAGTGGAGTTTCTGGAAAAGGAGATAGTAAGGACCGCGGCAATGAAGAGCCGCATACTGGTGCTTCATCCGGGAAGTCATGTAAATGCCGGTGAGCAGGCTGGAATCGCACAGATTGTAAAGGGACTTAACACAGTGCTCAATCAGAATGATGACGATGTGTTTATCGCACTTGAGACGATGGCAGGAAAGGGCAGTGAAATAGGCCGTTCCTTTGAGGAGCTTAAGGCAATCTATGATGGAGTGGACAGGAAAGAAAGACTGCGTGTCTGCTTCGATACGTGCCATGTAAATGATGCAGGATACGATATTGTGAACCATTATGATGATGTTTTTGCGGAGTTTGACAGGGTGATAGGACTTGAGCAGATAGCGGTATTTCATGTGAATGACAGCTTAAATCCTCTCGGAGCACACAAGGACAGGCATGCAAATATAGGCAAGGGAACCATCGGCTATGACACACTGCACCGCCTGGTGCATGATGAGACCTTTGCAAATGTACCAAAGATTCTGGAAACACCATGGCTTTGTGAGGAGGGCTCTGCGAAGAAGACTATTCCTCCTTATAAAGAGGAAATTGAATGGCTTCTTAAATAAGAAGGTGGCTAAAAATTTATGGAGAGGTTTGGTATTACAGACAGTAAGATAATGGAGGCATAACAGATGAAGGAAAAAACCTACGAGGGAACTAAAAAAACACAGAATGGTTTAAAGAGAATGTTTTTTTCAGTGCTTGCGATATTATTGCAGGCAGTTTTCATGGTCTATATGTTTACAAGGCTAAATGAATATGCGGCAGCAATAAACACGACCACAAGCGTCCTGGCAATCATACTTGTGCTCGGACTGTACAATCGTGAGCAGACCGCATCCATGACTACACCGTGGATTATACTGATACTGGCATTTCCGATAATGGGAGTGTCACTTTACCTGTTAGTCGGACTAAACGGCGCACCGAATAAGATGCGTGCACGGTTTGAAGAGGTGGATTCCATGCTTCTTCCATGTCTGCCTGAAAACGCAGACATACTATCCGATATGTATGAAAAGGTGCCACAGGCAGCGGGAATTTCAACATACCTGGCAAAAAATGCATTATATCCGGTATATCAGAACACGGATGTGACATATTATGATCAGGCGTCAAAGGGACTCGAAGCGCAGCTTAGCGATTTATCAAAGGCCAGGAAATTTATTTTCATGGAGTATCACGCCATAGAGGACAAGGAATCGTGGCACCGTATCCAGAAGGTGCTCACGGAGCGCGTGCAGGCAGGAGTCGAGGTAAGGGTGTTTTATGATGATATGGGCTCAATCTTTTTCATAGACAGGGATTTCTCGGAAAAGATGGAGAAGCTTGGCATCAAATGCAGGGTGTTCAACCCGGTTGCACCTGCCTTTAACATGTTTTTAAACAATCGTGACCATAGAAAAATCACGGTAATTGATGGAAAAATCGCATATACCGGCGGCTATAATCTGGCAAATGAGTACTTCAATGTGACACACCCATACGGAATCTGGAAGGATACGGGAATCAGGCTCGAGGGAGATGCTGTCAAGTCGTTTACCATCGCATTTCTCGAGATGTGGAATGCATCAGAGCGCAAGGTACCGCGCGAGGTGGATGTATCTCAATATCTGCTACACTATGATTATGAGGCAAAACAGAGTGGATATATCCAGCCATATGCAGACAGCCCTCTCGATAACGAGCAGGTGGGGGAGGATGTCTATATCAGCATGGCAAACAAGGCACAGCGTTATTGCTGGTTTATCACTCCTTACCTTATCATTACCGATGAGATGAGCCATGCGCTGACACTTGCCGCCAAGCGTGGAGTTGACGTGCGCATCATCACGCCGGGCATACCTGATAAGAAACCAATATACAGCGTGACACGCTCATTCTACAACCAGCTTGTGAAGCATGGTGTGAGGATTTTTGAGTGGACACCGGGCTTTTGCCATGCAAAGATGAGTGTGGCAGACGATATAATGGCAACCTGCGGTACCATAAATCTTGACTACAGAAGCCTTTATCATCACTTTGAAAATGGCTGTTTTATGGCGGATTGTGAAGTGGTGCATGAAATCAGGGATGATTTTATCAGGCTTTTCACTGAGTCTGCGGAGGTGACGGAGAAGTACAGGACCGGAAGAAGTGCAAGACGAAGGCTGGGGCAGTCAATTATGAGGTTGTTTGCAGGGCTATTGTAGACTGAAAATAATGTGTATCAGGGAAGTGAGTGCATATGAGTGATTACGACAGCAAAATCATCAGAAAGCAGATAAGAGTGTACGGCTCTGTGCAGGGAGTAGGTTTCCGCTACAGAACAGAGCACGCGGCAGAAAGCGTTGGCGCAACAGGCTGGGTGAGAAATGACCCTGACGGCTCGGTATTTATGGAAATACAGGGCACAGAGGAGCAGATAGACAGGGTATTTGCAATGGTGAGTCAGGGTACTTATGTAAATATAGAGAAAATGGATGCCAAATCAATACCGGTAGTTGAGGATGAGCGGGGATTTCATACGAGAGAATCGCTTGGAGACTTCTGGGGACTATGGCACAGATAAACGGAGGCATCATATATGTTTTTTATGATGGGAATAACGGACGGCAGGAAGGACTTTGACTTCAATCAGGTCATTACCTGCGATGAATGTGGCAGGTATGGCAGGTATCAGGTGTATATGACATACATGGTGCTGTCACTGTTCTTCATTCCGTGTTTTAAATGGAACAGGCACTACTATGTGCAGACCACATGCTGTAATGCGCTTTACGAGCTTGATCCGGAAATAGGACGCAGGATAGCAAGAGGCGAGGACGTGGAGATATTGCCACAGCATTTGCAGCGTGTAAATCCGCAGTATGGTTATGACTTTGAAAATGGAAGTGGAAACACAACAAAAAGATGCAGCAATTGTGGATATACAACTACAGAGGACTTTGAATTCTGTCCCAAATGCGGCAGGAGGCTGTAATGTGTTTCACGTTCTAATGATAATATGCTTTTACGAATCGACTGCAATAAGGCAGAGGATGGAGCATAGAAAGAGTTTAACAAAATCGGTATTTGACGATTTGGTGGTAAAAATTATTCCTCTTCAACAAGTTTCACAAAATCATCTGGCAGAATTATCTTTGTTCCACCTGCCTGATAATCTTTTATATTTCTTGTGACAATATAATCCATATCTTTTCTGGATGCCACCTTTTCAACAACTGCATCCTCATAGTCACTGATTGCAGATGCAAGTGCATCCATGTAGTCATCCGCTGTAACCTCTAATATTCCAGTCAATGAATAAAGCTTTCCCATTATCATCTTTGCTGCTTCTATGTTATGCAAATGTTTCCTTATAAGATAATAGATGTCTGTTGCTGAACTTGCAGTAATGTACATTTCGATTGTATGATTTGCTGCCATAAGAAATATTTCTTCTGCACTTTTATTCCATGGCTCTCTTGAAGTCAGGGCATCTATTATCACATTTGTATCTGCAAGAATCCTCATCTATTTTGCACCAAGCCTTTCTTCTTTTGCTTCATTCAGGTCTGCATCCTTTGGTAAGATTCCAAACAGGGATTTTGCTACTTCTACTCTGTCCTGATGTGGATTTGTCAGTTTTGCCACTACCTTTCCGTTCTTTGTGATAAAAACATCTTCTTTTGCAGATAATAATAAATATTTTCCAAGATTATTTTTCAATTCAGTTGCTGTAATTGACATATCACCACTTCCTTTCTTCGTACTATTATTATACTCATTTTGTACGATTTTATCAATGTATTTAGCTGGAAAATATTACTCGGTGTACTAGTTGTATCCTCCACATTATTATCCGAGGGATATTTGATGAGCAGCTTTTTATGTGTTTCACCAAATTCAAAATGTGCATTGAACGCTCTTGCCATTGACAACCCTATGGAGTATGCCCGGTTGGTCTTGGATAACGAGATGCAGGCTTGGGTGGATTAGGAAGATAGTTTAGATATATGGTAAATCAATCGCCTATTAGTGAGACAATAATTATTTTTACACAAACCAGCTTATTCGTGGTAGAATAAAACCACAGATAAGCTGGTTGTTTGTTTTAAAAGGAGAATCCTATGAAAACCAAACAACCGGAACTAAACAAAATCACAGCACTCTACGAGAGATTATCCCGTGATGATGAGCAAAGCGGTGACACAAAGCACCGGCGGTTATGAAAAGAAGGACAAAAACGGTAATCCTACAGGAAAGTACACCAATGCACAGGACAATTACACCTGCTCCACTTACAGTAAAGCAAAGAACAAAGTGAATTGGAATTATCAGTAGATGCTTTGGAAAATGAAATTTAGGAGGAAAACACATGGAAACATGGTATTACGAGGTAGTGTCCATAGACGGAGACTATGCAAATCTAAAGAGATGCGATATTGAATCAGACGATCTGAAGCTTGTGGCAAGGGCACTGCTCCCACCGGAAATAATGGAGGGAAGCAGACTGAAATACGAGCTGATGCAATATGAGATAATTTAGTAACTATTCAGAACCGCTGAGAAAAAAAACTGATATAGTTACAAACATAATTGCCTTGAATTAGGAGATATTAAGAATGCAGCAGAAATCTACGCAAAAAATACTGTTATTTAGTGTAGCAGCTCAAAAAGTGGAAAAAATAAAAGCCCTGTGCAAAACTCTTGGAATATCGGTGCAGCAGGTGGAAAAATCAGATTACGGACAGAAGCTCGGTGCGATAGCCGGAATAACCGGATTCAAAAAGGATGGTTCAAGATATAGCGGAGCAGATTTTCCGGCGGAGCTTCTGGTCTTTTCAGGTATTAATTCATCACAAATGGATATTTTTCTGGCGGAATATAAGAAGGCAGGTATCGAACCAATCGGATGTAAGGCTGTCGTGACACCTGATAATGTATTTTGGAGTGCCGATAAGCTGTTTCGGGAGATATTCAGAGAGCACTTGTTTATGAGCAGGTAAATGAAAAAAGGAACCAACAGGTTCCTTTTTATATGTTTGCGCGCCATGGGCGCGCTCTAACGGGTGCAAGTCCCGAACATGTCCAGATAGTGGAAAGTGTATAGCTGAACAGCAAGGGGAGTCAAATCAGCACGATATAAATATTTCAAACTATGCAGCAGTTTCCCATATAAGAAATAATTCTATGAGACACTGGAAAACATCCGGAATCTGCACCCACAGTTTGAATGACAACAATCAACGAACCTTGATATCCTCACAAATGACCTCTTATCAATGCAACAGGGATAGTCTGCCCTTTTTTAGGCAGTTCTCTGGCAGAATGAGGTACTATGAGCGGATTCAAGACTATGGTCCTGTGTTAAATAGCAAAATCACAGTGTCGTGAATAATTCAGGATAAGTACTAGCTGGATGAACGGAATGAAATTATAATAGTAGCTATAGTATTAACGAATGGAGGAAGAAATGTGTACAAAATTCTAATAGTGGAAGACGATATAAATATTAGTGAAATGGTAACAGATTATCTTTCGGGAGAAGGATATGAAGTTTTACCAGTTTATACAGGAGAAAGTGCAATCTCAGCATTAGAACAGGAGTCTTATGATCTGGCTTTAATTGATTTAATGCTTCCTGGATGCAGTGGTTTTGATGTAGTGAAATCAATCAGAAAGAAAAGTGTAATGCCTGTTATTATAATAACTGCTAAGGACAATGATATAGACAAAACCAGAGGATTAAATTTGGGAGCTGATGATTATGTAACAAAACCTTTTTCTATCATAGAACTTGTTGCGAGAATAAAGGCTAATATACGAAGGGCTACAAAGTATATAAATGTCTCACATGAGGAGGAAATTATTCAAATTAAAGATTTGAAAATATATACAGACCAACATAAGGTTGAAAGAGGTGGAAAAATAATAAATTTAACGCATACTGAATTTGAAATATTGGTGTTACTTGCATCAAATCCAGGACGAGCCTTTTCGAAAGAAGAAATGTATTTGAAGATTTGGAATGAACCATATTATGGAAATGAACGTGTCCTTAATTCTCATATGAATAGGCTGAGGGGAAAATTAAATATTGATAATAGTAATAAGATGGATTATATTCAAACTTTATGGGGAATTGGTTATAAAATGGAGAAATAAGTATGGAATATATAAGCACTATAATTATGGTTTGCGTCATTATATGGGGCGTAATGCAAAAGCGAAAAATTTATCAATTAGAGAAAGAACTTAATTCTATTAAGGAACAAATTGAATATAGTATCAAATCAACACAAGGTTTAATTTTAACCTCAACTGAAAGCGTACCTATTAAAGAATTAGTAAAAAGTATTAATAATTTATTGAATGCATATTATAGCGGACAAGTTAATTGTAAGAAGCAGAAAGAGACAATGCAACAGGTTATGACAAATATATCACATGATTTGAGAACACCATTGACAGTACTTTCCGGTTATATAGAAATACTTGAAGAGAAATCATCGAAAATAGATATGCCGGAAGAAATTGTTGTAATAATTCATAAACTTTCAATAAAAATAAAAAACAGTGTACGTTTGATTAATCAGTTTTTTAATTTAGCACAAATTGAATCGGGTGATATTAAATACGACATAAAAAAATATAATATCACTTCATTATGTAGAGAAATTGTTTTAGGCTATTATGATTTACTCTATACAAAAGGGTATGATGTTGAAATTAATATTCCTGAATACCCGATCTTTGTCCGAATTGATAAGAAAGCTGCTATTAGAATTATTAAAAATATTATTGATAATGCAATTAAATATGGAGACGATGGAAAGTATTTAGGTATCACTGTAGAAGAAAAGGAAAAAGAAGTTTATGTTTTATTCGAGGATCATGGTCAGGGAATTGAGAATATTGAAATTGAAAAAATTTTCAATAGATCATATACATTAAGTGATACGAATAAAAACTATGAAAGTAGCGGTTTGGGGTTAGCAATATCAAAAAATCTGGCAAACGGTATGAATAGTGATATTCTGGTAAAAAGTATTCCTCATAAACAAACTGTTTTTAATTGGAAGATAAAAAAGTGATAAAAAAGTGATATTTAAAAAATAAAAAAGAGAAAAACAGAGCTTATACTTATTATTAGTTCGGAGGCGAGGCGATGAAAGAATACAAAATAGTGGGAGAACATCTGACGAAACAATATAAAAATCGTAAAGTTGTTAACGATGTAAGTATGCATGTGGTTAACGGTGAAATCTATGGTTTAGTAGGGCCAAATGGGGCAGGAAAGAGTACAATGTTGAAAATGTTGCTTAATCTTACAAAACCAGATATGGGTGAATTTACGATTGATGGAGTATCTGTTCAAAAAAATGGTTATCAGACATTACGTAAGGTTGGAGCAATTATAGAAAATCCGTATTTTTATGAACAGTTAACAGGAAGAGAAAATTTAGAACTGCATTGTGAATATATGGGATATCCTAATTTAGAAGAAATAGATAAAGTTTTAGGCTTGGTCTCATTAAAAAACATTGATGGGAAACATGTGTCGCAATATTCTATAGGGATGAAACAACGGTTAGCAATAGCACGTGCAATACTGACTCGTCCTGAAATTTTAATATTGGATGAACCTATAAATGGTTTGGATCCGGATGGGATTATAGAAATAAGAAGATTAATACAAGAACTTAATAAAGAACATGGGATCACCGTTATTATTTCCAGCCATATTCTTTCCGAGATGGAATTGTTAGCAGATACTGTTGGAATTATGAAAGATGGAAATATGATACAGGAAATCTCTATGAAAGACATCCACGAGCAAAATGCGGCTTATATAGAAATTGAAACAGATAATGCGGAAAAAGCAGGATATATACTGGATGAAATTTTACAAATTAAGCAATTTCGAGTTATATCAGATGGAATCATTCAGGTGTTTGATTTATCAAAAAGTGGAAAAGAGATCAGCAGTGCTTTGATGAAATATGGTATAGGTGTGGAAAGTATCCAGAAAAAACAGAACAGCTTAGAAGAGTTCTTTTTTAAAACCACAAGGAGGAGCTTGGCTTGAAACATCTAATGAAATTAGAGATAAAAAAATATAAGTTAACAAAATATATTAAGGGTATTTTTATAGCAACAGTATGTATTATTGCATTTATTACTGTTTCTCTTATTGATTCAATGACAGATCCAAAACAGACAAAAGATACATATGATAGTATTATAAGAATGCTTAATTTATTAGTAACAGGTACATTTGTGATATTTTCATCAGTATTAACAGCCAAATATATTATTGGCGAATATAAGGATAGAACTATTTTGCTGATGTTTACCTATCCCATAAAAAGAGAAAAAATAATTCTTACTAAATTAGCTATGGTATGTTCCTTTACGGGAATTTCTATCGCAATTAGTTATGCGTTATGTGTTGTTTATGTGACAATAGCAGAAGCGATATTTGATGTAACTGCAAGTACTATTACATTAGAGCTTATAATTTACGGGATTAAAGAAATGATTATTTCTGTGATTTTGGGATCTGTTCTATCACTTTTCCCATATATAATAGGAATGACCAAAAAATCAGTTTCGATACCTATTATTATTGGAAGTTTAGTTGCATTTATGCAAACACCCATTATGGGAAGAAATCCAGCTCTGACAGATGCATTTTTGAAAATTGCAATTCTTCTAATCATTGCCTTGTTGGGAGTAAAATTGACATTAATAAATAAAATAAATGAACTGGATTGCAGTGTGAATTAGATTAGTATTTGCTTTTTGGCAAATTTACTAATAAATATACATGAGAAAAGGAGGTAGGATAGAATGTTTAAGCGCATTAACAGCAAAGAAAACAAAGAGAATCGTTGGCCTTGTATCATCTGCGATGAATGGTCATGGGATGTTTTTAGCTAAGAAAAAGAGAAGGGTCTGTTCATCATAGATGGATAGGCCCCTTCTCTATAATAATTATTATACGAGGAGAAATGATAATGTTAAATACAGATAAAATATATTTTTATCCTTATAAGATTTTTGAGGTTGAGAGAAGAAAATATTTATATACTATTTATGCAAGTGGGCTTTTTGAAATTGATAATACCGTATCTAAGTTATTACAATTAAATGGTAGTACGGTTGAAAGTATAAAAGAAGCATTAAAGATAGATCTTACAGAAGATAAATCAATTGAGCTTTTAACTGATATGGAGAATGAAAAATTACTTTGTAGAAATGAAGTAAGTCATGATGAGTCTCAAGAGATAGAGAAAGCAAATTTTTCTGCATTGACATTGATGCTGGCACAAGAATGCAATATGAGATGCTCTTATTGCTATGGAGAAGGAGGCGAGTATAATAATAAAGGTATTATGACGGAAAACGTTGCCTTTCAAGCTATCGACTACTTGGTAAAAAATAGTACTGATGAGTTATTACATATTGCATTCTTAGGTGGAGAGCCACTATTAAATTTTCCGTTGTTAAAAAAAGTTGTTGAATACTGCAAACAGATTTCTGCAGATACTGGTAAAAAGTTTTCATATACAATTACTACAAATGGAACGTTAATAACTGATAACATAGAAAAGTATTTGACAGAAAACAAAATTGTCTGTCAAATAAGTTTGGATGGAACAAAAGAAAAAAATGACATGAATCGATTCTTTCGCAATAAGAAGGGTTCCTATGATGTTATTGTAGAGAAAACTAAATCTATGAGACATATGAATTTGGTAACTGCTCGTGCGACTGTTACACCAGATAATTCTGATTATAAAGAAATATTTAACCATCTTAACGAATTAGAGTTTCGCGCTATACCAATAGCTATAGCTCAAAACATGGTAGATGATGAACAATTTGACAAAATTTTATCTGAATACATAAACTATATTTTTTATTTCGAAGAGCTTATTTTGACAAAGCAATATGCAAAAGCAAAAAAAATGACAGATTTGGTAAATGCTTTAGAAAAAATAGAATTTGGGAATGTTCGAAATAATGGATGCGGTGCAGGAAGAACAATGTTTGCGGTAGACATTGATGGAACTCTTTATCCTTGCCATCGCTTTGTGGGGGAAAGAAAATTCGCATTGGGTAATATTTGGACAGGATCAGACAACAGTAAATTCCTCAAGATGATAAACGTAAGAAATAGAGATAAATGTTCTAAGTGTTGGGCACAAAATTTATGCTTGGGCTGTTGTCCCCATGAAAATTATACTAACACAAATAATATTAATTTGGCCTCGGAAAGAAGCTGCCGGATGGCAAAAACAATATATGAAAAATTGATTTCTGTATATATAAAGATGTCCGATGAGGATAAGAAAATGATGTGGCCGGAAGATTAGCTTGATTTCGTAACTACATAGCAGGTATTTCCGTCAGTTATGACTTGGGATTTATATTTTTTGATATATTTTCAAGCATGTTATGTTTAGGGGAAAATAGGATGAGAAAACTAATGTTATTTTGGGCAACTCTCACCATATGAAGTATTTCAAAATTTTATCTCAAAAAATTAGTTGATTGGGATCATCAGGTAATCTAGGCTAGTGCAGAAGAACAGCCACTTTACGCCACCGTGTCGTAAAGTGGCTGTTTCCTATGTAGATGATCAGTGTTTCTTAAAACGGATTACTGGCCCCGTTTGAAGTGCTATACTCAATGTTAGATTACTACACCAAAAGGTGTGCCACTTGTTAAGTTGATTGAACCGCCGTGTACCGAACGGTACGCACGGCGGTGTGAGAGGTCGGGAAAATTTATTTAATTTTCCCTCCTACTCGATTGCAATTTTATATTGTTATCTCTAATCAACCAGTCCCTTGTTCTTCCACTTTCCGCTCTTCCAGCGCAGCACCATGCCGACAGCCCTGATGCATTCGTCACTTGCGAGTCCGATGTAGGCACCGACTGCGAGAAGCCCCAGATGCAGTCCGAAGAAGTAGGTTCCACCGACCGCCGCAAGGTACATGAAAACAGCACCCATGACAACCGGGAATACGGCGTCACCGCTTGTCTTCAGTGCCTGACCATAGACCAGATTGGTGACTCTTCCAAGCTCCAGCACAATATCGATGGCGAGAAGCTTTGTGACAAGATTTATCATCTGTACGTCATTCGTGAAGATTCGTACAATATAGTTACCTAAAAGCGCAAATGTGATAGAAAGGCAGGATGCCGTAATCACACCGTAGATAGCGGCCTTGCGAGTGCCCCTATCACATTCGTCATACTCCTTTGCTCCGATATGCCAGCCGGTCAGGATGGCATTTGCCTGAGCTAAGGCAGCACCGATACAGTATGAAAAGTTAGCAATCTGTGTGGCATAAGAGCGCGCAGTGACGTTCAGTCCGTCAGCATCCATCTGGTTCATGAATCGCACTACAAGAGTCATTGCGATATTGTAAAGCGCGGTTTCACAGGCAGACGGGAAGCCAATCTTTATAATCTGTCCGAGAATTTTTCCGGGAGCTATGCGCTCGGGACTGTCCTTTGCCTTGATGAGCACAGCGCCCATTGTGGCAACAATAATCAGATTGATAATACGTGAAATAACCGTTGCTGTGGCAACACCCATAACGCCCCAATTCATTACAAAGAGAAAAACAGCGTTAAGTATAAAGTTAATGACATTTCCAATAATTGATGCCCAAAGGGATTGCTTTGTGTAGCCGAAAACTCTCAGGTAGCTTGAAAAAATCGGTATGAGAGCATTTAAAAAGCAGGCACCTCCAACAATGCGCAGATAAGTATTTGCCGAATCAAAAAGCGCCGGTGCAATGCTGACCATTCTAAGAATATTACCGGAAAAAACAGCCAGAAATACAGACATGAGCACACCTATTACAGCATTAAATATAAGCCCAAGCTGCCTTGCCTGATATGCTATACCCGGTTTTCCGGCACCGATATTCTGCGTCATGACAGCAACCATACCGCTTGAGATGACACCGAACATGATGATGAAAACGGAGATATATGTATTTGCCGTGCCGACAGCACCAACCGCCTGGTCGCTCACGGATGACAGCATAAGAGTGTCGACCATGCCTGACAGCATGTAAAAAAGTGTTTCGAAGCATATTGGAATGGAAAGCTGTGTAAGTGTTTTTCTTTGAACCTGCATATAGATTACCTCATTTATAATGTATGTATACTTTTATAATGTATGTATACTTTGTGATATTAACAGAAAGAATGCAAACTTCTCATTATAAACTTCATTTGGGAGAGGAAGATATAAAGAAGAGAAGCTTGCATGCATCAATATATTACATTATCACAAATAATTCTTGTATTATTTCAAGGAAAAATTGTACTATTTCTACTTTATCTATAATTTAGTCTCAGAAAATGAAATGCTATTAACCAAGGGTAAGTATACAGGTTTTGCTATGCTTATCCCAATCGCTATTGCATTTATCACAGTAATATGATATCTGGTATCCGCCATTTTCGAATATTACTGCATAGAACCCGGCCTTGAGTTTAACGGTACGTCCGTCCAGGAATTTAATCTCTCTTCGACGGTACTTATCATCACTGCCAGGGCTATGGTCAACGGTTGGAACATCAGGATTAGGTGTACCATTGTTATCAACATAGTCGGTCTCTATCTCGCTGTAATAAGCCTTAAGATTAGCCCAATCAGATGCAACCTTTGATTTATGTATATATGAAATAAATTGAGGCGCGAGAATTCCGATAAGAACCGCCATTATTGAAATTACAATTATAAGTTCTACAAGTGAAAAGCCTTTGTTGGAGCTAGAGCTTCTTTGCATATATGTACCTCCTAAAAAGAGCCGGTAGCTCTGTAATCTGCAAACTTTGAATAATATAAAACCATAGCAGCGTTGTTGTCAACAGAAAATAAAAATTTGCAAAATTGATGAAATATTGAATTATTCAGATTACAATTTGCAATTTATATTACAAAAATCAGCAGTTTTATTGTAAAATGAAAGTAACAATTCAGAACTACCAAACTTAAGGGTAAAATTAGAAGGTTTTGAATAGTTACCAAAATACAATAAAATGATGGATATGGAGAGTGTTGACATGTGTGATGTGAAAAAATACTATAATATTTATGATGAACTCAAAAAACTAAAGCCGGAAGATACGTTACAGTTGGTAATGGAAGCAGAAAATGATGAGGAGAAACAATTTTTTGAAATGCTTGGAAACTATCTGCTTCAGGAAAAACAAAATAAGGTGATTGAGAGGAATTTATTTTAGTGAAAAGATATGTAATTATTGCAGGGTTAAATGGAGCAGGAAAATCGACATTGTATCAAGTGATGGATTAATAGCAGGTAGAAAAATGTATTTTGAATTAAAAGAAAACCGGCCACACGGCACAACGGAAAATCCGTTCAGTCAATACCATATCAGTGATGTAAAGCGTGCATTCCAGATTCCGGTACACTGGCACGATGAGCTGGAAATTATATATGTAAAGCAGGGCAAGCTGCATGTGACCATATCAGGTGAAAACTATATAGGAAGCCCAAAGGATGCATTTGTGGTATCTCCGGGCAGTCTGCATTTAATGGGCTCGCCGACAGGAGATGCAGATTATTACACGTTTCTGTTTCCTCTTGAATATATATCATTTCAGACGGACGATCTCATGGAAAAATCAATCCTATCACCGCTCAAGCGCGGCAGACTTATGATTAATCCTCAGATAAATGATACAGCAGCAGATATATGCGAGCGGCTGATAGAGATAAATGCACAGATATCAGGGAAAAACGCAGAAAAAACAGATGCTGCAAATATAGAGGCGCAATTTGAAACAAAAATAACTCTCATCAAATTCATTCAGAAAATGTGGAGAAATGATCTGATACTGGAAAATGGCACAAATGGCACCAACACAATAGAAAAAGAAATGATAACGTATATCCGGCAAAATTATACAAGGGAAATTTCACTGAAGGAATTTGGTGCACAGTTTCATTTGTCGGAAAAATACATATCACGCTACTTTAAAGAGCATTTTCATATTACTCTGTCACAGTATGTCAATCATCTCAGACTGGAGCATGCCAGACAGCTATTGGAGGAATCAGCAGCTTCCGTTACAGAGGTTGCGATGTGCAGTGGATATCAGAATGTGAGCTATTTTATACGCAGCTTCAAGAAAATGTATGGGGTATCACCTCTTAAATACAGAAATTTTCAAACTTTACCTTGACAAAGTGACAAAAAGAGCATAAAGTATATTAAAAGATTAATTTAACAGTGTTTCAAAACCGATGAGAAAGAAGAGTAGACCTTTCCGGATATCTCAGAGAGCTGCAGATGGTGGGATTGCAGTATGGATGGATTTGTTGAATGGCCTTTCGAGGGTGATCCGAAGTGTTTGATTGTACAGAGCATAGTTTCTTAACGATTAAATCAGTAGGCGTCACCGGGAACCGAACCCGTTATCATTTCGGCATGTATATTAGTACATGACAGAGTGGACAATTCGTCAAATTGAGTGGTACCGCGATAATAAGAATTTATTACCGTCTCAAGCATTAGCTTGAGGCGGTTTTTTGCATAAACACCCACATGATGAAATGTCGTTAGCGCAAATTTGATTTGAGGCTATGACATCTGGCTTGTTGCGGCAGGTTTATGAGAAAATCGCGAACATCGGGAAACAAACACTTCACAAAGAAAGTGAGGAATTCAATATGAAAAAGAAAGTATTATCAGTAATTTTAGCAGCAGTTTGCACCATGGGCCTTATGGCAGGCTGTGGAGCAGAGGGCTCAAAGGGCTCTACACAGAGTGGCGCAAAGGGTGACGGCTACACAGTAGGTATTTCGCAGTTTGCAGAGCATGGCTCTCTTGACAACTGCAGGGAGGGCTTCTTAGAGGGCCTCAAGGAAGAGGGCATTGAGGAAGGTAAAAACCTAAAGGTTGATTACCAGAATGCACAGACAGATACCGGTACAGCAAGCACTATTGCAGACAGCTTCGTATCTGAGAAGGTTGATATGATTTGTGCCATCGCTACACCATGTGCAGCCAGCGCCTACAATTCAGCTATGAATGCAGACATTCCAATAGTATACACAGCAGTTTCAGATCCTGTTGTAGCAGGTCTTGCTAAGGAGGACGGCTCAAGTGTCGGAAATATCACAGGTTCATCAGACGTGCTTCCTGTTGAGGAGCAGCTTAAGATGATCAGACAGATGATGCCGGATGCTAAGAAAATCGGTATTCTATACACCACAAGTGAGGCAAATTCATGCAGCACCATTGAGGAGTACAAAAAGCTTGCTGATAAATATGATTTTGAAATCGTTGATACCGGAATAAACACATCAGCAGATATTGAGATTGCAGCATCAGATCTTGTTTCCAAGGTTGACTGCCTGTGCAACCTCACAGACAACACAGTAGTAAATGCACTCCAGACTGTTCTCGACAAGGCAAATGGAGCAAAGATTCCGGTATTCGGAAGTGAAATTGAGCAGGTTAAATCAGGCTGTGTCGCTTCAATGGGAATTGATTACTACCAGCTTGGAATCAAGACAGGAAAGATGGCAGCAAAGATTTTAAAGGGTGAGGAGAAAGCCTCTGACACTCCGTTTATCACAGCTTCAAAGGCAGAGCTTTATGTAAACACTGCAGCAGCAGACAAGATTGGCATGACACTTGATGCAGATTATATCAAGGATGCAGCCGAGACATTTGATAAGATTGAAGTAAAATAGTTACGTTGATTTTTAAAGCAGGGGAGGATACACCGTGACACTAGTTTTAAGCGTTTTAGAGCAGGGCATGATTTATGCGATCATGGCTCTTGGAATATATATCACATACACCATACTGGATTTTCCGGATCTGACCGTAGATGGAAGCTTTCCACTTGGAGCGGCACTTTCGGCGGTGCTCATCACAAAGGGCGTTAATCCGATACTCACACTGCTTGTGACATTTGCGGCAGGTGCGTTTGCCGGAATGCTGACAGGAATCATCCATGTGAAGCTCAAGGTGCGTGACCTTTTATCGGGAATTATCATGATGACAGCGCTTTACACGGTGAATCTTCGTATTGCAGGAAGAGCAAACCTGCCAATATACAATATGACCACACTTTTCGACAATGATTTTGTCAGAAATGTATTTAAGGGCGGCTTAGCACAGTTTTCAAATGTGATTATCATCCTTGTTATCACACTTGTGATGAAATTCCTGCTCGACTGGTACATGAGCACAAAGTCAGGATATCTGCTTCGCGCCGTAGGTGACAATGAGACTATCGTTACATCTATGGGTGTGGACAAGGGCATCACAAAAATCATCGGCCTTGCAATCGCCAACGGCCTTTGCAGCTTAAGCGGATGCATTTTTGCACAGCAGCAGAGATATTTCGACATATCAATGGGAACCGGAACAATGGTTATCGGACTGGCGAGCGTTATTATCGGAATCAGCCTGCTTAAAAAGGCAACATTTTTGCGTGTGACCTCAAGTGTTGTTATCGGAGCGATTGTATACAAGGCCTGTGTGGCAATCGCTATAAAGCTTGGTATGCCGTCGAGCGATTTGAAGCTCATTACAGCGGTATTGTTCCTCATCATTCTGGTGCTTGGAATGGATAGAAACAAAAGAAAGAAGGTGGCATAATGTTAGAGCTCAACCATATCCACAAATTATATAATCCGGGAACAGTCAACGAGATATGCCTCTTTGATGATTTTAATCTGAAAATAGATGATGGACAGTTTGTTTCCGTTGTAGGAAGTAATGGCTCCGGAAAGACATCTATGCTCAACATCATCTGCGGTTCTATCCCTATTGATGGTGGCAGCATAGTGGTAAACGGCACTGACATCACAAAGCAGAAGGATTTTATCAGACACCGCCGCATAGGCCGTGTATTTCAGGATCCGTCAAAGGGAACCTGTCCTTCCATGACAATCCTTGAAAATCTGTCCATAGCTGACAATAAAGGAAAGACATACGGTCTGGGCCGTGGTACAAACCACAGCAGGATAGAGCATTACAAGGAGATGCTTGCCGAGTTAAACCTCGGACTTGAGGATAAGCTTCACACAAAGGTCGGCGCACTTTCAGGCGGTCAGAGGCAGACACTTGCGCTTCTCATGGCTACGATGAATCCAATCGAGTTTCTCATCCTTGATGAGCACACAGCAGCCCTCGATCCAAAGACCGCTGAGATTGTAATGCAGCTCACAGGCAAGATTGTGGCAGAGAAGAAGGTCACAACAATCATGGTCACACACAATCTGCGCTACGCTGTTGAATACGGAGACCGCCTTATCATGATGCATCAGGGCAAGGCGATAATCGACAAGGCCGGCGCCGATAAGAAGGCTATGCAGGTTGATGATATTCTTGGCACATTCAATGAGATCAGTATTGAGTGCGGAAACTAGGGAGTGCGAAATGTAAATATGAATTGAAAATGTCCTCCTGTGGGAGTATTGTATAACTATACTTCTACCAGGAGGACATTTTATATTTCAAGGATTATAGATGAGGAGATGAAAAAAGATGATTTATTTGTGATAACCGGGATGTCGGGCGCTGAACTTGCGATAAGGGTATTAGATATACTTGATGATGATATAATCATACCCTCATCATCCCCGACATAATACATCCTCCGGCGGCTCCACATTCCATAACATCAGCAAGTCGCGGAACACTAATGTCTGGCATAGCATCGGAAGCGGATGGTGCATCGGAAGCTGTGCTGTTATCGTTTGAAGCAATATTGATACCGCCGATTGCATAAACCGGTATCTCAACCGCATCACAGACATTTTTGAGGAAATCAAGTCCGCGCGGAGGCAGTCCTTTTTTGCAGTCGGTTGCAAAAATATGTCCTGCTGTCATATATGTGGCACCAAGCTGTTCGGCTTTTATGGCATCTTCTACAGAATGGACAGAGGTTCCGATAACCTTGAAGAATTGTTGATAATTGTCAGTGCTTTTTGACATACCTGTGGATATATTGCCGGACATATTTTTTTTGACATAAGCTTCAAGGATTGGCAATGGCAGATGTATATACGGATGTTCAAGCTCCATTGCTACATTTATAAAGCTGTGCAGTATGCACTGCACATCATATTTTTTACACAGAGCAATCACATCGCGTGCCAGAGACAGATATTCTGCCTCCGGCATATCCTTTTCCCTGAGCACAATTGCATGGGGATGGAGTTTACAGACGCGCTCGAGCTGTTCCATGAACGGACGGCTGCACAGGTGTCTGTTTGTGATAGCGATTATATTATCACTCTGTAAAGCATGTTTTGAGTTTTCGTATAAGAGTTTTTCTTTATTCATATTTGTTCCTACATATTCATATATACATATTTATACCTGTTAAAATTAAAATGATTACTGATTCTAATTCAAGCATTTAATTGTTTACAGGATTCCTACACGTAAATATAGTCGCTCATCACCGGCTGCAAACCATTGTCGAGCAGTGCATTAAATACCTCATCCACGCTTCTGCCATCAGAGATTTCAAACTGGTCATCGCCCTTGTCCTCTATATCGTCCACATGGCTTCCGATTCCGGTGCTGACACCTGCTGAAATCTTGGTGGCGGCGATATTTACAAGATTGTCACGCACACGCGCTACCTCTCTAGTAGATATGGTGATGCTTGCAAACGGCATGAAGAGCCTGTAAGCGCATACCACCTGAAGGAGCTGTGTCTCGTGGACATCCTTTGGATTGATACGGTCATTGTTTATGATAGGGCACAGACGAGGGCATGAGAATGCAATCTCAGCTCTTGGATATTTTTTCTGGAGCAGGTATGCGTGATATCCGGTGGCCAGCGCATCCTTCCTGAAATCATCGAGACCTAAAAGTGCGGCAAAGCCGACACCTCTCATACCGCCCTTAAGAGCACGCTCCTGTGCATTTACACGGTAAGGGAAAATTCTCTTGTGTCCGGCAAGGTGAAGAGTCTCGTATTTATCAGAGTTGTAGGTCTCCTGGAAAACGGTCACATAGTCAGCACCGCATTTGTGCAGGTATGCGTACTCGTCAGAGTTCATAGGATAAACCTCAAGACCTATAACCTTGAAATATTTGCGGGCAATTTTGCATGCCTCTCCAATGTATTCGACGTCTGACATTTTCTTGCTCTCACCGGTGAGAATCAGGATCTCCTGAAGACCGGTTTTGGCGATTGCAGCCATTTCCTTCTCTATTTCTGAGGCATTCAGCTTTGCGCGGTTGATTTTATTGTGACAGTTGAAACCACAGTAGATACAGTAGTTTTCGCAGTAGTTTGATATGTAAAGCGGTGTAAACATGCACACGCTGTTGCCGAAGTGCTTTCTAGTCTCAAGCTGTGCAGCCTGTGCGATTTCCTCAATAAATGGCTGTGCAGCAGGCGAGAGCAGAGCCTTGAAATCCTCCAATGTGCGGTATTCATGGGAGAGCGCAGCGCGTACATCGGCTGCGGTGTATTTGTCGTAGTCGTAGGCATCCATTTCGGCAACAACCCTGTCCATGATATCGGAGTCAAGCACCTCCATATCAGGCAGATATTTCATATGGTCTATTCTGTTTTTCTTCATGTCCTCGAGGATTACTTCGTTTACAATGCTGTCGTTGAAGTGGTCATCGTGGGCGATATTTGCATTGATATCTTTGTCATTTGTTATATTTGTATCGTTAGTCATTATGTGTTCCCTTCAAAAGCTAAGTGTCATTTATGATTAGTCGCGCAGATATCCTGTCAGAGGAGATGATGCGCTGGCTCCTTTGGTCAGAGTGCGTCCGAGTCCTGACAGATAAGCCATTCTTCCGGCCTCGATAGCCTTTTTAAATGCCTCTGCCATTATCTCAACATCACCGGCTGTTGCAACAGCGGTGTTTGCCATGACTGCGGCAGCACCCATTTCCATAGCCTCGCATGCCTGTGAAGGACGGCCTATGCCTGCATCAACGATGATAGGCAGATCGATTTCGTCAATCAGAATCTGGATAAATTCCTTTGTGCAGATACCCTTGTTTGAGCCGATTGGTGCACCAAGAGGCATGATGCAGGCAGCGCCGGCGTTTGCAAGGTCTCTTGCTACGTTGAGGTCAGGATACATGTAAGGCATTACGACAAAGCCCTCCTTGGCAAGAATCTCTGTAGCCTTTATTGTCTCAAAGTTGTCCGGAAGCAGATATTTACTGTCGCGCATGATTTCAATTTTTACGAAATCTCCACAGCCCAGCTCGCGGGATAAACGTGCGATTCTTACAGCCTCATCGGCATTTCTGGCGCCTGATGTGTTTGGAAGCAGTGTGACATTGTCCGGAATATAGTCGAGGATGTTTGCCAGTCCCCCGTCGTTTGCACGGCGCAGAGCCAGTGTGATAATCTGTGCATCAGCTTTCTCAATGCAGGCCTTTACCAGATCGAGTGAAAACTTTCCCGATCCAAGGATGAAACGTGAGGTAAACTCGTGACCTCCTAAAACTAATTTGTCGTTTGCTAAATCTATATTTTTACTCATGATTAACTCCTTATATTTTTATTGATGGTGTAAAAAGTGTTTGTTTTTAATCAGCCCCCACCCATAAAGCTTAAAATCTCTACCACATCGCCGTCGGCGATAGCAGTGCTGTCATACTCAGTCTTTGGAAGAATCTCTTCATTCAGCTCTACAACGATGTGCTTAGGGTTGTAATTGTTAGCTGAAAGATACTGCGAAACAGTCATGCCGCATACATCTGCAGCTTCTTTACCGTTGATTTTTACCATTGTGCGTCTCCTTTCCGGATTGAGATGTGTAAAAAGCGGGATAACCCCGAAGCAATACATTAAAAAAGAGTTCACAAAGCAATACACCCGCGGTGGTGTACCCCTTCATGAACTCTGTTCACTCTCAAAAATCCGTTATTAAACTATTTAAATATGTAAAATTAAAAGGGAGATACCAATAATTTTACAAATATGAGTATAGTACCTTGCACCGGCAAAGTCAACTGATTTTTAATAAAACCGCATTACGTTACTGATATGTAGTAACTGCATTACAACAATTTCCAACAAATTTTACATAACGCAGACAGTATATTTTCATTAGAATGATATGATTAAAGGGTCAAAAGGTATCATCGATGTCATAAATGAGGGGCAAAATACCTTTTGAACCTCATATCATGTAATAAAAGGTAATAAAAATGGTTCTGAATAATTACTAAAAATTCTGATAGCTGATTTGATGGAGGGAAAATATGTTTGACGAAGAAATGATAACAAAATACAGATACATAATATTACTTCTTGGTACAGCAGTATCGTTTGTGCTTGGCTTTGTAGTGGCATTTGCACTTGCTAAGCTGTGTGGAGTGATGGCTGTAAAGGCAGTGCTCAATATCGCTTTCACGGCAGGCGGTATCACAGGAATGCTTGGATTTGTGTGCATCTGTCTGGCTGAGCTTAGACGCATATAGTTACACAGTAAGAAAGAAAACGGAATAAATAATTTTGACATACGATGAAATAAAAAAGAACAAAGAAATATGTGAATGTCTCCGATAGGAAGATGGGCATTCATGCGCGGGATGAGTATGGATCTGAATAGTTACTGATTTCACATAAAAAGTGCATATTCGCACACGAACAAAACAAAATACAAATTTTATCGAAAAACTTACTTATAAAGTTTCTCAGCTCTTGAACTTAAAAATGATTGATAGTATAATTTAAACGATTGGTGAAAATAAGATTAAATGATAAGGAGGAAATCGCAATGATTACCTGGAACAACTTGGATACCCTGGAATCCTTCAAGGAGCTTTCTAAAGTGGGACGTGTTGACATAAAAGAGGCCATGTCAGGAGACAATGGCGCTAAGCGTGTCAAGGAATACAACATCCCAATGGCAGAGGGATTCACTTACAACTTCGCTGCAAAGCAGGTGGACGCAGATGTGCTTGAGGCACTTGCAAAGCTTGCAAAGGAGGCTCAGCTTACAGAGAAATTTGAGGCACTTTACAATGGTGCTGTTATCAATACAGGTGAGAACCGTCTCGTTCTTCACCAGCTTACCCGTGGACAGCTCGGAGATGCTGTAGTGGCAGACGGAGTTGACAAGCGTAAATTCTACGTAGAGCAGCAGGAGAGAATCGCTGAGTTCGCAAACAAGGTTCACTCAGGCGAGATTACAAACGCAGCAGGAGAGAAGTTTACAACAGTTGTTCAGATAGGAATCGGCGGAAGCGATTTAGGACCTCGTGCTATGTACTTAGCACTTGAGAACTGGGCAAAGAAAAACAATACATTCAAGATGGAAGCCAAATTCATCAGCAATGTTGACCCTGATGATGCGGCAAGCGTACTTGCATCAGTTGACGTAGCTCACTCTATTTTTATATTAGTATCTAAATCAGGTACAACACTTGAGACTCTTACCAATGAGTCATTCGTAAAGGATGCATTAAAGAACGCAGGACTTGATGCTTCTAAGCACATGATTGCTGTAACAAGCGAGACATCACCACTTGCAAAGAGCGATGATTACCTTGCAGCCTTCTTCATGGACGATTACATCGGAGGACGTTACTCATCAACATCAGCAGTTGGTGGAGCAGTTCTCTCACTTGCATTCGGTCCGGAGGTATTTGCACAGTTCCTCGACGGAGCAGCAGCAGAGGATAAGCTTTCAAAGAATGCAGACATCATGGAGAATCCTGAGATGCTCGACGCACTCATCGGTGTTTACGAGAGAAACGTACTCGGATATCCTAGCACAGCAGTGCTTCCATACTCACAGGCACTCAGCCGTTTCCCTGCACATTTACAGCAGGCTGATATGGAGTCAAACGGCAAGTCGGTTAACCGTTTCGGTGAGCCTGTAGATTATGTGACAGGACCGGTTATCTTTGGTGAGCCTGGAACAAACGGACAGCACTCATTCTATCAGCTCCTTCATCAGGGAACAGATATTGTGCCACTCCAGTTCATCGGCTTCAAGAACAACCAGCTTGACACAGATGTAGTCATCCAGGACAGCACAAGCCAGCAGAAGCTCTGCGCAAACGTAGCAGCTCAGATTGTTGCATTTGCATGTGGTAAGGCAGACGACAACAAGAACAAGAACTTCGAGGGTGGACGTCCTTCAAGCATTATCATCGGAGACCAGGTAAATCCTGCATCTCTTGGTGCACTCCTTGCACACTTTGAGAACAAGATCATGTTCCAGGGCTTCTTATGGAATGTAAACAGCTTCGACCAGGAAGGTGTTCAGCTTGGAAAGCTGCTTGCAAAGAAGGTTCTTGCACATGAGACAGACGGAGCACTTAAGGAGCTCAGCGATATGCTTAATATTTAGCACATCGTTTTGCAGAGGTGAAGATACAGAAATATAAAAACGAGCCGCAATCCTGATACCAACAGGATTGCGGCTCGTTTTGTTCTGCCATAAATCATCCGGGTTAAAGATGATGCATGACGAATTGGGTGAGATAATTTATTTAGGTTTATAGTTACTAATGTTGATAAATGTTATCATTATTTGTGTGCTTTGTGAAAGACAATATCATCCTTGATATTGCTGTCGTATTTGGTATAAGCACGGCCTTGGCTGTTCTTTCCGGCTGCATCACTGTCGTCCTTCTCAGGACCGTTCTCCATCCACCAGGCATAGGCTGCAGCGCCGATACAAACGGCAGCACACACGACAATTATTATTGTTTCAAGCATTTTAAATCCTCCGTTTTACTTTGTCAGCATGACGCGGAGAAAATGTTTATTTAATGTATCTAAGTTATATTTCCTCCGCATATGCGCGAGTTTTGAAATAATCAGCGAAGGAAATTAGTTTATGCCCATCCTTGTCGTGGATAAAACGGATAATAAAGCGCCGGCTCGTGTTTGTGAGACATATGCGCATGACCACGATAGCGGCATATGCGAATAAAATAATATGTATTAACTGGAGTAACGCACCCAGCCAGCTTAAATTGGATGTAAGCCTGCCTAAAAAACCAAGCGAAGAGGTACGGATGCGGCATATGACTTCAGGAAAAGAAGGTATTTCTTCTATATACTGGCAATCCATGAGAGCCGACATATCTGACTCTGAATAAAGCACTGCGCGTGAGTCCAAGACTTCCTGCTGTGGAAGCGCGGCCTTATCAGAAGAGGCATAAGAGCCCCAGACAACCCTGTGATCGTATGAACCGTATGCTGTGCGGTCAGGATCAAATTCGTCCAGATTTTTGTCGAGACTTAGAAAGGAACAGAATATAAGACAAAGCAACAGTGGTAAAACCAGTATTTTCTTCATGAGAGTCCGCTCCTTTCCTTCCAATTTATGTTTCTATTTTCTTCCTTTAGGTTAAAAAAGTCAACTTGTAAGTAGATTTCTTTTCAAAAATATTGAAATTCTTAATGGGCTGTAATTGTAACCAAATGATTATCTTAAATCAATGATATACATATTGCATAAAAAATAATCGAGAATTTATGCAAGTTTGTGCATCACGATAATAGACATTTTTCATGACACGTGATACTATAATTAACGTAAAAACCCCCCAATACATTATATATTTTTACTATCCCCATAGTAAAATACCTTCTCCTAAAGGACAGCAGAACGATGGCTGTTCTTTTTTTGTCCCCAAATATTAGAGCCTGCACATTTTTGGTACTGCGAGTGGCATACACACTCTCACTTTCGCTACACTGCGCTGCAAAGTGTCTGTATGAATTATGCTTTGAAGGGCTTCTATGCTTGACGAAAACGTCGAAACGCGCCGTCCATGGCGCGATTTCTCCTCTCACCTGCGTCCATGCAGGTGAGTTTCTGCGATTCATGCGCATAATTCTACAGACACTAAGCAGCTACGTTATTCGCTCCTGCGAGAGTATGTATGCCACTCGCAGCACTCAAAATAGTGTATATTTCGGGAAACAAGCAGATATAATGTTGTTGAAATGATTTAGACATGATACAATCAGATTAGATATTAGATAGCACGCAAGAAGCGAGACATGCTGATAACAGCTCTCTTTCTTCAAGCCTGCAGACATTGAAGGCTCTGATGTCATAATTCAGAGTCACTGACACCAAATACTGTGAGCAGATGATAGTTGATTCACGTATGAGGAGGAAGAACATTTTGAGATTAAGGGTGTACTTCCGGCGAAGTGCACCCTTCTTTTAGTGAACAAAGAGCTTTGTTCATATTAAATACAAGATATAAGGAGTAACGCATGGAAACAAGAATAGCCCTGATCGGCATTATAGTTGAAAATCCGGATTCGGTTGAGCAGCTTAATCATCTGCTGCATGAGTACGGCAGCTTCATTGTTGGGCGCATGGGTATCCCATACGAGAAAAAAAATGTGAATATCATCAGTGTGGCGATTGACGCACCACAGGATATTATCAGTGCTTTGTCCGGCAGGATTGGCAGGCTGGATGGCATAGGAGTGAAGACAGTTTACTCTAATAAATAAAGCAGACCAGACTACAGGAGAAAGCATGACCGAAAATACAGCAATAATAAAAATTATAGATGAAATTACGGCCTGCCGGAATATCACCCTCGAGCAGCTGCATATGCTGCTTGAGACGGATGATATGCAGGCAGTTGATTATCTTAGAAAGAGGGCATCTGAGAAAGCACACGAGACCTATGGCAATCAGGTTTTTATACGAGGGCTGATAGAGTTTACCAACTACTGCAAAAACGACTGTCTCTACTGCGGCATAAGGCACAGCAATACTCACGCGGACCGCTACCGCCTGAGTACGGAGCAGATTATGGCATGCTGCGAGAGCGGCTATGAGCTTGGTTTTCGTACCTTTGTGCTGCAGGGAGGTGAAGATCCGTATTACACGGATGAGCGCATCTGTGAGATAGTGTCCGGGATTAAGGCAAAGTATCCGGACTGCGCAGTTACACTCTCTATCGGAGAAAAGTCAAAGGAGAGTTATCAGAGCTATTTTGATGCAGGGGCAGACAGATATCTGCTGCGCCATGAGACTGCGGATGAAAAGCATTACAGTAGGCTTCATCCGGCAGAGATGTCACTTGCAAACAGAAAGCAGTGCCTTTGGGATTTGAAAGAGATAGGATATCAGGTGGGCTGCGGCTTCATGGTCGGCTCGCCGGGACAGACAGTGGAGACCTTGTACGAGGATTTGCAGTTTATAAAGGAGCTTGAGCCTCACATGGTTGGAATCGGTCCGTTCATATCGCAGAAGGATACACCTTTTGCAAACGAGAAGTCAGGTACGATGGATGAGACGCTTCGCCTGCTTTCAATCATCAGGCTCATACATCCAAAAGTGCTGCTGCCTGCCACGACAGCGCTTGGCACAATCCATCCGCTCGGCAGGGAAAAGGGTATACAGTCGGGTGCCAATGTCGTGATGCCAAACCTCTCACCGGTCAATGTCCGTGACAAATACAAGCTTTACGACAATAAAATCTGCACCGGAGATGAGGCTGCAGAGTGCCGCTTCTGCATGGAAAACCGGATGAAAAGAATCGGCTATCAGGTGGTGGTGTCGCGCGGGGACTACGCAGATTTTTGATTAATAGTTACGATTAATAAATATAAAACAGCACTAGGATATAGAAGGAGATAAAAATGTACAACGTAAAATCATTAAAGGCTGAGGAATTCATCTCAGACGAGGAAATCAAAGAGACTCTCGAATACGCAGAGGCAAACAAAAATAATATAGGGCTTATCGATGCGATTATCGAGAAAGCAAAGCTAAAAAAAGGACTCACACACAGAGAGGCATCAGTGCTTTTAGCCTGTGAGATTCCGGAGAAGCTTGACGAGGTTTACAAGCTTGCACAGCAGATAAAGAAGGATTTCTACGGAAACAGAATCGTGCTTTTTGCACCGCTTTATCTGTCAAACTACTGTGTGAACGGCTGTGTTTACTGTCCGTATCACATGAAAAATAAGCATATTGCGAGAAAGAAGCTCACTCAGGAGGAGATAGTAAAGGAGGTCACAGCCCTTCAGGATATGGGACATAAGCGTCTTGCAATCGAGGCTGGAGAGGACCCTGTAAACAATCCGATTGAGTATATTCTCGAGTGTATCAACACAATCTACAGCATCAAGCACAAAAACGGAGCTATCCGCCGTGTAAATGTAAATATCGCTGCCACTACAGTGGAGAATTACAGAAAGCTCAAGGAGGCAGGAATCGGAACCTACATACTCTTCCAGGAGACATATCACAAGGAGAGCTATGAGCAGCTTCATCCGACAGGACCAAAGCATGACTATGCATATCACACAGAGGCCATGGACCGTGCTATGGAGGGCGGCATTGACGATGTGGGACTTGGTGTACTTTTCGGACTGGACAAATACAAGTACGAGTTTGCCGGACTTTTGATGCATGCAGAGCACCTTGAGGCAGTGCACGGTGTAGGTCCTCACACTATCAGTGTGCCGCGTATAAAGCACGCAGATGATATAGACCCGGATGTATTTGACAATGGCATAAGCGATGATACATTTGCCAAAATATGTGCACTTATCCGTATTTCAGTGCCATACACAGGAATGATAATCTCAACCCGTGAGAGCCAGGCTGTCCGCGAAAAGGTTCTGCCGCTCGGTGTTTCACAGATCAGCGGTGCATCAAAGACAAGTGTCGGAGGCTATGCAGACCCGGAGGCTGAGAAAAATGCAGAAGCAACATCAGAGCAGTTTGATGTCAGCGACCAGAGAACACTCGATGAGGTGGTAAACTGGCTCATGAAGATGGACTATATTCCGTCCTTCTGTACAGCCTGCTACAGAGAGGGCAGAACGGGAGACCGTTTTATGGCACTGTGCAAGAGCATGCAGATACTTAACTGCTGTCATCCGAACGCGCTCATGACACTGAAGGAGTACCTTGAGGATTACGCAAGCCCGCAGACAAGGGAGCTTGGAATGAAGCTCATCGACAGGGAAATAGAAAAGATTACCAATCCAAAGGTTAAGCAGACCTGCTATGAGCATATACATGATATTGCAGACGGAAAACGTGATTTCCGTTTCTAAGGGAGGAAGCATATGGGAAATCTGAATGAAACACCTTCTGCCAACAGACTTCATATAGGTATATACGGAAAGACAAACAGTGGTAAGTCATCACTGATTAACGCGGTTACAAAGCAGGAGGTTTCCATTGTAGCTGACGTGGCAGGTACGACAACCGACCCTGTGTACAAGCCGATGGAAATTCATCCGCTCGGACCGTGCGTGATTATTGATACGGCGGGCTTTGATGATGACAGTGAGCTTGGTGAAAGACGTGTGGAAAAGACCCATCTGGCAGCAGAGAAGACAGATATAGCCGTTGTAGTGCTTGATATTGCAGAGATCATTGCCGCAAAGAAGGCAGGGGTACCGTTTAAAAAAGCTTTTAAGGATGAGGCAGAGTGGAGCCTGCTATTTGCAAAAAAACATACCCCGGTTGTATTTGCCTTAAACAAGATAGACGAGATTTTGCTTTCCACAGAGGCACAGGAAAAGAGCAGGGGAAAGCTTGACAATGCTGCAATAGAGGCCGCAAAGTGCTGGGTTTATGAGGAAAACAGTGCTGTGATGGGCAAAAATGCAGACAATAGCTTTGAGGTTGTAGCAGTCAGCGCATTAAAGGGCAAGGGAATGGATGCCGTTATCTCTGCACTCACACGCCTTTTGCCTGAGGATTTCGGACAGGAATTTATTCTGGGAGACCTTGTTTCTCAGACAGACCTGGTGCTTCTTGTTATGCCGCAGGATATCCAGGCGCCAAAGGGCAGACTCATATTGCCACAGGTGCAGACACTCAGGGAATTGCTCGATAGAAAATGTCTTGTGATGAGCACGACGACTGACAAAATGACAGATGCGCTTGCAGCATTATCTCACGCGCCAAAGCTCATCGTGACAGATTCACAGGTGTTTGGCTATGTGTACGAGCACAAACCGGCGGAGAGTATGCTCACATCATTTTCAGTGCTTTTTGCAGCATACAAGGGTGATCTGCCATACTATGTGGAGAGCGCAAGGGCAATTGATGCCTTAAAGCCATCCTCAAGAGTGCTTATCGCAGAGTGCTGTACACATGCGCCTCTTGCGGAGGATATAGGCAGGGTGAAGCTTCCGAACCTGCTTCGAAAGCGTGTCGGTGAGGAGCTTACCGTGGATATTACAAGCGGTACAGACTTCCCTGATAATCTTTCTCAGTACGATCTCGTTATTCAGTGCGGTGCTTGCATGTTTAACAGAAAATATGTATTATCAAGAATAGACAGGGCACGCACTCAGCATGTGCCGATGACAAACTATGGCGTGGCTATAGCACACCTGACAGGAATACTCGATAAGGTGAGCATGCCCTAGAAAAACCTTAAAAGCCGGGAGGAAGAGAAGCTATCGGTATGACGAAAACAAGCGATTTTGACGACAAAGTGAATTATAGTGGCGATTATAAAGGCAATTACAGCGGCGATTATAGAGACAATTACAGCAGCGATTATAGCGCCACCGGTTACGCTCGTCTGGCGAAGAGTCTTATTGATATAGTAAAAGAGCAGCAGGCGAAGCTTGGCTACAGGAAGGAAATAGTCAGACTGTATTATCCTCTTTCCACGCTCAGACATTTCTTTGAGTGTGCAGGGGATGACAATAAAATTGCAGCCGGCGTAATTTCAGAGCAGCAGATGCTTGAAATACTTGCACCGGACAACCTGCCAAAACAGCTTACTGACACCATAGGTGAGATAAAGGTCACCGCAAAAAATGAGCGTTTCTGCATAGAGATACCACCTGAGGGCAGTGAGTATGTGCATGAAAACACAGCTGACAACGAGTTTATAAGGGAGCTGATTACACTTGTCGGCACGCATGGCTGCACCATGGAGCAGATAACTGAGCTGTTTTACAAATACTCGGACGACATTGAGAAAAAGGAAATGCAAAACGGCGAGTTTGACTGTTACATCCGCTTCTTAAATGACCCATATGACACATATTATTACTGCTTCCATGATGAAGGCTGTCATATCATATATCATAGGTTTCTGCCGCAGGATTATGCGGACTTTGGATTTTAATGGATATGTTTCTTTCTTTTGGTGTTGGCCTTTGAATTTACTTTGAAGTTACACGGAGACATAGTTTGACAAAAATATAACAATCGTAATATAATGGCGGTTGAGAGTAGGGTTTATGTATAATACGCACAGCAGGAGATATACACATGGCAACATTTACCAGAAAAGCCATAATGCAGACTTTTTTACATATACTGAAAAACAAACCGCTTGACAGGATTACAGTCAAGGATATATGCGAGCAGTGTGAGATAAACAGAAATACATTTTACTATTATTTCAAGGACATATATGATGTGCTTGAGGCCATATTTGAGGACGAGGTCAGGCTTGTGATGGATGAGGCAAAGGAAGGCGTGACATTTCATGATGCATATGCCAGAGTCGCTGCCCTTATTCTTAATAACCGCGAGGCGATAATGCACATTTATGCATCGGAAAACGGCAGGGTATTAAGGACATATCTGGATGCCGTGGTTACGCAGGTGGTGCGCCGCTTTGTGTTGGAAAAGGCAGAGGGCTACAGCCTGGATGATAGTGACATTGCTTTTATCACGGCGTTTTACAGCAACGGAATCGTGGGCAGTACAATTAAGTGGATTGAGAGAGGCAGTATGATGAGCCGTTTGCCTGAGAACATTACGGCAAATGGCGTTGGACTGTCAAAAAGCCAATACAACAGAGATATTGTTAAGAGAATAGGTGACTCTTTCGATGCCACAATTTATGATATGATTGAGTGCTGTCTGTAGGCAGGCGGATATTGTATGACAAAATAATTCGAACAGATTTGACAGAGTGTCTGAATTTCAGACACTCTTATTTTTTTGTCCATTTTAAAGACGATTATGGTGGATTAGAATAGCAGACAAAAAGGAGGGAGATACTTTATGCACACATTGGTACGTGTGAAAAATGCATACACTGTCATGACAATATGCCTGATTGCATTGGGGGCAGCTTTGTTATTTGCGCCACAGCTTGGACTTAGGACTTTGTGCGTGGTGTATGGAGTGTTTCTCATAGTATACGGAGTGACAAAGCTGTCCGGATATTTTGCAAAGGATTTATTTCAGCTTGCGTTTCAGTTTGACCTTGCGCTGGGGATAGTTTCAATAGTGCTTGGAATCATAATTATTAAAAAAACTGAGTATATTATAGAGATATTGTCCACAGCAATAGGCATTTTTATGTTGGTAGATGGAGCGTTCAAGATACAGACCGCAGTGGAAGCAAAACGCTTTGGCATCGAGAACTGGTGGCTCATACTTGTGATGTCGTTTGTAGTGGCATTTGTGGGAATACTGCTTCTTGTGACACCATTTGAGACCGCAGGCATGATAGTTAGACTAATAGGACTGAATTTGAGTCTTGACGGAATACTAAATTTATTTGTCGTCAGAAATACCGTTGAAACAATAAGGAGGAATACAAAGTGGGAAATTTAGGACATCAGGCAGCGAGACTTGCTGCATCAAAAATATGTGACAACATTGTAAAAGGACTTTGCAAGGACCCGGAGACAGAGGTTGTAAAGCTCATCGACATGTGGCAGAAATTCATGGGAGATGAGAAGATTGATTTAAACTATGACAGTGCGCGCAAGATGATCTGTGATAAGGACTGCACGCTCAACAAGTACATGCATCGTCTTATCAACGAGATAGATCCTCATGTATTAAAGACAATCGCACTCAATCTGGGCTTTGAGGCATTTGTTTACGGCACAAAAACCATCCGTAAAAATCGTGAAAAGTATGGCTGCAATGTGCCATGGCTCATTCTTATGGATCCGACAAGTGCCTGCAATCTGCACTGCACAGGCTGCTGGGCAGCAGAGTATGGCCACAAGCTGAACCTTACCTTTGATGAGATGGATAAGGTTGTAACACAGGGCAAGGAGCTTGGAGTATATCTGTATATGTTCACAGGAGGGGAGCCTCTTGTCAGAAAAGCAGACCTTGTTAAGCTCTGTGAGAAGCACAGTGACTGTGCATTTCTGGCATTCACAAACGGCACACTTGTGGATGAGGCCTTCTGCGCAGACTTAAAGCGTATCGGAAATCTGTACCTTGCAATAAGTCTTGAGGGCTTCTCAGAGGTAAACGACTTAAGACGAGGCACAGGTGTATTTGCAAAGGTTATGCATGCAATGGATTTGCTTAAAGAAAACGGACTTGTTTTCGGTACATCAATATGTTACACTTCAAAGAACTATAAGACAGTTACCAGTGATGAGTTTATCGACATGATTGTGGAAAAGGGCTGCCGCTATGCGCTTTACTTCCACTATATGCCTGTCGGAAACGATGCATCACTGGAACTTTTACCAAACCCTAAGCAGAGGCTTTACATCAAGGACCGTGTCCGTGAAATCAGAAATATGACAAGCGGCAAGGGAATTTTCACTATGGATTTCCAGAACGACGGCGAGTTTGTCGGAGGATGTATCGCAGGAGGAAGAAACTACTTCCATATCAATGCAAACGGCGATGCTGAGCCATGTGTATTTATCCACTACTCAGGAGCCAACATCCGTACACACAGCATGCTTGAGATTTTGAAACAGCCGCTTTTCATGGCATATCATGATAACCAGCCATTTAATGAGAATCACTACAGACCATGTCCTATGCTTGAAAATCCTGAGATCTTACAGCGGCTCGTAAAGGAAACAGGTGCAAAATCAACTGATTTGCAGTCGCCTGAGAGCGCGGAGCACCTGTGCAACAAGTGTAAGGAGTATGCGCAGGCATGGAAGCCTTGTGCCGATAAGCTTTGGGCGGAGGAAGGACACAGTAATTAATGATATTTGAAACACATGCCCATTATGATGATGACAGATTTAAGGACGACCGTGATGAAACAATAAAACGCGTCCATGAAAAAGGAGTTGCCCCGATAATAAATGTCGGGGCTTCTATTGGCTCTACCATGACTACAATAGAGCTTGCAAAGAAATATGATTTTATATATGCGGCGGTTGGAGTGCATCCAAGCGACATAGCTGATTTAAACGAGGAAACCTTTGCATGGCTTAGGGAACAGACTGCATGGGAAAGGACTGTTGCAGTCGGGGAAATCGGACTGGACTATTACTGGGATAAGGAGCCAAATGTGCAGGAAAACCAGCGCTACTGGTTTAAGCGTCAGCTTGAGCTTGCAGCAGAAGCATCGCTGCCGGTTATCATACACTCGCGTGATGCAGCACAGGACACCATGGAAATCATGACAGAGGCAGCAAAAAAGAATATCCGCGGCGTGATACACTGCTATTCCTATTCACCGGAGATGGCACTGGAGTATGTAAAGCTGGGGTATTATATCGGAGTTGGAGGTGTCGTAACTTTCAAGAATGCAAAGAAGCTGGTACAGACAGTGTCAGAGCTTCCGCTTGATAGAATCCTTCTTGAGACGGACTGTCCATACATGGCCCCGGAGCCACATCGAGGCACGCGGAATGATTCGTCAAACATTCCATATGTGATAAAGAAGATAGCAGAAATCAAAGGCACTACGCCTGATGAGGTAGAGCGCATGACACGTGCCAATGCATTTGAACTGTTCACACGTGTAAATAATTGAGCCACAACGTGAGGTATGAAAAGCATGAACCGCCGCCCTGCCATAGGGCACGTACACTCCTTAGTGAGCTACGCTTCGCAGTTAAGATTCTGTACGGATTATGTCTAAAGATTTTCTATGCTTGACGAAACCGGCTTTTATGCGCCGTCCGTGGCGCATAACGCCTTGCCCAGCCGTCCATGGCTGGGCATTTCTGCGTATTTAAACATAATCCTACAGTATCTAAACAGCTTCGCTATTCGCTCTCTAAGGAGTGTACGTGCCCTATGGCAGGGCGGCGGTTCATGCTTTTCGTCCCGGGTTTTGGCAAAACCGCGAAAATTTACAAATATAATTGAAATAAAGGCTTTTCATGTGATAATATAAAAGATAAAGACAGCAGTTAGACTGTCGCATCAGATGAAACGACACAAGGAGTGCATATCATGGCATATTTGGGAAATCCTAAGAACACAATCGAGGTTCTGCAGAAATACAATTTCAATTTTCAAAAGAAATTTGGACAGAACTTCCTTATTGATACAGGCATTTTGGAGGAAATCATAGACTCGGCCGGCATCACAAAGGACGATATGATACTTGAGATAGGCCCGGGAATAGGTACGATGACACAGTATCTGTGTGAGTCGGCGCGCCAGGTAATAGCAGTCGAGATAGATACAAATCTGATACCTATACTTAAGGATACTCTGAGTGAATATGATAATGTAAAGGTCATAAATGATGATATATTAAAGGTAGACATAAATGCTCTGGCAGAAGAATATAATAATGGTAAGCCGATAAAGGTTGTTGCAAACCTGCCATATTACATAACGACACCTATTATTATGGGGCTGTTCGAGAGTCATGTGCCGATAGACAGCATTACAATTATGGTGCAGAAGGAGGTCGCAGACCGTATGCAGGCAGGTCCCGGCAAGAAGGATTACGGAGCTCTGTCACTTGCGGTGCAGTATTATTCGCACCCTGAGATAGTGGTAAATGTGCCACCAAGCTGTTTCATGCCACAGCCAAAGGTAGGAAGCTCTGTTATATCGCTCAAGCGATACGAAAAGCCGGTGGTTGACGTAGATGATGAAAAGCTGATGTTCAAAATCATCAGGGCATCTTTCAACCAGCGTAGGAAAACTCTTGCCAACGGGCTCAACAATTTCGGTGGTATGGGACTGACCAAGGAGCAGATACAGCAGAGCATAGAGGCTCTCGGAGTTCCTGTAAATGTGCGTGGTGAGGCTCTAAGCCTTGCACAGTTTGCGCAATTATCAAATATAATTGGTGCCGCAAAATAGAAAAAGCATGAATAAATCCATGCAGACAGGACATACTATCATCAGAACAATTCAGATGATGGAGGTAATGTCCTATGAAAAAACAACAAATTGCAGCAGCGGCATGTCTCGTGGCCGGAGCCATAGGATTTGCAGCGGTATATTCAACACAGAATCACGGAAAAGAGGAGCTGCCCACAGAAATTTCACAGACTTCGTCTATAGTAGAGCCTACAGAGAAAAAGACACCACAGAAACAGACACAAAAAGAAGACTCAGAGACAAAAATGGGACAGGAAGAATCAGCTGCAGGGCAGCAGGAAAATCAGCAGCCCACGGAAAAACAGCTGCATTTTGTCCCTGAAAATGTGACAAACTGGCCTGTAAAGGGAGATGTGCTTTTGCCGTTTTCCATGGACAAGACGGTTTATTTCCCGACACTCGACCAGTATCAGTATAATCGTGGCATGGTAATACGTGCAAACGAAGGAGATGCGGTATACTCAGTTACCGAGGGCAGGATTATAGACATATATGACAGCGCAGAGACAGGCTGCACAGTAGTGCAGGATTTAGGAGACGGCTATACGGCTACTTACGGACAGCTTGCAAATCTAACCTGCAGTGAAGGCGATGTGCTTGAGGCAGGAGAAACACTTGGAACAGTTGGAAAGGTGACCAGATACTATACTGTTGAGGGAACCAATGTGTATTTTGCTATGGAACAGGATGGAAAACCGGTCAATCCTATGGACTATTTCGGAGATATATAGAGGTGAAAAGTGGAGTTTAACGAATACAATGAGAGTGTGAAAAACTGGACAAATGGCATTCTTGACAATTACAGAAAGGACGCCGAGCTCACAATCAGATATTGCCATGAGTTGATAGATTACGGAGAAAAGACAGCAGATTCAAAGCTCTTGGGCTTCGGATACTATCATCTTGCCATGATACTTTATTGCCTGAATGACTACGATAACATTTTTGATATCGTGGTCAGGGCGATAGATCATCTGGAGAAGGCGCAGAGCTGGAGCATGCTGGCGCGCGCATGCAATATACTGGGTATCATCACATCAGGCAGAGGCAATCAGCCGGTAGCATATGACTATTATCTGGATGGACTGATGTACTGCAAGAAGTATGGCCTGTTGGAAGAACAGAGCATTATAAATGTCAATTGCGGAGCTTTAAATATCAAAGTGGGCAGATATAAGGAGGCCATGGAATATTTTCAAAAAGCCATGGAATACATAGCTTCCGCACCGGATGAACCTTCATATCACACCAGGATGATATCTCTTTATGAGAATATGATAAACTGCAAGGTACTGGAGAGTGACTTTACCGGAATAGATGAGATTCTTGAGATTGTGGAGAGGGAGCATCTGCCGTATGCAGATGCAATCGACAGGCTTGGAATGCTTATCAGCAGAACCTTTTACATGCATAAAAGCGGACAGATTGAAAAACGTGACGAGTGTATCAGGCGCATTGATGGTGTAATCACGCAGGATATGCTTTTTATGGATCTGATAGAGGATTTCTTTGTGTATCTCGAGGTGCTTTTCGAGAGTGAAAAGATTGATGAATTCTGGCATCTGATGGAGCTTATGGAGCCGATGATAAACAATCTTAAGGTCACAAGCATGCAGATGAGACTTTTAGGTCTTAAAATCAGATTTTACAGAAAGCACCATATGGGTGCAGAGTATCTGCAGGCGGCAGGGCTGTACTATGAGCTTTCCGAGCGCAAGGAGCTTGAGGCTAGGGCTATGATAAAAGAGGTCATAGAGCTTAGGGCGAATTTCGAGAAGGTAAATCGTGCCAAGAAAAAAATTGAGAAGGAGAATAAGCTTCTTGCGGCGCAGTCTGAGACAGATCCGCTTACAGGCATGGCAAACAGGCGAAAGCTTAATATACAGGCGGATGAGATGTTTTCGCATGCTCATAAATGTGGTCACAATTTTGCTATTGAGATACTGGATGTGGATTATTTCAAGGAGTACAATGATAATTACGGGCATCAGGAGGGGGACAGATGTCTGATTGCGATTGCGGGCTGTATAAGCGAAGTTGCGGGAGCACATGGAGGCTTTTGTGCCAGATACGGCGGGGACGAGTTTGTAGTCATATACGAGAATATATCAAAGGAAGATGCTAAAGAATATGTGGAGGAGCTTCGCCGCAAGGTTATGGAGCTGACTCTGCCACACCGGTTTTCAAAGATGCTGCCTATTGTCACAATCACACAGGGCATGTATTGCGATGTACCAAAGGAAGAAAACAGAGTGTGGGATTTTTTACATGTGGCAGATGAGATACTATACAGCGTAAAGACAGACAACCGTGGCAGCTGCAGAGTGGTCGACAGAGCAGAGTTTATGCTTATGTCAGGCTATGGCACTACGATTCAGGGGCAGGCCTGATATCATATTGTCATGTCATAAGTACAGCGTTGATTATTAAGATGGACAAAGCAGATATGGATGAAAATTATACATATATTGTAAGGTGTGCTGACGGCACACTTTACACCGGTTGGACAAATGACCTGAAAAAGCGCATAAAAGCGCATAACTCCGGGAAAGGTGCCAAATATACAAAGACACGCAGACCTGTGGAGCTGGTCTATTTCGAGCACTTTGCCACGAAAGAGGAGGCAATGAGCAGGGAGTATCATATAAAACAGCTCAAGCGCGCACAAAAGCAGGCTCTGATAGATGAAATGAATAAAAATAACAAAAGTATTTTTACACAAAACGGATAGTCGAAAATAACTAAAATGACCAAACACCAGTGTGAGAATACTTATTTTTTTGTAATTTTTTGTGAAAAATTGCCAAAAAATACCTGACGTTTTTATTAATATATACAGAAAAGACAAAATCCTCTTGCGAAACTGCACGAAACTGTACTATAATAACTCTTGTGAAAACGTTACCGCAAACATTACCGAAAACAACCAAGGATGTTTGCAAAGACAATTTTAATATTAAATCTTTTAGGAGGGTTTAAAATGAAAAAGAAATTAGTAACAGTATTACTCGCTTCTTCAATGGTAGCAACAATGCTTGCCGGATGTGGATCAGGAAGCGGAGACGGAACAGAGAAAGGCTCATCTGCAAAGGGCGGCGATGGCTCAGTTTATATGTTAAACTTCAAGCCGGAGACAGATCAGGCATGGCAGGATCTTGCAGAGAAGTATACAGATGAGACAGGCGTACAGGTTACAGTAGTAACAGCAGCTGATGGACAGTACAAGACAACACTTAAGTCTGAGCTTGCTAAGAAGGAGGCTCCAACAATCTTCAATATCGGAAGCACAGCAGACTGCGCAGAGTATGACAAATACATATATGACTTAAAGGACAGCGAGATTTACAAGCACCTTACAGATAAGTCACTTGCACTTGAGTACAATGGCAAGGTTGCATCAGTAGCTAACTGCTATGAGTGCTACGGAATCATCTACAACAAGGCAATTCTTGAGAAATACTGCAGCAACTACTCAGGAGCAGTTATCAAGTCAGTAGATGATATCAAGGATCTTGATACATTAGAGAAGGTTGCAACTGATATCAACGAGCATGTAGATGATATCAACAAAGCTTGTGACTTACATCTTACAGAGGCATTTGCTTCAGCAGGACTTGACAGCGGATCTAACTGGAGATTCACAGGACATCTCGCAGGTCTCGCACTCTACTATGAGTTCAAGGATGCAGGATGTGACCTCACAGCAGGACAGAAGGAAGTTACAGGTAAGTACATGGACAACTTCAAGAGAGTTTGGGATATGTACACAAATACATCAGCAGCAGACAAGGCTACACTTGATTCAGGAAGCTTAAATGCTGAGTCAGAGCTTGGTATGGAAGAGGCTGTATTCTACCAGAATGGTGACTGGGAGTACGCTAACTTCGCAGATGACAACGAGAACGGATACACAGTTAAGCAGTCAGACCTTTCAATGATGCCTATCTACTTCGGTGTAGATGACGAGAACGAGGGACTTGCAGTTGGTACAGAGAACCACTGGACAGTAAACGCTAAGGCAGATCAGAAGGATATTGATGCAACACTTGAATTCCTCAACTGGGTAATCACAAGTGATGACGGACGTGACGCAATCGTTAATAAAATGGGTCTTTCAGCTCCATTCGATACATTCACAGGTGACTATGAGTCAAAGAACGCTTTTGCTAATGTAGCATCAGAACTTGCAAAGGAAGGCAAGACATCAGTAGCATGGTCATTCAACGCAACACCTTCAGTAGATGACTGGAGAGCTGATTTCCTTGCTCCACTCACAGAGTATACAGAGCGTAATGGTTCATGGGATGACGTTGCAAAGGCATTCTCAGAGAAATGGGCTTATTACTGGGATCTTCAGAACGAGCAGTAAAATTCTCTAAAAGTTAGTAAAAAGTAGTAAAAGTGGGGTGAGTGGCAGTCACTCACCCCATATTTTTTTAAGAAAGGTATATTTGTTATGGAAAAGTCGATTAGAAAAAAATTTTGGATCTTCGCTTTACCGACAATGGCAGCATTTACAATAGGATTTATTGTACCGTTCGTATATGGTATCTTCCTTTCATTTTGTAAATTCTCCACTGTTACAGACTGGAAATGGGTGGGATTTAAAAATTACACAAGGATTTTTGTTGTAAACGGCAGTGTGGATACAACCTTTATTCATTCAATCTGGTACACAGCACTATTTACAGTAGTTTCGGTACTGATTATCAATATCGTATCATTTGCAATAGCAATGGCGCTTACAAAAGGAATCAGAGGAACAAATCTTTTCCGTACAGTATTCTTCCTTCCAAACCTGATCGGTGGAATCGTACTTTCATATGTATGGCTGATGATTTTTAACTCTATCCTGCAGAACTATTCAAAGACAATCGTAAGCTCAGAGTGGTCAGCATTCTGGGGACTTATCGCAGTAGTATGCTGGCAGCAGATTGGATATATGATGATTATCTACATCGCAGGTATTCAGAATATACCGGGTGAGCTTATTGAGGCAGCAAAGATTGATGGAGCCAACAGATGGCAGCTCTTAAAGAGCGTTATTCTTCCAATGCTTATGCCGACAATCACAATCTGTACATTCCTGACATTGACAAACGGCTTCAAGCTGTTCGACCAGAACTTAGCTCTTACAGGCGGTAATCCGGGAAAGATGTCAGAGCTGCTTGCCTTAAATATCTACAACACCATGTATGGAACAACAGGATGGCAGGGCGTAGGTCAGGCAAAGGCTGTTATATTCTTTATAATTGTTGCAATTATCGCACTTGCACAGAATAAGATTACTACAAGCAAGGAGGTACAGGACTAATGGCAAAACAGAAAAAAGCGCAGGAAGTCAGTGCCGTAAGACAGGCCAAGCACGGTTGGATAATCACATTATTATTCGCTGTTTTATCAATACTTTGGATTTCACCAATCTTTATGGTGTTACTCAATTCATTTAAGAGAAAAGCCTACATATTCAAGCATCCGTTTGGAATCAGCACAGTATCTATCACTGAGGGCTTTGAAGCCTTCAAGGATGGTATGTCAAGGCTTTTCTGTAGCACATTAAACTACAAGAATGGTCTCAGAATGACACATTTCTGGGACTGCTTTGGAAATTCACTTTTCATCACAGTCGGCTCAGTAGTACTTATTGTACTCTGCTGCTCAATGTGTGCATGGTACATAGTTCGTGTAAAGACTAAGGGCACAAAGCTTATGTATACACTTTGCCTTTTCTCTATGATTGTACCATTCCAGATGGTAATGTTTACATTATCAAAATTTGCAAATATGCTTCATTTATCAAATCCACTCGGTATCATCATTGTATACCTTGGCTTTGGAGCAGGACTTGCTGTGTTTATGTTTACAGGATTTGTAAAGAGTATCTCATTAGAGATCGAAGAGGCAGCTATGATTGATGGCTGTACACCATTACAGATGTATTTCAGGGTCGTATTTCCAATACTTCGTCCTACAGCGGTAACAGTAGCGATACTTGAGGCAATGTGGGTATGGAATGATTACCTTCTTCCATCACTGGTTTTAAACATCAACCAGTACAAAACCATACCAATTGCTATTCAGTACTTAAAGCAGAGCCACGGTATGATTGACTGGGGTGCAATGATGGCCATGCTCGTGCTTGCGATTCTGCCAATTGTTATCTTCTATATTGTATGTCAGAAGTACATTATAGAGGGTGTGCTCGCAGGAGCTGTAAAGGGTTAATATAGCTTACAAGAGGATATAGTTTATGTTATTTAAGCCCCACACTTGTTAAGAAAACATGTGGGGCTTAAGCTAAATTAGCAGGTTTTGTAGTTGTGGATATATGATATAACGAGTGAAATAAATTATATCACATGGATATAATGTAAAAGGACGTATCGCTGTCCGGACGGGGAAAACAATGACAATTGTAGATATAGCAAAAGAATCGGGATACTCAGTAACAACTGTATCCCGAGTTTTAAATAACAGGCAGGATGTTTCTCCTGCAGCAAAAGAAACCATAATGAAAATAGTTGAGGCACACAACTTTGTGCCAAATACCAATGCAAAGAGGCTCAAGCAGACCATTTCCAGAAATATTTATCTGTTGGTAAAGGGTACCTCTAATATGCTGTTTGCAAACGTAGTCGAGGAAATCCAGTCGATAATAGACAGAACCGACTACTCTTTGAGCATCACATATCTGGATGAGGACAGTAATCTAAGCAGTGTGACAGACCGCATATGCAGGGAGCGAAAGCCACTTGGCATCATATTCCTCGGAGGCAGCAGGGAAGATTTCTCTGAGGATACATCGTCATTTAAGGTGCCGTGTGTTATCGTGACCACATCGGCAGAAAACTGGAGCATGGAGGAGCTGTCATCTGTTTCCATTGATGATGAGAAGGCAGGGGAAACAATCGTCGACTATCTCATTGAGCATGGACATACAAAGATAGCAGAGATTGGAGCCAATCTGGAGCTTTCACAGACAGCTCGTCTGCGACATAACGGATATCTCAACAGCTTAAAAAAGCATGGAATCACACCTGATGAGCGTTACTATGAGAGAGCGCGATTCTCATATGACAGCGCATATCGTGCGATGAAAAAGCTTTTGGAAAAGGATATAGAAATCACCGCAGTCTATGCGATTTCCGATGTCATGGCAATCGGTGCCTTAAGGGCAATACTTGACAAGGGACTCAGGGTGCCGGAAGATATATCTATCACAGGCTTTGATGGTTCGACACTTGCAGAGTACTACAATCCAAAGATTGTATCTATCAGACAGCCGCACAAGGATATGGCGGCACGCAGCGTAGAGCTTCTTTTTAACATGATAGATTTGCATAAAGGCTCATGTCATGAGATAATACCATTTGAGCTGACAGAGGGCAAGAGTGTTGCCCGGATTGATTAAAGACTATATAATATCAGCTTGTTACATTCCGGACATACAATAAACGAGGAGGAATCGCGCATGGAAGTGAATAATAAGATGAAGCACACCATAAAGGTCGCATGGGCCAAAGGGTTTTCACAGTTTTTAGCACTAGCAGGAGCAATCCTGCTAGTGTTTGTGCTATTTAAATTTGATGCAATAATGGCACAGATAGTGAGAATAATAAACATACTTATGCCAATTATCATGGGGATTGTGCTGGCGTATCTCATAAATCCGATGGTAGAGTTTTATGACAGAAAGCTAAGCAATTCGCTTGGCAAAGCCATAGAAAAGAAGTGTGGAAAGAGACCTTCTATGAGAGGGTTGTCAATACTTATAAGTCTGGCCATAATAATAGCCATTATTGTAGTGCTCATCATGATGGTGGTGCCACAGCTTGTAAGCAATATCACAAATGCGGTCAGTCTTTTACCGGATCAGATACAGGACCTTGTGAAAAAAATCACGGAGCTTGCCAAAAACAATGACAGGGCAAAGGAAATAATCACTGAGCTATACAATAACGGCATAAGCTATTTTACTGAATGGGTAAAGGACAATATGCTCGGACAGGTTACCTTTGTGATAAACGGTATTATGGGAATCTTTGGCACAGCGGTAAACTGTCTTGTTGCATTCATCGTTGCCATCTATGTCCTTCTTAGCAAGGATACCTTCAAACGCCAGACTAAAAAGCTCGTGAGCGCATTTCTGCCGGAGCGCCATATACAGGTGCTTTCAAGCATCTTAAAAGAGAGCGACAAGATATTCGGTGGTTTTATCAGTGGTAAAATCATTGATTCACTCATAATCGGAGCTATCTGTTTCGTGTGCTGCCTGATACTGCGCATGCCGTATGTAGCACTCATCAGCGTGATAGTCGGAGTGACCAATGTCATACCGTTCTTTGGACCGTACATTGGAGCCATACCAAGCACCATACTCATCATGCTCGACAGCCCGTCAAAGGGTGTGATATTTTTGCTGTTTATCATTATCTTACAGCAGGTGGACGGCAATATTATCGGACCAAAGATACTCGGTGAGTCCACAGGACTCTCACCTTTCTGGGTGGTATTTGCAATCTTCCTTGGAAATGGATTATTTGGAGTAGTGGGGCTGTTCATCGGAGTACCGACATGGGGTGTCGTGTACTACCTGATAAAGAGATATGTGAATTATCGTGTGAGGAAGAAAGAATAAACGTACTGTTAAAAAATAAGTTATAAATTTTGAAAATAGTACTTGAATACTGGAAAATATGTGTATATAATGTGTGAACGAGGCTTTGAAAAAGAGCTTGTTCACACATTTTTTTAATAGATTTTCTGCAGGGGTGAACCTGCTGGGAAAAGTTATTATGAATTGAATTTTTGGGGAGGGTATTTACACATGAAGACAGACATGACTAAAGGCAATCCAATGAAAATTATACTGCTGTTCTCGATTCCTGTTCTGATGGGAAATCTGTTTCAGCAGTTCTATAATATGGTGGACACGATTATCGTGGGGCAGTATCTGGGCTCAAAGGCGCTTGCGGCGGTTGGTTCGACAGGCTGTATTATGTTTCTGGTGCTTGGCTTTGCAAATGGAATAGCACAGGGCTTTGGAGTTATGGCAAGCCATGCGTTTGGTGCGAAAAAAGAGAAGCTTTTGAAGCATTATGTGGCACTGGCTATAATTCTTACAGTTATTGTCTCAGTGGTGCTCACGATTCCGACAGTGCTTGCATCGAGGCAGCTTCTTATCTGGCTCAATACACCTGATGATATACTTGTCATGGCTGATGCGTACATAAAGGTCATTTTTGCGGGAATTTTCTGCACCATGTCCTACAATGTGGCTTCCGGTCTTTTGCGAAGTATCGGAGACAGCAAGACTCCGCTGTACTTTTTGATTTTTTCATCTGTATTGAATATTGTGCTGGATATATTCTTTATCGTGGTGGTGAAGGCAGGCACGGCAGGAGCAGCTTATGCGACAGTTATCTCCCAGGGAATTGCTGCAGTTTTGTCATTTATCGTGATGTTTAAGAAGTATGATTTGCTGCGCACCAGCCGTGAGGATTATTACATGGACTGGAGCGGAATCTGGCGAATGCTCTCAATCGGTCTGCAGATGGCACTCAACTATTCAATCACTGCTATCGGAACGATGATCTTCCAGGCTGCGGTCAATGTGTTCGGTTCGCAGGTGGTAGCTGCGTATACCGCCGCATCCAAGGTCAGCAATATCGCGACACAGACCATGCCTACACTTGGAACAGCCGCTGCGACTTACTGCGGACAAAATCTTGGAGCAGGAAGATACGACAGGATATTTAAGGGTATGAAGTCATGCTTTTTCATATGTATAGGCTGCGCAGTTTTAGCGGCAGCAATTAACTGCTTTGTCGGACCGTACATGATAGGCTGGTTTATCACATCGCCTACGGCAACTGACATTGACTGTGCTATGAAATATCTGAAAATCGCGAGTGTCTTCATGCTTCCTCTTGCATGGATTTTTGCATACAGAAACGGTCTGCAGGGACTTAACAAGGGTCTTGTGCCTATGCTTAGCGGTGCGATGGAGCTTGTGTCGAGATGGATTGCAATACTTGCCCTGTCAAAGCCATTTGGTTACGGCGGTGTGTGCTTTGCAGATCCGGCAGCCTGGCTTACAACAGGAATACTACTTATTGTGACCTACTATGTGTGGGAGATGCGCATGAGAAAGAAGATACAGATAAAATAGATTTCACACAAATTGGTTTATTCGTGGTACAATTAAGCCACGGATAAATCAATTTCATTTACAGAGATAAAGAGGCGGATTGCATGAATTATTATGAGCTTTCAAACACTGTCACCCCTGATACCATTGGATACAAAAATGGCTTATGGCAGAAAAGATATGTGCAGATTTACAGAGTATTGACTGTTGTATGGAGTGTTTTGACATTATGCTTGTTGTTTGGAATGTTCCATAGGGATGACTATAGTTCAGGAATGATTAAATCATGTTTATTGCTCTTTTTTGCAGGTATTATTTTTCTGGTGTTGATGCTGATCGCTGTTGTTAATATATCAGCGAAAAGGACAGAGAATTGGAGCCTTCAGGACAGGCATGATTACAATTTGGCTATGTACAGAACCAGATACAGGAATAATAGGCAGCTTCAGTCAGTTGTGTTGATAGTGATGGCTAAGCAGCAGCTTCTTATGTCAAACTATGATCTGGCCGCACAGGCTCTTGCAATGGTTGATATCAATTGTGTGAAGCTGCCATATTTAAGAGATTATTATTTTTGCAATGCTGCAGTTTTGTTTCTATGTGATAAGCCGGGCTGGCAGGAGTGGCTGGATAAGTGCTATGCTGTGCCGGCGAATCAAAAGCAGATGACGGACATGCAGATTGGTGCATTGTTTTTATCAGAAAATGCAAAAATGGATTTGTGTCAGGCAATTTACGCAGACACCAGGATAAAGCATAAGTGGCCGACAGAAATTGTAGTTACTGCGATATTGGTGTTGTATGCAGGAATTTTCTATGGAGTAGGAGGCTTACTGTCTCGAGGATATCACTATAGATACTGGTTCGAGCTGTCGTCTGTTCTGATAACATACGCAGGCTGTATGGTCTTGTCGCTTTACTGGATAATCAGGTGGATATTATTCAGTGACAGCGTATCTAAAAAGTCCGGAGGGGTAAGGCTATTCAGAAAAGTAATACTCATAGTCATGTGGCTGTGTTTGATGGCTGCCATGGTTATTAATCTGATAATTTCATTCATCGGTATGGATACGGAGAAAAAGGCATATGCGAATGGTCTTATCTGCATGAGTACTTCGGATGGATATAGCACTGATGAATACTATAACATCAAGGTTGGACCTTTCCTGAGACGAAGTCTGACATTCAAGGAAACAATAAAGTTTGGACTTATAAACTATGATGACAGCACCGATGACAGTGGAAATGATGCTGGTGACAGTGGCGCAAATGACAGTGAGAGCAGCACTGAGAATAATTCACAGCAATTCAATAACGGTTCTGAAAATACAGAAAATGAGAATGCAGGAAATGAGAACGCAGGCGAAAGCCTGGATACAGAAAGCAAGGCCGTATATGATTACATGGCAGCTGCAGGGATACTCTCAGCCGGGGATGCCGGTACTATTCGCAATGGTTCCACCGCTAAAGGTACTTTTTATTCTGTTTTCGAAACCGGCGAGGCGGATGGAAGTACGTATGAGAATAGGTTAGTTTATGACAGAGTTTCCGAAAATGGACAGTGTGATTTGTTTGTTTATGAGCAGTTGGTTAGTGGCTCAGATACAAGGCTACTGGGATTTTATGCTGTAAATAAAACCACAAATGAGGTTTTCTCAGCGGATAGAAACTCATGGGGCGGTGTGAGCAGCAGGGAATATCAGGACGCAACAGGAGAAAATTAGGCTGGTACATGTCACATAAACGATGTACTAGCTGGTTGTCTCCCTGCGAATCAGCACAGGCGCTATCTTTTTGTGCGTTGGCGCCAAATCTGGCTCAGGCTTTCTTTGTTTGCGGTTATCCATCTGCTTAACGAGTAAATCCATGGCGGTTCTTGCGATTACATCTATCTGCTGGCCGATGGTGGTGATTGGAATTATGGCTTCGTTGGCAATTGGTGAATTGTCGAAGCCGACTATCTCATAGCTGTCCGGAAAGCAGCCGTATTTTTGTATGACAAGATTCAAAAACATGTTGGCATATGTGTCGTTTGCCAGGAATACCCCTTTCTTTTTATCAGGATATTTCTCATCTATATTGTTAAAAATCACCTTCATCTGAGAAAATAAATCGTTGTACGAATCACCGGATACGTTCAGGCTGAGCTCATAGGGAATATTGTGCTCGGTACAGGTGTCCTCAAACGCACGGATTCTGTCGTATGCCGGGACATACTTTGGCACATCTACATTGATATGGATGAGAATATCACATTTGTCACGTATTAAAAGAGATGTGGCCTGAAGCGCACCCATATAGTTGTCGGAGGTGACACTGCTTATATGCATGGATTCTCGCTCGATTGCGACAATTGGAATGTGGTATGAAGCAAGCTTTTCAGATGAGAGAGTGTGACTTAGCACGATAAGACCCTCTATCTGATAAGCTAAAAGTTCATCAATGTAGTTTTCTTCCTCAGCCGCCCCCTTGTCACTCATAAAGATGAGAAACTTATAGTGATAGTCAGTGTAGGTGGCTAAAAGCTGTGTGAGCATCTCAGAGTAGTAGTGCAGGTAAAGGTTTGGCACTATTATGCCGACAAACTCGCTCTTACCGTTTGCGAGAACCTTTGCGAGCTTATTCTTCTTATATCCGAGCTCATCAAGCGCACGGGAAATCTTTTCCTGATTCTTCAGTGTCAGAGAGTCCGGATGATTGAAATATCTTGAAATCGTTGTTTTTGAAAAGTGTGTATATTCCGCAATATCTGCAAATGTAACCTGTTTTTTTCCCATGGGATGTCTCCTTATAAAAATTACTTATATTACAAATGTTTATAAACAGTATACAGCGCAATTTCCAAAATATCAACAAAAAAGTAACCGGTTACTTTTTTTGAGAAAAGTATTGACACAGCACAAATGATATTGTATTATCAAATTATAAAGTAACCGGTTACTTTACCGGTTACACAAGAGCGTAAATTAAGTAAAAAAGACAAAATGTGAAAGAGAGTGGAGGTCACAGCAAATGAAAGAAAAAAAGCAGTCATTGAAAAGCAAAGTGACATATGTGAAGAAAAACTGGATGTTGTACATATTTTTCCTTATGCCGGCACTTTTACTGACAATTATATTCAAGTATGTTCCGATGGGCGGACTGCTCATAGCATTCAAGGATTACAATGTCATAAAGGGTGTGCTGGGGAGTCCATGGGTCGGGCTTGAATATTTCAAGAGATTTTTATCATCACCTGATTTTATGAACTACCTTATGAATACGTTAAAGGTAAGTATTTACGGATTGTTATGGGGATTTCCGGTACCGATTATACTTGCACTGCTTCTGAATCGTATTCGCAAAGAGGGCATCAAGAAAAAGATACAGCTTCTGATTTACGCACCGAATTTTATCTCAGTTATTGTACTTTGTGGTATGGTTCGTATGTTTTTATCACCAATCGGACCAATGAATAAGATACTCGGCATCAGCACAAACTGGATGACAATGCCGGCTGCATTCAGGACAATCTACATAGCGAGCGGCATCTGGCAGGGAGCAGGCTGGGCTTCAATCATGTACACAGCGGCATTATCCAATGCGAGCAAGGAGCTTGAGGAGGCAGCGAGAATGGACGGCGCAAACATCTTCCAGCAGATGTGGTATGTTGAGCTTCCGGCTATTAAGAATATTATAGTGATACAGTTCATCCTGCAGGCAGGAAATATTATGAGTATCGGTTTCGAGAAAGCCTATGCGTTACAGACAGATATGAACTTACCGGCATCGGAAATTCTTTCTACATATGTATACAGAATCGGACTTTTGAATGGAGACTATGGTTATTCAACAGCGGTTGGTCTTTTCAACTCGGTAATCAACGTAATATTGCTGATTATAGTCAATGCGGTTGTAAAGAAGCTAAACGATGGTGAAGGAATCTAGGAGGAAAGTGCAATGGAAAAAGATATGACGATAAAAATCAAATATTCACGGACTGATAAAATTGTTCTTGGAATTGGATATACACTTCTTGGGTTGTTTGTGCTTGCAATAATTGTTCCGTTAGTATATGTAGTGCTGGCATCTTTCATGGATCCGACAGTACTTAACAACCAGGGACTGAGCTTCAACATAAAGGACTGGACTATTGATGCATACAGACGAGTTCTGGAAAATGACATGATATGGCGCGGATTTTTTAATTCGTTTTTTTACTCAATAGCGTTTGCGGCAATCTCAGTATTTGTCACAATCCTGGCAGCATATCCTATGTCTAAAAAGGAATTTGTCGGAAGAAAATTTTTCAATGTGATTTTTATTATCACAATGTTTTTTGGAGGAGGAATGATTCCTACATTCATCCTTATAAATCAGCTCCATATGGTAAACACCGTATGGGCAATCCTCATTCCGGGCGCTTTCAATGTGTGGAATATGATTTTGGCGAGAACCTATTATCAGTCAGTGCCAAATGAGCTTCGTGAGGCATCAGCCATCGACGGAGCAAATGAAATACAGCATTTCTTTAAGATTATGCTTCCGGTTTGTAAGCCGATTATTGCGGTGCTTATGCTTTGGTCATTTGTAGGAATGTGGAACAGCTACTTTGATGCAATGATTTACCTGAATGACGCAAATCTCCAGCCATTACAGCTTGTACTGCGTTCAATTCTCGTGCAGAATACACCTCAGCCGGGCATGATTGCAGATATCCAGAGTACAGCTGAGATGGCAAAGGTTGCAGAGCAGCTCAAGTACGCTACAATTGTTGTATCAAGTTTACCACTTTTGATTATGTATCCATTTTTCCAGAAATATTTTGATAAAGGAATCATGGTTGGATCTGTTAAGGGCTAACAGAAAGGATGAGTATGGATATGAAAAAAAGAAGCTTCAAAAAATTAATTACACTTTCGCTTACACTTGCAATGCTGACAGGTGTGGCAGGCTGTGGAAAGCAGCAGAGCTTAAATGCCGAGACAAATCCGGACACACCGGTATCAGATGTGCAGTTTCCTCTGAAGGAGAAGGCTGAGCTGTCATTTATCACAAGTGCACCGGCCACATCCACACAGGATCCTAATGAGAGGACTATCTTCAAGAGAATGGAGAAGCAGACCAACGTGCATATCGACTGGACATGCTTCGTTTCAGACCAGTTCTCTGACAAGAAGAATCTGGCATTGGCGCAGTTTGGTAATCTGCCGGATGGACTGTTTAATGCAGGTATGAGTGATTACGACCTGCTCAGATATGCAAAGCAGGGTATTATCATTCCGGTTGAGAATCTGATTGACAAATATATGCCTAATCTTCAGGCAGTTTTTGAGAAATATCCTGAATATAGGACAATGTGTACCGCACCGGACGGACATATCTATTCATTTCCTTGGATAGAGCAGCTTGGTGCAGGAAAAGAGGCAATTCAGGCAATCGGAGATATACCTTATATCAACAAGAAATGGCTTGATTATCTGGGACTTGAGGTGCCGACTACTACAGACGAGCTCGAGCAGGTGCTTATTGCATTCAGAGATCATGCAGACGAGCTTGAGAAAGAGTTTGACATTGAGGGCGGTGTCATTCCTATGTCATTTATTATAAACAACGGTGACCAGGATCCAGCCATCCTCATGAACGGCTTTGGTGAGGGTTATGGTGATACAGGTGACCACTTTGCAGTAACAGATGAGGGAAAAGTCATCTATACTCCTACACAGGAGGGCTACAAGGAGGGTATCGAGTGGCTTCACAAGCTTGTCACAGAGGATTTGATTGACCCTGAGGCATTTACACAGGAGTGGTCAACATATGTAGCAAAGGGTAAAAACCACAGATACGGGCTCTGCTTTACATGGGACATTGCAAACATTGACAATAACACAGATTACGTCATGCTTCCTGCTCTCACAGGACCTGACGGAGTCAGAAATATCACCAGACAGAATAACAGTGAGACGAGTGGTTTCGACAGAGGACGATGCGTACTGACATCAAGCTGCAGGGATACGGCTTTGGCAGCCGCGTGGATTGATCAGATGTATGCTCCAATCCAGTCTCCACAGAATAACTGGGGAACATACGGTGAGAAAGATTCGTTCAATATATTTGAGATGAGTACAAACGCTGACGGCGGACAGATGTTAAAGCATATGGATCTGGGCGATCAGTCACCGGTTGAGGTGCGTGAGGCGCAGTCTGTAAACGGACCGCTTGCTGTTTTAAATGAGTACTATGATGTTTATGTGACAGAGCCTGCAGATGCCAAGTGGCGTCTCGACAACATGCATGAGGCTTATCTGAAGGACATGAACAGTAAGTATGTCTATCCAAACGTGTTCATGAGCATAGATGACACCAACAAGGTGTCACAGTACGACACAGACATCAAGAAATATGCTGAGCAGAAAAAGGCCGACTGGATATTAAACGGCGGCATTGATAAGGAATGGGATTCATACCTTAAGAAACTTGATAAATATGGTTTACAGGATTATCTGAAGATAAAGCAGAAATATTTTGACAGCTATCAGAAATCCCTTGAGAGTACGTCAGAGGGCAAATAGGTTACTGTTCATAATTCTGTATTACCGGCAAAGCAAACAGAATTGGAGGATTTGAATGAGCGAATTATTGGAAAAAGCAAGAAGCTACGAGGCAAAAAAAATAGCTGCTACAGATAAAGAGAGTAAACCTTTGTTTCATATCAGTGCACCGGCAGGATGGATTAATGATCCGAATGGATTTTCTGTCTATAACGGAAAAATTCATCTGTTTTATCAGTACTATCCATATCTGCGTGAGTGGGGACCTATGCATTGGGGGCATAGTACGACAAGCGATATGATTAAATGGGAGCAGCTTCCGTGTGTTCTGGCACCTGACGAGGAATATGATAAAAAAGGATGTTTCTCAGGAAGTGCCATTGAGGCAGATGGTAAGCATGTGCTTGTATACACAGGTGTCACAAGGATTAAACTTCCTGACGGCAGTGAGCAGGAGAGACAGAACCAGTGCATCGCATTTGGAGACGGACTTAATTATGTGAAGCATGAGAATAATCCTGTTGTGACAGGCGATATGCTTCCTGAAAACTGCAGCAGAATCGATTTCCGTGACCCTAAAATATGGAAAGAGGATGACACATATTATCTTATAGTTGGAAGCAAGGACTTAAACAATGTGGGACAGGTAGTGCTCTGCTCTTCAAAAAACCTGACCGATTGGCAGTTTGAGACAATCCTTGCGGCAAACAGCACAGGCAAAATAGGTACCATGTGGGAGTGCCCGGACTTCTTTGGGCTGGAGGATAAGCATGTGCTCATCTGTTCACCGCAGAGTATGAAGGCAGACAAATATGAGTTTCATAACGGACACAACTCTGTATATTTTCTGGGGGATTATGATAAAGAAAATCATGTATTTATCAAGGAAGAGCCGCACACTCTTGACTATGGCATGGACTTTTATGCGCCACAGACTACACTGCTTCCGGACGGACGCCGTGTGATGATTGCCTGGATGAAGTCATGGGATGCATGTGTCGTTCCTGATTCACAGGATTGGCAGGGCATGATGACACTGCCTCGTGAGCTTGAAATAAAAGACGGCCGTATCTGGCAGAAGCCGGTTAAGGAAATAGAAAATTATCGTGCAAATAAGTGTCATTATACAGATAAAAAAATAGACTGCTACACGACCTTTGATGGCATAAAGGGCCGCACTCTCGACATGACAGTGGAGCTTTCAGGCGAGGAGTACCATGACTTCACTGTTGAAATGGCATGCGATGATGAGTATAGCACAGCGTTTACCTACAACAGAGTCGCAGGCGTGCTCGAGATTGATCGTACCTGCTGTGGCGTCACAAAGGATGTCGTCTGTGTCAGAAAAATTAAAATCGCAGATACAGACAGAAAGCTAAAGCTTCGTTTCATCATGGACAGACAGTCTATAGAGCTCTTTATCAATGACGGACAGCAGGTCGCAACCACAGCTATCTGTACACCTCTTCAGGCAGACGGAATCTGCTTTAATTGTGACGGAAGTGCTGTTGTGGATATTGAAAAATATGATATAATATGATATAATTTTATAATATGAAAGCATATCAGTAGAGCATACAAATAATAACCGGACAAATTATTGGTCCGGTTATTTGTAGAATAATATACATAATATTTTGACAGGAAAGAAAGAGGTACAATATGGATGTAGTTGCATTAGGTGAATTACTTATAGATTTTACAGAAAACGGTACAAGTGCGCAGGACAATAAGCTTTTTGAGGCTAATCCGGGTGGAGCTCCATGTAACGTGCTTGCCATGCTTCAAAAGCTCGGTCATCAGACTGCTTTCATCGGAAAAGTGGGACAGGATGCGTTCGGAAGGCTGCTTGTTGATGCCGTAAAGGAGCAGGGCATCGACACAACAGGCGTGCGCTATGATGATAATGTCCATACCACTCTTGCATTTGTCCAGACCGCAGCAGACGGAGACAGAGATTTCTCATTTTACAGAAATCCGGGAGCAGATATGATGCTGACAGCGGATGAGGTGGATTTATCCCTTGTGAGAAACGCAAAAATTTTCCACTTCGGAAGTCTTTCAATGACAGATAAGATCTGTGAGAATGCGACAAAGCATGCAATAGCTGCCGCAAAAGAGGCAGGCGTACTGATTTCCTTTGACCCTAATCTGCGCAAACCGCTCTGGAAGAGCATGGACGATGCAAAAGAGAAGATAAGCTGGGGCCTGAGTCAGTGTGACATCTTAAAAATATCTGATGATGAGATTGAATTCATGACAGGCGAAAAGGACATAAAGACAGGTGTGAAGAAGCTCATAGATGAGTATCACATTCCGTTTATCTGTGCCACCATGGGCAAAAACGGAAGTATGGCATTTTTTGACGGACATATCGTGGAGGCAGCTCCGTTCCTGCGAGATGACACTGTCGAGACTACAGGTGCAGGAGATACCTTCTGTGCGTGCCTGCTTCACGATGTGCTGGAGCATGGTATCAATGACCGGAAGGATGACGATGTGAAAAAGATGCTCACATTCGCAAATGCAGCAGCTTCGCTTATTACCACGAGAAAGGGCGCACTTCGCGTGATGCCTGAGAAGGGTGAGGTTGAGGCTGTAATTAAGTAGTTATAATTTAATACGACAAAAGAGATTATACTCTTCTTAATCTATGTTTAAAAACGTGATTAAGAAGAGTATATTTGTTTCTTGCAGTGCATAATTGTATTGGCTATAATATCATATATAAAACAATGATTTGAGACTATACAGGGAGTCAGATATGGTAAAAACGATTGGTATTGGGAAACAGGATTTTGCTTCTGTTATAGAAGATAATTGCTTTTTTGTGGACAAAACGAGCTTTATAAAGGAATGGTGGGATTCAAAGGATGATGTGACTCTCATCACGCGTCCGAGGCGTTTTGGAAAAACACTTAATATGAGCATGCTTAACTGCTTTTTTTCAAATCAGTATAAGGACAGGAGCGATTTGTTTGATTCATTGTCTATATGGGAGGATGAGGACTATCGAAAAATTCAGGGTACTTATCCTGTGATTTTTATGAGCTTTGCTTCGGTTAAGGCCGACAATCTGGGAGATGCAAAAATCCAGATAAAAGCACAGATAGAGGCTGTTTACAAAAGGCACAGATATCTGCTTGAGGGGGATACTCTGACAGCAGACGAAATAGCTGATTTTGAAGGAACAAATACCAGGATGGGTGATGCTGAGAGTGGATTAAAATTAAATATTTTGTGTGAGTATTTTCATCGTTACTGGGGAAAGAAGACGATAATTATCCTTGATGAGTATGATACTCCTATACAGGAGGCATATCTTCATGGATATTGGAATGAGTTTACTGCATATATAAGAAGCCTGTTTAATGCAACGTTCAAGACAAATCCGTATATGGAGCGTGCTATTATGACAGGAATCACGCGTGTATCAAAGGAATCAATTTTTTCAGACCTCAATAATCTGAATGTAATAACCACGACCTCAAGCAGTTATGCAACGAGCTTTGGATTTACAGAGAATGAAGTTTTTGATGCAATGGAAGAGTATGGTCTGTCCGGTGAAAAAGATACTGTAAAAAAATGGTATGACGGTTTTAAATTTGGAAATCACAGTGATATTTATAATCCATGGTCTATAACGAATTTTCTAAAGGAAAAACAGATAAGTCCATACTGGGCATCTACCAGCTCAAACGGTCTGGTAAATCGTTTGATCAGAACAGCATCTGCAGAAATAAAATCTATGATGGAAACACTTCTGGAAGGCGATTCTGTGGAGGTTAGCATTGACGAACAACTGGTGTTTGAACAGCTCGATAACGATGAAAATGCCATTTGGAGTCTTTTGCTTGCCAGCGGTTATTTAAAGGTTGATTCCTTAGAAAAAAGAGGTCTTACGCTTGAACCGTGGTATCATCTGAGCATTACAAATCTTGAAACCGTAAGTATGTTTTCAAATATGTTCAGAGGATGGTTTAATGCCTCTGTTTCGAATTATAATGGATTCATAAGGGCATTGCTTAGAGGCAATGTAAAGGAAATGAACATATACATGAATGAGGTCGCTTTATCTACCTTCAGCAGCTTTGACAGCGGAAAGCATCCTTCGGGAAAATCTGAACCGGAGAGATTTTATCATGGTTTTGTCTTAGGCCTGCTGGTCGAGCTTAGAGATAAATATGAAGTGCAGTCAAACCGTGAAAGTGGCTATGGCAGATATGATGTGATGATCATTCCACGTGATAAAAATTCGCAGGCTGTAATAATAGAATTTAAGGTTATTGATTCGCAAGAGGAGACATCACTGGATATGACTGCGGATAGTGCTTTGAAGCAGATTGAAGAGAAAAATTATGATGCAAAGCTTTTGGAACGAGGATATAAAAGAGAAGCAATTCAACATTATGGTTTCGCATTTGAAGGAAAGAAAGTATTGATAAAGAAGGCACAAATCTAAATGAAACAAAAATTATCAGTTGCACCAACACTCAAAAACTACGACAAGAAAAATCTCCCAAAGGACATTCTTGCGGGAATCATCATCATGGCGGTTTCGATTCCTATATCGATGGGCTATGCGCAGATATCCGGGCTACCGGCGGTATATGGCTTGTATGGCTCGGTATTCCCAATCATATTGTTTGCTCTGTTTTCCACATCACCGCAGTTTATATTCGGTGTGGATGCTGCTCCGGCGGCGCTTGTCGGAGCAGCAGTGCTTGGCATGGGAATAGAGGCAGGAAGCAAAGAGGCCATGACGGTTGTACCGGTGTTTACATTTTTTGTGGCACTGTGGCTTTTGGCATTTTACTTCATGAATGCCGGAAAGCTGGTGAACTACATATCTGCGCCGGTTATGGGCGGATTTATCACAGGCATATGTACTACAATCATACTGATGCAGGCGCCAAAGCTCATGGGCTCTGCGGCAGGAACCGGAGAGCTTTTTGAACTGTCTGAGCATATATGGGAGGCCTTACACCACATAAATGCAGCCGCACTTGTCATGGGGATTGTAGCGCTTGCCATTTTGGTTGTGAGTAAGAGGCTTGTTCCAAAGTTTCCTATGGCGGTTGTGCTCATGGTAACAGGCGCGCTTTTTACATATTTTGGACCGGTAAAGGAGTGGGGAGTGCCGACTCTTTCAGCAGTTGAGCCCGGCATGCCGCGGTGGTATATACCGGATTTCGAGGCAGTTTTTTCAGTTCAAAAGGCCTCAGAGGTAATAGTTTTAAGTCTTTCGGTTGCTGTTGTCATCATGGCAGAGACACTTCTGGCAGAAAACAATTTCGCACAGAAAAACGGATACAGAATAGATGATAACACGGAGCTTTTGGCATTTTCCATAGGAAATATGGCTGCGGCTTTTACGGGCTGCTGTCCGATAAACGGTTCAGTGTCACGAACTGCGATGAGCGAGCAGTACGAGGGTAAGACACAGCTCACAGGGCTTGTTGCAGGCGTTTCCATGATAGCAGTGCTTCTTTTTTGCACAGGCTTTATAGGATATCTGCCGGTTCCGGTGCTCACGGCGATTGTCATATCAGCGCTCATGGGTGCCACGGAGTTTCATCTGGCAAAGAGACTGTGGAAGGTCAGCAGGACAGAATTTTTCATATTTGTTGGTGCTTTTTTCGGAGTACTTATTCTGGGTACGATAAACGGAGTTTTGATAGGAATCATTTTGTCTTTTGCCGAGATGATAATCAGAAGCGCAAAGCCGGCCACCTGCTTTCTCGGTGTGCAGCCGGGACACAGTCATTTCCGCGATATCAGGGAGAGCACAAACATCCACGAGATTGACGGTGTGATTATTTACAGATTTTCGAGCGGCCTGTTTTTTGCAAATGCAAAGGTACTTGTGCGTGATATTGAGGACCACCTAAAGCATGATACAAAAGCTGTCATAATCGATGCCGGAGCTATCGGAAGTATTGATATCACAGGAGCTGACAGCATAGAGTCACTTTACCGCTCACTGAAACAAAAAGGTGTAAAGCTATACATAACAGAGCACATTGCAGAGCTCAACGAGCAACTCAGGAAGCTGGGCTTAGGTTATTTAATTGAGCAGGGCTGTGTCAGAAGGACAATACATATTGCGCTAAAGGATATGGGAATAAACAGACCTTATCCGCTTGAGGGTGGCGTAGATAACGAGGAGCGCAGTGCCTCAAGAAAGCGTGCTGACAACAGAGTGCAGGAGTTTGTCTGGGCGTTTGGCGCCGAGAGTGAGGAGCAGATTGAAAAGCAGATAAAGCTTCAGATAGAACAGCTCAAAAAGACAAAGGATATAGAGGAAATCATGCATGGCCGCTGGGCGCATATGGATGAGTTTGACCAGGATGAGTGGCTGGAGCATCTGGAGGAGCATCTGAAAGAAATCGTCAACATATCAGGAAAGGATGTGCACACGCTTGCGGCAGATATCGAGATGCACCGTCGCGAGGTGCATGAGCGTATAGCAAGAGAGCATCCGGAGCTTGCAGAGCGGTTTGCACAGAGGAGACACCTGCTTGATAAGCATCTGAAGGAGAGAAGGCCTGAGGTCTACAGGATTATCGTGCAGCTAAGGGAGGACAACAAGCATAAATGAACATAAACCAGACACTCAAACAATACTTTGGCTACGACAGTCTTAGAACAGGGCAGGAGGAGCTCATAAACGGCATACTTGCAGGGCACGATGTGCTCGGTATCATGCCGACAGGCGCAGGAAAATCGCTGTGCTACCAGCTTCCGGCGCTTATGCTTAAAGGAATTACGCTTGTCATTTCGCCACTTATCTCGCTTATGTCAGATCAGGTCAAGGCTTTAAACCAGGCAGGAGTGCATGCCGCCTATATCAACAGCTCACTGACCGAAAACCAGATAAGGATGGCACTTTCGTATGCCTCACAGGGGCGATACAAGATAATCTATGTCGCTCCGGAGCGCCTCAACACGCCGCGTTTTCTGGATTTTGCCTGCAACGCGGACATATCAATGCTGACAGTTGATGAGGCACACTGTATATCGCAGTGGGGACAGGATTTCAGACCGAGCTATCTGGAAATTGCCGGATTTTTAACGAGACTTCCAAGACGACCGATAGTCAGTGCGTTTACAGCGACCGCCACGGAGCGCGTGAAAAATGATATAGTGGCTTCGCTTGGACTTAACAATCCGGTCACTATGGTGACAGGGTTTGACAGACCTAACCTGTTTTTCAGGGTTGTTACAAGAAAGGGAGGCAGCCAGAAGGACAACAGTATCATCAATTATGTGAAAAAGCATGAGGACGAAAGTGGAATAATATACTGCGCAACGAAAAAGAATGTGGATAAGCTGTATACTCTTTTAAATGAGCAGGGCATTTCGGCGGGACGTTACCACGCAGGGCTTTCCAATGAGGAACGTAAGCAGAATCAGGAGGATTTTACATACGACAGAATCCGTGTGATGGTTGCCACAAACGCATTTGGAATGGGAATCGACAAGTCAAATGTGAGATATGTGCTGCATTACAACATGCCACAGAGCCTCGAGTATTACTATCAGGAGGCCGGAAGAGCGGGACGAGACGGTGAGGAAGCGGAATGTGTGCTGTTTTTCTCAAAGCAGGATATCATGATAAACAAGTTCCTTCTGCAGAATAAGGCTTCAGCAGGCGATGTGGCATCCGACATGCAAAAGACAGCCAATGACAGGAGGAAGCTGCAGCAGATGATAAATTACTGTGAGACGGACAAATGCCTGAGAGAGTTTATACTTTCATATTTCGGAGATACAACGCCATGCATCTGCAACAAATGCAGCAACTGTGTGGTTGTGGAGGATGAAGAGGAGGAGACATACGTTGAAACCGGCAAAAAGCGTAAAAAGGCAGCACAGCTTGCAGGGCTTAACGAGCTTGGTGCTGCGCTGTTTGAAAAGCTGCGCAGCGTGCGTACAGAGCTGGCTGCAGAAAAGTCGGTGCCTCCGTATATCATCTGTTCCGACAAGACTTTAAAGGATATATGTGCGAAGCTGCCGCGGGATAAGGAACAGCTTGCCGATGTGTACGGCATGGGTGAGCAGAAGATACAAAATTATGGTGAAGCGTTTGTGACGGCGGTAAATTCATTTGTTGCAGATAACCCAAATCCATCAGGCAGCACGACAGGTGAAAGACCACAGACTGTTTTAAGCGATGAGGAGGCTGCTGAAACCGGCAGCACGAGAAAAAAGAAGCTTCCGTTTTACATCGAGCCACAGAGGCTTGATGAGGTAGAGCTCACCGACAAATGCAGGCTTACAGAGCTTACGAACAAAATAAATGAGCTGTGTCCTGCGGATAAGGAGCACAAAAAGCTTGCAGCCTCGTTTATAAACGAGCTTCTTATTGCAGAGGGATATCTGGAGGAAGTTACAGAAGACGGGAACAAGATAAAGCGTGTCACCGAAAAGGGACGAAGCGTAGGGATAGATGAGGAAGAGCGCAAGGCAAAATTTGGTGGAAGCTATTACGCTATCACCCATTCGAAGCAGAGCCAGCAGGTGATAATAGAAATGCTGAAAAAACACTATAGCGGAATTAAACCATAGGTGTAAATGGACTTTAGATAAACTGGATATATAAATTTATATAAAATTGGATATATACTTGATGCCACATAAGAGTATTATATAGTTTAATTGTAATATTTAGGAGGCATTTTATGAGAAACGAAAAAGTTCAAAAACTCACACTTACAGCACTTATGGCAGCTTTATCATATGTCATATTCACATTTTTACAGATTAAGGTCACATTACCGGGTGGCAGCGCCACATCCTTTCACCTTGGCAACGCAGTCGTAGTACTTGCAGCTTTGCTCTTAGGCGGAGTATATGGAGGAATCGGTGGAGCAATCGGAATGACAATCGGTGATTTACTTGACCCGATATATATCACCGGAGCACCAAAGACATTTTTCCTCAAGCTTATGATTGGTGTTATCACCGGTCTTGTAGCACACAAGCTTGGAAAGATTACATATTCAACCGACAAGAAGCATGTATTTAAATGGACAGTCCTTGCAGCATGTGCAGGAATGCTCTTCAACTTTATTTTTGACCCGATTATAAGCTATTTCTACGATATGCTTATCCTCGGAAAGCCGATGGCACAGCTCAAAATCGCATGGAGCGTGACCACAACAGGAGTCAATGCAGTGATATCGGTGATTGCTGCAACAATCGTGTATGTGGCACTGAGACCGGTGCTCATCAAGGCAAATCTGTTTTTCAAGATTGGCAAAGAAAAATAATAGTTACATAATATTTAGCATTAAAACCTGATTATGATGAGACGAGATGAAAATACAAATATATTCGACAGAGTAGCTGAAATAAGTTTATACCATCGGTTTCTTCGTTACAAGCTGACGTGTGAATACTAATGGACAAAATATAATCAATATATAATCAATATATAATACTGCAGTTGACATAGCTTGTTAATTGTCATATTATAATTATAGAGAGGTCTCCATTAACCTTATGGTCTTGAATCGTAGAAGAGATGAACATTAAAGAAGGTCTCCATTAACCTTCGGTAATCAATCCGTAAAGAGATGAGCATTAACGAGTGGGAAGCTTAGGCTTCCCACATTTTTAATCTAAAATATAAAGGAGCAGTATTATGTTTATACTAGAGGGAAAGTTGACATTTATCAACATTGAACAAAGTTACCTCAAAAAGCTGCATGATGCATGCTCAGAGGTGTATTACAAGCCAAGCGGTTATGAGAATAAACCATACATAGGGATTTTGATAAACAAAAATGACAGAAAATATGTAATTCCATTATCCTCAGCGAAAGAGAAGCATAAGACATGGAAAAATGTCGATAAAGAATGCTATTTGGTTTATGAAATGGCAAAGAAGTCCAGTATGGCGCAAGGAGATATTTGGGTGGCAGCAGAAGAGGATGATGTAAAGCATATTCTTTCTGTTATGGATATTAAGAAAATGATTCCGATTGTGGATGGTGTTTACAGTAGGGTAAATATTAATCCAGATGACACAGATACCGATGATGTCAAGAAATATAAGGATTTGCTAAATAAAGAATATTCTTTTTGCTTGAAGGTAATTGATGAAGTTATCGGAAGGGCTAACAAGTTGTACGACAAACAGATGGCAACCGGAAAGGTGGTTAAGTTCTGTTGTGATTTTAAGGCATTAGAAGAAGTGGCAGATAAATAGTGGCGGATGGCTCGCATGAGCCATCCGTTTACAACTATATAGAGGGAGGTATTTAGTGTCGTGCAGTTGTCATATTTTATGATTTAACTGCCGCAACAAAATCATGTATCTTTTCCGGATTCTTCCCCGCTTTGTCATCATTTTCCACACCTGATGATACATCGACTCCGTCAGGATGCACGGCTTCAATTGCCATGCGCACATTGTCTGGATTTAAGCCACCTGCGAGCAGCAGCAGCTTTTCATCGCGGGGGATATTGTCAACCAGCTTCCAGTCAAAGGTTTTTCCACTGCCGGGTTCGATGGCATCAAACACATAGCCTGCGATGCGTGAATCGTTGTGATACTTTTCATAGCTGTCCATATCAGAGACATTGAAGGCTTTAAGAATCGGGATAGCTTTTGCTGCCTCCGCCTCTGTCTCCGGAATTTCCCCATGTATCTGGACATAGTCAAAGCCTGCAGCCTCAATCTGTCTTATCTGCTCTATGGATGGCGAAACGACAACCGCAACCCTTTTGATGGAAGCATCAAGGGCTGCCATAATATCCTTTGCCTGTTCGATGGATATATTCCTCTTACTCTTTGGAAAAAATAACACCATACCCGCAAAATCAACGTGATTTTCGTTGAGATACCGTGCTTCAGCAGGTGAAGTCAGACCGCAGATTTTTATTTTGGTGCTGGAATTTGTATCTAAATTTATTTTTGTATTTATATCTTTATTATTATATATATTCTGTGTATTCATATCCTAAGAATAGCATTGTTGCAGGTTGATCGCAAGTGGATATATTTTAAATTATTGAGCATTAATTGCAAGTGGATTTACGTTAAATTATTGAGTATAGTTCGCAAGCCGCGGGTACCCTGGAGCACACACTATCCCGCGAAAGCGAATAGCGGAGCTGCTTAGAGACTGTAGAATTGTGCTATGCAAAGCAGAAATGCCGAGGCATGGACGCCGAGGCAAGGAGAAATCGAGCCATGGATGGCGAGTTTCGACGGTTTCGTCGAGTTAAGAAAACCTTGGGCACAATTCGTACAGCCTCTTAGCTGCGTAGCGTAGCGAACGTGGGATAGTGTGTGCACCATGGTACCCGCGGTTTGCGAACAGGTGTACTACTACAAACAACTACAAACAACGGTTAATACGGATTGCATGCGCAAAAATGAGATGTTATAATGCAGTTAATAAACAGTAATAAAGCAGGAGATAACAATTATGTCAACAGAAAAGATTAAAGAATATATCGGAACACAGCTCAAAGCACTCACATCAATAGCAAGCCCTACAGGTTTCACAAAAAATGCCACAGACTATCTGATGAAGCAGCTAGAGGCTATGGGATATGCGCCACAGCTTTCAAATAAAGGAAATGTCAGCGTGGAAATCGGTGGAGAGGGAGCACCTTTGGTATTGGCAGCGCATGTGGACACACTTGGAGCCATGGTTCGCTCAATAAAGGATAACGGACGTTTGCGCCCGACAACTATCGGTGGTCATCAGTGGAGCACAGCAGATGGAGAAAACTGCATGGTTTTTACGCGTGATGGCAGAATGTACACAGGTGTGGTGCTAAATACAGAGCCATCAGCACATGTGGCAGACGAAAAAGTCGAGATAAAGGAAGAAAACATGGAAATCCTGCTCGATGAAAATGTAAATGACAAGCAGGGCGTAGCGGCACTTGGCATCCAGACAGGGGATATTATCGCCATGGATCCACGTACGGTCATCACGGAGAGCGGCTATATCAAGAGCCGTTTCCTTGATGATAAGCTGTCAGCCGCCATCTTACTCGGTGTGGCTCATGCCGTAAAGGATGAGGGCTGGAAGCTAAACCGCAAGGTCACACTGCTCTTTACGGTTTATGAGGAGGTAGGCCATGGCGGAAGCTTTGTACCGGCTGATACGGAGGAGATGATTTCCGTAGACATGGGCTGCGTTGGAGCCGACCTCGGCTGTACGGAGCATATGGTTTCAATCTGTGCGAAGGACTCAGGTGGACCTTACAACTACGAGCTTGTCACAGAACTTTCAAATCTGGCAAAGAGCGAGGGGCTTGACTATGCAATCGATGTTTATCCGCACTATGGCTCTGATGTTGAGGCAACACTGCACAGCGGATATGATATCCGTCATGGGCTTATTGGTGCAGGAGTTTATGCATCGCATAACTATGAGCGCTCACATATGGATGGCGTGGAGAATACTTATAAGCTTTTGAAAAAATATATTACAAAATAGTATCATTGTGATACATTATTTCATGTATTCAAACAAAGTAGCAGAGAGGTAAATACACCATGAATTTAAAAAAAGTTCATCATATTGCCATTATTGGTAGCGACTATGAGAAATCAAAGCACTTTTATGTGGATCTGTTAGGTTTTTCTATTATTCGAGAAAATTACAGACCGGAACGTGATGATTATAAAATTGATCTTCAACTTGATGAGATAGAATTAGAACTTTTTATCATTAAAAATTGTCCGAAGCGTCCAAGTTATCCAGAGGCTTACGGTCTCAGGCATCTTGCCTTTGCTGTAGACTCGGTCGATGATACTGTAAGAGAATTGAATAAAAGGGGCATCATGACTGAGCCGATTAGACTCGATACTTACACAGGCAAAAAAATGACATTCTTTCATGATCCTGACAATCTACCCTTGGAAATTCACGAATAAAGAATAACAATTCGAAAGTTACGGAGGAAACATAATGGAATACAGAAAATTTGATAATATAATAATAGCGAGAATTGACAAAGGGGAGGAGATTTTGGAGCAACTGAAAGCAATTGCCATAACTGAGAATATAAAGCTTGCCAGTATTAATGCTCTTGGAGCTATCAATGATTTCACAGTCGGAGTATACAAGACAGATGAGAAGAAATATTACTCAAACAGTTTTAAAGGCTATTATGAAATAACATCGCTGACAGGTACAATCAATACAATGGATGGAGAATATTATGCACATCTTCATTTGAGTGCCGGTAATGAAAAAGGTGAAGTGTTTGGAGGACATCTGAACAGAGCTGTTGTAAGTGCAACTTGCGAGCTCGTTATTACGGTAATTGATGGAAAAGTTGACAGAGTTTATGATGAAGAAACAGGACTTAATGTATTCAATTTCTGAACACTTTTTGGTTTTTCATAATAGTATCTATAACTGTTGTTATTTTTATTTGTGGTCGATATTATTTTGCACACAATAAAAGCTATAAAAATGAGGCAATTGATTATGCAAAATGGGAGAACTTTGCAAAAGTAATTAAAAGAGCAATGATCGCATGTGAAAACAGCGGGCACAGTATTCCAGACATACAGGCAGGAGGTTGCTGACCATTTTAATGAACTGGACGAAGATAACAGAAGACTTGTTGTCATGGGAGACATCAAACAGTGGAATCAAATGTTGGCAGAGACAGCACATAATACAGGAGTTATTACGAATGAGGAATTTGCGATTTTTCAAAATGCCGGATATATGGGACTATATGGTGGATTAGATGTTGAAGGTATTTTGGCAGCAGTTTATCAGAGTGTGTTTGGTGGAGATGTATATCTGTCATTAGAGGAAAAAGTAGCTAATTTATTATTTAATGAAATTGGTAACTCGCAAGTTGTTTAATGGAGAATGTATGAAGAAGAGAATAACGCTTATTGTTTTTTCGGTGCTAATAATTGTTGCTTTATATGTGTTGTATTGTTTTAATTATATTCCACATAAAAAATATACAAATGCAGATTTCAATATAGAAGCTTACAAGAGCAATATTGATAAAGACAATGATGGCATAGATGACCAAACAGATATATTAAATAATGCAAATAATTACATAAAAACTAATCCAAAATATAAAAGCAAATATTACAACACAGGTTATCCAGATGATGAATATGGGGTTTGTACTGATGTAGTAGCTTTTGCTTTAAAAGATGCAGGATATGATTTGATGGTATTAGTAAATGAGGATATAAAAAACAATAAAGAATTATATGATATAGATGCCGTTGATAAAAATATAGATTTTAGAAGAGTTAAAAACTTAAAAGTATATTTCGATAATAATGCAATAAGTCTTACTACAGATATAAATGAAATAGAAGAATGGCAAGGTGGAGATATTGTTGTATTTAAAAAACATATCGGCATTATATCTGACAAGAGAAATCGAAAAGGTATATGTTTTGTTATTCATCATGCAAACCCATATCAAATATATTATGAAGAGGATATACTGGAACATCGTGATGATATCATAGGACATTATAGAATCAGTTAAACAACTCCCAGTTTTTGAAACTGAGAAATCGGAATTTTCTAAAGGAGATGGTAAATATGTGGTGGTCTATTGGTGGTGGAATCATAATCTTTGCGTTAGGTATGTTTATCTTCTTAAAGCCGGGCTTAATATGGAAATTAACAGAAGAATGGAAATCTTATCGTGCAGATGAACCATCTGAGTTTTACTTGAAAACAACAAAAATAGGTGGTATTCTATTTGCCCTATTTGGAATTATTATGATTATGCTTCCGGTTATTTTGGAGTAATAAATTCAAGTTTGCAGAACTGACCAAAAATACAAACAGTTCGTAAAAGCATATTTTTACGAACTGTTTTTTTCGTATTTACGGCTTTCTTTTTCTCAATAATAAAATAGGTAATGGCAATTCTTACCAGTATTTGATATTGTAAAGTTACCACACAAAACAATTCAATACAGAAAGACACCACCGCCCATGAAAAGACTACCATTTGAACGCTTTTCTGACAAGCGATTTTATTATGCTAATGCACCTCCATGTAAGCAGGAGTTTTCATTAACTACTGATATTTCACCCTGCTTATTCTTGTAGTAACCAATCGGCTATATCGTGAATTTCGATTCCTTCATAACTATATTGGGGATGTTTGGTTCTGGCAATAATCATTTTCGGATAAGCATCTCGAATCTGAAGCAGAGGAGAGCATTCTCTCTCAAATGTTTCCTGCCCGGAAATGTTGTCGCTGACCTGAATATAAAACTTCTCGCTGCCTCTCTGAGCAGCAAAGTCGATTTTCTTTTGATAGAGCTTGCCGACATAAACATCGTATCCACGGCGAAGAAGCTCGATGCAAACGATGTTTTCATATAGTCATCCGCTTTCAAAAACACAATTATTAACTCGACTTTTTGACAGGCAGTGTATCAACAATAATCTTTCCGATATATCAATATAAATATAGTTGAGTTATTAAAAAGATGTTATATTAGTCGAATTTCGAATGATCAATTCTGTTTCATATTGACAGAAAACATGAGGGCAATTAGGATGCTGAATTCTTTCAAGAATTTGTCTTGCAGCAGCAATACCTAGATATTTCTGAGGAGTGCTTATGGTCGTCAATGACGGTGAAATTCTGGAAGCAGCAGGGATGTTATCAAATCCAACAACACATATATCTTTGGGAATCTGGAAACCAAGGAACTGCAGTGCGTATATCAACTGGATAGCAGTCCAGTCATTTCCGCAGATGAATACATCTGGCAGTGATATCATAGCTTGCAAATTATTAACTGTGGTCTGAAAATTCCGAAAATCCTCCGGCGTTTGATGAAGAAGGCAATTCTTTTGATTAAGTGGAAGCTGATGTTCAGCAAGACACTCGGATAAGGCATTATAACGTTCCTGAAATCCACGGCTTACATTAGGGGAATAGAGGTCTCCAACAAAACCAAAGCTTTCAGCTCCTTTTTCTATAAGTTGATTAATTATTTTTTTTAGATTCTTTTTACTTTCCATTGTGACTACATCTATTCCGTTTAGTTCTTCAAACGGAACATTTGGCATATCTACAGATACAATTGGAAGATTAAATTGTGAGAGGGCATCGCATACAACTTTATCACAGATCTCAACAAGAATAATTCCTTTGATAGAAGAATCGGAAATAGTTTGTGGGAAATTGAGTTGTTTTAGATCACTGTCGGACATGATACTGATTGCCAGATGATAATTCGCATTTGAAAGAATCGATTCAATTCCTCGTAAAACGGTGGTCCAAAATTCGGAGTCGGAAGCGTAAGTTCTGGTAAGGAAAAGAATCGTCCCATTGCTGCCTGTTTCGGAGGCAGGTATGACAGGGGTGGCGAAAGTGGCATTTTTATAACCAAGCTTAGAAGCGGTCTTTATAACCAGATTTCTTGTATTTTCAGATACCTCAGAACTGTTTTTTAAGGCTTTTGAAACAGTATTTCTGGAAAGCCCCAGATGATCAGCAATATTTTGAATGGTACATTTCATAGTAAACTCCTTTTATATTGTATTTATATGCTTCAGATATAGTATAACACAAAATGCACGAATTGCAAACAATACAATGTAAAAATAAAATGCACAAAATGCACGGAAAAAGAAGAGAATAATATAAATAATGCACAAAAAATATGAGGCTAAAATATAGAAAAGAGGGAAAAGGAGAAAATACTGTGCAAAAACTTGAAACAATGCAAAGAATATGATAATGTAAATGCATGAAACGAAAAGTGCAAATGGTGCAAAAAGGAGGGTAAAAATGAGGCAATTATTTTATAAACAAAAGGAGGGTAAAAATGGGGCGATTATTTTATAAACCAGAAAATGCCTGGGTTGGTGATTTGATTCCATATTATGAAAACGGAACCTATTATGGATTTTATCTTCATGATCCAAGAATACGTGATAAAGAATATGCCGAAGATACTACATGGCATCTGATTGAGACCAAAGATTTTGTTAATCTGGATTATAAAGGTGAATCAATTGCAAGAGGTGGTATTCATGATGCCAACAAGAACGCATATACAGGATCGGTTATCAAATGTGAAAAAGATGGATTGTATCATGTTTTTTATACCGCTTATAATGAGGATTTTAAACTTCGCGGTAAAACAATTCAATCTGTAATGCAGGCCACAGGGAAAAATCTGGAAAATTTGGAGACAGTAAAAGATTTTTTGTTTGTCTCAGATGGAAAACAGTATGAAGAGTTTGACTGGAGAGACCCTTTTGTTTTTTGGAATGACGAAGACCAATGCTATTATATGCTGTTGGCGTCAAGAGTGACGAACAGAGGAGATCTCAGGGGTGGATGCATTGCATTGTGTAAGTCCGAAGATTTAATAAACTGGACTTATGAGAAACCTTTTTATGATCCTAAAATGTATATTACTATGGAATGTCCTGAACTGTTTAAAATGGGCGAATATTGGTATCTGGTATTTTCAACATTTTCAGATCAGTTTACAACACATTATCGTATTTCGAAAAACTGGAATGGCCCATGGGAAATACCTGATGATGATGTTTTTGATACAAGAGCTGATTATGCAATCAAGACTGCTTCTGATGGTAAAAGACGATTTGCTTTCGGATGGATAGCGAGCAAATATGGAAATACTGATTTTGGTCCATGGGAATGGGGCGGAACAATGAATTTTCATGAAATAATTCAGAATTCGAAAAACGGAGAACTTAGAATTAAAGCTATTCCGGAAGTGCTGGATTATTTTTCGAAAGAGATTGAATTGAAAAAAGAAACTTTATATAACTGCAAGATGGTACAGGCGCAGGATGGAGTCAGCGTTGAAAGTGATACGCTGGGGGCTCTTTTATATCCTTTAGAAGGTGATACTTTTGCGTTGGATATGGTAATAAAGCCTGAGAGATACCATGAATTTGGAATTGCGTTACACGTGGATAAAGAACTCGAAACGGGTTATTTCTTACGTATGAACCCTAAAAATCAATTAGTTGCATGGGATATGTGGCCAAGAGGAGAACAGGGAAGATATCAGTGGCAGATAAAGGGAGATGTTCCTTATCAGATAGAAACTGCAAGAAAACTGCCAAAAGCGGAAGAATATCGAGTTCACATCATAAAAGAAAAAGATATCTGCGTAGTGTATATTAATGATGAAATTGTTCTTTCGACCAGGATGTATAATCATAAAGATGGTTATGCAGGTATTTATGTAGTACAAGGCAATGTAAAATTAATTCAATATAAAGAAAAAAGGAGCGAGTAATATGAGGAAAAAGATAATTAGTGCTATGTTGGCATTGTGTATGGCTGGTAGCTTATTAACAGGATGTGGGACGTCTGCTGATGCAGGAAAGAAAAGTAAAGACAGCGGGGACGTTACTACCGTAAAATGGTTTACGTCAAGACCGGTTGACGGAGCAATTGATCAGGTAATGCATGAAATCGCAGATGAATACAGTGAGAAGATGGGTGGAAAATGGAAGATTGAATTTGAAACTACAGCTGATAGACCATCATATTTGCAGAAACTGAAAACATTGATTGCAGGTGGAAATATGCCGGATATCATTGATATTGACGCAGATCCGTATTGCCAGGAACTGGTTGATGCAGGAATGCTTGTAGATGTAAAAAAATTCCTGAAGGATAATGGTAAATATGATAGTTTTTATCCGACTGCTCTGAAATATCAGGAATTTACAGACGGATCCATGTATACACTTCCATTGGAATATCATGTTGAAATGACCTGGTATAATAAGGAAATTTTTGACAAATATGGTTTATCAGTACCGAAAACTATGGATGAGTGGCTGGATGTATGTAAAACGTTGAAGGAAAATGGAGTAACACCAATTTCAGTAGATGGTGTTGACAGATGGCCGGTACAGAGATATCTGGCAATGATGCCGTTTAGAGAATCTGGTAACGATTATATTATCAATCTTCGTGATGGAAAAGAAAAAATGGCCGGAGATGAAGGTAAAGAGGCAGCAACATTCATGAAGAATATTGGACAGTATTTTAATGATGGATTTGCAGCAACGGATTATGCAACTGCACAGTCGATGTTCCTGGATGGAAAATCCGCAATGTACTACATTGGTGATTGGGAGATTGCAGCTATGCAGGACGCTTATAAAGCTGGAAAAATAGATTATTTCTATCTTCCAACTATCGAAAACGGAAAAACAGATGCAAGTGAATTTTGCGTAAACTCTGGAATCGGAATGGCATTCAATGCAAAAACATTTGATGCAAAAACCAAAGACTTTATACTTTACGTACTGGATAACTATGGTGAAAAATATGCAGCAAAACAGCAGATGTCACCAATCAAAACAGAACTTCCGTCAGATGTAGAATTCTCAGATCTGTATCTTAGAATTCGTGATGATATGGATAAAACAGGTGCGCAGTTCCTGAAACCATGGGATACATATCTAGATGCAGATACTAATACAACTATGCAGGATAATTTATTGCTTCTTGCATCCGGGGATATGTCAGTTGATGATTTCTGCAAACTGATAGATGATTCTATTGCAACCAACGCGAAAAACTAAGGATGTTTGATGTCTGGGAGAAGACTCTCCCAGACATCCTGTATTTAAAACCATGGAGGGCAATATGGGCGTAATTAAGAACAAAAAATGGTTTTTTATATTTTTATTACCTGGACTGTTATTTTATATTTTGTCAGTTTTTTATCCAATTGAAGAGTCTATTAGGCTAAGCTTTATGGAATGGAACGGAATCGGTGATAAAACTTTTGCAGGTCTGCAAAATTATGTTACAATGTTTCATGATCCAACATTTTATAAATCATTTTTAAACAATCTGATTTATCTTCTTGTTGTGGTAGTTATGCAGCTTGGAATTGGACTTATTTTTGCTGTATTACTGACTTTTATGAAAAAACATGTGACATTTGTTAAGACTTTATACTATGTTCCTTGTATTATCACAACTGTAGCTATCGCACAGCTGTTCAGAAGTATGTATGCAACAGAACCTATGGGACTGATAAATCAGTTTTTTCAGGCTATAGGAATGGAAGGAATGGTTACTTCCTGGCTGGCAAATATTCACACTGCACTTGTGGCAGTGTCAGTGCCAGAAGGCTGGAGATTTACAGGAATGTATATGGTTATTTTTTATGCAGCGTTAATTTCGCTTGATCCATCTGTATACGAAGCAGCAAAAGTCGATGGTGCAACAGATTTCCAAATTCTGTTAAAAATAAAACTTCCATTGATTAAGGATATTATTCTTCTGACTCTTACTATGTGTTTGACAGGTGCGCTGAGAGGATTTGATATTCCATTTCTTCTTACAAGTGGAGGACCGGGAAATGCAAGCGAGCTGCTCTCTACATACATGTATAAGAAAGCATTTTCCAATAACCAATATGGTTATGGTAGTACTCTGGCAGTGTTTATCATTATTGAAAGTATGTTGGTGGTATTTATACTTCGTAAAATATTTTCAGAGCGGAAGGAGTGTAAAGAATCATGAAAAAGAAAATTGGAAAAATTGTATTTGCGATAGTTATTCTTGCCTTTCTGCTTATTCAGGTTTATCCTATAATATGGCTTTTTATGGCAAGTGTTAAGCCGACGATAGAATTGTCTACAACGCCGTTTGCTTTGCCGAAAGTGGTGACATTTGAAAACTTTATAAAGGTATTTTCAGATGGAAAAATAGGCATTTATATGTGGAATAGTTTAAAAGTAACGGGAATCTCACTGATTCTGATTATTTTTCTCAGTTCGACAGTAGGCTACGCATTGTCAAAATTCAGAATACGTGGAAAAAAACAAATTTATAAATTTTTTACGTTCGGAATCATGGTGCCAGTACAGATTACATTGATTCCACTGTTTATTTTCTATAGTAAAATGGGAATCTTGAATACAAGTTTTTCACTGATTTTACCACAGGTTGGATTTGCTCTTCCTCTGGCTGTGATGATGTTTGTAAGTTTCTATGATTTTGTTCCGGATGAGCTGGTTGAGGCGGCTATTGTAGATGGATGTAATCCAGGTGTTACATTTATAAAAATTGTGTTTCCATTGGCACGAAATACGATAATTACAATTGCATCCATGTATAGTATTCTTATATGGAATGATTTTATTTTTGCAAATACATTTATCAGTGACAGTAATGCAAAAACAGTTGCAATGGGATTGAAGGATTATGTGGGAGCATTTGGTAATGTAGACTGGGGTTTAACATTTGCAGCTATCGTTATATCTATACTTCCACCACTTATTATTTATTTTGCACTTAATAAATGGGTTACTGCAGGTATGACAATGGGAGCAACTAAAGGTTGATAAATAGAATGATATTAGGAGGATATGAAATGATATTTCCGGGAGATATCTCAAAGATGCCCTATCTGACACATGGGAAAAGCAGAGCAATTAATGCTGAGAACAGGACAGGAGAAAAAGGAAAAGGCGGGATGGCAGCCAGCCCGCTTGGACCTTCACGTAAGGGGAGCCCGTGTTTGAATAATATTCAACCGGGACAGGAAGAATTTTTGGCAGATATTGAGGGACCAGGTGTGATCCAACATATATGGATAACTGTTGACAGTAAGACCTCGGAAGGTGACTGTTTTGTACTGAGGGATCTGATTATGCGAATGTACTGGGATGGAGAAGAGAATCCGTCGGTAGAAGTGCCATTGGGTGATTTCTTCTGTTGTGGATTTGGACAGGAATGTATTGTGAATTCTGCTATTATAACTGTTGTTCCATCACGAGGACTTAATTCTTATTTTGCAATGCCATTTCATAAACATGCTCGCATTACTATTGAGAATCAGCATAAAAATCCAATACCGGCCTTTTTTTATCAGATTGATTACTGCCTGTATGATTCGCTTCCAGAAGACACTTCTTATTTTCATGCTCAGTGGAGAAGGCAGGCAATCACTGAAATTGGAAAAGATTATGTTATTCTTGATAATGTAAAAGGAAGTGGCCATTATGTAGGTACTTATCTGGGACTTTCAGCTTTGCAGAGGTACTGGTGGGGAGAGGGTGAAGTTAAATTCTACATTGATGGAGATGAAAAATATCCAACAATATGTGGAACAGGAATGGAAGACTATTTCGGAGGTTCCTGGAGTTTCGCATCAAATGAAAATGGCAGAATTGTAGAACAGAATTATTCTACCCCATATTTGGGATATCCATTTTATTCCAGACATGATTCACTTGTTTGGAATCAATATCATAATGATGATTGTCCGCCAATGCGTGGATTTTACAGATGGCATATCCCTGATCCTGTATTTTTTGAGGAAAATCTGAAAGTAACGGTACAGCAAATAGGGGTTAGTCATAATGGATTGTTTGAGCGACAAGACGATCTTTCAAGTGTGGCATACTGGTATCAGAGTGAACCTCATCAGAAGTTTAAAGAACTACTACCGGTAGAGAAGAGATGGCCAAGATAAATGTTATAGGAAAAGTCCTGCATTACTTTTTACGAGTGAGGCGGGACTTTTGTGAGTGTTACTTGTTCGGTTCAAAATCAACAGCGAGAGTGTAATATAAAGTGCGGTATCTTTAAGAAAGAAGTTTCAGGATTAAATATGGCAGAAATAAAGAACTCGGAATCAGATATGAGCACTCAGCAGAAAGCTGAGCTGGACAAAGAGAAAAGAAAAGAAGAGAAGAAAGAGGCAAAAAGAGCAAAAAGGCAGCACTACAGGGAACTGAATGAGCCACCAAAACTCACCGTGCTTGAGGAAGTGGGAAATGCAGTCACACATGGAATAGGAGCAGGACTGATTCAACATTGCTGCTGTGAATTGAGATTCCAAAGCGTTTTTGAAGGATATACATTTGACAAATTACAGATTTACTTTCAGCTACGATGGCACCCACTATCACGGCTGGGAGAGCCAATAAAAGTTATAAAAAAGATGAAACAGACTGATAACTTCAAGTTTGCAGAACTGACCAAAATAAAACCAGTTCGTAAAATGACATTTTTACGAACTGGTTTTTGAGTTGCATTTTCAAATAATATTTATCTATTTTGTAATTAACCAAAATATCTGTCAAGAAGTCCCTTAAGGGCTCTTCCGTGTCTAGCCTCGTCTCTAGCCATCTCATGAACTGTATCATGGATTGCATCAAGGTTATTCTTCTTAGCACATTTAGCAAGGTCAGTCTTTCCTGCTGTAGCACCGAACTCACAGTCAACTCTCCAAGCGAGGTTGTCCTTTGTAGTAGCCTTCATGTTAGGCTCAAGGTCCTCACCGAGCATCTCTGCAAACTTAGCTGCATGCTCAGCCTCTTCGTAAGCTGCCTTCTCCCAGTAGAGACCAATCTCAGGATATCCCTCGCGATGAGCTACACGAGCCATGCAAAGATACATACCTACCTCAGAGCACTCGCCCTCGAAGTTAGCCTTTAACTGCTCGAAGATGTATTTCTTATCTTCATCAGAGATTTCAGGATTGTTCTTAACAGTTGAAGCGTATACTCCAAACTCATGCTCTGCAGCAAGTGTTAAATCTCCCTCAACCTTCTTGAATTTATCTGCGCCAACGTGGCATACCGGACACTCTGCCGGTGGATTCTCTCCCTCATAAACGTATCCACAAACTGTACAAACCCATTTTGCCATAATAATGTTCCTCCTTTTAAAGATAGTAAATAAATGTTTAATTGTTGTAAAAATTGTCAGGCTCTAGGAAAGCTCATTCTTGCAATCCGGACAAAGTCCCGTAAACGAAACTGAGCAGCTCTCAATGGCTAAATCAGTGGATTCCTGCACCTGTGTCATCAGCTCATCGGCGAAGTCCAAATCAATATCCATCACGCGTCCGCAGCCTCTGCATATAAAGTGATAATGAGGTGCTGTATTGTAATCGTAATGGTCAGGACCGACTCCGGTCGAAATCTTGATGATCTCACCAATTTCCTCAAGCAAGGAAAGGTTTCTGTAAACAGTTCCAAGACTGATGTTTGGAAATTCTTTTTTGATATTCTGATAGATAGTATCAGCAGTCGGATGATCGGTCCGGCTCGCCAGAAAGTTGACTATCGACTCTCTTTGACGACTATACTTAATCATATGAATCTCCTTTTAAATGAAATCAGGAATTGTTACTGATATCAATATACACGATAGTACTATAATTGTCAAGAGAAAAATAAGAATAATTCCTATTTTATTTTCACAAGATGGCTCGAATAGCTATAAATCAAGTATAAATTAATAACACACATAATATCACTGCTTCACTCATAGAATAGTACAAAACGCGCAGGCGGGTAAATAAGCATGAAGAGATTCGTTACATACCTGTATTTATATGATGGCAGAATAAAAGGAAATAATGCAGGCTTTATAAAAGTAGAAATAAACGGAGAAAAAAGTGCATTTCTCGTACAGATAAAAAATCTCGGAAAATACTCCGGAAAAGGAAAAGTGTATCTGGTATATGAAGCGGAGGCGGCCATAGAGGCAGGAGAGCTTACGGTAAAAAACGGTGAAGCGCGAGAGATATATAATGTAGATACCGAAAACGTAAAGGACAGTGGAAAGACATTTTTGCAGGTGCTCGGTGTAAAAATAGAATTGGAAAATGCAGATGAAAAATTTCTGGCAAGTTGCTGGACGGATAACACGGAAGCAGTTATAGGAAAACCACTCAAGGTACAAGCAGATTTATCAAATAAGGAAGACCCTGTATCGACTCCCATGCCTGAACCGGGCTGTCAGAAAGAAATCCATAGTCAAAATGTTGATGACAGTCAGGACAAAATCAGGCGCATAGACATATCAGAGCTTCGCACGCTTCCGGCCAAAAACTGGTACATAGTCAACAACAGCTTTCTTACACACGGTTACGCAAACTATAAGCATCTCGTCATCAAAACGGATCCAGATGGCAGGCAATATCTCGGAGTGCCGGGCGTGAGCGAGCCGCAGGAGCGCATGCTGGCAGGGATATTCGGCTTCACGGAATTTGAGCCGGCCGCCCCGGCAAATGCAGCGGATGTCGATAGCGGAGTGTTCGGATACTGGTTCTGCCCGCTGTAGTTTTTATAGATTGTAAGAAAATGTCCTTTCCTCTGCACAAAACCACAGAAATTGTGTATAATTAAAGCTAACAAAAGAAAACTGTGGGAGGTGGCATTACATGAAAAATTATTCAAAGGATCCTGACAGACAGTATCATATCCAGGTCGCAAAGGGAGAGGTCGGCCGGTATGTTATCATGCCGGGAGACCCGAAGAGGTGTGTTAAAATAGCGCAGTACCTTGACAATCCGGTCCTGATAGCTGACAACAGGGAGTTTATCACATATACCGGCACATTGGATGAAGTGAAGGTCAGTGTGACATCGACAGGCATTGGCGGACCATCCGCATCCATCGCGATGGAGGAGCTGTACAGATGCGGTGCAGATACCTTCGTGAGGATCGGAACCTGCGGAGGCATGAAGACAGATGTGAAAAGCGGTGACATCGTGATTGCGACAGGCGCCATCCGCATGGAGGGCACATCAAAGGAGTATGCGCCGATAGAGTTTCCAGCTGTGGCAGATTTAGATGTCACAAACGCGCTTGTTGCGGCAGCAAAGCAGAAAAACTATACGCATCACACAGGCGTGGTGCAGTGCAAGGATGCATTTTACGGACAGCACGAGCCTGAAAAAATGCCGGCAGGCTACGAGCTTATCAATAAATGGAATGCATGGAGGATGCTTGGCTGTCTTGCGTCAGAGATGGAGTCAGCCGCGCTTTTTGTCGTTGCGGCAAAGCTTGGAGTCAGGGCAGGCTCATGCTTCCTTGTGGTCGCAAATCAGGAGAGGGAAAAGCTCGGGCTTGAGAATCCTGTGGTACGCGATACGGACATGGCGGTTCAGGTGGCAGTTTCAGCAGTGCGAAACCTCATTCGTGAGGATTGCGCCGGAGAATAAGTCAGACATAAAACACAGAAACGGAGAACAGACATTGGATATAAATGAAATTTTAAAACACGTTGACCATACACTTTTATCCCCACAGGCTACATGGGACGAAATCAGGCAGATATGCGATGATGCGATAAAATATCACACAGCATCGGTCTGCATACCGCCGAGCTACGTAAGTCAGGCGTCAAAGTATCTGGGCGAAAGGGTAAAGGTCTGTACAGTGATAGGCTTCCCTAACGGATATTCGACCACTGCGGTGAAAGCCTTTGAGACAGAGGATGCCCTTGCAAACGGAGCGAAGGAGATAGATATGGTCATCAATATCGGCTGGCTCAAGGATAAAAGGTATGAGCTGATAGAGGATGAAATAAAGAAGCTCAAGTCTATATGCAAGGATAAGGTGCTTAAAGTCATCATCGAGACCTGCTTTCTCACAGATGATGAGAAAATCAGGATGTGCGATATCGTGACGAGCGCAGGGGCTGATTACATCAAGACATCTACAGGCTTTGGCACGGCAGGTGCGACCTTTGACGATATAAAGCTGTTTTCAGAGCATATCGGAGAGGGTGTGAAGATGAAGGCTGCCGGAGGCATTTCTTCATTAGATGATGCAGAAAGATTTCTTGAGCTTGGCGCTGACAGGCTTGGGACAAGCCGTGTGGTGAAGCTCATTAAGGCTATGGACTGAATTTTCGTATACAATAAATAATCGGGGAATTATATATGGATAAAAAAACAATTGAAAAACTGATTGATACAGCCCTTGCACAGCTTGACTTTTCATATGCGCCGTACTCAGGCTTCAATGTCGGTGCGGCTCTTTTAGCAAAAAATCAGGCAGTCTACACCGGCTGCAATATAGAAAATGCAGCCTACACACCGACAAATTGTGCGGAAAGGACAGCATTTTTCAAGGCAGTGAGTGAAGGCGTGCGGGATTTTGAGGCAATCTGTATCGTGGGCGGAAAGAACCAAAAAGCGACAGGTTATACAGCGCCATGCGGAGTATGCCGCCAGGTTATGATGGAGTTTTGCAATCCGAAGACCTTTAAAATAATACTGGCAATTGACAGGGAAAATTATAGGATTTTTACGCTTGAGGATATGCTTCCACAGGGGTTCGGACCTGCGAACCTTGAGTAGAGAGACCTGTAGCTGTACCTTTAATGGGCTGTATAATTGGCGGTAATAGCTGCTGATTATATGGTCGTGTGAACATTAGCCGCCTCAACAGGAAGTGGGAAACCGGAAATGGGGGAAATATGGAGAGAGAAGAGAATATAAGAGACAATATAATAAAGCTGCCGAAAATAGAGCTTCACTGCCATCTGGATGGCTCATTAAGCCGTGAATTTGTCGAGAAAAGGCTTGGCAGGACGGTGCAGGAGGCAGAGCTTAGCGTGTCGGATGACTGCACAAGTCTCGCACAGTATCTGGAGAAATTTGACTTGCCGGGGCAGTGCATCCAGGATGAAAAGGGGCTTGAGGGAGCCGCCTATGATGTGCTTAAGGGCATGCACAGGGAAAACGTCGTATACGCGGAAATCCGTTTTGCACCGCTGCTTTCAGAGAATGAGCGGATGAGCTGCGAGCGCGTGATAGAGGCGACGATTAAGGGACTTGAGAGAGGTAAAAAGAATTTTGGCATAGAATATGGGCTTATTGTGTGCGCCATGAGGCATCACAGCGAGGAACAAAACAGACGCATGCTGCACACCGCAAGGGAATTTTTAGGCGCGGGTGTGTGCGCGGCAGACCTTGCAGGTGCTGAGGTGCCTTACCCTATGTCCGGCTTCATGGAGCTTTTCAAATATGCAAAGCAGCTCGGGCTGCCTTTTACAATCCATGCGGGAGAGTGTGGAAATGCACAGAATATCATAGATGCAGTGGAGGCCGGCGCGGTCAGGATAGGCCATGGAATAGCCATGAGAGGCCACGGAGAACTTGAAAGGCAGCTTTCGGCAAAGGGTATAGGCATCGAGCTTTGTCCAATAAGCAACCTGCAGACAAAGGCGGTGGCATCTGCAGACGAATATCCCATCAGGGAGTTTTTGGATGCGGGATTAAAGGTCACAATAAACACAGACAACCGCACTGTCAGCAACACAACTTTATCTAAGGAGCTTGAGTTCATAGAAAAAACATATGGCATACGCGAAGAGGAGCTGCCGCTTATGATGAAAAATGCACTGGATGTGGCATTTGCAGATGATGCCGTGAAGGAGCGGATTTTCAGGCAGCTGGTATAGTGCCGTGAGGCTTATGGAGATTTAACAGCTCCCCGCTGTGCAAATTTACGGACCGGAAAATGGAGGTATGACACCATGAAGAAATATAACAGAATTTTTGTGATAGTCCTGGATTCTCTGGGAATCGGCGCAATGCCGGACTCGGAAAGGTTTGGAGACACAGATGTAGACACCTTTGGACATATACTTGAGAGGATGCAGACTCTCGACATCCCAAATCTTACAAGGCTTGGAATGCTCAATCTGCACTGTGGCGGTCAGATGCAGCCGGCTGCTGAGCCAATCGGCAGATTTACGAGGCTGGCAGAGGCGAGCAACGGCAAGGACACGATGACAGGCCACTGGGAGATGATGGGCATAAAAACCGAAAAGCCGTTTAAGACCTTCACAGAGCACGGATTTCCACCGGAGCTCATCGCTGAGCTTGAGAAGCAGTGCGGAAAAAAGGTCATAGGCAACAAGAGCGCCAGCGGCACTGAGATAATCGAGGAGCTCGGAGAGGAAGAGATAAAGAACGGTTCGATGATTGTATACACGTCAGCGGATTCGGTGCTTCAGATTTGCGGTAATGAGGAGACCTTTGATTTACAGAATCTCTACCGCTGCTGTGAGATAGCCAGAAAAATAACGCTCAAGGACGAGTGGAGAGTAGGGCGCGTCATTGCAAGGCCATATGTGGGAAAGAAAAAGGGTGAGTTCGTGCGAACCTCAAACAGGCATGACTACGCGCTTAAGCCGACAGGTCTTACGGCATTAAATGCATTAAAGGACAGTGGACTGGATGTCATTTCAGTCGGCAAAATCAATGATATTTTCTGCGGAGAGGGCATTACAGAGGCATTCCGCTCAAAAAGCTCGGTTCATGGAATGGAGCAGACCATTGATATTTGTGAGAAGGATTTTAAAGGGCTGTGCTTTGTGAATCTGGTCGATTTCGATGCACTGTGGGGACACCGCAGAAATGTGACAGGCTACGGAGAGGAAATTGAGAAATTCGACAAAAATCTGGGCATTTTAATGGAAAAGCTAAGGGCTGATGATCTGCTCATACTGACCGCAGACCACGGAAACGACCCTACCTACAAGGGAACGGACCACACACGCGAGTATGTGCCGTTTATCGCGTATTCAAAGAGCATGAAGGGCGGTGGTGCAATTGAGGAGGAAGCCACCTTTGCTGTGATTGGAGCCACAATTGCTGACAACTTCGGCGTAAAAATGCCGGAGGGTACCATCGGACATTCTATTCTTGAAGAACTTTAAGGGGTAATATCTCAGGAATTTTTTAACTTAGACAGAAAATATATGGAGAAAAAAATGAACAGTATATATGAAAAACTCACCACATGCCTTGCAAGTGTGCGTGAAAAAACAGATTTTGTACCGGAGACAGCCATAGTTTTGGGCTCGGGACTTGGAGACTATGCAGAGCAGATTAAGATAGAGACAACCATAGATTACAAGGATATCAAGGGCTTTCCAACATCCACAGTTCCCGGACACAAGGGCAGGTTTGTATTTGGATATGTGGATAGTGTGCCTGTTGTCATCATGCAGGGCAGAGTACATTATTATGAGGGGTATCCGATAACAGACGTTGTGCTACCGACACGCCTCATGGGAATGATGGGCGCAAAAAAGCTGATACTCACAAATGCGGCAGGCGGCCTCAATACTGATTTTAATCCGGGAGACTTTATGCTGATTTCGGATCATATCGCGACAGCCATACCAAGTCCGCTGATCGGAGCCAATATTGATGAGCTGGGCGAGCGTTTTCCGGATATGAGCGAGGTATACAGCCGCAGAATGAGGGAAATCGTAAAAGAAAAGGCAGATAAGCTTGGCATAAAGCTGAGAGAAGGAGTCTACGTACAGCTCACAGGCCCGCAGTATGAGACACCGGCCGAGGTCAGGATGTGTAAAATCTTTGGAGGAGATGCCGTCGGAATGAGCACAGCCTGTGAGGCACTTGCAGCGCGTCATATGGGACTTGAGGTTTGCGGAATTTCATGTATCACAAACCTTGCAGCAGGACTATCCGACAAAAAGCTCAACCACAAGGAAGTGCAGGAAACCGCAGACCGCGTGGCAAAGCAGTTTACAGAACTGATCACTGCTGTGGTGAGAGCAGTGTAAATGCTTAGAAACTTGACAATAAATCGTATCATAGCGTATACTTTAGAATCCTAACAGATGGGATGGAGGATTTCAATGTTAAATATATATTTAGGGGATATGGAAAATGCAATTTACCATCCTCCGGTGTATTTTGATAACACATATGAAGATGAATGGATAACGGATGAGCTGTCTGTCAAAATGATAAAAGATATAGATAAATCAGACGTCATTGGACCACATCTGGTACAAAGCCCGATACTTGGACCGATATCCACAAAGGAATTGTCCGGTGGAGTGAAAACCCTTATGCTGATGGCTTTTGATGATAGCGGAAAAATTTTTAACGCTTCAGCGTGTGGTGATAACTGCGCAAAGTGGATATTGAGAATTGCGGGCAAAAAGAATCTGACAATTAATCTGCATCATATAATGGATTTTGGTAAAGATTTTGAGGCAAAGATACTGAATACGGGAGAAATAGTTCACAGTATGGCTGAATTCATCAGTGTTGCAGGTAAATATGTATAGGAGAAAGTATGAAGGGTAAGCATAAAATTGTTGTGAAAAACAATAGACTTCATTATGAATTTGAAATAAAAAGAAATATCACGATAATAAAAGGGGACAGTGCTACAGGGAAAACAACACTCATAAATATGATCAGACAATTTGCAAACCTGGGTAATGCAAGCGGAATTGAAATCGAATGTGATGCCACGTGCACAGTTCTTGAGGGAAATATGTGGCAGATGCTGCTCAAAAATTTATCAGGAAATATCATTTTTATTGATGAAGAAAATCAGTTTATAAGACAGCAAGAGTTTGCTGAACTTGTAAAGGTGTCAGATAATTATTTTGTGATAATAACAAGAGAAAATCTGTACAATCTGCCATATAGTGTTGAAGAAATATATGGACTGTATTCTTCGGGAAAGTATCAGAACACAAAGCAAATATATCAGGAGATGTATCATATTTATCCTTTAAATCAGGAACTTTCATGTAAACCTGACAAAATAATTGTTGAAGATACAAATTCTGGATATGAGTATTTCAAGGCAATATCGAAAGAAAAAAATATAGTATGTGAAAGCGCTGGTGGAAAAACAAAAATATTTGCTATGCTAGAACAACTAAAAGCTGAAACAGAGAGTATTTGTGTAATAGCTGACGGTGCAGCAATTGGCCCGGAAATGGATGCATTATATAAAATGTCTGTGGAAAAAGGCAATATAAAGTTATATCTGCCGGAATCATTTGAGTGGATTATACTCAGTTCTGAGTTGCTTGAAGACAAAGAGATTAAGGATATTATGGACAAGCCTGAGAATTATATAGAAAGTCAGGAATATTTCAGTTGGGAGCGATTTTTTACAAAGCTGCTTGTGGATAAAACAGCAGGAACATATTTGAAATATCAAAAAGGAAAGCTTAATCCTACATATTTGCATGAGAAGAATAAAAATATAATTTTGAAAAATATAAAAAATAGTATAGATTTTTAAAAAGTATGATAAATTGGCGCAGGAATTGTTTCCTGCGCCAATTGTTATGTTAAATTATAAATGAGCTCATTTATTAACAAGCCCGTAAATATAGTGATTACACCACTTCCCATGTAGTATAAGATAATCATGCAATAGCCCCTCCTGCACGAAGCCAAGCCTATTAAGAAGCTTCATCGAAGGCACATTCCCAGGGTGGACAACCGCTGTCACCTTGTGCATGCGAAGCTCATTAAAGGCAAGCTTGGTGCAGAAGCCGACTGCCTCGGTGGCATACCCCATGTGGTGAAACTCACTGGAAAATTTATAGCCAATTTCACAGCTTCCGTAAAAAGCCGGAGCGATATTATGTATACACACAGTGCCAATAATCCGGCACGGATTTTCTTTCTGAAAAACATAAAATCTGAAAAGCTGTGATTTGACAGCCATATTGTATTCATATCTGAGCACCTTCTGCAGGTGCTTCACAGTATAAAAGTCCGGCACACGGTCTATTTCATACATTTCGAAAAGCTCTTTATCCCTATTGTAAAAATCCAAAACCTGCGGGGCACAATCAGCGCGTAATACCTTAAGAAGCAGGCGTGGGGTCTCATATTGAAAAAACATATTTTCCTTCTTTCACATTTGGTGTATCATGTAATTATTCAAAACCACCTCACGCACATTCGCAAAAGCGCACGATACTCGTGCTTTGTCACTGCTACGCAGTTAATTTTGCTCATATGTGTGGGGTGGCTCTATTCGAGCCACCTTGAGAACAAGAAAAACTGCTGCTTACATGCGAGCATGACGCATCAGCTTTTCTTGTTCTCAGTGGTTCTGAATAGTTATTGTATTATAATAGATTATAACACATGGAGCAGACAAATATGACACAAGATGAAAAATATATGAAACAGGCAATAAAACAGGCAAAAAAAGCATACGCACTCGATGAAGTGCCGATAGGCTGCGTAATTGTAGCCGGTGACAAAATCATTGCACGCGGCTACAACCGCAGAAATACCGACAAAAATCCACTCGCTCATGCTGAGCTTTCTGCCATCCGCAAAGCCAGCAAAAAGACTGGAGATTGGCGTCTTGAGGAATGCACCATGTACGTCACCCTTGAGCCCTGTCAGATGTGTGCCGGAGCAATAGTACAGGCACGCATTCCCAGAGTGGTAATAGGTGCCATGAATCCGAAAGCAGGCTGTGCAGGCTCAATCATCAATCTACTGCAGATGCAGCAGTTTAATCATCAGGTGCAGACAGATATAGGCATCTGCGGTGACGAATGCAGCACTATGCTCTCTACCTTCTTCAAGGAGCTGCGAAAGAAGCGCAAGCTTCAAGGAGAGTAAATAAATTGTGGTTAAAACCACAACGTAAGGCACGTAAGCCCCGGGTACCGGACTCACACGTACTCTCCCGAAGCGCGAATAGCGAAGAGGTTTAGATACTGTAGAAATTATGCCCATGAGACACAGAAACGCCACGGCATGGACGCAGGGGCGAGGAGAACCGCGCCATGGACGGCGCGTTTCGACGGTTTCGTCAAGTATAGAAAAAACTCAAGCATAATTTCGTACAGTATCTTAGCCACGTAGCGTAGCGACGGCGGGAGAGTATGTGTGCGCGTCCGGTACCCGGGGCTTGCGTGCCGTACTCATCCCACAAGAAGTTGCAATAAATCTTGACAAAACCCTGCATAATAGCGTATACTTAAGACTCCGAGCAGCCGGGGTGGTAGCGGTACCTTGAACCAACAATCCGCTATAGTTGGGGTGATGCTTCGTAGAGGGCTTAAGCGGTGGAGCTGCCCTCCATAAGTGGCGTTGACGTCTGGGTCTTGCGCAATGGAAATCTATGAACCGTGTCAGGGTGGGAACACAGCAGCACTAAGTAGAAGCTTTCATGTGACGCGAGGCAGCCTGGAGGGAGTTAACTGTGGAGGTAACGTCTGTTGTGATGGTTCGAAGCGAGGCGCTCGGATTTTTAGCGTATAAAAAAGAGGCGAATTTTCGGTTGTAGTGGCACGGTTTATACGCACGAAATAAAGAAAATCGAGGCATACAATGATTCAGGACATTGCACCACATACGTGGGACATAACATACAAAAACATACAGCCGGACCCGGACAGCAGGGTCCTTTTTTTTAGCAGGGGACAGCTTCTTGTGCAGCAGACATCGGACATGCCTGCTGACGAATCCAATCAGGATATTCATCAGATAAGCTTTCCAAGATATGAGGATATAAAAGCAGAATGCCCCGACGCTAAATATCAGTATCTGTTTACACTTGATGATACTGCATTTTTCAGGGTGGCACTGTCACATGCTGACAAAATGCATATACTGGAAGTAACAGGTGGCAAATTCATAAACCGGCACTATATGCGCAGTGCGGCACCGAAAGAGTACGTGCTTGCCGCGATAACGGGATTTCATCTGGATGGCTGGTATGATAAGAATCATTTCTGCGGCAGATGCGCAAACAGGCTGGTAGAGGACAACGTGGAGCGCATGCTCAGATGTCCGGTCTGTGGCAACATGGTTTACCCGCGCATCAATCCGGCCGTGATAGTGGGAGTTACAAATGGAGATAAGTTGCTTTTGACAAAATACAATGGCAGAGAGTATAAAAAGTACGCACTTGTGGCAGGCTTTAACGAGATAGGTGAGTCACTTGAGGAGACCGTGCGCCGTGAGGTCATGGAGGAAACAGGACTGCGTGTGAAAAACATCAGATACTACAAATCGCAGCCGTGGGGCTTTACCGACAATATACTAGCGGGATATTTCTGTGAAGTTGATGGAACAGATGAGATTGAGGTTGACATGCAGGAGCTTTCGATGGCAAAATGGGTGTCAAGAGAAGAAATACCTACATCCCTAGAGGAATTAAGCCTGACAAATGAAATGATTTCTGTTTTTCGGCTTGACAAAGGCGATTTCTGAATGTATAGTAAAACAGTAGGAAATGAAACAGAGGTGCTATAAATGAAAATTTCAACAAAAGGACGTTATGCTCTTCGCCTCATGATGGATCTTGCAGAGAACAACACTGGTTCACCCATCAGTCTGAAGGATGTAGCGAAGAGACAGGATATTTCAGATAAATATCTTGAACAGATTATATCCATTTTAAACAAGGCGGGCTACGTCAGAAGTGTCAGAGGCGCCCAGGGCGGCTACATGCTGAAGATGGAACCGCAGAACTACACAGTCGGCATGATTCTCAGACAGACAGAGGGCAGCCTTGCGCCGGTAGCATGTATAGAGGATGACGAGATAGTCTGCGACAGACAGCAGCAGTGCGTCACATCTATTGTGTACAAGAAGATCAATGATGCAATCTCAGGTGTGGTTGACAATATCACGTTGCAGGATCTGGTAGACTGGCAGAACGAGAAGAATGGAAATTATGTCATATAAAGAAAGAAGGTTATCATAGATGAGCAGATTAATTTATTTGGATAATGCGGCAACCACACAGGTATATCCGGAGGTTGTGGATGCAATGCTTCCTTACTTTACAGAGCATTACGGCAATCCATCAGCTATATACAGCTTTGCAGATGAGGCAGAGAGAGCAGTGGATCATGCCAGAGGAGAGGTCGCAGACCTTATCGGAGCCAAGAAGGATGAAATATATTTCACAGGCGGCGGCAGCGAGTCCGACAACTGGGCATTAAAGGCAACAGCAGAGGCATATGCCGCAAAAGGAAAGCACATCATTACATCAGCCATCGAGCATCATGCAATTCTTCACACAGCACAGTGGCTTGAGAAGCATGGCTTTGAGGTGACATATGTGGGTGTTGATGAGGACGGAAAAATCAAGCTTGATGAGCTGAAGGCAGCCATCAGACCTGACACAATCCTTATCTCAGTGATGGCGGCAAACAACGAGATTGGAACTATCCAGCCGCTTAAGGAAATCGGAGAGATAGCAAAGGAGCATGGCATTTTGTTCCACACAGATGCAGTTCAGGCATTCGGACATATTCCGATTAATGTAGATGATATGCATATCGACATGCTCAGCGCCAGCGGTCACAAAATCAACGGACCAAAGGGCATCGGCGTGATGTATATCAGAAAGGGCGTAAAAATCCGCTCATTTATCCACGGCGGAGCACAGGAGCGCCAGAGACGTGCGGGAACACACAATGTGCCGGGTATCGTAGGACTCGGCAAGGCAGTAGAGCTTGCAAAGGCTAACATGGCAGAGCGCAGCGCATATGAGACAAAGCTCAGAGACCACCTCATCGAGAGAGTGACAAGCGAGATTCCATATACACGCTTAAATGGACACAGAACAGACAGACTGCCAAACAATGCAAACTTCTGCTTCAGATTTATCGAGGGAGAGTCAATGCTTATCCTGCTTGACCAGGCAGGCATATGCGGCAGCTCAGGTTCAGCCTGCACATCAGGCTCACTCGACCCATCACATGTGCTCCTTGCAATAGGACTGCCACATGAGATAGCACACGGCTCACTGCGTCTTACATTATCAGAGAAGACCACTCTTGAGGATATCGACTATACAGTGGACAAGTTAAAGGAAATCATAGCAAGGCTCAGAAGCATGTCACCGTTATACGAGGATTTCGTAAAGAAAAACGGCAAAGCAGAGGCATAAATGATCAGGTCAAAATTATAGTGACTATCACAACATTAATATATACATGAAAATTAGGAGGAACTAAGGACATGGCATACAGTGAAAAGGTAATGGACCATTTTAACCATCCAAGAAACGTAGGAGAGATGGAGAATCCAAGTGGTGTCGGCACAGTAGGAAACGCAAAGTGCGGAGACATCATGAGAATGTATCTGGATATAGATGACAACGGCATTATTCAGGAGGCAAAATTCAAGACCTTCGGATGCGGCGCAGCAGTTGCAACAAGCAGTATGGCAACAGAGCTCGTAAAGGGCAAGACAATCCAGGAGGCGCTTGAGGTTACAAACAAGGCAGTTATGGAGGCACTTGACGGACTTCCACCTGTAAAGGTACACTGCTCACTTCTCGCAGAGGAGGCAATCCATGCAGCACTCTGGGATTACGCAGAGAAAAACGGCATCAAGATCGAGGGACTTGAGAAGCCTGTAAATGATATCAGCGAGAAGGAAGAGGCGCCTGAGGAAGACTATTAATGAAAAAGAAGGTTGTAGTAGGAATGTCGGGCGGAGTGGATTCGTCAGTAGCGGCATATTTATTAAAGGAACAGGGATACGATGTCATCGGAGTCACAATGCAGATATGGCAGGACGAGGACGTATTTAAACAGTCACAGGAGGGCGGCTGCTGTGGGCTATCCGCAGTGGAGGACGCCAGACGAGTGGCAGCAGTGCTTGATATTCCATATTATGTGATGAACTTCAAGGCTGATTTCAAGAAATACGTCATAGACTATTTCGTGTCCGAATACGAGCGCGCATACACGCCAAATCCGTGTATCGCCTGCAACCGTTATGTGAAATGGGAGTCGCTGCTTCACCGCTCGCTTGAGATAGGAGCAGACTATATAGCAACAGGCCATTATGCCCGCATAGCACAGCTTCCAAACGGTAGATACACCATAGCCAACTCAGTCACAGCGGAAAAGGACCAGACATATGCGCTTTACAATCTGACACAGGAGCAGCTTCGTCGCACGCTGATGCCTGTTGGAGAGTATGAAAAGCCACAAATCCGCCGTATCGCAGAGGAAGCCGGACTGCCGGTAGCGCACAAGAGCGACAGTCAGGACATATGCTTCGTGCCGGATCATGACTATGCCTCATTCATCGAGAATGAGACAGGCAAAACCTATGAGCCGGGAAACTTCGTGGATGAATCGGGCAATATTCTCGGCCGTCATAAGGGCCTCATCCACTATACTATCGGACAGCGCAAGGGGCTTGGAATTACAGCCGCAACACCTTTATTCGTGAAGGAGCTGCGTCCGGCAACAAATGAGGTCGTAATCAGCACAAATGAGTCACTTTTCTCAGACACCTGTTATATCAGCGATATAAACTATATGGCACAGGAGCACATCACACCGGACACCCGCAGCATAGGAAAGGTACGCTACTCTCACAGGGGAGCTGACTGTACACTTACCCCTATGGAAAACGGCATGATAAAATGCGTATTTGACGAGCCGCAGCGCGCCATGACACCGGGGCAGGCAGCGGTATTCTATCAGGATGGGCACGTACTGTGCGGTGGAACAATTGAAAAGATGATGGTAAATTAGCAGGACTTTTGAATAGTCGCGAATATATTATAATAATAGAGCAGACAGCATAACTAAAATGCCGTCTGCTCTATTAAGTTATTGATTTTAGTATAGAAAGCGTGGATAGAGTTAATCGTATCATATATTTGAAGGATGGGAAAATATGTCATATGTCTGTCAGACTCGGGAAGAAAATCTGGTGAATTTAATGGGGAGATTTACCAATATGATCTTAGACCATTTGGAATCACGAATTTAATGTGTTATTACAAATAAATATTAAAATTAAACAACGTATACTCTTCTTAATCTACTATTTTTTATAAGATTAAGAAGAGTATATTTGAGTTTTGACTTGTTTTTTGTCCAAAATACCGTTATACTTTACTTAAAGTGTATAAAAAATAGAGATTAAGAAAAGTATAGCGATATAATATATTTTGGGTGGAGGTGCAGGATGCTTGTAGGTAGAGAAAAAGAATTACATTTATTGCATGATATACAAAATGATGATAGCTCGCATTTTGTGGCAGTATACGGGCGAAGGAGAGTGGGAAAGACCTTTCTGATACGTGAGGCTTTTGGCTATAGATTTGCATTTCAGCATGCAGGTCTGTCAGAGGGAGGAATGAAGGAACAGATATATGCGTTTACGTCATCTCTAAAAGATGCAGGGTATGAAGTGAAAAAGCAGCCCCAAAACTGGCTTGAGGCATTTGAAGCATTAAAGGATGTCATAAGATTGTCGAGTGAAAAGAAGAAAATAATATTTATTGATGAGCTGTCGTGGATGGACACACAAAAGAGTGATCTTATGGTTGCTTTGGAGAATTTCTGGAATGGATTTGCTTCTGCAAGAAAAGATATAGTCCTTATAGTGTGCGCGTCAGCCACATCATGGATGCTCTCAAAGGTCGTACACAACAAAGGTGGATTGTATAACAGATTGACAGAGCAGATACATCTGCGCACATTCTGCCTCAGGGAGTGTGAAGCGTATGTAAAAGCTGCCGGGCTGGCATTAAACAGAAATCAGATATTGCAGTATTATATGATTTTTGGCGGAGTACCTTACTATTGGGGATTTTTGAAAAAGGGATTAAGCCTTTCACAGAATATTGATAGTATATTGTTTGAAAAGGATGCGCCCCTGCGCGATGAATTTAAGTATTTATATGCTTCTGTATTCAAAAAACCGGAGAACTATGTAAAAATAATAGAAGCTCTTGGGACTAAAAAGGTTGGAATGACAAGGGAAGAAATCATTACATCGACCAAAATACCTAATTCGGGAGATCTGACAACGAAGCTCGAAGAGCTTGAAAGCTGTGGATTTATTCGCAAGTACAATGCATTTGGGATGAAAAAGAAAAATGCGATATACCAGTTGATGGATTGCTTTACATTGTTTTATTTCAAATTTTTGAAATCAGAACCGACAGATGAGCATTTTTGGACGAACCAGATTAATACGCCCGCAGTGAATACGTGGCTGGGGCTGGCGTTTGAAAGAGTGTGCATGGAGCATGTGGATCAGATTAAGTTTAAATTGGGTATTTCTGGCGTGCTGACAGAGGTAAATTCGTGGTACTGCAAATCAGATCCTGATAATGGCATTTTCGGCTCACAGATTGATATGCTGATTGCCAGAAAAGATCAGGTGATTAATTTGTGCGAGATGAAATATTCGCAGTCAGAATATACCATAACGGAGAAAGTGGACAGGAGCATTAGGAATAAAATAAGTGATCTGAGAGTAGTTTCCGGTACAAAGTATGCGATATACCCAACACTTATTACAACCTATGGTGTAGTGGAAAACTCGTATTCGCAGGAGCTGCAGTCGGTTGTTATGATGGATGATCTGTTTGCCTGAGATAAAAAATTAAAAACCCCATAAATTCCTGTTGACAGATAGGGATTCATGGGGTATATTTATATCAACAATTAATTCATACAAATACAGTATGAATATAGGAGATTAAAACAAAGCATTAACATTACAATGGCATCAAGGAGGACACAAACATGTCAAACATTTATCAGGGAACATTAGGACTTATTGGAAATACACCGCTCGTAGAGCTTACACACGTAGAGAAGGCATACGGACTTGAGGCAAGACTTCTTGCAAAGCTTGAGTACTTCAACCCGGCAGGATCAGTAAAGGACAGAATCGCAAAAGAGATGATTGAGCAGGCAGAGAGAGACGGAAAGCTCAAGCCGGGCTCAACAATCATCGAGCCAACATCAGGAAATACAGGAATCGGACTTGCTGCAATCGCAGCAGCAAAGGGATATAAGATTATCATCGTTCTTCCTGAGACAATGTCCATCGAGAGAAGAAACATCATCAAGGCATATGGCGCAGAACTCGTGCTTTCAGACGGTACAAAGGGTATGAAGGGAGCCATCGCCAAGGCGGAGGAGCTTCATGAGCAGATTCCTGACAGCTTCATTCCGGAGCAGTTTGAGAACCCTGCAAACCCGGAGGCACACAGAAAGACAACAGGTCCTGAGATCTGGAACGATACAGACGGACAGGTAGACGCATTCGTAGCCGGAGTCGGAACAGGCGGAACAATCACAGGAACAGGTGAGTACTTAAAGAGCAAGAACCCTGATGTAAAGATTATCGCAGTGGAGCCTGAGACATCAGCAGTGCTTTCAACAGGAAAAGCCGGAGCACACAAGATTCAGGGAATCGGAGCAGGCTTCGTACCAAACACATTAAATACAGAGGTATATGATGAGATTATCCCTGTATCAAATGAGGCATCATTTGAGTACGGAAAGATTATCGCAAAAGAGGAGGGTGTACTTGTAGGTATTTCTTCAGGAGCAGCTCTCTATGCAGCAATCGAGGTAGCCAAGAGACCAGAGTTCAAGGGCAAGACAGTCGTAGCACTTCTTCCTGACAGCGGAGACAGATATTACTCAACTGATCTTTTCAAAGATTAATATAGAATAGCATAAAAATATGGCTTGTGAAATTTTTCGCTTTTTCACAAGCCATTTTTTTTCTTTTTGTGAAAGCATACTATCTTTTGGGCTAGTATCCATTTTGCCATTTTCAAGATATAGATAATATATTATCACTGAACTATAGATATTCACCAAGCATTTCATTAACGCAATCCCTTATATTCAGTGCGGTTTTCCTTGCCATTGTCATATTTAATCCAATTTTTTGGGCAACCGCGAGAATATCGTCCAGTTCCGGATTTACACCATTTCCATTTACCATGGTAGCATGCTCTCCACCGATTGAATTACTGTAGGTGAGGTCATACGCCGGTGACAATTTCCAACAGCCTTCATCTTCATCATACAGATAAGTAAAATTCTTCGAATGGTCATCCCTGTTATGCGCATACACATTAAAGCACATAAGTCGATACAATTTTTCACATTCTTCCATAGATTTGGTAAGCTGGAGTGTAAGCTGCATCAGAATATCATAATCGAGATTTGGTATTCTGTGAGATGTTTCTAACAGCCCGGAAGTGGATACCATGTGAATTCTTCTGCTTCTAGAGTCATTAGTACGGTCAAATCTTTTGGTACCAAAATATCCCTTCGTGCGCTCAGAGGAAAATAATCTTACGTTTTCCATTGCTATTCCGCATTCTTTGGCACACATTGCATAATCATATTCCTGTCTGCCTATATCTTTGCTATCATAAGATGACGGGAATTTGATGATCCAATCCTCTCCATCTACCTTTGTAAGTATCTTAGGTCTGGCTCCGCCGGAAGAGCCTCCCTTAGAAAACAGAAAGTCCAGATTATCGCAAGTTTCTGTGCTCAATATGTTTTCACATTCCAGTGCAATTTCATCCAACGATTTCTCATCGTGATTTTTTTCCATTGTTATAACAGGCTGGTAGGTTAAAGCTCCCATTCCGGAAGCCCCTACAATCGCAAGTCTCTCAAGGCTGCCTATATCATATGGATTTATGCCATTTTTCTTCATAAGTCTGTCAACCAACAATCTGCCCCAACCATCAGGCAGACTATCCGCAAAAACACCAAAAAGTCCCTCGAACGGATCTATCTTTGGCATAAAAACCTTCTTTTCCAAAGGCAGCGAAAAAGGGCTTATGGAAAATCCATTTGCTAGCCAGTTACTGTCATACTCAAACGCAGCCAGACGATTTTGGTACAAAGCAATCGTTCCTACGAGTCTTTCATGATAAAAAACTTCCAGCTTATTTAGTCTGTTCATTAATTACCTCCTCGATAGATGCAAATGGCACATTATTAAACAAGTCTTCAAGTTCGTTCTCCACATCAAGAGCTATTGCAATTTTGGTCAAAGATTGCAGGGATATCTCGCCGCTCTGCTCAAATCGCTTAAGTGAACCAAGACTTACACCTGATCTTGCAGCTAATTGCTTTTGAGTAATTTTCTTTCTTTTGCGCAAGCGTACTATCTTTTGTGCAATGTTGTTATTTATTTCTGTCCATGTTTTTTGATATAAGTTAATCATGCTAATATATTATCCCTTTTTGGTATTTTTATCAAGATATAGCTGATATATTAGCTGTAAATATTTTTTGCGCTTAATTCGAAAAATGACGTATCTTCAGATGAATACCCCTCTCATCAGCAATCTGCTGACAGGTTTTTATATCCTCCTCAGGGAGCACATCCACGATAGAAAGCTGTGTATGCTTGATCATGCGGTTGCATTCCTCAGCAAAATCCAGCATAGCCTCATAAGCATTGTCAAAGGTTGGTCTTGTGACCTTATTGTATTCCTCGGCATTTGCAGCATTCAAGCTGATGGAAACCGAATCAATATACTCAGCAAGCTCCGGCACGATATCTCTTCCGTGATAGAGATTTCCTAGTCCGTTAGTGTTTACGCGGATAGGAAGCTTATACTTTTCCTTCACATATTTAGCTGTTTTCTCAAGGATATCCAGCGCGCAGGTTGGTTCACCGTAGCCGCAGAAGACGAATTCCTCATAGCCTGTAAAATCAAATGCATCAATTGCGGCGATTATTTCGTTGTATGTCGGATCAACTTTGTGCCAGAGCGTTGTTGCATCGCCAATGGCATCCTTCTGAGAGCGTATACAGAATGTACAAGCGCAGTCGCATTTATTTGTGATATTTGCATAAACTTCGTTCTTATATGTATAGATTATATCAGCCATTATTTAGTCTCCTCCAATGTGAAAAATCTTCTCTTGAATCCGATTTTATCAAGTACCAGTCCAAGAATAACAAATATTATAGCACTTCCACCGCTTTGTATACAGCTTCCCGGAACAGAAACCGGAATTATTGCGATGAGACCGGTGAAGGCCTGCTTTGTGAAGCCATATGTGATAAAGGCCTCTGCAATGGCATAGCCGGTTGCGGAAATTGCGAAAGCTATGATTGTCGATACTACATTTCTCACGGTCACAATTTTATCTGATTTGTTGGTAAACGGGATGGATATGAGTGCCTTTATGATGATTGTTGCAGGCGCCCAGATAGGTGCGGTCAGCAAATCTGCCATGCCACCGCCGATAGCTGCGGCTGTCATTGCATACGGCCATGGAAGGAGGCACGCTGCGATATAGATAAGGCTATCGCCAAAATGAATATATCCGCCATTCTGTCCAACCGGAATGTGGCATATATATGCTGTAAAAATAGTAATCATGGCTGCCATGAGGGCAGTAAATGTGAGTTTTTTAACCTGTGAGTTCATAAAAATATGTTCTCCTTTGTTTTGTGTTAAGCCTAACTTAAGAGGTCAACTGACAATTCGATAAATTTTCTGCAAAGGGTGATAAGAATCACATAAACATCACATCAGCTCCCGCAAAAACTTCTCGAAATTCACTCCGTCATTCGGTGCGGTGTCATCATTCATGGTATCTGCAATGCTGTCATACAGGAATTTTCCGGCGCGCTCTGCGGCCTCCTCTGTGGAAAATCCGTTCAGCCTGCTTCCGCATATAACAGATGCAAACAGATCGCCGGTGCCGGAAAAGCTCACGTCGAAAAAGTGTGATCTGTGGGTTGTAGTACCATTTGCGGTGGTCACGAGATTGTAGATAAAGGGTGACTTATCATCCCTGCATTTGATACCGGTGATGATTACATCCTGGTTTTTCCCGGACAGGTCTCGCAGCTTATCGCTTATCTCTGTCGCAAGCGGCAGGAGCACATCCTTTCTCGTGTCGCTGTATACCTTTTCAATATCATAGTCTGCCAAAAGGCATGCCTCGGTCAGGTTTGGCGTGATGACATCGGCCTTCCTGGAAAGCGCCTTCATGCCATCCAAAAGAGCGGCAGAGTATATGCCGTAGGTTCTGCCGTCATCGCCCATCACAGGGTCCACGAGCAGCATCGTGTTTTCCTCATAAAATACATCCAAAAAATCCATAAAAAGCTCAATCTGCTTTGAGCCTGTCATGAAACCGCTGTAAATGCCGTCAAAATGAGCATTATTTTTCTGCCAATTGTCGATGTAGTCCTTAATCATGGTTGTCAGGTCTGTGCATTTATGATATTCATATCCTGTCTGGTTTGTCAGCACTGCTGATGCCATGGGACAGCACTGTACGCCCTGCGCGGACAGTACCGGAATTGCGGCGGTCAGAGAGCATTTTCCAAAGCCGGACAAATCGTTAAAAACGGCTGCTTTCTTCATATATCCTCCAAATTTTTTTGCTTGATTTTTTATGTTCATTTGTGGCGGTACACTTGTGGTGTGGCAGTCACCTGTGACATACGCTTGATTTATGACGTGCCGTGTGGGGGTTACATGCCGCATCAAACAAAAGTGAGCGCAAAAAATACTCGTTCAAGCAACACAGCACGGAGCATGTGACAAATGTAAATAGCGCGTTTGATTTTTTGCGCTTGATAAACTCTGTTTGAGGCGGCATTTACTCCCACTAGGCTAAGAAATTATGAAAGCGTATGTTACAGGTGAATGTCGCACCGCAAATGTACAGTCGTAGGCAAATATAGGATAAGTATACATGCGTCTGACCATATTTCTATGACCAGAAAGATAAAAAAATAAATGCCAGATAAAATGTTTTTGAAAAAGAACGCTGTCTGTGATATTATAGATGTGTATGTAAATACGGAGGTAAAAGCATGTTTCAAAAGAAACAGATTATATATAGTGAAACCCTTGGCGTATGCGTGGTTGACAACATAGTATCGCTTGCGGCATCTAAGAGAGAAAAGCCGGTGCCGTACTATGTGCTCAAGCCTGTGTTTGAGGACAAGGTGTCATATATACCGGTAGAGCATCACCGGGTGGTACTGCGTGATATGTTCACCGGAGAAGAAGCTTTAAAGCTTAAGGAAACTGAGCAGTATGAGAAGGATAAGCACCTTAGGCAGGCAGTTGACTATGTACTGGACAAGGTGGCTATAAAATAAAATTACAACAAGGAGGACAGGATTACATGGGACAGCAGCATGCAATACACAAATTTGTGCTGGGAACCAAGGACTTCGATGATAAGCAGTCAGAGTTCATGTACGATAAAGGCTGGTACAGCATCACAGATATAGTAGGTGAGGAGAAAAATATCATCTACAAGTCAAGAAATGCCCAGGAGGCATATCTTAAGTGGAATATCTATATCGGCAGGAAAAAGGAACGCCTCACACCTGAGGAGAGGAAGAGGCAGCGTGAAGAACGCTATGAGAAAAAGAGAGAACAAAACAGAGAGCACCACAGGATATAGGAGGGCATTATGGGCATTTTCAACATAGACAACAAATTTTTCAGAGCATTAAACAAACTGGTAGATATGGTTATTTTGAGCTTTTGCTGGATCATATCATGCATACCTGTTTTTACAATAGGAGCGGCATCCACAGCACTTTACGATACATCGCGCCGTGTCATCCATCACGATGAGGGCTATGTGTGGAGAGGCTACTGGCATGCGTTTAAGGTAAATTTCAAGCAGGCCACCAAGGCATGGCTGGTACAGCTTATAATACTTATCGTGCTTTTGGGAGATATTTATATTACGTGGTCAGGTCTTAAGACAGGCAATCAGTGGGGAACCTTCTCCATCGTGTTCATCATAATGGCACTTATTGCCGCAGCCTGGGCCATATACACATCAGCGTATATTTCACGATTTGAGCAGGTCACAAAGATAACCCTTAAGAATACAATACTCATTCTTATCGCCAACCTGCCGTGGACATTATTGGTCATAGTGATACTTGTGGTATCACTTATACTTGCATGGATTATTATTCCACTCATTTTCATACTTCCTGTCGGCGCAGCACTCACCTATGAGTTTATTTTTGAGCGTATTTTCAGAAAGCTCATGCCTGAGGAGGACAGGCTCCGCGAGGAGGAGAAGGATAAGGAGTACAGGGATTAGCATAATAAAAGACAATCAAAATAATGCATAAGGAGGAAGCAGCAATGAAGAAAATTGGAATGCTTACCAGCGGAGGAGACTGCCAGGCACTTAACGCAGCCATGAGAGGCGTGGTAAAGGCGCTGGCACACAATGTCGACGAGCTTGAGATTTACGGCTTTGAGAACGGGTACAAGGGACTCATATATGAGAACTACAGAATACTCACATCAAAGGATTTTTCGGGCATCCTGACAAAGGGTGGCACAATACTCGGCTCATCAAGACAGCCTTTTAAGCTTATGAGAGTGCCGGATGAGAACGGACTGGACAAGGTCGCAGCCATGAAAAATACATACAAGAAGCTTGGTCTTGACTGCCTTGTTATCCTGGGCGGAAACGGCACACAAAAGACAGCCAATCTTCTCAGGGAAGAGGGACTTAATGTCATTCATCTGCCAAAGACAATCGACAATGATATCTACGGCACAGATGTGACCTTTGGCTTCCAGAGCGCGATCAATATAGCTACAGATGCAATCGACTGCATCCACACCACAGCAGCATCCCACAACCGTGTATTTATCGTTGAGGTTATGGGCCACAAGGTAGGCTGGCTTACATTGTATGCAGGTGTTGCGGGCGGTGCGGACATCATTCTGCTTCCTGAGATACCATACGATATTGACAAGGTCGTAGATGCCATCCACAAGAGAACAAAGGAGGGCAAGGGCTTTACCATTCTTGCAGTAGCAGAGGGAGCCATCTCCAAGGAGGATGCAGCCCTTTCCAAAAAGGAATACAGGAAGAAGCTTGCAAAAAGCAAATACCCGTCAGTATCATACGAGGTTGCAGACCGCATCAGCGAAAGACTCGGTCTTGAGGTCAGAGTGGCAGTTCCGGGACATACACAGCGAGGCGGCAGCCCATGCCCTTACGACAGAGTGCTTTGTACACGTCTTGGCTCAGCAGCAGCAAAGGCCATCATGGATGAGGATTACGGCTGCATGATAGCTATGGTAAACGGACAGACAAAGAGGGTTCCGCTTGCCGACGTGGCAGGAAAGCTTAAGACTGTAGATCCAAAGAGCCAGATGATCAAGGAAGCAAAGCGCACCGGCATCTGCTTCGGAGATTAAGCAGCAATATTAGATATAAGGAAGGTGAAAAGGCGTGTCTTATCAGGCCCTATACCGTAAGTTCCGTCCACAGGAGTTCGAGGACGTAAAGGGACAGGAACACATTGTAACAACACTGAAAAATCAGATAAAAGCTGACAGAATAGGGCATGCCTATTTATTTTGCGGCACGAGAGGTACAGGAAAGACTACTGTGGCCAAGATATTTGCAAAGGCAGTCAACTGTGAGCACCCTGTAGACGGAAGCCCATGTGGCGAATGTCCGTCGTGCAGGGCAATCACTGAGGGCTCATCCATGAATGTCATAGAGATAGATGCAGCGTCAAACAACGGCGTGGACAATATCAGACAGATTCGTGAGGAGGTCACATACCGCCCGACAGAGGGCAGGTACAAGGTCTATATCATCGACGAGGTTCACATGCTTTCGGCAGGAGCCTTCAATGCACTTTTAAAAACACTTGAGGAGCCGCCGAGCTACGTTATATTTATACTGGCGACCACAGAGGCACACAAGATACCGATTACTATCCTGTCCAGATGCCAGCGCTATGATTTCCACAGGATTTCCATAGATACGATTGCATCCAGACTCAGCGATTTGATGGAGCAGGAGCAGGTGGAGGTCGAGGAGCGCGCCATAAGGTACGTGGCCAAGGCAGGAGACGGCTCCATGAGAGATGCGTTAAGTCTTCTTGACCAGTGCATTGCATTCCATCTGGGTGAGAAGCTCACCTATGAAAATGTGCTCGAGGTGCTTGGAGCGGTGGACACAGAGGTGTTTTCAAGGCTCTTAAGGCGCATACTCGACGAGGATGTGACAGGCGCCATCCGCATACTGGGCGAGCTCATAGATGAGGGCAGGGAGCTGTCGCAGCTTGTCAATGATTTCACCTGGTATATGAGGAATCTTTTGCTTTTGCAGAGCTCCGACGATATGGAGGAGGTGCTCGACATCTCAAAGGACAATCTTGAGGCGCTTAAGGAAGAGGCAGCGCTTGTAAAGCCTGAGATACTCATCAGGTATATCAGGGTATTTTCCGAGCTGTCCAGCCAGGTAAAGTTTGCATCGCAAAAGCGTATTATGGTCGAGATAGCCATAATAAAGCTGTGCAGGCCGCAGATGGAAAAGAGCTATGATTCGGTGCTTGACCGCATAAACAGCATAGAGAAAAAGCTTGAAAAGGGTATACCTGTAGCGGCACAGGCTGCGCAGACACAGGATATGCAGCAGGCCGCAGCAGGCGGGCCTATAGTGAAAAGGGAGCTTCCCAAAGCAATACCACAGGATATCTCAGAGCTCATGAAGCACTGGAAATCCATACTTTCGGAGATGGGAGCAACATCAAAGGTTTATCTGAACAAGGCTGTGACATCGCTTGGCAATTCCTCTGACCTGATTTTAATGTTTGATGATGAGAATGCATATGAGTATCTCTCTGAAAACCGTGCAGGCTGTATGGATACGCTGGCTTCGCTTATAGAAAAGCGTATAGGCAAAAAAGTCGAGGTGACGGTCAAGAAAAATAATTCCGCAGTCAGCGCAAAGGAAGCGGTTGTGGACTTGACAGATATGATAAATTTTGATATAGAGGAAGAAAACTAAGTTATAAACAGGGCTGGGATTAGCCCATTAAAAACAAGGAGGACGCCAGAATGGCAAGAAGAGGTGGATTCCCTGGAGGAATGCCGGGAAACATGAACAATCTTATGAAACAGGCGCAGAAGATGCAGCGTCAGATGGAGGAGGCTCAGAAGCAGCTTGAGGATGCTGAGGTTACAGCAAAGGCAGGCGGCGGAGCAGTCGAAGTCACTGTTTCTGGAAAAAAGGAAATCACAAAGGTCAAATTATCTGAGGAGGTAGTGGATCCTGACGATATCGAGATGCTCGAGGATCTCATCATGGCAGCAACCAATGAGGCGCTTCGCCAGATTGACGAGCAGTCACAGGCATCTATGTCCAAAATTACCGGTGGCCTGGGTGGCGGTCTGTTTTAATGGATTTTTACAGCAGTGAGATATCAAAACTAATAGAGGAGCTGTCACAGCTTCCGGGAATCGGAGCCAAGACAGCGCAGAGACTGGCATTTCATATCATAAATATGCCAAAGGAGCAGGCAAAATCGCTCTCTGACGCCATAATCGATGCGAAGGAGCATGTCAGATACTGCAAATGCTGCTATACACTCACAGATGACGAGCTATGCCCCATCTGCAAGGATGCGGCAAGAGACCACAAGACCATCATGGTTGTTGAGAATACGAGGGATCTTGTGGCATACGAAAAGACCGGTAAATATGAGGGCGTGTATCATGTGCTGGGTGGCGCAATTTCACCAATGCTTGGCATAGGTCCTGCGGATATCCGTCTGAAGGAGCTCATGGTCCGCCTTGAAAAAGACGTAGATGAGGTCATTATAGCGACCAATTCAAGCCTGGAGGGCGAGACTACGGCCATGTATATCAGCAAGCTCATCAAGCCTACCGGCATCAAAGTGACACGAATCGCGAGCGGAGTTCCCGTAGGAGGCGATTTGGAATATATTGACGAGGTGACCCTGCTTAGGGCGCTTCAGGGAAGAACAGAGATATAAATGATAGAAGGAGACATCATGAACAATCTTGAACTTGAGAAGATGGCGAATGAAATTCGCAAGGACATTGTGACAGCAGTTCACAGTGCCAAATCCGGACATCCGGGTGGATCACTTTCATCAGCAGATATTTTTACATATCTGTATTTTGAGGAGATGAATGTAGACCCTGCCAATCCTAAATGGGAGGACAGGGATCGTTTCGTGCTCTCAAAGGGACACGTAGCACCGGGACTTTACTCTACACTCGCAGAGAAAGGATATTTTCCAAAGGAGGATTTAAAGACACTCCGTCATACAGGCTCATATTTGCAGGGACATCCTGATATGAAGCACATCCCTGGCATTGATATGTCAAGCGGCTCTCTCGGACAGGGTGTATCTGTCGCAGTAGGAATGGCTGCAGCAGGCAAATATGACAAGAAGGATTACCGTGTATACACACTCACAGGAGATGGCGAGATTCAGGAGGGACAGATCTGGGAGGCAGCCATGTGGGCAGGCCACCGCAAGCTCGACAATCTCGTAGTTATCGTTGACAACAACAACCTCCAGATAGACGGTTCTGTTGAGGATGTATGCTCACCATACCCAATCGACAAGAAGTTTGAGGCATTCAATTTCCACGTAATCAACATCGATGGCAATGATTTCGACCAGATCAGGGCAGCCTTCAAGGAAGCTCGTGAGACAAAGGGTATGCCTACAGCCATTATCGCAAAGACTGTAAAGGGCAAGGGCGTATCCTTCATGGAAAATGCCGCAGGATGGCATGGAAAGGCTCCAAATGACGAGGAGTATGAAATCGCAATGGCAGACTTAGAAAAGGCAGGTGAAGCATTATGTCAGAAGTAAAGAAAATCGCTACAAGAGATAGCTACGGAAACGCACTCGTAGAGCTTGGAAAAGCCCACGATGACCTTATTGTACTTGATGCTGACCTTGCAGGTGCCACAAAGACCTGTATATTCCAGAAAGAGTTTCCTGAGCGTCACTGGGACTGCGGAATCGCAGAGTGCAATATGACAGGTATCGCAGCAGGACTTGCTACATGCGGCAAGGTGCCTTTTATCAGCTCATTTGCCATGTTTGCAGCAGGCAGAAACTATGACCAGGTAAGAAACTCAATCGGATATCCTCATCTCAATGTCAAGATAGGTGCCACACATGCAGGAATCTCTGTAGGTGAGGACGGAGCTACACATCAGTGCCTTGAGGACCTTTCACTCATGAGAGAAATCCCGGGCATGGTTGTAATAAATCCATCAGACGATGTGGAGGCAAGAGCCGCAGTAAAGGCAGCATACGACCATGTGGGCCCTGTATACCTTAGATTCGGCAGACTTGCAGTGCCTGTAATCAACGACACACCGGACTACAAGTTTGAAATCGGAAAGGGTATCGTACTAAAGGAAGGCAAGGATGTATCTATATTTGCAACAGGACTTGAGGTATCAGAGACACTTGAGGCAGCAAAAATGCTCGCAGCAGACGGCATAGATGCTGAGGTTATCAATATCCATACAATCAAGCCAATCGACAGAGAGCTGATTGTTAAATCTGTATCAAAGACAGGCAAGGCAGTCACAGTAGAGGAGCACTCTATCAATGGAGGACTCGGAAGTGCTGTGGCAGAGGTACTCTGTGAGGAGCAGCCTGCAAAGCTTCTGCGTATCGGTGTAGAGGACCGCTTCGGCGAGTCAGGACCGGCAGTGGAGCTTATCCACAAGTATGGACTGGATGCAGAGGGCATCTACAACAAAGTAAAGAATTATATGAAGTAGTAGGTTTTATGTGCTTCGCACTTGGAGGCTGTGTTCACCGGTGCAGCATACAGTATATTCCTCAGAAAAATATGAAGTCAGCCGCAGGATTTCGTGTGGATAGCATGTGGAATGAGTTTAGTCATTCTTGCTATTTTACATAATGGAACCCTGCGGCATTTCATATTGTTTCTTCGGAACATGCTGTATGCTTTCCGTTGGTATGTAGTTTGTTGAGTGCGAAGCAATATACTACTTCATATGGGAAAAGTCGGGCGCATGGATTCATGCGCCCTTTTTTCGTTGGGGATTAACTGCAAAATACCTTTATAATCGCACAATTTTGCATAAATTTACAATCTGCAAGTGCTATGCTGACCAAAAAAGGAGGCTGGCATGATAGATATTGTGACGAACAACGTCAGGCAGATTGGCACACCGGCGGATGAGGGCCGGGTTTACATATCGGAGAAAGCGTATAAGCGCATAAAGACAGAGGGCTTTAAGGATAAAGAGGTTTTTGTACTTATGGGGCATACGGAGAGCAGCGGAGGCAGGTATGCCACATTTGTGGAGGCGGCGATTGCAGTATATGATATGGAGTTTGACAAGAATGCGCCTCTTTGGACCAACAAGGTATGGAGCAGAGTGTTTGCGGAGATAAAGAAAAGCTACGAGGAGCTGATTATTGTCGGATGGGCATTCAGGCAGGAGGATTTTCCGGCTGAGCCAACACCCATGCTTGAAAATATACACAGGGAGCATTTTGGCGGCGCTCATCAGCTTATGTTCCTTTTGAACAGGACCGAGCAGGAGGAAAACTTCTTTATCAAAAAGAATAATCATCTGAAGAAAAAGACAGGCTTTTTTGTATATTACCGCATGAATGAGCATTGTGATAGTGCTGACAGCTATAATGAAACTGACACCTGCAATAAAACCTACAGCTATAGTAATGCAAACAACAATAATAAAATCGACAGTTATAGTAATGCCGATGATAATAATAAAAGCAGCAGCCGGTATGAGGACACTGACACAGCGGCCCAAAGCAGCTACAGCCGGATACATAGAAGAACTTCGGCAGACGACAGGATCAATGTGTCGTTTCCTGAGGAATTTGGCAGCATATCGAAAGAACGCGGCCGGTACAGAAAAGCCATGGAGGCAGGAAAAGAACCGCGCAAGGGTTCGTTTGCATCTGTAGTGATGATTGCAGCGATAGCAGTGCTTATAGTGCTTATCGGGCTTAAAGCCGGCGCTGGAATGAGCGGCACAATAGACAAAAAGGAGACACTTCCTGCCATGTCAACAGAAGAAGATTTAATTCCTGTGGAAAAAATATCCGGTGAATGGTATACTGACAAGTAACAAATATTTTGGAAGTAGACAAAAGGATAAGATTATGGCACGGAAATCAGACTTTAAAACTGTCGAGACCGATTTGGACGAGCTCGAGGAGAAAATACGAAAGCATAGAAGAAAAATAGCAAAAAGAATAATAATAGTCGTGGCAGCAGTCGTGGCTTTATTTCTTATAGTATGGTTGTGGATGGCGCTGCGCACCTACAAGTCATTTGATGTCAAAAACAGCGTGGAGCATAAGGACAAGAGCGCGGTGTCGTTCGTGGATTTCTGCGGAGCGGTAGTGGAGTACAGCAATGATGGTGTATTGTATACAGACTCAGACGGAAACCGTATATGGAACCAGGCGTTTGAGATGTCATCGCCGCAGGTAGTTACATGCGAAAGCTTTATGACTATCTATGACAGGGGTGGAACAAACCTCTATATCATGGACAAGAAAGGAGTAAAAAAAGAAATAGGAACATCGTGGCCTATCATAAAAGCCTGCATAGCAAGCCAGGGCACAGTGGCAGTCCTTGTCAATGAGAATGAAAATTATTATGTAAAGCTGTATGATGTAAACGGAAAAGAGCTGGCAAGTGGTGAGTTTTTCGGAGAACAGAAGAACATACCTGTTGATATAGCTCTTTCATATGATGCTAAAAAACTGGCTGTAGATATGATAGATGTCTCCGGAGGAAAGACGGACAGCGTTATATCCTTTTACAATTTTGGATCAGTAGGACAAAATGAGATAGACAACAATGTCGGCACTTACAAGTATGAGAATCAGCTCATACCTGAAATAGCATATGTTTCCGACAGCAGGATGATAGCAGTTTCAGATCAGAATATTATGGTATTTGACGGAAGCCAGAAGCCAAAGCTCAAGCAGACTATTAAGCTGGAAAAGCTGATAGACAGCGTATTTTACAATAATAAATATATAGGAGTAGCATACTCCAACAATGATAAAAAATGCACCAGTCATATCAAGCTTTATGATTTTAACGGTAAGATGCTTATGGAAAACGACACAGCTATTGCCTACAATAGTATAGAGTTTGACAGCAATAACGAGGTGTGCGTCACAGGAGACACAGCATGTGAGATATACACCATACACGGAGTTAAGAAATTCTATCATACATTTGACAATAAACTGTACAAGGTGATGTATAAATCGGGTATGAATAACTATATCTTCATCTATGACGGCGCAATGGACGAGGTGAGACTGAAATGAATTGGCTGTTAATTGCGGTAATATGTATTATTGCGTGGAATGTGGTGAGAGGCTACACAAGAGGTGTGCTTCGCATGGTATATTCGCTTGCAGCCTGGATAGTAATGCTTGCTGCATCAACCATGGCAGCCCCATATGTCAGGGATCATATATTATCACAGACAGGAATAGAGCCCGTAATTTTAAACGGTATTGAAAAACAAATAGCTGCACAGGGACAAAAAGCCACAGGCGATTTTGATATGGCAAACATATTGCTGCAGCAATCTGGAGCATACGACACCATATCCGCACAGCTTACAAATGCCATTATGACAGGTTTGTCATTTTTTATAGTATTTTTTTTGCTGGGAATAGTGGCATACATAGTCCGTCACATCATCAGAAAAATAGAAAGGGTGCCCGTTATTGGCACTGTGAACCGGATTGCAGGCTTTGCAGTAGGTTTTATTAAGGGAATGGTCATCGTATGGCTGCTCCTTGCCCTGACATCATTATTTGCCGCATCTGAAATAGGACAGACAATGACAGCATATATAAATGATTCTATGATGCTTAAGTATCTGTATGAAAACAATCCTGTCATAAAGCTGATAGAAAATATACTGTAGCTTAAACCGGTGTAATAATGCATAAAAGAGAAAAGTACATAAGCAATAAATGGTATGTGGATAAGTATGTAAATACAATATATAGTTGTGTAAAAACAATGAGAAAAAAATATATATAAAAAGATAAAAAATGTGTTGACTTTATGCGACACAGATGATATTATATCAAAGCTGACTCGCGGGACACATTGAGTTGTAGAGCTTGTGAGTTACAATTTACAGACATGACTTTATAAATATTGCTTTGAAATAAGTTGATTAAAAAAGTTGTGAAAAAAGTTCTTGACAAATGAAAAACATTTTGATAGAATAAACAAGCTGTCGCAA